>JAEEGI010007620.1_pt1 | contig 24204 bp, 20 predicted proteins | sample 8958751 | NCBI WGS metagenome assembly JAEEGI01 (sample SAMN16246545, study PRJNA631951) | gut metagenome | biome: gut microbiome; feature: rumen; material: KS-attached | host: Bos | place: Iran: Karaj | collected 2018-10
CTGCCGGACCGCATCCGACTCCGGCGTGGGCACGCAGGCAGCGAGCAGCAGAACGGGCAGCAACAGGGAAATGATGCGTTTCATAAGATCCTCCTTTGCCGTGAAACGCGCCTTTTCGGCACGCGTCACGAACCTTTGCACTCTTGACTCCATGCCTATCGTAGCACCGTGATGCAAAATAGTTGTCACAGAGTTGTTGCAGAGTTGTAAAATCCCGACAAAAGTTGTAACCAAGTTGTAAAATCTCGTCAAAACGTTGTCGCTTTGATTGCGACGCACGGCTTTTCAGACGCGACAGAGTGTGGTATACTGTCAATAGGAAACGAAACGGAGCAAGGTCATGAAGAAGCAGACGACGGGATCGATGTCCCCGATGGATTACGCAATGAAATATCTGACGGCGAAGGACCGCACCGTGTCCGAAATGCAGGCATACCTCGACGAAAAGGACTTCGGCGAAGCGGACGTCGACGCGACGGTCGAGCGGCTCAAGGAACTCGGGCTTCTGGACGACCGCCGCTATGCGCAGCGGTATGTGGAGACGCGGCTCAACACCAAGCCGGTCAGCCGCCGTCATCTGTATGAGCAGATGAAAGGACACGGACTTCCGGAGGAATACATCCGCGAGGCGATGGAGTATGCCGACACGGACACCGAGCGCGAGAACGCGCTTGCCGTTGCGCGGAAGTTTGCGCGGCAGTTCGCCGCGCTCGAGCCGGAGAAGCGCCGCATGCGCGTACTGAGCCGGCTGCAGGCGCGCGGGTACAGCTATGATACGGCAAGAAGCGCGCTGGAGACCGCGCTTTCGGAGGAGGACGAATGGAGCGAATCGTAACCGCCGAGCAGGCAAAATCCAAGGACCGCAAGGCAATGGCGTCCGGCATCCCGTCGCTTGCACTGATGCAGACGGCGGCGCAGGGCATTGCGGCTGTTGTGTTTGCGCGGCGTTCGGAGGGCGATACGGTCACGGCGATCTGCGGCACCGGCAACAACGGCGGCGACGGCGTATGCGCGGCGTGGCTCTTGAAATGCGCGGGCGTCGACGCAAGGATCGTTCTCTGCGGCGACGAAAACCGCTGCACGCCCGATACGGCGCATTATCTTGACGCGGCAAAGCGGGACGGCGTGCCGGTCCTGTCCGAGTGGGTGCCGACAGCGCATGAAATTCTGATCGACGCGCTGTTCGGCGTCGGGCTTTCCCGACCGGTCGAGGGCGCATACCGCGATCTCATCGAGCGCATGAACGCAAGCGGCAAGCCGGTCGTCGCGGCGGATCTGCCGTCCGGTCTCGACGCGGACAGCGGCAGGGTGCAGGGCGCTGCGGTCAAGGCGACGGAGACGGTGACGATGCAGGCGAGAAAGGCGGGGATGCTGCTCGGGAAGGGACGCGCGCTTTGCGGAACCGTCACGGTGCAGCCGCTGTTTTCGGACGACTCCGAGCCGGAGCTGTTTTTCGACGGCGAAGCGGACATTGCGGCGCTGCTGCCGAAGCGTCCGTTCGATTCGCACAAGGGCAGCAACGGACACGCGCTTTTGTGCGTCGGTTCAAAAACCTATCCGGGCGCGGCGCTGCTCTGTTCGCGCGCGGCGCTGCGGGGCGGCGCGGGGCTTCTGTCGGTCTGTACGCCCGATCCGGTGCGTCCGTTTTTTGCGGCGCTGCCGGAGGCGATCACGGTTCCGACCGGCACGGCGGACTGGGGCGCACAAGCCGCTGACGCCGCGATCCGCGCCATGCACAAAAAGCAGGCGATCGGCATCGGCTGCGGCGTCGGTGCGGGCGATATCACGCCGGTCGTCGAGGCGGCGCTGCGTTCCTCCGTTCCGACGGTGCTGGATGCGGACGCGCTGAATCAGCTTGCGAAGCGTCGGGAGCTGATGGGGCTGCTGCATGAAAACGTGATTCTGACGCCGCATGCAGGCGAGATGGCGCGGCTTCTCGATACGACGGTCGACGACGTGCTGAACGATCCGCTCGGCGCGGTTTCGCAGTTTCCCTGCACGGTGCTTCTGAAGGGCGCGACGACGCTCGTGCATGCAAACGGCAAAACGGCGTTTCTGACGTTCGGCAACCCCGGACTTGCGAAGGGCGGCAGCGGCGACGTGCTGACCGGTCTCATTACGGCGATGCTTGCGCAGGGGCTGAAGCCGTTCGACGCGGCGCGGGCGGGCGCGTATCTTCTGGGAACCTCGGCGGACCGGGCGATGCGGCTTCTGAACGAACGGATGCTGCTTGCATCGGACGTCATCGATATGGTACAATACTAATCTATGGAAAAGAAGATTCACGGCAATATCGCGGGCATCCGCGACACGATTTTAGAGGACATGCTCTCGCTGTATGACGAAACGCAGCCGAGCGGCGTGTTCGCTTCGTATGCACTTCTGGAGAAGATGGCGGCGTTCACCGGACGCATCGGGCGCGAGATCTCGGTGTATCTCTCGCGCAGCGGCGCGGTCGCGGACGTTTCGGTCGGCGACGCAACGACGGTTTCCATGCCGGACATGCGCCTTGTGCGCAACATCGACCGGCTGGCGGGCGTGCGGTGCATCCATACGCATCCGAACGGCAGCGGTTACCTTTCCGACGTCGATCTCGGCACGCTGAACTCGATGCGTCTCGACGCGATGGCGGCGGTCGGCGTGCGCGACGGTCTGCCGACGTCGGTGTACGTCGCGTTCGTCGGCGAGATGGAGGGCGAGGAGCGCAAGCCGCTGATCTACGGACCGATGCGCGCAGACCGCCTGCCGCAGGACGCGCTTCTGAACGCGCTGATCGAAGCGGACAACCGTCTGAAAGCGCCCGCCTACGCGGTCACGGCGGCGGAGCCGGAGCGCGCGGTGCTCGTCGGCATCGACAACGACGACGGCTATGACACGCTCGAGGAACTCAAAGCGCTTGCCGATACGGCGGGCGTCAACGTCGTGCACATCGAGCGGCAGCGCAAGCGTCCGATCGACAACGGGACCTACATCGGCTCCGGCAAGGCGGACGAACTGCGGCTCATCGGCAGCGCGACCGAAGCGGACGTGTTTATCTTCGACGACGAGTTGACCGCCATCCAGATCCGCAACCTCGAAAGCATCCTCGGCGCGCCGGTCATCGACCGCACGATGCTGATTCTCGACATCTTCGCAACACGCGCCACGACGCGCGAGGGCAAGCTGCAGGTCGAGCTTTCGCAGCTCAAATACCGTCTTCCGCGGCTCTTGGGCGTGGGCGTCGCCATGTCGCGGCAGGGCGCTTCCGGCGTCGGCATGCGCGGTCCCGGCGAAAAGAAACTCGAGATCGACCGCCGCCGCATCCGCAGGCGCATCTTCGAACTCGAACAGGAGCTCAAGGAGATCGAAAAGCAGCGCAGCGTACGCCGGAGCGTTCGTGAAAAGAGCGAGGTCCCGATCGTCGCGCTGGTCGGCTATACGAACGCGGGCAAGAGCACGCTTCTGAACGTGCTGTCGGAAAGCGACGTGCTTGCCGAGGACAAGCTGTTTGCGACGCTCGATCCGGTGGTCAGAAGCATCACGCTGCCGAACGGCACGCCGTGCCTGCTCTCCGACACCGTCGGGTTCATCAACAAGCTGCCGCACGAGCTGGTGGAGGCGTTCAAGTCGACGCTCGAGGAGGTCAGAAACGCCGATCTGATCCTGCATGTCGTGGACGCAAGCTGTCCGTACTATGAGGTGCAGATGCGCGTGACCGAGCAGGTCCTTGAATCGCTCGGCGCCGCGGACACGCCGGTGATCGAGGTCTACAACAAGTGCGATCTCAACACCGCGATCCCGCGCACCCGCGAACGCGCGGTTGCGATCAGCGCAAAGACCGGCATGGGGATCGACGCGCTTTCGGCGGCGATCGAAACGGAGCTCAACCGCACGCAGCAGCGCGTGGAACTGGTGATTCCGTACGACAAATACAACGCGATCCGCGTGCTGCACGAGATCGGGACGATCCTTTCGGAATCGCACGAGGCGGACGGCACGCACGTCACCGCGATGCTCGAGCAGAGCAAGCTCTACCGGCTCAAAAACGCGCTGGAGGACGGCGAATAGCCGATCGTTTACAACCTTATTACATTTCTTTTACGAATCGTGCCTTTTCAAGTCGAACGAACCGTGGTATACTGTATGGATAGGAGCAAGACATGAAACGGACTCTTCTGATCCTCCTGTCGGCGATCCTGCTGTGTACGGCGCTGCCGTTCGCTCCGGTCGCCGCGGAAACCGAACAGACCTTCGATGCGGATCACGTGCTGATCTACAATCCTTTGCCGTACGTCAAAAACGCGAACGATCTGTTTTCCGGCACGCTGCCGAAGGCCGCGCCCGAGCCGGAACCGTCCGGCGACGCGCTGTTTACGCCCGGCATGCACCGCACCGGCAAGGACCTTTCGACCAAAACGGACGGCGAGGACACGCACGCGTTCTGGGTGTGTACCGATCTGAATACCTATACCTATGACAAGCGCACGTTCCGTCTTGCGGCGGAAGGCGCGCACTGCCGCATCTGGACGCTTGACGGCGACGACGCCGCGTTTACCGAGGAACAGACGCAGAAGATGCTGTCCGAATTCGAGTCGGTGATCTATCCGAACAACACCGCCGCGTTCGGCGCGTTCCGCGATCTCGGCGGGGACGGCAAGCTGCATATCGTGACCTACGCGATGAACAGCCTTGCGGTCTGCGGGTTCTTCGACGCCTACGATCTCTACACGAAAGAGGAAATCGCGGTGATCGATCCGGACGATCCGGACAGCTACAATTACCTGCCGATCATCAACGTCAACGCGCGCATGGCGGAGGACGAAACGACCGTTCTCTGCACGCTTGCGCACGAGTTTCAGCATCTGATCCTGAGAAGCGCCGTGCTGGCCTCTCCGGCAAACGCCGGACGGCTCGGCAGGGAAACGACCGTCGGACTCTGGCTCAACGAGGGCTTTTCGATGGCGGCGGAGGAGCTGAACTATCCGGGCGCGGTGGAGGAGCAGGGCTATCTTGCGTCGTACGCGCGCTCCGACAAGGTGCGGCTCGGCATGAGCTATGCGAATTTCGATACGACGTCGAAGGACATCGGCGCCTACGGGCAGTCGTTCCTGTTCGCGCAGTATTTCAGGACGCAGTGCGGCGATCGCGCGTTTGCCGATCTGCTGCGCATGTGGCGCGAAGCGCAGGAGCAGGAAGCGCTGACCGAGGCGCACATGCTCGACGCGCTTCTGACGGACGGGCAGAAAGCGGCGCTGGATGCGGTTGCGGACTACACCGGCGGCGCGCTGCAGAAGCTGGGAAGCGAGGAGAACGTACGGCTTTCGAAGTTTGCGCTGGCATTCCGGCTTGCGCTGCTGCAGAACGGCGAAGGCATCTGGTCGACCTGCGTTTGCGCGGATATGCCGGTATACGCCGGTTCGGGACGCAAGATCGAAGGCGGCGGCGCGCTGCTTCTGGAGACGAACGGCAGCTTTGCCGTGCCGAACGACGCGCAGAGCGGTCTCGTCTTCGTATGGCTGAAGGACGGCGCGATCACCGGCACCTATACGGTGCCTGAACCGGAGGAAGGATTCTATGTGATCGCGGTCGAGCGCAACGGCGAATGGACCGCGATTGCTGCGGCCCCGTGCGAGGACGGCATCCTCAAGGGCGTTGCGGTCGGGAATCCGGAGAACGGCACGATCGCGGCAAAGGACGCCGACGGCGCGATCTTCTGCGTGACGCGGCAGGGGGACGGGTACCGCTTCGCCTGCGACGACGCGAACGGCAGCTATGCGCTGATGCGCACCGACACCAACAAGCAGGCGCTCGCCGTACGCGAGAGCGACGCGGTCTTTGCCTGGCAGCGGTTTGCGGACGGCGCGGACCGGCTGCAGGCGGACGGACAGTACGGACGCGCGATCCTGTACGGATCGATTGCGGGCGGCTTCGGGTATTTCCCGCCTGCGTACTTTGAGAACGAATCGTTTGACAAGGTTCACATGCTCCGCGTGACGTGGAAGAACGGCGACGCGAACATGGACGGACAGCTGACCGCGGCGGACGCGGCGCTGATCCTGCGGACACTGGTCAAACTGTCCTATATGAACGCGCCGATGCGCGCCGCTGCGGACTGCGACGGCGACGGCGAAGTGACGGCGGCGGACGCGTCGAAGGTTCTGCGCACCGTCGTACAACTGGAATCGGAGGAAGACGGAAATTGAAGAAACTGATTCGGAAGATCGCTGCAATCCTGCTTCTGCTGTGCTTCACGGCGGGGCTGTTTGCCTGCGCTCAGGAAGGCGAGGAGGGCGGCGGAACGATCGTGATCAACGAGGTGGTCACGTCGAACGGCGAGAGCCTTGCGGACGAGACCTACGGTTCGCCGGACTGGATCGAGCTGCACAATACGTCCGATCGGGCGATCAGCCTGTTCGGCTGGAGCATCACCGACAACATCAAGAACGGCGAAAAGGCCTGCGTTCTGCCCGAGGTTACGATCCCTGCGGGCGGGTATCTCGTGCTGCTTGCGACCAAACAGCAGAAGACCGACACGCTTGCGTGGGACGGCGAGCATCCGATCTGTCTCGGCTTTTCCTTGAAATCCGCGGGCGAAACGCTCGTGCTGACCGATCCGTACATGAAGACGGCGCAGGAGATCGCAATCCCCGCGCTGAACCGCGACGTCTCGTATGCGCGAAGAGCCGACGGCACCTACGGCTTCTGCCCGGAGCCGACGCCGAACGCCGACAACGGTACGGCGATCCTCGACGAACAGCCGAATCCGACGGAAGAACACTTTGAACCGGTCACGGGCATCGAGATCTCCGAGATCTCCTCGCGCAACACGCAGCTTTCCTGCGGCGGGTGCGAGTCCTGCGACTGGGTGGAGCTGCACAACACGAACGGCGCGGACGTCTCGATCGACGCGTTTACGCTCTGCGACGATCCGAGCGACTTCGACGATATGAACCTTTCGGGCACGATCCCCGCAAACGGGTATCTGCTCGTCTACTGCTGCAAGGACGGCTGCACGACCGCGGACGCGCATGTGTGCGTGCGCATGGGCATCAGCCGCTACGGCGACCATCTGTATCTCTACGACAGCCACGGCAATCCGATCGACGAGGTCGAGGTGCCCTCGATTCCCGAAAAGGACATGACCTATGCGCGAAAAGCGGACGGCACGTTCGGCTACTGCACGGAACCGACGCCCGCGGAGGCGAACCATACGGAGATTCTCGACGAGCCGCCGGTGTTGGAAACGCCGGAACCGGACAAGAAGGACGATCCGGAGGAGTTCGTCGATCCGACGCTCAACGCCCGCCGTCCGAGCGGCGTGCGCATCAGCGAGGTGCTTGCGCGCAACGCGTACAGCATTGCGGACCGCGACGGCGACCGCAGCGACTGGGTTGAGCTGTACAACACGACCGACAGCGAGATTTCGCTTTCCGGCTGGTATCTGTCGGACAACCCGAAAAACCTTGAAAAATGGGCGTTTCCCGCGGATGCGAAGATCCCCGCGAAGGGATACCTTTTGGTGTTCCTCTCGGGCAAGACGAGCGAGGGCGGCGAACTGCACGCAGGCTTTTCGCTGACCGCGGGGGAGACGTTCTTCCTCTACAACGACCGCGACGGCACGCTCGACTGGATCACGATCGGCGAGCTGCCCGAAAACGTTTCGATCGGACTCGACGAGCAGAACGAGCAGGTCTACTACCGTCATCCGACGCCGATGTCTCCGAACGGTCACGCGGAGAAGACTGCAGAGGCGCTCGGTTTTTTTCCTTCTGACGGCGTATACATCTCCGAGGTATGCGCCATCCACGATCGGGGAAGCGGCGAAAAGGACTGGATCGAACTGCACAACGGCGGTTCGGGCACCGCGTCTCTCGACGGCTGGTACCTGAGCGATTCCGCAAAGGACCTCAAAAAATACCGCATCTCGTCGCTTTCGATTCCCGCGAACGGCTATGCGGTGCTGACCGCAGCGGCGTCCGAATTCAAGCGCGCCGCGGGCGACGCCGCCTTCGGCATCTCTCCGAGCGGCGAAACGCTGTACCTGTCCGATCCGAACGGCGAGGTATGGGACGTGTTCGAAACCGGCGTACAGCGCAACGGCGTCACGAGCGGGCGCATCGAAGACGACGCCGACACGCGCCGCGTGTTCTTTACGCAGGCGACCAAGGGCGCGGCGAACGCCGCCGAGCGCTATGCGGGCTACGCGAGCGAGCCGGTGTTTTCGGTCACGAACCTCTATCAGACCGCGCCGTTTTCGCTGACGATCTCTTCGCTCGATCCGAACGCGAAGATCTATTACACGACCGACGGCAGCGAGCCGAACACCGGCAGCACGTATTATGCGGGACCGGTTTCGATCTCGAAAAACACCGTGATCCGCGCGATCGCCGTGTCCGACGGTCTGTTGAAGAGCGATATCGTCACCTACCACTATCTTTTCGAAGAACCGCACACGCTGCCGGTCCTGTGCATCGCGATGGCGCCCGCCGACTTCAAGACGGTGTATCACGTCAGCGAGCACAAGAACATCAAGGAGCGCAAGGGCTTCGTCAGCTATTATGAAAGCGACGGGCTGATCGGCACCGAGTTCCCGTGCGACATCAAGGCGAAGGGCCGCGGCACGCTGCCCTACCGGCAGAAATCGATGCAGCTTTCGCTGCGCGGTTCGTACGGCATGTCGAGCGTCGACTATCCGTTCTTCCCGGGGTATGAATTCACCGAGTTCTCGGCGTTCAACATCCGGCAGGCGGGGCAGGACTTCGCCAAAGCGCGCCTCAGGGATGCGTTTGCGTCCCGCGCGTGTCAGGGACTGAATGTCGACGTCGCCAATTCGCGCTTCTGCATCGTGTATGTCAACGGCGAGTACTACGGCATCTACGATCTCAACGAGGAGCTGAACTCGAAGTATCTCGAAACGCATTTCGGCGTCGATTCCGATTCGGTCAACTACGTCATGCGCAACGGCGCGACCGTCATGAAGGGCACGAAGGACGTGTTCAAGAAGGACTTCGAAATGGCGAAGAAGGCGAACCTTTCGAGCGACGCCGCGTATGAGGAATACATCAAGAAGGTCGATCCGGACGCGTTCATCGACTACGTGATCTGCCGCCAGTTCCTGCTCGACACCGACACGTTCAACCAAAAATACTGGCGTACCGTCGACTACGGCATCCGCTGGCGCCCGATCCTGTACGACCTCGATCTGGTCTTCGACAGCGGTCCCACGCGCAACGTCGCGCACCTGTATTTCAACAAGGAGGGCACGCCCGCGGCGCACGGTTCGATCACGTACTTCCATTTCTCCGTGGCGCTGAAAACGAACGCGGCGTGGCGGCAGAAGTTCATCGAACGGTATGTGGAGCTTGTGTGCACGCAGTTCGGCAACGAACGGCTGAACGCCCTGCTCGATCAGATGGTGTCCGAGCTCGAACCCGAGATGGCGCGTCACATCAAGCGCTGGGGCAATCCGAAATCCGTCTCGTCGTGGAAGAGCGAGGTCGAAACGCTGCGCAAGAAGTTCACGCAGCGCCCGCAGTACGCGCTGGAGCACATGCGCAAGGAGTTCAAGCTCTCCGAATCCGAACTGAACGCGCTGATCGAAAAATACACGCCGTAACGCGCGGCGTCCGAAAGCCCGTACCGCTGCGAAAGCGAGCCGGAAAAACCGCATATCTGCGTCAAACGAAGCGGCGCGCCGATTTTCTTGGATCGGCGCGTCCTTTTTTCTTGCATCGGACGGCTTGACATGGTATAATACATTGATATTTTGTGGGGAGGTGCCGCCATGCGCATCTTGGGGATCGATCCGGGCTATGCGATCATGGGCTACGGCGTCGTCGAGAAGAACGGGCAGTCGATCGTTCCGGTCGATTTCGGCGTCGTGGAGACCGACGCGAAAGCGCCGTTTCCGGAGCGGCTCGAACGGCTGTATCTCGGCACGCGTCAGCTTGTGGAGCTCTTTCATCCCGATATGGCGGCGTTCGAGGAACTGTTCTTCTACCACAACATCACCACGGCGATCTCCGTGGGCTCGGGGCGCGGCGTGTCGCTTCTGGCGGTGCAGCAGTCCGGCGTTCCGATGTACGAATTTACGCCGATGGAGATCAAGCAGTCGGTGTGCGGCAACGGTCATGCGGACAAGAAACAGGTCCAGCAGATGATCCGCGTGCTGCTGAATCTGAAGACCGAGCCGAAGCCGGACGACGCGGCGGACGCGCTCGCGGCGGCGCTGTGCCTCGCATTCCATGCGGGACCGGCGCAGGAGGAATATCGCATCCGATAGGAGGACCTATGTACGCATATATCAAGGGGATCGTGGACGAAACGGCGGCGGACCGTGCGATCGTCGAAGCGGGCGGCGTCGGCTATGAACTTTTCTGCAGCACGATCACGCTGAAAACGCTGATTCTGGGCGAGGAAGCCAAGCTTTACACGCATCTGCATCTGGCGGAGGGCGTGCAGGCGCTGTACGGCTTTGCCGACACCGAGGAGCGCGATATGTTCCGAAAGCTTCTGAACGTCTCGCGCGTCGGACCGAAGCTTGCGATCTCGGTGCTATCCTCAATGACGCCGGACGACGTGCGCGCCGCGATCGTGACCGACAATCCCGCGGCGTTCGACCGCGTGGTCGGCATGGGACGCAAGACCGCGCAGCGCGTGATTCTGGAGCTCGGCGAAACGATCCGGCAGGAATCGACCGGCATGGCGCCGAAACCCAAGACCGAGACCGCGCCGTCGCTGCCTTCGATGCAGACCGAAGCGGTCGCCGCGCTGACGACGCTCGGCTACGACGGACTGACCGCGTCGCGCGCCGTTGCAAAGATCAAAGAGGCGGCGAGCGTCGAAGAACTGATTACAAAAGCTTTGCGGAGCATGGTAAAGGGGTAATATGCAGGACAACCGGCTGATCTCCTCCTCGCTGCAGGAGGACGACGTAAAAAACGAATACAGCATCCGGCCGCATTTCCTTTCCGAGTACATCGGACAGGACAGCGTCAAGGAGCATATGCAGATCTATATCGAAGCGGCGAAGGCGCGCGGCGAGTCGCTTGACCACGCGCTGCTGTACGGACCGCCGGGCCTCGGCAAAACGACGCTCGCGGGGATCATCGCAAACGAGATGGGCGTCAGCCTGCGCGTCACGAGCGGTCCCGCGATCACGCATGCGGGGGACCTTGCGGCGCTTCTGACCAACCTCGGACCGGGCGACGTGCTGTTTATCGACGAGATTCACCGCCTGAACCCGAACGTCGAGGAAGTGCTCTATCCCGCGATGGAGGACTTTGCGATCGACATCATCATCGGCAAGGGACCGGGCGCGAGATCGGTGCGCATCGATCTGCCGCGGTTTACGCTGATCGGCGCCACGACGCGCCTCGGCATGCTGTCCTCGCCGCTGCGCGACCGCTTCGGCATCAAGGAACAGCTCGAGCTCTACACGCCCGAAAGCCTCAAGGAGATCGTCGTGCGCAGCGCGGACATCCTGCACATCGACATCGACGAGGAAGGCGCGCTGGAGATCGCTTCGCGCTCGCGCGGAACGCCGCGTATCGCAAACCGGCTTTTGCGGCGCGTACGCGATTATTCGCAGGTGCGCGGATCGGGCGTGATCGACCTCGAAACGGCGCAGGGCGCGCTGGCGATGCTCAAGATCGACGAGCTGGGACTGGACGCGGTCGACCGCAGGATGCTGACCGCGATGATCGAGATCTTCCGCGGCGGTCCCGTGGGACTCGATACGATCGCCGCCTATACCGGCGAGGACGCGGGCACGGTCGAGGACGTGTACGAGCCGTATCTTCTGAAGCTCGGCTTTATCGCCCGCACGACGCGCGGCAGAGTGGTTTTGCCGGATGCATACCGGCACTTGGATTATCCCGTCCCGACGACGGTGCAGCAGGGGAGCTTGGAGGTTTGACATGTTCGGCAAAAAGAAACGCATGATCGAGGAACAGCGGCAGAGGATTGCCGAACTGGAGGAACGGATCAAGGGGCTGACGGCGGAGAACGAACGGTTCTCGGCGCACGTGGCGGAGGTGGAGCAGCGCGAAAGCGGCATCGGCCGCGCGATCAGCGAAGCGACCGTGACCGCGGACCGGATGATCGAGGACGCGCAGCGCAAGGCGGGCGCAATGCTCGAACAGGCGCAGGCGGACACCGACGCCGCGAAGCGCGACGCGGAAAATCTGGTCGACGACGCGTACCGCAACGCCCGCGACATCGTGAAGGAAGCCGAAACCGAGGGCGAGCGCAGACTGGACGAGGTGCAGCAGCGCATCGACACGTATGCGGCGCTTCTCAACACCTATGACCGCATGGTGCAGGAGCAGATTCAGATCGCGCAGGAGAACGCCAAACGCTTTGCGGAGCTTTCGCGCGCGCTGCACGAGGCGGTGCCGCAGATCCTGTCCGCCGAAGGGACGCTTCTGGAACCGGCGAAGGAAGAACCGTCCGAAGAACCCGACGGCGAACCTTTCACGGACGCGGACGGGGAAACGCCGGTCGACGAATCCTTCGAGCCCGAACCGAAACCGCAGGAGGGCGGCGACGAACGGCTGTGGACCGTGGACGAGATCGCGCCGGAAGGCGGCGAAACGCACGTCGATGCGATCATCGACGAGATCATCACGGCGTCGGAGGAATCGGAATGAAGCTGACGGCTCTGGGCGTGTACGGTCCGTTTCCGGTTGCGGGCGGCGGATGCTCGTCGTATCTTGTCGAGGACGGCGACACGCATATCCTGCTTGACTGCGGCAGCGGCGCGCTTTCGCGGATGCTGCGGTACATCCCGCTTTCGAAACTGGACGCGGTCGTGCTTTCGCACATGCACGCGGACCACGCGGGGGAGATCGATCTCGTCCGCTACGCGCTCGAATTCGGGCAGGGCAATACGCCGATGCCGGTCTTTTCGCCGGAGACTGCGTCGCTGAAGCGCGAAGCGTTTGCGCCGGTACTAACCGAGGACGGCATGACGGCGACGGTCGGATCGCTGCAGCTCCGGTTTTTCGCGGTACGTCACGCGGCGCCGACGACGGGCGTGCGGATCACGGATCAGCGGGGACACGCGCTGTTCTATACCGGCGATACGGCGTATTTCGAAGGGCTGATCGACATGGCGAGGGACGCCGATCTGCTGTTGGCAGACGCGTGCCTTGCGGACGAATCGAATCCGAAAGCGCTCAGAAACCACATGACCGGTGCGCAGGTGATCGCGCTCGGAAAGGCGGCGAACTGCAAGCGGACGCTTCTCACGCATCGCTTCGGCGCGAATCCGGTCTATCCGCTTCCGGACGGCGCAGACGGCGCGTTTGCGGAGGAAGGCGTGACCTACGAGTTTTGAAATGACGCGGGCAACCGCTTCATCATACCAGAATCCCAAGAAAGGAAATATATCACTATGGCAAAAAAGACGATCGAAGACGTGAATGTCGAAGGCAAGAAAGTTCTCGTGCGCGTAGACTTCAATGTCCCGCTTGCGGAGGACGGAACCGTTTCGGACGATAAGCGCATCGTTGCGGCGCTGCCCACGATCCGCTATCTCCTCGACCACAAGGCGAAGGTCATCCTTTGCTCGCATCTCGGCAGACCGAAGGGAGAGGTCAACCTCAAGTATTCGCTCGAGCCGGTCGGTCAGCGTCTTGCGGAGCTGCTGCCCGATACCCGCGTATGGTTTGCGACCGATACGATCGGCGAAAGCGCAAAGACCGCGATCGCGGACATGAAAGAGGGCGAGATCGTCCTGCTCGAAAACACGCGCTTCCATAAGGAAGAGGAAAAGAACGATCCCGAATTTGCAAAGCAGCTGGCGTCGCTTGCGGACATCTTTGTATCCGACGCGTTCGGCACCGTGCATCGCGCACATGCGTCCACGGCGGGCGTCGCGGACTACATTCCGGCGGTCGCGGGCTATCTCATCGGCAAGGAACTCGGCGTCATGGGCAAAGCGCTCGAGAATCCGGAGCGTCCGTTTGTGGCGATCCTCGGCGGCGCAAAGGTCGCGGACAAGATCGGCGTCATCAAGAACCTGCTCGCAAAGTGCAACAGCCTGATCATCGGCGGCGGCATGGCGTATACGTTCTTCAAGGCGAAGGGCTACGAGATCGGTACGTCGCTGCTCGACGAAAACAGCATCGACCTTGCCAAGCAGCTGATGGAGGAAGCCAAGGTGCGCGGCGTCAACCTGCTGCTGCCGGTCGACACCGTGGTTGCCAAGGAATACGCGGCGGACGCGGAGCATAAGACGGTTCCCGCGGATGCGATCCCCGAGGGCTGGATGGGCCTCGACATCGGCGAGAAGAGCTGCGAGCTGTTCCGCAAGACGATCCTCGAAGCCAAGACGGTCATCTGGAACGGACCGATGGGCGTGTTCGAGTTCCCGGCGTTTGCCGAGGGCACCAAGAGGATCGCGGCGGCCTGCGCCGACTGCGAAGGCACGACGATCATCGGCGGCGGCGATTCCGCTTCCGCGGTCAAGAAGCTCGGCTTTGCTTCCAAGATGACGCATATCTCCACCGGCGGCGGCGCTTCCCTCGAATTCCTGGAGGGCAAGGTCCTGCCCGGTGTGGCGGTTCTCAACGACAAGGAGGAACGCCGTCCGATCATCGCGGGCAACTGGAAGATGAACAAGACGCCCGATGAGGCGGTCGAACTCGTCGAAGCGCTGATCCCGCTCGTTAAGGACGCGCAGTGCGAAGTCGTCGTCTGCCCGCCGTATGTCGACCTCTGCTGCGTCGGCAAGGCGATCAAGGATACGAACATCAAGCTCGGCGCGCAGAACATCCACTGGGCGGAGAAGGGCGCGTTCACCGGCGAGATCTCTGCGGCAATGCTCAAGGCACGCGGCGTCGAATACGCGATCGTCGGTCACTCCGAGCGCAGACAGTATTTCGGCGAGACGGACGAGACCGTCAACAAGCGCGCGCTTGCGGCGCTGAACGCCGGCATCACCCCGATCATCTGCGTCGGCGAATCGCTCGAACAGCGTGAAGCGGGCGTCACGGACGAGCTCGTTTCGAACCAGACCGTGGCGGCGCTGAAGGATATGACCAACGAACAGGTCGAATCGCTCGTGATCGCATACGAGCCCATCTGGGCGATCGGCACCGGCAAGACCGCGACCAAGGAAGACGCGAACGCGACGATCGGCGTGATCCGCAAGGCGATCGCTGGCGTGTTCGGTCAGGCGACGGCGGACAAGGTGCGCATCCAGTACGGCGGCAGCATGAATCCCAAGAACGCTTCCGAGCTCATGGCGATGCCGGAGATCGACGGCGGTCTGATCGGCGGCGCAAGTCTCAAGGCGGACGACTTCTCGAAGGTGGTTCACTTCTGATGAAGCCGATTACCGCATTGATCATCCTCGACGGCTTCGGCTATCGCGAGGAAAAGCAGTATAACGCGATCCTGACCGACGGCGCGGTGAATTTCATGCGCCTCTGGAAGACCTATTCGCACACGCTGATCGGCGCGAGCGGCATGGACGTCGGGCTTCCCGACGGACAGATGGGCAATTCCGAGGTCGGTCATACGAACATCGGCGCGGGCCGCATCGTGTATCAGGAGCTGACGCGCATCACCAAGTCGATTCAGGACGGCGATTTCTTCGAGAATCCCGCGTTTGTCGGCGCGATCGAGAACTGCAAGGCGAACGATTCCGCCCTGCATTTCATGGGACTCTGCTCCGACGGCGGCGTGCACAGCCACCTCGAGCATCTCTATGCGCTGGTCGAGCTTGCCAAGCGGAACGGACTCACCAAGGTCTATGTCCATTGCTTCATGGACGGCCGCGACGTGCCGCCGTCCTCCGGCAAGGGATACCTCGAACAGCTCGACGCAAAGCTTGACGAGATCGGCTGCGGCAAGATCGCGACGGTCATGGGCCGCTTCTATGCGATGGACCGCGACAACCGCTTCGAGCGCGTCGAGCGCGCGTATGCGGCGCTGACCTACGGCGAAGGGCTGGTTGCTTCTTCCGGTCCCGAGGCGATGCAGAAAAGCTACGATCGCGGCGACACCGACGAATTCGTGCAGCCGACGGTCATTCTCACCGACGGCAAGCCGACCGCGACGATCGGACCGAACGACAGCGTGATCTTCTTCAACTTCCGTCCGGACCGGGCGAGGGAGATCTCCCGCGCGTACATCTTCGACGACTTCAACGGTTTCGAGCGCCGGTACGGCCGGTTCCCGCTGTACTACGTTTCGATGACGCAGTACGACAAGACGTTCGAGAATCATCTGCACGTCGCGTTCAAGCCGCAGTCGCTGAATAACACGTTCGGCACCTACATTGCGGACAACGGCATGACGCAGCTGCGCATCGCGGAGACGGAGAAGTACGCGCACGTCACGTTCTTCTTCAACGGCGGCGTCGAAGCCCCGAACAACAACGAGGATCGCTGCCTGATCCCGTCGCCGAAGGTGGCGACCTACGACCTCAAGCCCGAAATGAGCGCATACGAGGTCGCGGCGGAGGCGAAGGCGCGGATCGAAAGCGGCAAGTATGACGTGATGATCCTGAACTTCGCAAACCCCGACATGGTCGGTCACACCGGCGTCATGGAAGCGGCGGTCAAGGCGGTCCACGCGGTCGACGAATGCCTGAACACGGTCGTGACCGCGATTCTCAAGACCGGCGGACGCTGCATCGTGACGGCGGACCACGGCAACTGCGAGCTGATGTGGGACGAAGCGCAGAACGCGCCGTTCACCGCGCACACCACGCTGCCGGTTCCGTGCATCCTCGTCGACGATACGCGTAAGGACGTGAAGCTTCGTGAGGGCGGACGGCTGTGCGATCTCGCGCCGACGCTTCTGGAGCTTCTGGGGCTTCCGATTCCCGCGGAAATGACGGGCAAATCGCTGCTTGCGTAAGCAAAAACGGCTTTCTCCGGAATGCAGGCATAAAAGAAATTTTATGCTTGCATTTCGGAAAGGTGCATGTTATAATCTTCTCCGCAGATTTATTTGGAGGAACTCTTATGAATACAGTTATGTGGATTATTGCGGGCGTTCTGGTGCTTGCGTCGGTGTTGATGTGCGTGGTCGTGCTGATTCAGCAGACCAAGTCTTCCGGTATCGGCGCCGGTTTCGGAGGCGACACGGTGTCCTTCTCGCAGCGCGGGAAGGCGGCAAGCCGTGAAGCAAAGCTGCAAAAGATCACTGTTGTTCTCGCGATCGTGATCGCGGTCCTGGCAATCGCACTGCTTCTCATCAAGTGCTTTGCCGGCGTATCGCTCTGATCGCAAACCAAAAACAAGCAACAGCGGTGCATCGAACGATGCACCGTTTTGTTCGGGAAAGGAGGACGTGCCGTGCCGGTACACAAGGGAATCAAGACCGCCGCGCTGAACCGCAAGGCGCGTCACGATTATTTCATCGAAGATACCTACGAATGCGGGATCGCGCTGCAGGGAACCGAGGTCAAGTCGATCCGAAAGGGCGCGCTGAACCTCAAGGACAGCTACGCGCAGGTCAAAAAGGGCGAGCTGTTTCTCTATGGCGTGCACATCAGCCCGTATGAGCAGGGCAATATCTTCAACCACGATCCGTTCCGCACGCGAAAGCTTTTGGCGCACGCGCGCGAGATCCGCAAGCTGCAGGAGCTTTCGGAGAAGGAAGGGTATAGTCTGGTGCCGCTTTCCGTATACTTTAAGGACGGAAAGGTCAAGGTCGAGCTGGCGGTCGCAAAGGGCAAAAAGCTCTACGATAAGCGCGCCAGTATCGCCGATCGCGACGCCGACCGCGACATCGAACGTAATCTGAAAAAGCAGATGCGGTAAATGAGCCGGATCAGCGCGTTGTAGACGCGCGAGCAAAAGCCGCGAAGGAAGAACGGAGACACCGATCCGTCAAATCCGGCGACATGTGCGGCGGATTTGACACCTTGCAGCTTCTGCCGCCCGGTGATCGGAGATCATAGGCAGAAGCTGTGAACCAAACGATTGAAAACCTGTTTTCGATCGTTTGAAGCGCACGCGACCTGGGGGCGAAATGGTTTCGACGGGGATCGCGGAAGCGGGATAAGCGAGCCGAAGCCCCGTGCTTCGTTAAAAACGGGAACTGTCTAAAATAACTGACAACAACAACAAACTCCTCGCAGCTGCATAAAGCAGCCGCGCGTCCGCCCGCGGAAACCTACCGCTGCGGAACCGGGCGTCATTAGGGTAGGGAACGAACCTGCGTAAGCTTTGCCGCAGGCCGGACTTTATGAAGCTACCGTAACGCGGAGCCTGTCACCGGGCGCCGCGCGAGGGGAATCCTAAAACAGTGACTGCGCTCGGAGAAAATCCTGCCGACGGGTTTTCGGACGGGAGTTCGACTCTCCCCGCCTCCACCATGAAAAAAGCACGCGAAAGCGTGCTTTTTTCAATGATATCCGTTCCTGCCGGAACGGGTGATATATGCATCGCATATGATATCCCCTGCGGGGATGATATATGCCTGCGGCATATGAAGGAACGGATATCATATCATGCAGACGCGAAGCGGCTGTATATCATGCGGCGCAAGCCGTATATCATATCGCGAAGCGATATATCATTTATTCCTTCCTGCGGGGGCTTTATTGCTCTGAATGGTTGAATAATTCATACTTATCGGGTATAATCATCTTAATAAATCGCAGTTTGTGAGGTTGAAAATGTACAGAGTCGAATCAGATGAATTCCGGTTAGAATTTCATCCGGAGATTCATGAACAGGATTTCGCTTATCCTGTAAATGTATATCTTGGTGTTAAGGTTTCCAGTTATGGCTATTCAGCAGACACATATATGGATGTCGGTGTGCAGGGAATAGCTGGTTTTGCTGCACATTTAAAAAACCTTTATGAATCACTGTCAGGAAAAGCAGGACTGGAAGAACCATACAGCGTTCACAATTACATCGAGTTCTCTGCGAAAACGGGTGGGCATATCAGAATCACAGGACGGCTGAACAATAAGAATGCTTTCGGCTACACACAGGAAATATCCTTTGAAAATGAGATCGATCAAACTTATCTGAAGGAGTTTGTTAACCAATTGCTTGCTGACTTTGGCAAATATGCCGAATGACAACTTCCCGTTTATCAGACCCTGCTCTGGTACACTTTTAGGCGTTCTTTCTATTGTTTGGTGAACTTTTTCGCGGTCTTTCACAGAAAAAAGCACGCGAAGGCGTGCTTTTTTCAACGAAATTTGCCCTGCGGACAAGAGAAATATGCTGCGCATGTGAAGGAACTTCGTTGTGAAGTGTTCGTTGTGCGAACGCGGACGACAGGTATCTTATTCTTGAACCCGTGCCGGATTCATGATATAATTCATTATCATACGATCCGGAGACGCATATGTTCGATCTCAACACCTATCTTGACAATCTCATCGCCGCGTGCAAAGACGTCTTCGACACGCGGCTTTTGTACGTCGGCTTGCAGGGAAGTTATCTTCGCGGCGAAGCGACGGAACAGAGCGATATCGATATCATGCTGATCCTCGACGGGCTGACGGCGGAGGATATGGACGCATACCGGAGCATTTTGCAGGGGCTCGGGCATTTCGAACTGTCCTGCGGCTTCATCTGCGGACGCGAGGAAATGGCGCGGTGGAACCCGCTGGAGGTCTGTCAGCTTTTGCATACGACCAAGGACCTGTACGGCACGCTGACCGACTATCTGCCGGAAGCGACGCGCAGAGACGAGATCGACTATGTGAAGCTGAGCCTTGACAATCTCTATCACGCGCTGTGCCACCGCTATATCCATGCGGACCGGGAGAAGAACGTGCGCGCGCTGCGAAAGGCGGGCAAGGAACTGTACTTTTTGATCCAGAACCTGCATTTTCTCGAAACCGGCACGTTTGTTTTGAGCAAGCGCGAGCTCAAAGAACAGGTCGGCGACGCCGACCGCGCGATGCTGAACCTTTCCGAACTGCCGGACGGCTACGATTTCGACGCGGCATTCCGGCAGGTGCTTGCATGGTGTCAACAGGCGTTTTTGCGCATCGACCGGATCCGATAGGAGGGAATATGGAGGACAGAATCGAAATCATCGGCGGCTTCTATGCGCAGTCCGACGAGAACGGCAGGCTGCAGCGCAGCCGCCACGGACAGCTGGAATACCGCACGACCATGGCGTATATCGGGCGCTTCTTAAAGCCCGGCGCAAAGGTTCTCGAACTCGGCGCGGGCACGGGACGGTATTCGGTTGCGCTTGCAAAGCAGGGGACGGACGTGACGGCGGTCGAGCTCGTGGAAAGCAACCTTGCGATCCTCCGCGAAAACGGAAAGGGGCTTGCAAATCTTGCCGCGTACCGGGGCGACGCAATCGACCTTTCGCGCTTTGCGGACGACACCTTCGATCTGACGCTGAGCTTCGGACCGATGTATCATCTCTATGAGCCGGAGGACGTGCAAAGGGCGATCGACGAGGCGATCCGCGTCACGAAGCCGAACGGCGTGCTGTTCTTTGCGTTCCTCTCGGTGTACGGCATCATGTACGCCAACTATTTTTACGGGAAATGGACGGAGGGACAGGCGGAAAACTTCGCGGCGGACGGCACGGTGCGGCATTTCAAGGAACAGCTGTTCACCGGCTACGACATCGTCGAGTTTGAACGGCTGTTTACAAACAAACCGGTCGAGCCGCTTGCGACCGTCGGAACGGACGGTATGCTGGAAGCGATCGAGAAGCGTCCCGATTTTGCGATGACGGATGCGGAATTCGACGCGTTTGCCGCGTGGCATCTGTCCGTCGCCGAAAAACGCGAGCTTTCAGGCGCGACGAACCATCTGCTGTATATCTGCCGGAAAAACGGATGATTCGCCTTTGAGCCAGCCGAACAGAATATAATAGCGAATCCACTGTCCGACCGTAAACGATACGGTGACGGTACACGTTTCGGATGCGCCGCCGTCAACGCTTGCTGCGGTTATGACGGCGGTTCCGCGTTTTTGGGCGGTCACCGTTCCGTCCGCCGAGACCGACGCGACGGAAGGATCGGAGCTCAGATAGACAATGCCGGGCACGGTGACGGTTTCGGGCAGAACGGATGCGGAGAGCGCTGCGCGCTCGCCGCAGTGCAGATCGAGCGATTCCGCCGAGAGTACGATGCGCTGCGTCAGGATTTCGGGCAGGGCGGGGATCGCGCGCGTTTCCAGAACGGCGCCGCAGACGGTGCAGGTCTGCTGCATCAGCCCTTCCAACAGGATCGCGGGTTCTTTTACGACAGTCCATTCGCCGGGCACATGTCCCGCGGCGGGCAGAACGTCGGTATGCGTTTTGCCGCATGCGATACAGGTATAGGTGATGCCGCCGTCTTCGGTGCAGGTCGGCTCGGTGCGGGTGACGGTATAGGTGTGTCCGGGCGGGGTGTACGCGTCGCGATAGCTGTAGCCGCAGCCCGCGCAGGTATAGGTCGTATAGCCCCATTCCGTGTGCGTATAAGGCGTTACGACGGCGTTATACTGCGGCGTTTCGCAGCGCTCGGGGGAGAGCCGCACCGGCTCTCTGAATTCGCTGTGAACAAAGGATACCACCTTGTTCCGGTCCTCTTTGCACTGACCGTGACGGTTTTCGCCGATCAGCGCCTTGCAGTAGGCGCGCCGCGCGGGCGCGATCTCGAAGAAGGAGATTTCCGCGTCGACCGCGGTATTCGTCAGATAGGACATCTTGATTCGCTCGCGCGGCGGTTTGATCATGCCGATCACGCCGCCGTTGTGCGCGTAACCGTAGATTTCGGCAAAGCCGCGCATGCGCACGTCGCAGTTTTTCACATTGCCGCTGCCGGAGGCATAGACGCCGCCCATGAACGCCTCGCAGGGCGTGTCGGGGTTGACGTCGGTAAAGACCAGCTCGGCGTCCGCGCTGCAGTGCTCAAACACGTTCAGCACGGAAAACCCGACGAGCCCGCCGACGCCCGCGTTGACCGAGGAGACGGTCAGATGACTGCGCACCTGCGCCGTACAACCGGTCAGGACGGAATCGGCGGCGTATCCCGCAAACGCGCCGGTAAAGCAATGCCGGTCGGTCTCGATGTCGATCACGGCGTTGACAAGGTGCAGATCGGTGATCTCGGCGTTCGTCAAGGCGGAGAACAGTCCGCCGAGCACGGTTTCGTATTCGATGTAGTTGCCGTCGAACGTCGTGACCGTATCGGCGCCGGGCGCGCGCACGGTCAGGTTGTAGAGCGTATGCCCGTTGCCGTTCAGCCGTCCGGAGAAGGGGACGGGTGTCCAGTCGCCGGTCATGTCGATGTCGTTGGTCAGCTCAAAGCTGCCGTCCGGATGCGCACAAAGCAGCCGCATATCCTCGCGGTCGGAGATGCGGATCACGCCGTCCTCCGCGGCGGCGCCGGGGGACGGACAGCACAGCAGCATGCAGATGCACAGCAAACAGGAGATCAGTCTCTTCATGAAAACCAGTATAGCATCGCCGGTCGCGGTTTGCAACGGCGCAGCCCCAAAAAGAACGCCCGCGAACCGCGCGGCGGGGCATCCGCCGTTGATTTGTGCAAAGATCTGTGATAAGATAAAAAGACGGGAGGAGGCGGAAGCATGCTGCTGCGGATCGACGGATATGAAGCGCTTGACGCGCGCAAGCTCATGGATCTGTATGCCGAGGGCAACCGTGAAAACGCGGAGGAATTCTTTCCGGAAGACGATCCTTTGAACGGCGTCCGAAAGGTCGAAGAAGGCTTCCTCGACTTTCTGCGGGACGACTTTCTGCCGAAGCCCGAAAACACCTGTTGGGTGCTCGAACAGGACGGCGTGTATTGTGCCGCGCTGCGGCTCACGGAGCTTCCCGAGCGGCGCTTCTACCTCGAAGCGCTCGAAACGCATCCGGATTTGCGGCGCAAAGGATTTGCGGCAAAGCTGCTGTCGGAGGTGATCGACGCGCTCAAAGCGGGCGGACCGTTCTGCATCTGCGACTGCGTCGGCAAGCGCAACACGGCGTCGGTCGCAGCGCACAAAAAAGCGGGCTTTGCGATCGTTTCCGAAGCGGGATACGATTATCTGCAAAACGAATCCGGCGAGCATCATTACGGCTTCGAATACCGGTATACCGGCGAATAGGAGAACAAACATGAAAAACAAACGTTTCAAACCGATCAAACTGCTGCATCTTCTGTGGATTCTGCCGGCGCTGTTGCTGCTGACGGTGTTTGCGCTGATGTACGTCGTGCCGGCGTTCGAGACGGTCGACCGCACCGCGGTCCCCGGCAGCGCGGACTGGATGGCGCGGCTCGACGACGGACTGGCGCTTTCGGAGGTCACGCTGCCCGGCACGCACGATTCCGCAACGAAGAACGTGCAGCTGGCGTTTTTCTCGAAGTGTCAGGCGCTCGATATCGGCGAACAGCTTGAGGCGGGCTGTCGCTATCTCGATATCCGGCTCGGAGCGGACGGCGAACGGCTGAAGCTGATGCACGGCTTCACGAACTGCACGACGTCCGGCTGGCCGTGGGCGAAGGCGCTGTATCTCGACGCGGTGCTCGAACCGTGCTATGCATTTTTGTCGTCGCATCCGACGGAAACGGTCGTGTTTGCGGTCAAGCAGGAGCACGGAAGCGAGAGCGTCGCGCAGTTCCAGACGCTGCTGAACGCCTATGTGCAGAAACAGCCGGACAAATGGCTTTTGACCGATCATATCCCGACGGTCGGCGAGGCGCGCGGCAGGCTCGTGCTGATGCGCCGCTATGCGGACGAGGTGAATCTCGGCGCACAAAGCGGCATTCCGCTTCTGTGGGACAATCAGAACGGGCACGACGACGTTTCAAAACACCTTGCCGTGCACGACAACGGCAGCTATACGCTTTCCGTGCAGGACCGCTACGAGTACGACGCGCCGGATAAGCGGAACGCGTTCCTCGAAGGGCTCAAAGCCGGAGTAACCGCGTCGGATGCGGTTTCGATCCACTTCCTGTCCACCAAGGGAACCGCAACCTACGGGCATCCGTACAAGTTCGCAAAAGCGCTGAATCCAAAGCTTATGAAGACCGACGGTCTGTCCGGCTGGATCGTCGTCGATTTCGCAAGCGCCGCGATCGCGCAGCACATCTATGAATCGAATTTCTGAAGGAGGAAGGACCATGAAGAAACGAATCCTGCGCTGCCTGCTGACCGGTGTGCTGACGCTCGGATTTCTGCCGCTGTTCGGCTGCGCAAAGACGTATCAGATCCGTTACGACAACTGCAAACTCGCGTTCATCGACGCAGCGGATGCGGCGAAAGCGGGCAGTACCGTGACGCT
>JAEEGI010007621.1_pt1 | contig 24201 bp, 25 predicted proteins | sample 8958751 | NCBI WGS metagenome assembly JAEEGI01 (sample SAMN16246545, study PRJNA631951) | gut metagenome | biome: gut microbiome; feature: rumen; material: KS-attached | host: Bos | place: Iran: Karaj | collected 2018-10
GATAGATGACGATACTTTCCATATTTTGAATATCATCAACTTAAATTCGCTGTTTTCAACATCATTTTACTGATACATCCAGTATACTATTTTATTACCTTGAAAATGGCTTACAAAGCAATGGACGAGTCGGCTACCAAGGATAAGGATGTTCAGAGCGACAAGAAGGACCGGTTCGATGTCTATCTTGAGAAGATCTATGGTCCGACGGTCCCGGACGAGTTCTATCTGGACGAAAATCTCACCGCGATGGGCAAGAAGGCTCACGAGCTCTATCTCGAGGCCCGCAAGAAGGAGGGGTCCAGCAAAGCAGATGAATGGCCGGTCTGGGATAAGCTTTCGCCAGCAGACAAAGAGGTGAACAAGGAACAGGCCCGCTACATCCCGGAACAGCTCGACTCCCTCGGCTATTGCATATGCTATGCCCGCTCGGACTCAGAGGAAGTCGAGATCACACCGGAAGATAAAGAGATCATGGCCAGGGCGGAACACGACCGCTGGATGGGGAACAAGTTCTCGCAGGGGCGCACCCGTCCTCGTTTCGAGGGAGACGATGTATTTCCACATCACAAGGATCTCATTGATTGGAAAAACCTCGGACCCGAAGAGAAGAAGAAGGATTACGAAGTGATCGAAAGCTATCCCACTCTTCTCGCCCAATGCAGGCCCGCGATGAAGATCTGCAGACGCCAGGGCGGCTTCAGGAACAGCTACGAGGCCTGGGGCGCCGCCACCATCCCCTTGATAGTCTCCACGGTAGGATACGTGGATGCTGTAGATAGCGAGTCCCTCGATTTCTACAAGGAGAGATTGGCCGGCTTCTTCCAGATATGCCGCGACAAGATGCCGCACACGGACCTCGTGCTGATGACCGGTCTGATGGGAGAGATGGATTTCGTCTCCGTGGATGTCGCGCACGAGTGCAATGTCCGCATCGCTCCGGTGATACCGTGCGAACTGGCAGAGCACAGGAAGAAGTTCAGGGAAGACCGTTTCGCGGAGGTTCTCCGCAAGTGCACGTACGAGCCGTACGACATCTCCAAGGAGCATGACGGCTCCTCCGGGGGATTGGAAACCAGCAAGATGGTCTCCGCATATCTCATCACGCATTCGCACATCCTGGTAGCAGGGTGGAACGGGTACGAGGACGATTCCTGCTGGGTGTACGACACCGTGAAGATGGCCTGCTGCGGACTCGATTTCGATCTCATCCCTAAGAACGTCGACCATATCATCGAGACGATGGAGGACATGCCGGTCTACTGGATCCGTGTAGGGTCGGGAACCGACAAAGTGGTAATGGATAGCGGCAAGAAATCCGGATTCCTGGTACCTTTCCTCGTCCAGGACGACGTAGTGAACATACAGAACGATTCCAAGAGGAGATTCAAGAACCTTCCCAAGCTGCGCAAGATGGAGCCGAAGGTCAAGGGCGCCTCCCTCAGCAATGAGAAGAAGATCAAGAACGGTTTCATAAAGGAGATGCCGGAGTACTACAACCAGATATTCGGCCGCATCGACAAGTTCAATGCCGACATCGGCGCCGTCGAGGACAAGAGCGTCCTCATCCACAGATGCTCCGAAGACTCCATCCTGGACAAGGCGTACTCCTACGGAGCGAAAGGCGACGACAGCACCTGGGTACTGGACCGTAACACCCTGAACTACCGCTATCCTGGCGAATGCACCTATGCCAGAGACTCCGAGAACGCCGTCAAGGAGGAGCAGTCCACCGCTAGGACCATCGAGACCGTCCACAGGATGAGGATGGCCGACGCGACCGCGATGAGGTTCTACGCCCTCAGCACGATGACCAAGGACCTCAAGAGCAAGAGCCACATTGTCTTCTTCATATCATCCGTCATCACAGTGATGGCCACGTTCCTTCTGAGCTTCTTCATGCTCACAGGGACCTCCCTGCTGATACTGGCCGCCTACGTGATAGCGGTCTTCCTCGGACAGACGCTCCTATGGTTCCATATGAAGAGGGACACCTTCAACAGGTTCGTGGAGAGCAGATGCCTGGCCAAGTATCTCAGGGTCAGATACAATCTATCTCTTCTAGGGATAGAGGACGCCCTTCCGATGACGTTCTACGACCACAAGCGCAACGACACGTTCTGGGTGAGGGCGGCGATGATGGCCTGGAATTCGCATTTCATGAACGACAGGTGCAACGTCGACAAGAAGGTGTCCGACGTGGATATGCTGGCGTTCGTGAAGTACTCCTGGATCATGGAGGAGCGTCGCAGGAACTCGGTCTTCCTTGCCAGCTGCGAGAGGGTCCGCGCGACAGGCGCCGTGCTCACCACGCTGTTCTACGGGCTGATCCTCCTGGCATCCGTCCTGGTGATATTCGGCTCAATGGGGTTGTTCGGCAATGCGGTCATATTCGACATGGAAGGCATAGACGCCGGAGGGATGGAGATGATCTCGGACATGGAGTTCGATTCCCTGACCTTCATAAAGGTCCTGCTGATGATCATCGTGGCCGTATTCGCTGGCGTCTCCATGCTCAGGGACCACTACATAAGCTCGACCCCCGAGCAGATGATGGCGGAGGATGTACGACATCTCCCTCGGACGCATCGAGTCTCTCGCCAGGGATTCGTCCAACGGAAGCTACGACCAGGGCGATGTCGAGAAGCTGAAGAGGATCTACAGGGAGCTGGGACATCAGTGCGTCAGGGAGAACTGCGAATGGGTCCTCAAGGTCAAGGGCCTCAACATCAGGAACATAGGGTTCGGGAACGTACGAGCGTTTTACAAGTTCAGAGGAACCCAATCGCGTTGATTCGAGAATGTAGACGAGGAAGGAAGCATGAACGGGATAGTGTTCATAGGGTGGACCAGGTCCAGCGAGATGGCGAAGATGGTAGCGGAGAAGCTGAAGGGCTACCGCTTCGATTGCATCATAGGAGGCAATAGCGATCTCGAGGGGAACCTTCTGGTCGCGAACACCATCATAGACCAGATCAAGGCGTCCACCCAGGCTCTGTTCATTATCCGCAAGTACGACGGGGACCACATAAGCAACAACGTCATCTTCGAGATAGGCTACAGCCTGTCCAAGTTCGACTCCACCCTGAAGAAGCTACACCTGTTCTATCTGGACATCGACAGCAACGACAAGTCCATCCCCTCCGACCTTCTGGGGATGTGGGCTCATCATATAACCACCAAGGGCAAGAGCGACGACGAGCTCGTGGACGAGATAGTCTCCGGATTCCTGAGGCATCAGAAGTCCGACCTGGAGGTCAACAAGATGAAGCTGGTCCTGGACTGGCAGGACCTGTACGAGGTCGTGTCCACCCATCTGGCCAACGCCAGGTACTCCGACTACGACATGGCCCAGTACATGATGCTGTTCATCGAGTCGACCGGCCTGGCCCACATGTGGTCGAAGCTCCGCGAGTGCGTCTCGGAGATGATGAAGGTCGTGGACGACTCCTCTCCCGAGCTGTACTACATGCTGAGGTACGCCTACGCTCTGGAGAACATGTCCCATCGTTTCAAGTTCGACAATTTCAACCGCTATCTCGACAAGGCAGACAGCAGGGAGCTGAGGCAGGAGATGAGGGACCTGAAGAACGGGCTGAACGGGTACATCACCAAGGACGACTTCGGCTCCGCCAACGAGGGATTCTGCAGATGGTACGCCATGCTGTGCGACGAGCGCATAATGTACTACTACATGCTGCGCGCCAACGACCCCTCCATGTCCGACGAAGAGCGCACGAAGACGTATGAACGCGCGAAGACAACCGCGGAATCGGTCATAGGGCAGTGCGACCGGCTCGCGGCGGAGAACAAGAACAACGTTGAGCTGGCCCATTACTACAGGTCCATGGCTTACCGCAACCTGGCCATCATAGCTTCAGAGGACAAGGAGGAGGAGACGGAGAGGAAATACCGTCTGCTGTCCTTCGAGGACGAGAAGGAGCTCAGGAAGAAGTTCTCCAAGAGCATCAACGACCAGAGGATATCCGAGACCAGGGACAGGGCGTATTATGTCGTCATGGCCGGCGCTCTGAAGTACATCGAGGACGAGGAGGAGAGGGAGGACTACCAGGAGGAGCTGAAGGAGTATTCCACACGGATGTCCAACCAGAGGGACAGCACCACAATGTACGTCAACAAGATCAACAGGTTCCTCGACGGCAAGCCTGTCCGCGGCATGTGATCAGTGATGAGGATCCCGACGTCTGCGATAGCTTCACGAATCCGGGAACACGAACTGGATGCTGTTCTTCCCCTTCTTCCTGGCTAGCGATTCGGTCATCATGCCCATCTCCAGGAACGCGGCGTTGTACACGGCTATCGGAACGAGGCAGGTGGTGGTGAGCTGGCCGCGGATCTCGTTCTTGTTGATGATGCTGTTCTCGAAGTCGTATACGTCCATAGCGGTGATCTTCTTCAGCCTCTCCCCGTATCCGCGGACCACGTCGCAGTCGGACTCTATCGAGACGTCCAGGTCCCCGTCCTCCCTCATGGAGACGGTCACGCGGGCCTTCCTGTCGCAGCTCTGCATGACCACATCAACAGTCGAAGCCATGCGATGGAAAAGGCGTCTACAGGATTTATCTTCGGCGGTCAGAACAGGGCAAAAATACGTCTGCCCTAATCGTTGCCCTGATTGCCCTAATCTTTTTCGAGAAAAGTTCACTCCTTGAGCCTCTTGCCCTGACCTTCGATGTAGTCTTTGGCGCCTTCGAGAGTGAGGCTCATAGCTTTCATGAGGTACTTCTCGGCCTCGTTGACCTTTCCGATCTTCATGAACTCGGCGGCGACGTTGTGGCAGATGTCGGTGGCCTCCTGCATGCTGTCGATCATGCCGTTCTTGTGCATCTCCTCGATGAGGAAGATCGCGGAATCCGAATCGGCCACGAAGTGGTCCATCATGCCCAGGTCCAGCTCGCATTCAGCCTTGGCCATGTACGTCGCGGCCAGCTGTTCCGTGTCTTCGAGATTACCGGATTTCATAAGGTCGGTCCCCAACTCGATGGCCTCGTCGTAGCATTCGATGGCCTTCGCAGGGTCCTCGATGCTGTCGTACAGCTCGCCCATGAGGTCGTAAGTCTCCATGCGGCGGTTCCTCATCCACGGGTCCATCTTGCTGTCGGTTGACTCCAGAGCCTTCTCCAGGAACGGCAGGGCCTCCTTGTAGAATCCGTCCTCCAGAAGAACCTCGGAAGAGCTGATGCACATGCTGACCACCCTGCGCGCATCGAAATGATGCGAGGACGAGCTTATCCTGTTCAGGCGGGAAGCGGCTTTCCCGAGAGGCTCCGAAGCATCCATTCCGAAATGCTGGTACAGCTCCCCCAGAGCGGAATACATCTTGACGTACGTGCCGTCGTCCGTCCCGATCCTGTCAGCCATCTCGGCCGCCGACTCCAGGTCTTCCAGAGAAGAGGTATAATGCTCCAGCATCTTGAGGACGCACCCGCGGTTCACGTAGGCTTCCAGAAGCTCCTCTGAATCGCCTGCTGACTCCAGGTCGTTGACTTTGTCGTTGTATTCGGACAACGCTTTCTCAAGGTAGTCCTCGGACACGCCAGGCATGGTGTATAATCGGCAGACCACTATATATGACTGAGTTGAAGTGCTAGAGATGTGCGAACGGAGACCTCGGATTCAGGCGTTTCACCCGTCCTCGCCGACGCGTCCAGCAACCGATGTTAATGGATATGATGCTCTTTCATGCCGTGCTTTCGGAAAAGCCGGGGATATGGCCGGCTTTTCTTTTAGTGTTCAAAACTAAACTGATTCTTTCGTGCATGTTTTTATATCAAAAGATATGACTGACCCTTCATGAGACAGAAGCGGATTCTCGCTGTTCACGACATCTCCTGTGTAGGGAAATGCTCCCTTACCGTAGCCTTGCCCATAATCTCCGCCGCCGGCGTCGAGTGCGCAGTGCTACCGACCGCTGTCCTGTCGACCCATACCGGCGGTTTCACCGGATTCACGTTCAGGGACCTCACCGGGGACATCAAGCCCATAGGGGCCCACTGGTCGTCCCTCGGGATAAGGTTCGACGCCATCTACACGGGATTCCTGGGCTCTTTCGAGCAGATCGAGCTCGTGAAGGAGCTCATAGACGGGATGTCCGGACAGGACGTCAAGGTCTATGTCGACCCTGTCATGGCCGACAAGGGGAAGATGTACTCCGTATTCGGACCCGACTTCCCCGCAGGGATGAGGAGCCTGTGCGAGAAGGCCGACCTCATCATGCCGAATATGACCGAGCTGGCCTTCATGCTCGGATTTGAGTACAAGGACGTGCCTTACACGAGGGAATACGTCGACGACATCCTCGACAAGGCCAAGGCCATAGGCGCCCCGCGCATAGTCATCACCGGGATCAGCTACGAGCCAGGGAAGATCGGCGCCGTCTACAGGGACTACGTCACCGGAGACCAGGGCGAAGTCATGGCCGACGAGATCCCCGGTTACTACCACGGCACCGGAGACGTTTTCGGATCCGCTCTGGTCGGCGCTCTGGAGTCCGGAGCTGCCCTCAAGGACGCCGTGTCGATGGCTGTGGAGCTGACCGTCAGCAGCATCGTCAGGACGCACTCCGCATGCACCGACGTCAGGTTCGGCGTCAACTTCGAGTGCGGTCTCACCCAGTACGCACGCTCGATCAGGGACAAGGCGCCCCTCCGCATCGCATCCACGGACGACGACATTATGTCCATAGACGCCATGGCGAAGGTCGTCTGGCCGGAGACGTACGACCCCATAATCCCCGAGGGCCAGGCGGAATACATGGTGAAGAGGTTCCAGACGGCGGAAGCAATCCGCAAGCAGATCTCCGAGGGATTCGTCTACGAGATCGCCAGGCTGGACGGGGAGGACGTGGGATACTGCGGATACAAGATGGAGGGCGAGGACGTGCTCTACGTCTCGAAGCTCTACGTCCTGGCCGAAGGCAGGAAGAGCGGGATCGGGAAGCTGATGCTGGAGGCAGCGATGGATGCGGGAAGGGCCGTCGGAGCGAAGAGGATGCATCTTTCGGTCAACAAGAGCAACGTCCGCGCCATAGAGTTCTACGAGCATATGGGGCTTGTCAAGGAATCCTCCTACTACGGAGAGGTCGGAGACGGGTTCTACTACGACGACTATAGGATGGGGTGCGACCTGTGACCGATGCCGATGCTCTGTTCGAGGAAGGCTACAGGCAGTACCTGGAGGCCGAGCGCCCCGAGGACCTCGAGAAGGCCCGCGTCTCCCTGGGACAGGCCGCCACCATGGGCCATGCGATGGCTCAGGACGTCCTCGGCAACATGTACGAGGACGGGGACGGCGTCAGGAAGGACATCTCCACCGCACTCCAGCTGTATCGCAAGTCCGCCGAGCAGGACTGTCCCGCAGGGCTGTTCGACCTGGGCCACCTGTACATGGAAGGCAACGGGGTCGAGAAGGATCCCGAGCGCGCGTTCGCGCTGGTCCAGAAGGCCGTGGAGCTCGGAGGGCAGCCGGACCACATCTTCAGGCTGTCCGTCCTCTATCACGAGGGCAAGGGCGTGGCCGCCGACGAGGGGAAGGCGAAGGAGCTCCTGGAGAAGGCGATCGAGCTGGGAAGCACCGAGGCCAAAGCCAGCATGGGGGCGCTGCTGCTCTCCGGAGACGGCGTCGAGAAGGACGTCGACAGGGCGTTCAGGCTGCTGAAGGAGGCCGCGGAGGACAAGGACTGCGACGCGATGTGCAACCTGGGCCTGATGTACGAGACCGGGACCGGCGTCGAGAGGAGCCTCCGCGAGGCGGTCGAGTGCTACACGCAGGCTGCAGACCTGGGATACGCCCCCGCATACTACCATCTGGCCGTCCTGGCCGGCGACAGCCGCATCCCCGTCTCGCTGATCGATCCATCCGACTTCCTGGATGCCGGAGGGAGGGTGGGCAGCCACGAGGACATCAGCGCCCTGGGGGAGCATTACTACTTCGGCGACGGGGAGGAGCCCGATCCGGAGATGGCGGCCCAGTATTTCCGCGCCGGAGTGGATCTGGACATAGCCTCGTGCATGTACAACCTCGGGATAATGATCATCCGCGGCGAAGCCTCTCCGGAGTATGACGGGGAGCAGTACGACCTCATCCTGGCCGCAGCCGATGCCGGATACGAGCCTGCCAAGGAGCTCCTGGAGCAGGCCGAGGAAGAGAGCTGACATGTTCATTCCAGTGACGATGGACGAGGTCCGCCGCAGGGGCTGGAAGGCCCTGGACGTAATCCTCGTCTCCGGCGACACCTACACGGACAACTCCTACAACGGGACCGCGGTGATAGGGCACTGGCTGATCGACCACGGGTTCAGGGTGGGGATGGTGGCGCAGCCTCGTCTGGACGTCCCCGACGACATCACCCGCTTGGGGGAGCCGGAGCTGTTCTGGTCGGTATCCGCCGGATGCGTGGACTCGATGGTCGCCAACTACACCTCCACGAACAAGCGCAGGAAGGACGACGACTTCACTCCAGGCGGCATCAACGACCGCCGTCCGGACAGGGCCTGCATCGCTTACACGAATCTCATCAAGAAGTTCGCCAAGGGGAAGCCCATCATCCTCGGCGGCATAGAGGCCAGCCTGCGCCGGATAGCGCATTACGACATGTGGTCCGACTCCATCCGCAGGTCCGTCCTGCTGGATTCCAAGGCCGACGCCATCGTCTACGGCATGGGCGAGCTGTCCAACCTAGAGATAGCGCAGAGGATAAGGGACGGGAAGGAATGGAAGGACGTTAGAGGGATCTGCTACATGTCCTCGGAGCTTCCTTCCAATACCCTGGAGCTCCCCTCTTACGAGGACTGCGCCGCCGACCCCAGGGCTTTCGCGAGGATGTTCGCCACGTTCAGGGACAACTGCGACCCCATTACCGCGCGGCCGATGCACCAGGCGTACGGCAATAGGTTCCTCGTCCACAACCGCCCCCAGCGCAACCTCACCCAGGCGGAGCTGGACGCCGTGCACGAATCCGATTACGAGAACGCCGTCCATCCGTTCTACGCCTCGCAGGGACATGTGAAGGCCATGGAGACGGTCAGGAACTCCATAACGACGCATCGCGGCTGCTACGGCGACTGCTCGTTCTGCGCCATAGCCGTCCATCAGGGTCGCACCGTGGTGTCCAGGTCCAAGGAGTCCATCATCCGCGAGGCCGAGAGGATAGCCTCCGCCAAAGGGTTCAACGGCATCATCCAGGACATCGGAGGGCCTACGGCGAACATGTACGGCATCGAATGCCCGCTGAAGACCCATATCGGCGCCTGCAAGGACAGGAGATGCCTTGGAGCCAAGCCCTGTCCCCGCCTCCCCATCGACCACAGGGAGCAGACGGAGCTACTGAAGACGATCTCCTCGATCCCGGGGGTGAGGAAGGCGTTCGTCGGCTCCGGGATCCGCTACGACATGATCGTCGCAGACAGGTCCCACGGCCAGGAGTATCTGGACGAGCTCGTGTCCAGGCATATCTCCGGGCAGATGAAGATCGCTCCCGAGCACGTGTCGGACAAGGTCCTCAGGCTCATGGGGAAGCCGTCCAGGAACGTTCTGGAGGAGTTCAGGGACATGTTCGAGGAGTCCAACCGCAGATGCGGGACCAGGACGTTCCTCACCTACTATTTCATTGCCGCCCACCCCGGATGCACCCAGGACGACATGAGGGAGCTGGCCGACTACTGCCACAGGGTCCTGAAGACCAATCCCGAGCAGGTCCAGGTGTTCACCCCCACGCCGTCCACGGTCGCCACGATGATGTACCACTGCAGGAAGGACCTCAAGGGCAAGGACGTCAAGGCGGAGCATTCCATCCAGATGAGGCAGAAGCAGAAGGACATCGTGGTGCCGAGGAAGCCCAGGAGAGCCTGATGGCGCAGAAGTACAGGAACGTCGAGTACGGGTTCGGGGACATCGGTTCCGCCTTGTATCGTGGAACCGTTGGGAAGGACGGGATACGTCTGGTCATCACCAGGTATCTGGAGGACGCCCCCCAGGAGGTGATCGACGACGTGATCCGCTTCCTTCTGGACAGGAAGGGAGGGTACCGTCCGGAGCGCTTCGAGGAGTACATCGCCACGGACGAGTTCATCCTGTCCAAGAGGCCGCTGTTCCTGGAGGAGAGCAGGAAGTTCAAGTGCACCTCCGAAGGAGAGTTCCGCAGTCTGGCCGATTCCGCCCAGAGGCTTCTGGACTCCGGGCTTCTCGATGCCGAAGACCTCCAGAACACGTACATCACCTGGTCGAAGCGCAGGGCCGTGAGGACCCTGGGAGTGTGCTACGCGATGTTCAGGGTCATATCCATCACGCCTGCCCTGGACACGCTGGAAGTCCCCGAGCAGTGTCTGGATTTCGTCGTATACCATGAGTTCCTTCATCTCAGAGTAGGGGTGAGGATCGGCAAGCGCAACCACAACAAGAGCTTCAGGGACCAGGAGAGGATGTTCCCCAACCATGAGGAAGTGGAGAAGGAGCTCCGGAAGCTCAAGAAGCGAAGGTCAGAAACATATACCCAGGCGACGATGGGAGCTCATGGCAGAAGAGGAAGGAAAGGGATTCGTCTTTCACACGCCCGACGGGGACCAGGAGCTCACGTTCGAGGAGGTCCAGACCCTGGCGGCGGACGGCGATCCCGGCGGGCTTTACGCCATGGCCATGGCATATCTTTTCGGATGGGACGTCGAAGAGGACAGCGACAAGGGCTACTACTACCTCGAGAAAGCCGTCGCCGCCGGCCAGACCGAGGCTATGACCCTGATGGTCCGCCTCTTCATGCAGGGCGAGTACGACGGCATCGATTCCGTAAAGGCCGCCCAGATGTCCATAGAGGCCGCTCGCGACGGCATACCGGACGCCCAGCTGTACGCCGGACTGGCATACATGGACGGGGTGTCCGTCGACAAGGACTACGAGAAGGCCGCCAAGTACTTCAGGCTGGCAGCCAACCAGGGCAGCTCCGACGCTAGGACCAATCTGGCCTATCTCTACCAGGAAGGCCTGGGAGTGGAGAAGAACGAGCCCAAGGCGTTCTCCCTGTACAGGATCGCGGCCAGAGCCGGCAACCTCAACGCCATGTTCCAGCTGGCCGTATGCTACGAGTTCGGAACCGGCACCTCGGTCGATCTGGACAAGGCCGTCGAATGGTACAGGAAGGGCGCCAAGGAAGGCGACGCGTTCGCCATGGAGAGGCTAGGGTACCTTTATTCCGAGGGCTTCGGGGACGTCAAGCCGGATGCAGGGATGGCCTTCGAATGGTTCCTCAGAGCGGCCATGGAAGGCGTGACGTCATCCATGACGATGGTCGGACACTGCTATCTCAAGGGCATCGGAGTCGAGGCTTCCGAAGAGGAGGCCGTCAAGTGGCTCAGGATGGCTTCGGACAACGGGGACGACGAGGCCAAGGACATGCTGTCAGCAATCGGGACGAAACGACTTCCGAAGATATGATTAATGAAATCGGCGATTCCTGTCCGATTACCATGGCTTCCGAGAAACAACCCGGCATCAACCAGGACGACGCAGAATCCCTCTACCAGACAGGTCTCGCCTATCTCTACGGCACCGACGTCCCCAAGGACTTCGACAAGGCCGCGGAGTGCTTCAAGAAGTCCTGCAAGATGGGATACATGCCCGCCCGCAGGGAGCTCGGGATAATGTATGCCTCCGGCCAGGGAGTGGAAGTCGACATGGAGAAGGCCGTCAAATACCTCGGTCAGGCCGCCGATTCCCTCGACCCCAGCGCTCTCTATCACCTCGGTCTGATGTACGAGGTGGGATCCGGAGTCCCAAAGGACATGCAGAAAGCGGTCAGGATGCTCGCGTACGCCGCAGAGATGGGATTCCCCGGAGCCGATGCGGACGCGGAGCGCGTGGACGCAATACTCACCGAGCAGAGGAACAAGAACCTCCGCGCCAGGCCCCTTCTCAAGCTGCAGATCTCCGACGTGGACGTGGAAGCCGCATGCTGCAAGCCCATGCTGGACGCCCTCCTCGCTCAGGACATCGTATTCATCGACAGCTTCAAGGGCCCCGCCCTCCTCGGAGAGGACCCCGACGGGATGGACGCCGTTCTGGACCGCTGCCCCTTCTGCGGAGCTCCCGTCCAGATCGTCCCTCGCGACAAGAAGTACTGAGGCTAACGCCGGGGCGTCCGGCCTTTTCCAGGATGCTCCGGCCCGTCCTCGTCCGTCGCCGACGCCGTCCGCCCTGTTGGATGTATCGGTCGAACGATGAATGAAAATCTTCTTCACAGACCCAATATCGGTAATATATTAATCGTTTCAAGGTCATGACACCGTCATGTCAGACGGAGAATACAGCGAGGACGCCATCAAGACGATCACCGCCGTCATCGATAGGAAGAAGAACGAGCTGGTCGAGCTCGACAAGAAGAAATCCAGGGTCAGAAAGGCCGAGAAGCTCGAGGGCATCGACAAGCTCATCGCGTACATCAACGCCGACATAGCATCCTACATCGCCGTCCTGGCCGACATGAAGGACGACGAGTCCCTCCTCGAGGGCATCGATCTGGAGGATCTGGACGAGGTCGACCGCCCCGAGTGCTACGACAGGTACATGAAGACCCTCGGAGAGGAGGCCGTCGAGCTCGACGAGAAGGCCAGCGAGATCCGCGCCGACCACTGCGACATGGTCATGGAGACCATCGGGCAGGAGATGGGAGAGAAGGCCCTGAAGTCGGGCAAGATGATCAAGATCATGCTGGACGACCCCTACATGCTCTCCGTCATAGGCGAGACCATATTCTACGACGACAAGCTCTACGAGGAGTTCTCCAAGCTCTTCGACATGGAGGAGCCCGACAAGAAGAAGGGCAAGTCCAAGAAGAAGGGCAAGAAGAAGTCCAAGAAGGGTAAGAAGTGACCCTGTCCGACAGGTCCACGGAGCTAGCCGCTCTCAGGGCGGAGTTCCTGGACCTTATGGAATCGATGCCTGAGAACCCTGCGGAGGCCCGTTCCGCCGCGCAGAGGATGGAGGAGATCCGCACCAGGATACAGGAGCTCTCCTCGGAGGAGGGTCCCTCGGTCCCGGAGGTCAGGAGCGTCGATAGCAGATCCGTCTCCGAGGAGATCTCGTCCGTCTCTTCGGAGATAGCTTCTATAAAAGCCCGCATCCAGGAGGCGCTGTCGGCATCGGATTTCGAGCTGGCCGGCAAGCTTTCGATGGAAGCCTCCCTTCTTGAAAGCAGGCGCAGGTCCCTCGAGGAATGCTTGAAGGACCTGTCCTGACGATATTTGCGTCAATATCCATAGATAAGGATAAATACGGGCGACTTGGATTAAAAGTTGAAAGTGACGGGGACGAACAAAAACTGGTAATGGAACACAAACGCCTTACCCGTCACCTCAACCCTTCTTTTGGATTCACATCATGCCCTTGACGTACATGTCGGCCATGGTCCTGAACAGGAGCGTCTTCCACTTCGTCTTGGTTTCCTCGTCAGGATCGTCGACGTAAATGTGGGTGGCGCAGTGGTCCCTGTACTCGAACATGTCCGTGAGGCTGTCGAGCTCCTCGTCGGTGAACATGCCGTGCCTCCTGGCGAGCAGGATGCAGTAGGCGTACGACGAGGTGTCGTCCATCTCGGTGATGTCCAGCATCGAGGCCAGAGAGTCGAGGATCGTGTTGCAGGCGTAGATGACCGCGCAGGGGGCGTCCTCGTCGAACATGTTCGCGATCACGTTGGCGGTGCACATGTCCATGCAGGCGTTCTATTCGGATCTCGCTATGATGATGTCCAGCTTGGCTTCGTCGTCTCTTAGCTTGCATCTGTGCTTGAAGCTGGACAGGTATTCCCTGGCGGTGTCGTCTATCTCGTCGAGGGAGTACCTGTTCCCGGATATCCCCCACTCCCGCATGTGGTACTCGATGTGGCGAGAGGTGCTGAAGAAGCCCATGTCGTCGATGAACGGCTCGAAAACGTCATCGTCGTCGTTCTCGTCGATCACGAACTCCTCGTCCTTCAGGTTCAGAGACTTGTCGGTCTTCTCTTCGAACTTGCTCTTTTCGTCTTCGGACATCCCATACCTCCTTGTCCTGTATCGCGTTAGACGTATTTTGTTCTGCGCATCCTACGGCGGTCGGCTGTTCTGCCGGTCCTAGAGTTCGTACTTCATGCTCGCATCGTGACTCGCTTTAGGACTATAGTGTGCCCAGAGCCTCCGAGCGCAGAAATCGCTCTTTTATAATCTTTTTCCTTGAACAGGATGTAGTCGGTGTTGTAGGTGGACACCGCGAAAATCCCCACCCCGGCTTCGGCGAGTATGGACGTGAGCTCTGACAGGACCCCCACCATCGAGAAGTCGAGGATTCCCTTGACGCGAAGCCCGCGCCAGCCGTCCTCCCTCTCGAGCGTCTCGGACGGAACGTCCTCGGTCCTGCACACCAGGGATAGCTCCTCGTCGGTCTTCCCGATGAACAGGAACTCCTTGGAGAGAACAGTCCTGTCCAATGTTCCCAGCTTGCAGACTGTGAGGGCGTACGGCAGGATCTCCAGCTCCATCGGTTTCACTCCGTTCCCGGATGTCGTTCTCGGATTTCGATTTTATCATGCGTCCGGCGGCTTCCAGGGCTCCGATTCCTCCGCTATCCTTCCGATGAGCTCGTTCCCTCTGGATGTCCAGAACTCTTTGTCGCAGACCAGGACCAGCCTCCTCCTGGCTCTGGATACGGCGGTGTTGACGATCTTCAGACCCATCTCGGTCGAGGAGCTCGTGAACCTGAACGGGACGTCCCTGGACAGGACCCCGTTGTCCGCCACGCTCAGGACCACCGTGTCCCATTCCCTTCCCTGGGAGGCGTGGACGGTCATCACGCAGTCCCTGTACCTGCCGACGGAGCCTTTCAGCATCTTCGTCTGGTCGGCATACGGCGTGAGGATGGCTATGGAAAGGGGATCGGGGCGTTCCGCCTCCAGGAAAGAAACCACGGCATCCCTCTCGGCGTTGTTCTCCCTCCTCTTTCTGGACCTGCATCTGGCATCGATGCAGAGTATCCGCAGGTTGCCTTCTCCGAAGCCCTTCATCCCGTTGTGGTAGACGAACGAATCCAGTATGCCGGCCAGGTTGGGCCCGAACCTGTGAGATTCGGTCAGGTCGCTGCGTACAGTCAGATTCATCTTTGGCTCCGTTCCTTCGGCGTAAGAGCGCGCCAGGCTGTCCCTGTCGCCAGTGATGAGGGATTCGCAGCAGAGGGCGCTCATGTCCCACAGGAAGGCGTCCTTGAGGCGGCTGTTGCCCTCGGACCAGCGTCTGAGGAGCTCGCTGTCGATCTCGCACACCGGAGGGAGCTGCATATGGTCCCCCAGGAAGGCAATCGGAACGCCGTTGGTGAACAGCGTGACCGCATGCATCAGGCTGCAGTAGCCCGCCTCGTCCAGGAAGATGCGGTCCACGTCCAGCTCCATCCTGCCGTCGTCGGCGGAGCCTCTGGGCCTGAAGCGGGAGATGAACTGCAGAGGGGTCCCTGCCACCACGGAGACGTCCCTCACGCGCCTGTTGGTGCATCTGGACGATATGCTCTCGAGCTCGTCCTCCAGCGACGATATCATCCTGGCGACGTCCCCGTCGGTCATGTTCCTGTATTCCGCGATGTCCAGGGCAGGCCTGTCGCGGTCGTAGAGAGCGGATCTCGCCTCGGCCAGTATCTCCCTCAGATCCCTGTCCTCATCGCAGTCTATGGTCCTCGTGCGCGAGCACAGGGTGAGGATAGGCGCCATCTCCCTGCCCATCTCGGGGGCCATGGCTATGGTCGCAGTCCCGTCCATGAACTCCAGGCGCTCGGAGAGCCTGTCGATCCTGGGCCTGATCCTGTCGCAGGTCCTCTCGAACAGGATCTCCTCCATGTTCTCGATGCTCTTCCTGAGCCTGTCGGCTCGCTTCTGGGCCTGGGAGTCCTCGCACATGTCCGGATGCTCCAGGAGGAACGTCTTTGTCGGCACGCCGAGGCGGAGGACCCCTTTGCCAAGCTCCTTCTCGTCGAAAGCCTTGAGGATTCCGCGAAGGACCTGCTCCACCGAGTTGTTCGTGGGCGCGAATACCGCCACTTTCATCCCTGACGATATGCAGGTCTTGATGCATGTGGCCAGAACGAACTGCGTCTTCCCTGTCCCGGGCGCCCCCCAAACGTACGAAAGGGGGCTGGACAGAACTCTGCGGACGGCTTTTCTCTGCTGCTCGGAAGGCTCGGCCCCGTCCGGGAACTCCGGCTCTCCCGCCGAAGGAGGTAGGCGTGGAATGTCTATCGAGCCGGAATGCTTTCCGAGGAACTCCATCAGCGCTCTGACCAGGAACTTCATATCGGACAGAACCCTGACGCAGGGGTGGGCTATCGCCATCGCAGAGAGGACGTTCGGCCCGGGATGCACCACTATCGTGCGCGACACCTCGTCGTAGCGGGTGAATCCGGCCTCGTCTCCAGCAAGAAGCTCGGAATCCACCTGCAGCATCAGCGCGCCCGTGTCGTGAGGCAGGGACTGCAGGTGCAGAACGGCGTATCCGTCCCTGACATCGTACGAGGACACCTCCGTGATGCTGACGCCCTTCGGCGGGTCGCTGACGAACTGCATGTCGTCCATGTAGGAATAAACGCCAGATGCCGAATCAGCCAGGATGGTGGAGAGGCTCTCGGGGTCCATGCCCGGAGAGCCTCGGGATTAGAGAAAAGCCTTTCCGGGGCTTTCTAAGGTTGTTAGTTCAGGAGTAGAAGCTGGAGTAGCTGGAGTTGTCCTCCTTGGGCTGCACTGGCTCCCCGGATTCGAACTCCTTCCAGTCGACCTCGGCTCTGGAGATCACGGTGCAGGAGTTGTTCTTGCTCTCGAACTTCACGGTGGCGTCGTCGACCGTCATCTTCACGTTCAGCAGGACGGTGAAGCACGAGTCGATGTAGTCGCTGTCGGGGTCCACTATGGACCTGTCGTGGCGGAGGGCGGTGGACCTCAGGGTCCTCTCTCCGAAGATCCCCTTGACCTTCTTCACGGCCCTCTGGAGGACGTAGCCCCCTCCGATGTCCAAGGCCCAGATCTCCATGCGATCGTCGTCCGGAACGTCTATCTTGGTCCAGCCGCTGAAATCGTCGCGTTTCGTGCCCGCGTAGATCAAGTACTGAGTCTTTATCGAGATCACATCGCCCGTATCTATCACCCTATATTTTTGTTTAAGCCATGTACACCTTCCACTGCCTTGTTTTTGTATATCCGCACGCGAGGCCGGTTTTACTTCGTCGGCGCTTCCTGGAATCCGTATATATACGGCTCAACGTATCGCGGATTCATGTTCGCAGAGGCTTGCCGCATAGCGAAGGGCTTCACCCGTCCCGTAGCTACTTCGATCCGTTTACAGGACGGAACCGTTTCCTCGACGCTCAACTCGTTCATCATCGTCAATCGCGACGGCTGGGCAATCACCGCCGGTCACACCTTCGACTCCCTCGTCAAGTACGAGAAGGACCGCAGCAAGATAGAAGAGATAACCAGGATGAACGTCTCGGGCCAGACCGGAGCCCCCTCCAACGTGGCCAAGATGGACCCCAAGTTCATTCTGAACCATTCATTCTGGTGGGGATGGGACGGCGTGCTGATCAAGGAGGTCACCGTCGACAGGAAGATCGATCTCGCCCTCGTCAAGCTCGTGAACTTCAAGCCCGAGATGGTCCCCAACTACCCCGTCTTCGCGGATCCCGGCAGCGTCTCCATAGGAACGAGCATCTGCAGGCTGGGACATCCGTTCTTCGACCCTCCGACCGAGTTCGACTTCTCCCGCAACGCGTTCCGCATACCGAAGATCGAGAACGAGGCGGCCATGTTCGTGAACGACGGCATGGTGTCCAAGATCTTCACAGTGAAGAAGGCGGGAAACAGCACTCTGGACGCCACGTACATGGACACCTCCACTCCCGGATACAAGGGACAGGCCGGAGGGCCCATCGTCGATGTCAAGGGAAGGGTCTGCGGAATGCAGATCAACACCCTGGCTCTGCCGTTCGGATTCCGTTCTCAGGGAAACGGCGAGAAGAACCCTGTGGAGGACCAGTTCTGCTGCGTCGGACGCGGGGTCCATGTCAAGACGATCAGGCAGTTCCTCGACTCCAAGAACATAAGGTACGGCGCCGAGGACTCCAGCGAGGAGTACACCATAATCGAGTGATCAGCCTTTGATGCGATAGGAGACGCCCGCCGTGTCCAGGAACTTCCTGACGGCTTCCACGTGGACCGCAAGGCCCTCGCAGGAGACCATCGCGGCAGCTTCTCCATGCTCGCTCATGCGGTGATATCCCAGCCCCGCTATGCGGGTGGACACCTGCAGCCCGCAGACGGCTCCGTCCTTGTCGAAGACGGGGCCTCCGGACTGCCCTTTTATCCCCGGGGACGAGGTGACGATGCACCTCACGTTCGAATCCTCGTAATCCTTCGACACTATCCCGCTGTTCATGAAGGCGCTGGCCGAGGCTATGTCCTCGCCGTCGTCGATGGTGTATCCGATGCGTCCGACGGACATTCCCAGAACGATTTCCTCCGGCTCGCAGAACACGGGGTAGTCCGAGACCCAGTCCCCGTCGAAACCTGTAAGGCGGCCGACAGCCAGGTCGGAATCGGAATCCATGAAGACCTCGTCGATGGAGACCCCTTTCCAGCCCCACATGGACTTCTTGAAGCCGTCCTCGTCCTCGGCCTCTTCGAGGATATGCTTCGCGGTTATCACCCACCCCGACCTGTTGATGATGACGAAGGAGCCGCACCTGGAATCGCTGGCGGTGCCCGAAAGAAGAACCGGACGGGCGTAATCCCTCACATAGCCGTAGGCGGCCGCGAACATGGGAGCGAATCCGAGACTGGTTATATAATCTTGACATAGCTCGGCGGCTGAGACCCAATACGAATCTTGTCAGAGCGTATCCGTCGGAAGGGCGGTAGGCTCTTGAATCCCAGCGATCGAAGTCCTCGCTGCCGGGCGCCGCAACGAAATCCACCCCGTTCCTTCTGGCCCCTGTCATGTCGGACTCGCTGTCCCCGACCATCAGGGTCTCCTCCGGCTTCGCTCCCACATCCTCCATGCAGAGGCGGATGAGGTCGCCTTTGGAGCAGGGGAGGTCGGCCCCTCTGACGCTCGAGAACAGGCCGCGGATGTCCCAGGAGTCCACGATGGCCGCGGCGGAGGGGGTGTCCATCATCGTGGCTATCGCGAGCTTCACGCCGTTCCTGTGGAGCTCCATGGCGCAGTCCCTCATATCGTCGAAGATGCGGATGTCGCCAAGGAACCAGGCCGAGGCGTCGGCGAGAGTCCCGTCCAGATCGAAAACGACTAGTCTGTACATATAAAGACCTCGGTGGCCTGTTTCCCCTTAGGCCACCGGCAGGTGAGATGTTTGTTAGGTTTGGATCCGCAGGAGTCAGTGGGACTCGAGCTTCATGAACGGCTGTCCGCAGTTGGGACACATTGTGAATGGGCAAAGGGACGATATTTCGCATCCGCAGTACGCACAGTTCATGTTCATCCGTTAATTCCCGATGGGTTATAAGTGGTTCTGTCTTACTGTGAACTCCATAAACAACCAGAATTTATGTTGGATTGGTGAATATAGCAATCTCGTTCGCGGTCGTTTCTGGATAGGATATTAACGTTTCTCCCTACCTCGATCGATTATCTTCAGAAGGAAAACTGTTTGAATCAAGAATGGAAAAAGGTTTGTTGGATGGATTAGACTTTCATCCTTGTTCAGGATTCTCGCCGTAGAAGCAGGAGAGGCGCTCCTCGGAGGTGCGGTCGCGGGTCCTCACGGTCATGCCGTCCAGCTTGGGCGAGCGGCGGAACGAGGACACCTTTATGCGGAAACTTCCGCACTTAACGGCCACCTCCAGGCCGTCCTTCATCTTGATCCTCTTCTTCCCGGTCAGACGGCCCATGCGCTTCGCCTTCACCCTGTGCCTGCCCTCCCTGAGGTCTATGCTTACCCTGGATCCGTTCTCGAGCCTGCAGGTCTTCACGCCGTCTATCACCAGCAGGACGGATTCGTCGCCAGCATAGGAGAACACGGCGCGACGCATGGGGACTTCGTCCATTGTCCAAGGGCGCAGAAGCCTTCTGTCGGACAGGATGAACTCCGAGCCGTCATGGCAGCGTATCTTGGAGCCGCCGGCGGTCTGGTTGTAGAGCTTCCTGCGGTCGAACGCCGCGATCAGGGCGCGCTCCAGGTCGTTCAAGGATTCCAACGAGCAGGGGATGATCTGGACCATGATCCTCATCCCGCGCTCCAGGTCGGAGTAGACCTTGCAGTTGCCGTTCCCTGTAAGATGGTCCTTCAGCCTGGATATGACGTTGATGGACTGCCCTATGTAGCCCATGCTGAACTTGGATAGGTTCCTTGGGACGTGCATCCTTCCGAAAACAAGGATGACGTAGCATCCCGCTCCAGTTCCGGAACCGACTCCGTTCTTACAGATCGAAAGGAACTGCTTCGCTGTAAGGAAATCTCCGTTCAGCACCCATTCGCGTATCTCGTCTGGCGTCCTGCAGGCTAGAGTCTTCACTGTCCCATCTCCAAGGTGAGCCTTGGCTGCATCCCGATTCGGGCTAGATGGTGACGATATTTATACTCAAGAGGAGGGTTGTCCGAAAGTGTCAGCCGCCATGGCCAGGCATCCTTTCAGGGCCTGATCTCCTTTCAGAGGGGAGGGTACGATGTACGTGTCCATGTCCGAGCTCTCGGCGTAGATGAAGTGGCCTCCGAGCTGCTCCAGGACCTTCTTGCGTATCATCGGGAATAAGGCTTCGCGCTCCATGACCCCTCCGCCCATCACGATCACGTTGGGGGCCATGATCTGCATGCAGTTCCTGACGAGCTGTGCGAGGTAGAACGCCTCGATCTCCCATGCAGGGTCGTCGTCGGGTATCTCCTCGCCGAGTCTGGCGCATCTCCTTCCCATAGCCGGGCCGCTGGCCATGCCTTCGGCGCAGTCAGGGTGGAACCTGCATACGCTGTCGATGTTGTCGTCCGGATGGCGGGAGACCTTGGAATGCCCTCCTTCGGGGTGGAGAAGGCCATGCAGGGGCTTTCCGTCGATCACGATGCCGATGCCTATCCCGGTGCCTACAGTGATGTAAAGGACGTTCTGCTTGCCGATTCCAGCCCCGAACCTGGCTTCTCCCATGCAGGCCACGTTCACGTCGCTGTCCACGACCACGGGCACATGCAGGGCTCCCTCGAGGCTCTTTTCCAGCGGGTAGAAGGACCATGCCTCGCGGGGACATGCCAGTATGGTTCCGTAATCGGGACCGGGTCTGAGGTTGACCGGTCCGACTGTTCCGACGCAGAGCGCCGATATGCCCTTCCCTTCGAAAAAATCAACGATCTTGGGAACGGTTTCCTTAGGGGGAAGAGTCGGGAACCGTACCTTTTCGAGTATGGTTCCGTCTCTCTTACCCAGAGCACAGATTACTTTCGTACCGCCGATCTCGACGGCTCCGTACACCTGTCTATCATCCATGAATCCTTATACCGCTTGCGCAGGAAATCTTTTCTTCGGTGGTCGGTGCTCCGAACACCTGGTCGCAGATGGCTCTTCCGAGGTAGACCTGCATGCGCCTGTCCCATCCGTTGTCGAAGGACTCCCAGAGTTCCTTCTCGGAATCGACCATGCAGCTGAGGCAGATCTCTTTGAAAGATTCGCGGTCGACGGTCTTCGACCAATCCATATGCGTGCTTATCTCCTCGAACGAGACGTGCTTTCCGGTGTGGATCTTGAGCATCATGCTGCATTCTTCGGAGCAGAAGGAAGTGTATTCGTTCGCCTTGTTGAAGTTGATGCCCTCCGCGTTGGATAGCATGGAGTAGACATAGCTGAGGCGATCCATCATGTTCCTGACCTTGACGAGGTTGCTTATCTCGCTGTCGGTGAAGAGGTCCTTTCTGGAAAGGAGGTACATGACGTTACCCATCGCAGCCGAGAAGTCGGGAACGTGGGAAAGGAGGACGTTGTAGAGGAGGAGGTACTTTTCCTCTTCCTTGCAGCTCTGGATGTCCAGCATGTCCATGTACTTCATGTAGAGCTTGGGATCGGAGGCTTCCAGGCCGTTGGTCAGTATCTCGATGTTGTTGGGGAGGGAGCTGAGGTCGCCGTCGGCGAGGTCAATCATCATCCTGCATCTGAATATGTCTAAAGAGAGCTGGTTCAGAAGAGGCATCCTGACTGACTCGGGGATATCAGCGCTGCGGAATATTACGGTCTCGGAAGACTTTCTCTTGATCGTCCTCTCGAGAAGCGCCTTGTCTTCGATGCTGTATATCATGCTTGTATCGCTCCTGCAGAAAAGCTGCCATCTTGGGAGGAAAAGGTGATGAACGATTGAACAGGAAGGCTGACAGACGGGATTTCGGTAGAGCTGGCGATCGTAGCGATCATTGCCTACTGATGCTTAGGTCTGCAGCCTGCACAGTCAGCGTGCAGCAACCTGTTAGAAATGGCAGAATCTGCCGCCATGGTGGAAATGGAGTCGGAGTGACCGATAGAATGGGTCATTTCCTTGTCGAACACTTCGGAAATTATGCAGATGCTTAATTCTCTCATGTCTGCCATGGACAGTATAACATCAACATTGAATTTATAAAACTATCGGAATGTATCTATATAGAATTGGGAAATTTTAGTGATTTTTAATGAGTTATCATCAAATTTTGATGAGTTTTCAATTAATTTTCGGGTGAAGAATCCCGGAAGGATCCTCGGCGGAGGCGGCGGATGCGTTCGGTTTTGCGGTCTAAGATTTGATGTGTCTTGATAAGTAATTATCTTGACAAAGCGAAGTCGTCTAAGACGACGAGCAAGATAAGGAGCGGATTCCTTAAGGTGATTTGCCATGACCAAAAGGAATCCAGACAAAAGAGAGCAGAAGCGCCTTATAAAGGTTGAGGCCGAGAAGCAGAGCAAGCGCTACAGGGCGGCCGAGCTTGTCAAGGACGGCTATTCGTACCGCTCGGCGGCCGATCTGCTGGGGACCAGCCACCAGTTCGTCAGCGACTGGAGCCATAAGCTCCTGGCGATGCGGAAGGTTCGCAGGAAGGTGGGCGGCGTCATTAAGTGGGTCCGCGTCTGCGAGTTCAGGGAAGGCTTCCGCGGCCTTCTCGCGACAAAGAAGCCTGGCCCTGCCCCGGGCATGTGTCCTAAGGCCTAGGCCGCTAAAGCGGCCATCGTATCGCAGAAGAACAGGCCTTTCTGCGAGAACCTGGGCGGCGGGAAGATAGCCCTGATGTCCGGCTCGGGAGTGTCCGGCCCCACCGCCAACAAGATACTGTTCGCCAGCGGCTTCGAACCCGTGGTGAAGCGCAAAGGGAAGCACACCAGGAGGTTCGCTATGCCGTGCCCGATGGAGCGTGTGTGCATAGACTTCGTGGAGATCGGGACCGATTCCGAGACGGGCAGCAAGGTGGAGTCCCTGACGGTCGTGGACGACCACTCCAGGTTCTATCTCGGGGCGTTCGTCACGACGTCACCCACCACGGATTTCGTCATCGAATGCCTCGACAAGGTGTTCTCGGAGCATGGCGTCCCGGCCATGGTGCATTCCGATCACGGCTCGCAATGGTATTCCGTGAGAGGCGGCGACAGCCGCTTCGATGCCAAATGCGAAGAATGGGGCACCAAGCATACGATGGCCCCGATCAGGACCCCGGAATGCAATGGCAAGACGGAAAGGGTCCACGGTTCCATGAGGGCCGAGATAAAGATGCCGGAGAAAGCCTCCGTGGAGGACTATGCGGCTCTTATGGAGAGCTACGTGCGCCACTACAACGAGGTCCGCCCGCACTGCGCCCTGGGGTATCGCACTCCCAAGGAAGTCTTCGAGAAGACGTCCGCCCTCGGATCCCGGATCCCGGACATAGCCGGGATGATAGAAGAGGCGTTCTTTACGTCCGGATCGCACGGCTTCTGAGGATCCCCACATCGTTAGGAAAGGCCCGCTAGCCCAGGCTATGGAGTTGTGGCGCATCTCTCACGGGAATTCGCTTCATGAGACGGGTAAAGCCCGCAGAACAAGGGATATAACCTAGTCCTAACGTCCTCGGTATATCCCCTCGTTCTGCGGGCTTTATATCTCTTCGACTCTTTCCTCTCAATTGTAAAGATATCCGCTTTTTATCAGACACAGTCTCCGTTCGCAGAATCCATTAAATATCGGTAACATGATGCGCTGG
>JAEEGI010007622.1_pt1 | contig 24200 bp, 18 predicted proteins | sample 8958751 | NCBI WGS metagenome assembly JAEEGI01 (sample SAMN16246545, study PRJNA631951) | gut metagenome | biome: gut microbiome; feature: rumen; material: KS-attached | host: Bos | place: Iran: Karaj | collected 2018-10
CCCATTCTGTCGGGACCTGGGGCGCTGATTACCGGCATTTTGTGAGGGGAAAATAGATCCTTCGGCTTCGCCTCAGGATGACATTCCATAGAATGACAAAACTGCCGTTATCTCAGAGTGAGGTGGCGGCGGTTTTGAATATGCTACGGATAGTGGGCTAAAAAGGTGAAAAAAGACGGTTTTTAGCCCGTTATACGAGACGCCCTGAGCCTTCGAGGATAAGCACGAGGTCAAAAAACCGGATGTCTTCCGGATGACCGGCTCTCCGGTAGAGAAAGTGGTCCTGCAGCTGAACACTCGCGCCAAGAGCCTCCTGGTGGAAGAATATCCGCTGGCAGAAAGAGACCTGAAGCGCGAGGATGGCACCTGGCTGCTCCGTCCCACTTTCCGTCCCACTTTTTTCTGACGCGAAAAACTCTTTTTTTTCCGTCCAAGTCGAGAATCGAAAAAAGGCATTAGAGGGCATTAAAATGGAGTTTAATTTCCGAAAAAGTGTGAACAAAAGTGTGAACAAAAAATAAAACCCGCTCTGTCTGAGCGGGTTTCAGTGGTGCTGGGAAGAATCGAACTGCCGACACAAGGATTTTCAGTCCTTTGCTCTACCATCTGAGCTACAGCACCGTTTTGGTTTGGGATTGCAAAGATAGACAAAATTGCGGAAGTCACAAAAATTTTTTCATCTTTATTGGGTTAGTTGCTTTTTATCTCAATAATTGTTATTATTGCATTTGGAAAAGAAGAACTTATAACCATTTAATATTATCATCATTATGAAAAAGATTCTTGCATTTGCACTTTGCGGAGTACTCATTTTCTCGAGCTGCTCGAACATGAACAAGGCTGGTAAGGGCACCCTTTGGGGAGCTGGCGGCGGCGCAGTAGCCGGTGCAGCACTTGGTTACCTTATCGGTGGCGACCTTAAGTCCGCAGCTATCGGAGCAACCGCAGGCACCGCAGTAGGTGCAACCACAGGAGCCCTCATCGGCCAGAAGATGGACAAGAAGGCCGCAGAACTCGCTGCCCTCAATGCAAAGGTCGAGACCTTCGAAATCAACGGCCTCGAGGCAATCCGTGTCACTTTCGACAACGGCATTCTATTCAAGACCAACGAAATCGCCCTTAATGAAGAAGCGCAGAAGTCCCTGCAGAACTTCGCAGCCGCCATGGCAGATCTGCCGGATACCGACATCACCATCTGGGGCCACACCGACAACACCGGCACCGCAGCTGTCAACCAGCGCATCTCGAAGCAGCGCGCAGCAGCCGTCGAGAAGTGCCTCGCACAGGCTGGCTTGAAGAACAAGATGGTTGCTGAAGGCAAATCCTTCGATCTTCCCATCGCCACCAACGACACCGAAGAGGGCCGTGCACAGAACCGCCGCGTCGAGGTGTACGTGCCCGCCAACGAGGCCATGATCAAGGCCGCAGAAGCCGGTACCCTCAAATAGTGCAGCCCAAGCGCTACATAAAGCTTATACTCCCACTCCGCCTGGAGTGGGAGCCTTGTTATTATCTGTCCGGAAATGCCGACATCGGACAGCGCGTTATCGTGAAATTCGCCGGCAGGAGAGTTGTCGGGGTGGTTTCCGAAACGGATGTCACCCCTGACATCGATCCATCCAGGATCCAACCCGTGCTTTCCACGGAAACGGGGCTGGAACCCATATCGCCACAGGAAATAGAGTTGTGGCGATTCATGGCGGATTATTACCTCTGCACCATAGGAGAGGTTTACAAGGCCGCATATCCCAACCAGAAAACCGCATCCGAGGAAATCGGCGCCCAGAGACTTCAACGCAAACATGCGCTTGAATCCCGCGCCGAAGACATCTGGCGTGCACGCATCGCCCGCTTGCAGGCAAGGCTGGATGCAAAGAATGCCGATCTCGAACGCAGGCACAATGATACCGTTCGCGCCAGGCTGGAAGCCCAGAAAAACGATATCCTCCAGGAACTTCAGGAGGCCGAAAACCGGCTTGCTGCCCTGAGCCACAGCCTCCAGATCGAGAATGATGACTATTCCGCCCTTCTGGCAAAGGTGCCGGACCTGAAACCGGAACCCACCTTCCGAGAGGCCCTTAAAACAGGCAAGCCCGTCCTCCTTAAATCTTCGGATCGGAATTCCGACTATATAAAGGCATCCTCCATAACGGTAAGAAGCGGGAAAAACGTCTGTATCCTGGTCAACGAGACGGCCCTTGCCGGTCAACTGTTCGACAGTCTCCGGGCATCTTTCGGAGAGCTTCTTCTCGTACATCATTCCAAAATGACGGCCAGCGCCCGCAGGCGCATTACCGATGCAATACGTTCCGGAAGGCCTTATGTCGTCGTCGGCACACGCTCCGCCATCTTCCTGCCACATAGGGACCTGGGCCTAATCATAGTGGAGAACGAAGAATCTGCATTCTACAAACAGAGCGACACCGCTCCCCGTTACAATGCCAGGGACTGCGCCGTGCAGCTCGCCCGCATACACGGAAGCCGGATCATACTCGGGTCGGTCTCCCCTTCACTGGAATCCATCCTGAATGCCCACAGCGGGCGGTATGTCCTTTTCGACAGGAATCCGGACGGGCAGGAAATCCAACCCGGATGCCAGTTCAGCCTGATCGACATCCCGGCTGAGCGTAAGAAGAACGGGATGGAGGGGCCGTTCTCCCGGAAACTTCAGGATGCCATGCGCCGAAGTCATAATACTGCCCTTATCCGCGGCTATGAGAAGCCGGAAGAACTCGAAGGTATCGATGCCGACATCCTCACGATTCCGCAGGCTGCCAAAACGGATCTGGGCGGATATGACCTGACCGCAATCCTGAACGCAGACGCCCTCTTCAACCCTTCCGATTTCCGTTCGGACGAGCACGCATTCCAGTATCTGGAGCGTCTGCGCAGCATCTGCCCCCGGCTGATAGTACAGACAAGGCAGTCCGGGCATCAGGTGTTCGGCCTGAAGAGCGCCGAACCGCTGCTGGAAGAACGCAGCAGGTTCAGCCTTCCCCCTTATACGCGCATGGTGGAGATGCGCACCCAAAAAGCATCGGAACTGGGACAGGCACTCTCCGCTGCAGGTTTCTCCCCCATGACCATGCCGGATTCCGTGCGCGTGTGCATTGCCCGGGACAAGCGTCTTTCCGAAGAAAAAAATAAACTCCGGAAAACCGTGGAGGCCTTCCGGAGCTCATCTAAAGCCGATGTCGTAATAGACGTCGATCCTGTTTGATTACTGGAGCTTGTAAACTACAGGGAATACGTAGCTGACAGCGACAGGCTCACCGTTCTGCATGCCGGGAGTCCAGGCGGGAGCAGAAGAAACGACGCGGACCGCTTCTGCATCGAGTTCGGGATCAACGCTCTTGATAACCCTTACATTCTGGATGCTGCCATCCTTGCCGACCTTGAACTTCAAGACCACGCGGCCTTCCTTACCTGCTGCCTTTGCAGCCTCCGGATAAACGATCTGGCTGCTGACCCACTTAGTGAAATCTGCGTCGCCACCACCTTCGAATCCGGGCTTCTTTTCTACGAGGATGAAGGGAATCTCTTCCTCTTCAATCACTTCCTCAACAACTTCCTGCGCAGCCGCAGCGGCCTCTGCTCCCTTTTCAGCAGCATCGGCAGTAATCTGCTCGGCAGCGCCTTCTACGATTTCTTCAGCCTTGTCTGCAGTCTCGGCCGCGGCCTCTTCTACGGCAGCCTTTTCGAGAACGAGCATGTCGATTCCACGGACCTTGAGGAGAGCGTCGATCTCTTCCTCATCTACGCCATTGTCTTCGAGAGCGACATCGAAAGCATCGTTGAAGATAGCGTCGAGTTCCTCGTCGTCCTGGATCTTGAATTTCTTGAGGACGGCCTGTTTTGCAGCGACAGCTTCCTTAATGGCAGCTTCGTCGCCGGATGCCACGGCCTGAACGAGGGCGGTAGCGGCCTTCTGTGCCTCTGCGGAAACGGTTTCGGCACTGGGCTTCTTGGTGTTGCATGCTACAAGAACCAATGCAGCGATTGCAAGTAATGAAACGATTTTCTTCATAATGATAAAGGATTATAAATAAGGATTAGTTACTTTATTCTGAATGGCTGGTCGTCGTACAGGAGGAAGCGCTTTGCCTTGCGTATCCATTTCTGCTCCTCGCTCTTCACATGCTCTTCCACGATGTCGAAGGTAATGCCTCCGCGGAGATACTCTGCCATGACCGGATCCGCCAGCCTGCCATACAGGCTGTCCGAGATATGGAACTGGGAATATCTTTCGGAAAGATACTTCATCAACTGAACCGTGTGCAGGAGCGAATGGTAGCGGGTGCCGGGGGTTAGGATGAACTGCCATCCAAAGCAGCGTTCGCCCTCGTAGAGCCCTGCAAGGGGGATGAAACTGCAGGGACGGGCAAGCACTCCGTCCGGCACGGGAACAGGATTCCCTTCCGTTTTGATGAAAGGAGCGCCTATCATCTCGTATGGACGCACGGTCCCAAGGCCGGGATTGACGTTGGTGTCCGTCCAGAGTTTGCCGCCGCAATAGAAGAAAGGAGTGAAAACGCCCGCGAAATCGGATGCGGGCGGAATCATCCAGGGCATGAGGGTACGCGGGGTCGATGCCACGTCGGCGGATATCACATGTAGCGAAACCCGGGATCCGGTTTCACTGGCATACATCTGAGCCAGTTCACCCAGGGTCAGCCCGTGACGATGCGCAGCTGCAGGAGTCCACACGTCGGTTTCACCGGCAGGCAGCGTGCCTTCCACTTCCCTTCCGGCCGGATTGGGATGGTCTACGATATACAGCGCCGGAGCATCCTCCATCCCTCCGAGGACTGAAATCAGCCGCAGCACGTCGATCGTGAAGGGGAAATAGCGCGAGCCCCCGTCCTGGATCTCCACCACGATGGCATCCAGGGCCTTCAGCTGGTCGGGATCGAAAGAGATGTGGGCGGTGCCGGGAACGGCTTCGTCTCCCGGAAGGAAGACGGCTTCCAGGTTTCCGCGCCTGCGGAAGATATCATATAGGTATGATCCCGTTTCCGAATCCCAGCAGGCCTGCGTGCAGAACACCCCGACCTTGCCGTCCAGCAAGGCCTTGTCGAGCTGATCCCCGATGGGTGTAGTGCGGAACGAGAACATCAGCCTATGATTTTCTTAGCCAGGGCCACCACCTCGTTTCCAAGGGCCTCGGCCCTTTCCGCGGTGGGAGCTTCGGAATAAACGCGGATTATGGGTTCGGTATTGGACCTGCGGAGATGCACCCATTCACGGGCGGCTTCGAAGTCCACTTTCACGCCGTCGATGGTATTTACCTTCTCATTCTTGAAGGTCTCCTTCATGGTCTCCAGGATCTTGTCGATAAGGGCGCTGTCGCTCAGGTCGATACGGTTCTTTGCGATGAAGTACGGAGGAAGGGTCTTCTTATACTCGCTGACCTTCAGCCCGTTATGGGCGAGCTTGCTGAGGAAGAGGGCCACGCCCACCATGGCATCGCGGCCGCAGTGGCTGGCAGGGTAGATGACTCCCCCGTTGCCCTCGCCGCCTATCAAGGCGTTCACCTCGTGCATCTTGGTGGTAACGTTGACCTCGCCCACGGCAGAGGCGTAATAAGTGCCTCCATGGGCCTCCGTGACGTCGCGAAGGGCACGGCTGGAAGAAAGGTTCGAAACCGTGGCAAGATTCTTCATGCCCTTCTTCACCGCCTCGTCGAGCAGATAGTCGGCAACAGCCACAAGGGTGTATTCTTCCACGAAGGGCTGTCCGTCCTCGCAGATGAAGGCGAGACGGTCTACGTCGGGATCCACGCTGATGCCGAGATCCGCCTTCTCGCGGACGACGGTTTCGCTGAGTTCGACCAGATTCTTGGGCAGCGGTTCTGGGTTGTGGGCGAAATCGCCGGTGGGCTCGCCGTTCAGCGTAATGCACTCTACGCCAAGCTTTTCCAGAAGGCGCGGCATGATGATGCCACCAACGGAATTGATGGCGTCCAGCACAACCTTGAACCCTGCCTTGCGGATTGCCTCCGCATCTACCGTGTCGAGGGCGAGGACTGCATCTATATGCTCGTCGGTGTAATCGTGCTCGGTGATGGTGCCGAGTTCATCCACCTCCGCAAAATCGAATTCTCCCTTCTCGGCGCAGTCCAGAATGGCCTGGCCCTGCACTGCCGTGAGGAACTCTCCGTGCTCGTTCAGGAGCTTGAGTGCGTTCCACTGACGGGGATTGTGGGATGCCGTAAGGATGATTCCGCCGTCAGCGCCAGCAAAGCGCACCGCGAGTTCCGTGGTGGGAGTGGATGCGAATCCGCACCTGACCACGTCGACGCCGCAGGCGATAAGGGTGCCGCAGACAAGGTTCTCGACCATCACTCCGCTCAGGCGGGCGTCGCGGCCTACAACCACTTTATATTTCTTGCCGAACGGAGCCTTGCGCTTGCGAAGCTCGCTGCAATAGGCATAACAGAACTTAACGATATCTACAGGGGTAAGGGCGTCTCCCGGAGCGCCTCCGATGGTTCCCCGAATGCCGGAAATGGATTTGATAAGTGTCATATTGCAAATATAATAAAATAAAAGAGGCAACGACCTTGTCGCTGCCTCTTTTTTATCCTGTAAGAAAGACTTACTTCTTTCTTGCCTTGTATCTCTGATAGAACATATCAACACGGCCGGCGGTGTCGACAATCTTGGTCTTGCCGGTGTAGAACGGGTGAGAAGTGTTCGAAATCTCAACCTTTACGAGAGGATATTCGACTCCGTCCAGGGTGATGGTCTCCTTCGTGGTGGCGCAGCTCCTGGTGATGAAGATGTCCTCATTTGACATATCCTTGAAAACTACAAGACGGTAGGATTCGGGATGGATTCCTTTTTTCATTTTACTAGTAATTGTTAGAAATCTTGTAGTGGGTAGGAGAATCGAACTCCTATTGCGAGATTGAGAATCTCGAGTACTAACCGTTATACGAACCCACCGTTAGCATTTGGGACTGCAAAGATAGACATTTTTGGAATACCTGCAAATTTTTTTGTTAAATTTGTAAGTATGAAAACATTAAAGAAAATCCTCATCTTCACGGTGCTGGCCCTGCTCCTGATTCTGGGCGGATGGATATTTATCCATTTCTTCTGGGTGTTCGGCACCGGTGTCAAGGCCGGAGAACTCAACCAGGTGGTCTATAAAGGCTGGGTCTGGAAGACCTATGAAGGGCGCCTGATCATGAGCGGCTTCAAGAACGACAAGAAAGGCAGCGGCCTGCAGAGCAACGAGTTCACCTTCTCCGTGGACAAGCACGCCGAGGGGCGCAAGGCAAACGGAGCAATGTACCACGTGGCCGACTCCCTGATGCGCTGCAGCGGCAAGCAGGTTCAGGTCAAATACAAGGAATACCGCGGTGCTCTCCCGTGGAGAGGCATACAGAAGTATGTGGTTTACGACATCCTCGAGGTCAGCGATCCCGCCCGCATCAACACTATCCCCATAGACACAGGAGAATGATATCATCTTTCTTGATTGCAGCCCTGCTGCAGATCCTGGCCGTCCATCCCTCCGGCGACGGCCGGGCCATCACCATGCGTGAAGCCGTGCTTGGAGGAGGCCTTAATCCCGCACGCCAGAGCTGGCACTGGGAGGGCGACAGTCCGGAGAAGGGCTTCCGCCCGACTGAACGTAAGACCTGGACCCTGCCCAAAGAGGATGCCGAGGGCATAGTCATCGGCCAGAGCGTCTCCCGCAATGAATTCGGTATCGACAGTGGCGTATTCCCCTCTCCATCAGGCAGATACCTTGCCGTTTACAGGAAGGATGAAAGCGCGGTGACGCAGTTCCCTCTGCTGGACATCAGCACACGTACGGGTAGCCTCCAGCAGATACGTTATCCCATGAACGGGATGGCCTCCGAGCATATCTCGCTGCTCGTCTGCGACACTCTTGGGAACGTCCTTTCCACCATAATCCCCACCGAATTCACCGATGAGCGCTACCTCACATGCATCAGCTGGAGCCCGGACGACAAGTATGTCTTCATCCAGGTCCTGGACCGCGAGCAGCACCACATGGCGCTTAACCAGTACAGGGCGGCCGACGGCAGCTACGTGCGAACCATCCTCACGGAGGAAAACGCCGCATGGGTGGAGCCACAGGATCCCCTGCATTTCATAAAGGGACGCTACGACTTCATCTACCGTACCGACAACCGAGACGGCTACCGCAACCTTTATCTATGCGACACTCTCGGAACCGTACGCCGCCTCACCGCAGTGGATGCGGACGTGCAGTACGTGGCGGATGACGGCCGCTGGGTCTACTACACCTCCGCGGAGGTATCCCCCATCGAGAATCATCTTTTCCGCATAGACATAGGCAAAAAGGCGGTACGGAAGACCAAGAAGTTCGGCAAGCCCCAGCGGCTGACGCCGGATGAAGGCTGGCACAGCGTGACCATGAACGAATCCTGCACGCGCTTCATCGACAGCTGGAGTTCGTTCGAGGTGCCTTTCAAGGTGGCGGTACGCAGCGTGGACGGCAAGTCCTCGGAATTGCTTTACGAAGCCCCGGATCCGCTTGCTGATGTGGCCAAGGGGGAAATCGAGCTTGGCACCGTGCCCTCGGCGGACGGGCGGTTCGACAATTACTACCGTCTCTACAAGCCGGCGGGGTTCGATCCTTCGAAGAAGTATCCCGTAATAGTCTATGTATACGGCGGCCCGCACTCCCAGATGGTGCAGGACACCTGGCTTGGAGGCGTGCGTCTCTGGGAGCTTCTGATGGCCCAGAAGGGTTACATCGTATACGTGCAGGACAACCGCGGCACTTCCAACCGGGGAGCCGCCTTCGAGAAGGCCATCAACCGTCGGTGCGGACAGGCCGAGATGGCCGACCAGGTGGCCGGTCTGCGCAAGCTGATGGAACAGCCGTGGGTGGACAAAGACCGCATAGGCGTGCACGGCTGGAGCTACGGCGGATTCATGACAATATCCCTGCTCACCAACTATCCCGACATATTCAAGGTCGGCGTGGCCGGCGGTCCCGTGATTGACTGGAAATGGTACGAAGTGATGTACGGAGAGCGCTACATGGACACCCATGCCGCCAATCCCGAGGGCTTCGCAAAGACATCCCTGATCAACAAGGCGGCGGATCTCAAGGGCAAGCTGCTGATATGCCAGGGGGCCGTAGACAACACCGTGGTATGGCAGCACAGCCTCAGTTTCGTGCAGGAATGCATAGTGAAGGGCGTGCAGCTCGACTACTTCCCCTATCCCCGCACCGAGCACAACGTGAGGGGCATATGGAGGGTGCATCTTATGGACAAGGTAACAGACTATTTCGATTTATACTTATGAAAGAATACATAGAAGCCAACAAGCAGAGGTTCTTCAATGAACTCTTTTCCGTTTTGAGAATTCCCTCCATCAGCGCCAAAGCCGCGAACAAGGCGGACATGCGCCGCTGCGCAGAGAAACTGGCCGTACTGCTCGTAGAGGCCGGTGCAGATGAGGCACAGGTGCTCTCCACCGACGGCAACCCAGTGGTATTCGGCAGCAAGATTATCGACCCTAAGGCACGCACGGTGCTGGTTTACGGTCACTACGACGTTCAGCCCCCGGAGCCGCTGGAACTTTGGCGCACCAATCCTTTCGAGCCCGTTATCGGGCCTGATCCCGCAACTGGGGCGGATGCCATCTGGGGCCGCGGTGCCAACGACGACAAAGGGCAGTTATTCATGCACATCAAGGCATTCGAGTACCTGCTCGCCAGCGGCCAATTAAAGCATAACGTTAAATTCCTCTTCGAGGGCGAAGAAGAGATCGGATCCCCTTCCCTTCCCAAGTGGATGAAAGAGAACAAGAAGCTGCTTAAGGCGGATATCTGCCTGGTTTCGGATACCACGATGATTTCCGACAAGGTGCCCTCCATAAACTGCGGAATGCGCGGCCTCAGCTATCTGGAAGTCAAGGTGACAGGCCCCAACAAGGACCTGCATTCCGGCCATTACGGCGGAGCTGTCGCCAACCCCATCACCACCCTCTGCGAGATGATAGCCAGCCTACACGATGCCGACGGGCGCGTTGCCGTGCCCGGATTCTACGACAAGGTCGTGGAACTCTCTAAAAAAGACAGGGCCATGCTCGCAAGGGCACCCTTCGACCTAAAAGAATACAAGGAATTCCTTGATATAGAGGAGATTAAAGGCGAGAAAGGATATACCACCCTGGAACGCACCGGCATACGCCCCTGCCTGGACATCTGCGGCATCTGGGGAGGATATACCGGCGAAGGAGCCAAGACCGTACTGCCTTCAGTCGCCCACGCCAAGATATCCATGCGTCTGGTTCCCAACCAGCGCAGCGCAGAGATAACCAAACTCTTCGCAAAGCACTTCAAGAAGATTGCGCCGAAATACGTGAAGGTGGAAGTCAAGGAATGCGAAGGCGGCGACGGATTCCTCATTCCAATCGGTTCCGACGCCTACAAGGCCGCATCCCGCGCCATGACTGAAGTCTATGGCATTGAACCCGTCCCCGCACGCGGAGGCGGCAGCATCGCCGTACTGGCCGAGATGCAGAAGATTCTCGGCATCGATCCCCTCCTGATGGGCTTCGGCCTCGAGCGGGATACCATCCACTCCCCCAACGAAAGCTATCTGCTTAGCCAGTTCTTCGCCGGAATGGAGTCCATTGCAAAGTTTTACCAGTATTATCCCTCGAAATAGTATATGAAAGCCCTCCGTTGCCTTCTGCTCACCATAGCAACCCTTGTCTGCACCGGCGCTTTTGCGCAGGAAGAGTTCCATCCCGTAGCCCAGGCTAAAGCCCAGGTGGTTGCCGGAAAAGCCCGTTTCACAGTGCTCACACCGCGCCTGGTCCGTATGGAATGGGCGGAAGACGGAGTCTTTGAAGACAGGGCGAGCCTCGGAATCGTCAACAGGGACTTGCCCGTGCCCGATTTCAAGGTCAGGAAGAGCGGTTCGAAAGTGACGGTCACGACGTCCGCCCTCACCCTGGTCTACACCGGCCCTGCCAAGTTCGATGCATCGAACCTGAAGGTGACCTTCACCATGGCAGGCCCCGCCGACAAGAAGGGCCGTCCGCGCACCGTAAAGAAGATCTGGACGCCCGGAATGGACGATTCAGGCAACCTGCTCGGCACCGCACGCACCCTGGACGGATTCGACTACATCCGCCCCAAGGAATACGGGCAGTACACCAAGGACCCGTTCGACAAGGGCGTGGTTTCCCGCGACGGCTGGGCAATCATAGATGAGACCGGCAGGCATCTTTTCGAAAAGACTGATTCCGACTGGAAGTACTGGGTTGCGGAGCGCCCTGAAGGCAAGCACATCGACTGGTACCTATTCGCATACGGCCACGATTACATGGACGCAGTGAGCGATTTCACCAAGGTTGCAGGCAAGGTTCCCCTCCCTCCGAAATATGCCTTGGGATACTGGTGGTGCCGCTACTGGCTCTATTCAGACTACGAACTCGTGGACCTTGCACAGCATTTCCGGGACTTCAGCCTCCCGGCCGACGTGATGATTATCGACATGGACTGGCACGAGACCTGGAAAATGGGCGGGCGTCCGAAGAGCGAGAACCGGGACTATGCCAACGAAAACAAGGGCTGGACGGGCTATACCTGGAAGAAAGAACTTTTCCCCAACCCCGGGAACCTGCTGCAGGATCTGCACCGCTACGGATTCAAGACATCCCTGAACCTTCATCCGGCATCCGGAATCCAGAACTTCGAGGAGCCTTATGAGAGGTTCGTAAAAGACTATCTCTCCCGCACCGACGACCACGACATAGTGGAGCCCTACTCCCCCTTCCGCATGGACCAGCAGGCCTGGGCAGACGCATATTTCAATTCCGTGCTGCATCCCATGGAGAAGATGGGTGTGGATTTCTGGTGGCTCGATTGGCAGCAGTACAGGGAAAGCAGATACGTCAAAAACCTGAGCAATACCTTCTGGCTGAACCACACTTTCTGGTATGACGGTCTCCGCCGCAACACCGGGAATGCCGAGGCCAGCGAAAGGCCCATGATCTACCACCGCTGGGGCGGAATCGGTAGCCACCGTTATCAGGTAGGCTTCTCCGGCGACACCTATGCCACATGGAGGGTTCTGAGCTATCTCCCCTGGTTCACCTCAACTGCGGCCAACGTTGCATACGGATACTGGGGCCACGACATAGGCGGTCACATGCAGCCGAAGGGAGTTCGCGTTACCGATCCGGAACTCTATACCAGATGGCTCCAAAACGGAGTTTTCATGCCCATCTTCAAGACCCACTCCACCAAGGACATGAGCATGGAGAAGCGCTTTTGGGCCTTCCCGGACCACTTCGACCCCATGCGCAAGGCGCTCAGGCTCCGTTACACCCTATCCCCCTATATCTACGGGGCGGCACGTCAGGCATTCGACACCGGCATCTCCATCTGCCGCCCTCTCTACTATTACTATCCTGAAGAGCCTCTCGCCTATGAAACCCGCGAGGAGTACTTCTTCGGCGATGACATCCTCGCCACCGTGCTGGCTGAGGCCGCCGACAAGGTTACGGGCCTGACCGCCCGCAGGCTTTGGTTCCCTGCCGGAAACGACTGGTACGATGCCTCCACCGGCAAGATGTACGCCGGAGGCACCAAGTGCACCGCATCCTACACCATAGACGAGAACCCCTGGTTCGTGCGCGAGGGAGCCATCATTCCCATGGCATCCCCCGAAATCAGCTCCCTGCAGGAGCAGAGCAATGAGAACTGGTATCTACTGGTTCCCGGGCAGGGCAAAGGCAGCGCCACTCTTTATGAGGATGACGGCGTTTCGCAGGCCTATGCCTCCGCCTATGCCACGACAGAAGTAACCCGTAGCGTTGATGCGGAGGGCATATCTGTCTGCGTCAAGCCCAGGAAGGGCAGCTACAAGGGCATCAGCGCCACCCGTAAGGTGCGCATAGTGCTCGACGGAGCCACAGCCCCCACCAAGGTCACGGTGAACGGCCGCAGCATCCCCTACAGCCGCTATGCGGCAGATGATGCCAGGAATGGCAATGAGGTCTGGGGATACGACGGCGCCGAGCTCGCGGTAACCATTTATATCGCGGAAGCACCGGCTTCTGGCACGCTTGAGATCTCCTGCGACAGCCGCTTTGCCTTCACCGAAGGCCAGAAGGCCGTGCTCAAGAGGATGCGCGCCATCACCCCGGAAGCCAAGCTGAAATTCGCCGCTGCCGTCAATACCGATCTCCAGCTGACTCCCGAACTTCTCCGCTATGCAGGAACCGCGAGCTACATCACCGAGGATCCGCAGAACGCGGAAAAGTACCTTGGTGAGCTGTCAGCAAAAGCCCTGCAGCAGGATCTTGCAGAATACAAGCTGCCACAGGGCTTCGTGGATAAACTCTTCGCCCAGATCGCTATCTGGGAGTAGTTCAGATTCTCTTCAGGATTTCTTCTGTCTGCGCTTCGTAACCGGGTTTGCGGAGCAGGGCGAACATATTCTTCTTATATGCTTCCACACCGGGCTGGTTGAAAGGATTCACACCGAGCAGATACGCGCTGATGCCGCAGGCGAACTCGAAGAAATAGAAGATGGCGCCGAGGTTGTACTCGTCTATCTTCTCTACCGAAACCTCGAGCTGGGGCACTCCGCCGTCGATATGTGCGAGCTTGGTGCCGAGGGCTGCCATCGCATTGCAGTGCTCCACATGCTGGCCTGCCAGGTAGTTGAGCTGGTCAAGGTTCTGCTCGTCGCTGCCGATGACCACGCTGCGCTGGGCCTTTTCGGCCTTGACGACGGTCTCGAACATTACGCGGTCCCCTTCCTGAATGAACTGGCCCACTGAATGCAGATCGGTGGTGTTATTAACGGATGCAGGGAAAATACCCTTCTGGTCCTTGCCTTCGGACTCGCCGTAGAGCTGCTTCCACCATTCTCCGAGATACTGGAACTTGGGATTGTAGTTCACCAGGACCTCCACCTTCTTTCCGAGCTCGGAATATAGCAGGTTGCGCATTGCGGCATACTGGACCGCCGTGTTCTTCTCGCCTTTCTTCAGGACTTCGGTGCGCTCATCGGCAGCGCCCTTCAGCATTGCGCGGACGTCGAATCCTGCAAGCACGATGGGAAGCAGACCGACGGGAGTCAGCACGGAATAGCGGCCGCCAACGTTGTCCGGAACCACGAAAGTGCGGTATCCTTCCTGGGTCGCAAGGGTCTTGAGGGCGCCCTTCTTCGCATCGGTAATAGCCACGGTGCGTTCAGAAGCCTCTTTCTTGCCATATTTCTTTTCCAGGTATTCCTTGACGATGCGGAAAGCGACCGCGGGTTCGGTGGTGGTGCCGGACTTGGAGATTACCACGCAGGCGGCATTGCTCTGCTCTACGAGATCCATGAGTTCGGCAAGATAGTCCTCGCTAAGGTTGTTTCCTGCAAAGACCACGCGTATCTCTCCTTCCGGACGTACGAACTGATGCGACAGGGCCTCGATGGCGCAGCGGGCGCCGAGATAGCTTCCGCCGATGCCGATGACAACCGCGAGATTCACTCCACGGGCCTTCCAGTCTGCCTTTATTGCCTCGAATTCGGCGACAAGGCTTTCGGAAATGTCGATGGGAAGAGTCTTCCAACCAAGGAAATCATTGCCTGCTCCCTTTTCGGATTCAAGCACGTCGAAAGCGGCAAGAGCCTTGCCTACATAGTCTTTGTAAACGGATTCTTTAACGAAGGAGCTGCAGCCCCCGAGATCAACTTTAACCATATCAGATAATAATTTGTTTCATCGAACGAACGCAAAATTACTAAAAATCCCGTATATTTGAACATATGAAACACTCTCTCCTGCCGATAACCCTTTTTCTTGCACTTGTAAGTTTCGATCTTAATGCCAAGACCGTAAAAGCCAAAGACATCGACCGGCAGTTCTGCGCTCCCGCGATGCAATACAGGCCATACGTGCGCTGGTGGTGGAACGGGGACCGGGTGGAGCCGTCTGAGATCATCCGGGAACTGCAGGTGATGCACGACGCGGGCATAGGAGGAGTGGAAATCAGCCCGATAGAGTTCCCTTCCGGCGCCGACACGGTGGGCCGCAAAGCTCTCGATTATCTGAGCGACGAGTGGCTGGAATGCCTTCGGACCGCTTTCGATGAAACGAAGCGCCTGGGCATGGGCTGCGACCTCCTGATAGGCTCAGGATGGCCTTTCGGTGCGGAAAACCTACCTAAAGAAGACCGTGCGTCAGTAATCATAACCGTGGCGGATTCGCTTACGAAACCCCACATAGAGATATCTCGCTTCGCGCTTATCAAAGCGGCCGATCCCCTCACTACGGTAACCAATCCCCGCCGCACGGCGGAAATACTCAAGATGATGCTGGTTCCCCAGGGAATAGGAAACCTAGACCAGGCTATTGACATCACGGACCGCTTCCACGGGGATATCCTGGAGACGGACGCTCCCGAAGGCGTCTGGTGGCTCTACAGCCTCATCCGTTTCGACTCCTTCGCAAGCGTGATCAACGGTGCTCCGGGGGCTGCAGGCAGCCAGATAGACTATATGAACACCGGGGCCATCCGCCGTTATCTGGATCATATGGCCTCCACTATCGAGGCCGCCACAGGCCCCCTCAGCGGACATCTGCGCGCGTTTTTCGTCGACAATATGGAGCTCGAAGGATGCAACTGGACCGCGGATTTCGCCGAGGAGTTCCAGCACAGGCGCGGCTACGACATCATGCCCTGGTTCCCCTACATAATGTTCCAGATGGGTCGTCTGGGAGACGTTTCCAATTATAGGTACGGCGCGGCCCGCACCCCGGAATTCGAGGAGCAGGTGCAGCGTGCCCGCTACGATTTCGAGATCACCCGCATGGAACTGAATTACGAGCGTTACACGCGCACCTTCCTGGCCTGGTGCAAGGAAAAGGGCGTAAAATCTCGTGCACAGGCCTACGGGCGCGGTTTCTGGCCCCTGGACTCATCCCTCGGCTACGACATCCCCGAAGGGGAATCCTGGACCACCAACTGGCTGAAGCACCGTCTCGGCGAGGAGATGGGAGACGAGGACTACAGGCGCGGCCGCGGCTATACGATGGTGAACAAATACGTCTCTTCTGCCGCGCATCTTGCCGGAAAGAGGACCGTCAGCGCGGAGGAGATGACCAACACCTACAAGGTTTTCAACGTGCCCCTGGAGTTCGTCAAGTTGGGTTCGGACATGGCGGCCTTCTCCGGCATAACCCACTCCGTCTGGCACGGATTCAATTACTCCCCCCTCGACGCGCCTTTCCCGGGCTGGGTGCAGTACGGCACCTTCCATAACGAGCGTAACACCTGGTGGCCCTTCGTGAAGCATCTGAACGACTATCGGGCGCGCCTCAGCGCCATCCTCCAGAACACCGACATGGTCACCGACATCGCCATCCTTCCGGCAAACGGAGACCTCTGGAGCGAGCTGGGAGCACAGAACGAGCCCTTCCCGGTAAAACTGAACACCCCGTACACCTCACTCATCTGGGAGGCCGTGCACAAGAACGGCGGCGGGGCGGATTACGTGAGCGAGGGGGTGCTCCGGGATATGACGGTGAAGGACGGCCGCCTCTGCTTCGGGCCCAAGGCCTACCCGGTGCTGTTCATAGTGGAGAACAAGGGCATCGAAGAAGACGTGCTCGCCAAGATAGAGGCCTTCCTGGAAGGCGGCGGACGCGTTTTCTGCGTAGGATGCTATCCGCACAAGTCACTGGGACTCAAGGATTTCTCCGCACGCAACGAGACCGTCAAAGACAAGGTGGACGCCCTCAGGGCATCCTTCCCGGACAGTTTCATCCTCTTGCCCAAAGCGGAAAATGACGCCTACCTGGAATGGTATGCGGATGCCCAGAAGCGCTTCTCACTCCCCCATGCCGTGGGCATCTCGAAGCCGGACCGTTTCCTGCTCCAGAACCATTATCGCGCGGACGACGGGTCCCACTGGTTCCTGTTCGCGAACGCGAGTTTCTCCGCCCGGCAGAGCACGGATCTGGAATTCGACCCGAAGATATGCAAAGGCCGCAAGGCCTGGATTTATGATCCATCGGAAGGCAAGCGCTATTCGCTGAAGATGGACGGGAACCGCGTGCACCTGGAACTCGGCCCTTCCGAGACTATCGTCATCTCTTTCAGCCGCCTGGGAGGAAAGGCCCCCCAGTGGAAGCGCCTGCCCTCAGGCACCGGCGAACCACTCAAGGGCTGGACGGTGGAACTGTGTAACCCTCAAGTAGATACGCTGATACGCTTCAGCTGCGACACCCTTTCGGACCTGAAGGATACCCACCCAACCTTCATGGGAACAGCCACCTACCGCACCACGCTGACCCTTGGGGAAGAAATCCCCGCCTACATCAATCTTGGGCGCGTATGCGACATCGCGGAGCTACGCATAAACGGACAGGATGCGGGCCTTCGCTGGTGGGGGGACAGCACTTTTGAGGTTGCCGGCCTGCTGCACCCCGGAGACAATGAAATAGAAATCCGCGTAACCACGATGATGGGCAACTACGTCCGTTCGCTGGGCAAAGAGAACAACGCCGCAAGACGTTTCATCCTGCGGCGCGACCATCCTCTCGTATCTGCCGGACTGCTCGGGCCCGTAGTGCTTTACTGAAGCGCCCGAAGCCAGTTGGAGATAAGCGTCACACGTTCTGCAAATATCCCATAATCAAGGGATTCGGAAGTGTCCCCTTCCCTGTTCGTATTCATCGTGATGCCCGAAGTGAACATCAATACGGGTATGCCACGGTCGAGAAAAACCTTGTGGTCGCTGACCTTGCGGTAGAAGAGGTCCGTAAAGGAACGGCTGCCATAGTAGTCATAGTAGAGATGCAGGGCAGTTTCCATGTTGGCCCGCTCCAGGCTCCGCTGCCATCCGGCCCCGCCGAGCACAATGAGATAATTCTTCCAGTACCTGTCCGGAGGCGCAAGCGTACTGCCAAGGATATCCAGGCTCACGACCATGCGCAGGCGCTGGCGTGCCATGGATGATTTCAGGGCGTATGCCCCGGACATGTTGGAATTATGCCCGTCCACGAATGCCAGGATCACGTCCGTGCGCCCCTTCAGGCTCTCCGCCAACCAAAGCAGGGCGGCCACGCCGGAAGCATTGCTGTCCGCTCCCGGATAGAAGCGGTCCCCTATCTTCCCGAGACCGTCGTAAGATGCCATAAGCAAAATGGGCAGGCGGGCGGCAGAACGGGATAGGCCACCTGAAGGAGTCGCGATTATGTTCCTTCCTACGGCATCCTGTTCGGTACGGAAACTCTCCGTGCGCACGTCGTAACCAAGCTTGTACAGGCGGCGGATGATGTAGAATGCGGCATCGCTGCCACCCGCAGAGCCCGTCCTGCGTCCCGCACAGAGGCTGTCGGAGAAGAACTCCACATCCCGCCGCAACGCGCTCTCCAGCAAAGACTTATCCTCCCCTTCCGGAGCGGCGAAGCCCCGGGCCGCCGGAAGCAGCATGCAGAGAATGAGAAGAATTTTTGCCGGACGGGCGGAAATAGGCATAATAAATGTTATCTTTGCTTGATTGTGCGCAAAGCAATACAAAAGTAATGAAAAAGTTCGTGCTGGCAATAATCTTTTTGTTCTCCATGGCATGCTTGCCATCGGGGAGCCTTTCCGCACAGTACGACAAGGACGTTTTCTTCCTCAGGGGCAGGCAGGCCTTCGCTGACGGCAAATACGCCCTGGCCATCGAGAATTTCAACGTACTCGCAAGGCTCGACACCACCGACTACTGGAACTTTTTCTATCGCGGCATCTCCAAGTACAACCTCGGGGACATCCGCGGAGCGCAGCAGGATTTCGACCGCTCGGTGCGGCTGAATCCCGTTTTCACCAACGGCTACCACTACCGCGGCATCACCCGCAGCCGGCAGGGACAGTACGAAGAGGGCCTCAAGGACCTCAACCGGGCAATAGAACTGAGGCCTGGCTTCGCGGGCATCTACTTCAGCCGCGGTGTCACGTATTTCCTGGCTCAGCGCTTCGACGAGGCAATCGCGGATTTCGACCGATATATCAAAAAAGAACCCAAGGACCCCGGGGCATACCTCAACCGCGGCGCCTGCTGGCTTTTCTGCAAAGATACTGTCAAGGCCCTTGCAGACTACAACAGGGCCATCAAGCTCGACCGCTACGACCCTGAGGGCTATATCCGTCGTGGGCGCGTGTACGCCGCGAGCGGAGATTTCGAAAAGGGCATCGCCGACATGGACCTCGCCATCCGCATGGATACCACCAACACCTTCGCCTATTTCAACAGGGCACTGATGTATGCCGAAGTCAACAGGCCGAAGGACGCCATGGAAGATCTGGACAGGGTTCTCAAGGATGAGCCCGGCAACGCCCTCACCCTCTACAACAGGAGCCTCCTGAAGGCCCAGGTCGGAGATTTCGAAGGGGCGCTGGACGACATGGACCGCGTGATAGGCATCAATCCCGGCAACGTACTCGCCTTCTTCAACCGGGCAGGCTACTTCATAGAGATGGGCCGCTGGCAGGATGCCCTCGAAGACTACAACATGGCCATCGCCCTCTATCCAGACTTCGCAAAGGCCTACATGAACAGGTCCTACGTGGAGAACATGATGGGCCGCAGGAAGGCCTCAAAGGCCGACTACGAGATCGCCCGAAGGAAGGTGGCCGAGTATCAGAGCAAACAGGCCGGAGGCCAGGCCGACTTCGCCGACACCACACGCAAATACAGCTCCCTGCTGGCTCTGGACGCCGATTTCGCCAAGAAGGACTTCGACAACGAGCTCCTCCAGCACAGGGATATCGACATACGCCTGAAATCCCTATACAAGTTCAAAATAGCCGGGAACGGCGAAGACGGCACGGTGCTGCTCCGCAGGGATTTCGAGAATCCGCTGGTGGAGCGCTTCATCGCATCCGTTCCCATCCCGGTCACGGTCACCAACGAAGACCTTCAGGCCATACGTCTAACCCGCAGCCTGGGCAGCATACTTGCAGGCGACAGCAGCAGCGGCCCCGGCAACTCACGCCTCACCCCCTCGGAAATCAGCTTCATTCAGGGCATCTACGAGGTGCAGAACAAACAGTACAATTCCGCCCTGGGCTGCTTCGACAGGGCCGTGAAACAGGCGGAGGATGATGTCACCCGCGACCGCTATGCCCGCTTCTACAAGGCTTTCTATCTGATGAACAGGGGCGTGCTCCGCGCCGAGATGATTGACTTCATCGCCAGCATGGAACGTAACGTGCAGACGCTCACCATGGACGACCAGGGCACTATACGGGCCCGCGTCAGCGACCGCATCGACCGCAATTACGACTACTCCGAGGCCATCGCGGACATGCGGGAGGCCATACGCATCCTTCCGGACATCCCCTACCTCTATTTCAACCTGGGCAACCTGTACTGCCTCTCAAGCCAGATGGTGGAAGCTATCGAAAACTACGGCAAGGCCATAGGCATCTATCCCGACATGGGTGACGCCTACTACAACAGGGGCCTCGCCCTCATCTTCATAAAGGATAAGGAGAAGGGATGCATCGACCTGTCCCGCGCCGGCGAACTGGGCGTTACGGAGGCCTACAGCGTCATTTCCAAGTACTGCAAGAGCGATGATCAGCAATAAGATAGTGTTCCAGTCCCTTTCCAGCGGCAGCTGCGGCAACTGCTACTTCCTCCACATGGACGGAGAAGAGGGCGGTGCCGGAATCGTGATCGATGCCGGCGTGAGCATGCGGCGGCTGAAACAGGAGCTGCTGAAGAACGGATTCACCTACGACGACATCGACGCCATCCTGATCACCCACGACCACATGGACCACATCCATAACCTGGGGCCCTACTGCAAGCGCCTGCTCAAGCCCGTGTGGATGACTCGGACGCTCCGCGGATCCCTCGCAACGCACTGGATGACAGGAGAATACCTTGGCCCCGTGGTAAAGAACCTCGTGGACGGAGGATGGTCGGAGATAATCCCGGGCAAGGTTCGGGCCCGCTATTTCATCGTACCCCACGACGCCACGCAGACGGTCGGTTACTGCATCGACCTGAAAGGATACATATTCGTGATAATGACCGACATAGGCCGGATGACGGACGAAGCGCTTGGCTTCGCGTCCCAGGCCTCCACGGTAGTGATCGAATCGAACTACGACCTCGACATGCTCCGCGGCGGCGAGTACCCCATAGAGCTTCAGGACCGCATCTGCGGAGGGCACGGACACCTGTCGAACGCCGAGTGCGCCGATGCCATCAAGGATTTCCTTCATCCCGGGCTGGAGAATGTCTTCCTCTGCCACCTGAGCGAGCATAACAATACGCCCAGAAAGGCCGTGGAGGCCAGCCTGCCGGCCGTAGAAGGCACCGGCGTGCGTCTTCTGGCCCTCCCCCGCCAGACGGCTTCGCCGATGTTCATATTGTAATTTTGATTATATTTGTAAGAATGAAAGCATTCTGGTCGATGTTACGGCGCTATGTGCGCCCATACAATAAATACCTGGGAGGTTCGGTGCTGATGAACGTGCTCAGCGCGCTCTTCAACATCTTCTCCTTCACCCTCATTATCCCCGTGCTGAAGATCATCTTCCAGATGGAAGAGACCACCTACGCGTTCATGCCCTGGGGCGAAGGGGACTTCAAGGAGACCCTGGTGAACAACTTCTACTGGTTCGTATCCCAGTACATGGAGGTCCACGGCCCCATTGTCACCCTGCTGGTGCTTGCGGGCCTTCTCATCGTGATGACCGCCCTCAAGACCTCGTGCTACTTCGGTTCCACCGCAGTCATGGTGCCGCTGCGCACGGGCATCGTAAAGGATATGAGGATGGAGATTTACAACAAGATCCTTGCACTCCCCCTCGGGTTTTTCAGCCAGGAGCGCAAGGGAGACATCATCGCCCGCATGAGCGGCGACGTGCAGGAAGTGGAGAGTTCCATAGCGGGCTCCCTCGACATGCTCATCAAGAATCCTATCCTGATCGTGTTCTACATAGGCACTCTTATCTTCATCTCCTGGAAACTCACCCTCTTCGTGCTGGTGTTCGCACCCCTGATGATGTGGCTGATGGGAGTGATAGGACGCAACCTCAAGAAGCGCTCCACCGAAGCCCAGGCCCTCTGGAGCGACACCATGAGCCAGGTGGAGGAGACCCTGGGAGGCCTCCGCGTCATCAAGGCCTTCCTTGCCGAGAAGATGATGTCAATCCGCTTCAACAAGGTCACCGGGGCGATGCGCCGCAAGAATTCCCGGGTTTCCACACGCCAGGCGCTGGCGCACCCCGTGAGCGAGTTCCTCGGCACCGTGATGATCAGCATAGTGCTCTGCTTCGGCGGATTTCTGATCATCAAGGACGATTCCTTCATCGACGCTCCTACCTTCATCTTCTACATGGTAATCCTCTACAGCGTCATACAGCCCATAAAGGACCTTTCCAAGGCCGCATACAACATCCCCAAGGGCCTGGCCTCGATGGAGCGCATAGACAAGATCCTGGGAGCCCAGAACACCATAAAGGAGAGCGAAGGGGCTAAAGAGATAAAGGAATTTGGCGAAGCCATCCGCTTCGAGCACGTGAATTTCAGCTATGAGAGCGGCAGGCAGATCCTGTCCGACATCGACGTCGTCATCCCCAAGGGGAAGACAATCGCCATCGTAGGTGCCTCGGGAGGCGGAAAATCTACCATGGTAGACCTCATTCCCCGTTTCTACGACGTAGATTCCGGCCGCATCACCATAGACGGCACCGACATACGGGAATTCAAGCTGGACAGCCTGCGCGGCCTCATGGGCAACGTGAACCAGGAGCCCATCCTCTTCAACGACACCATCTTCAACAACATCGCATTCGGCGTGGAAGGAGCGACGGAAGAGGATGTGATAGCCGCCGCGAAGGTTGCCAACGCCCATGAGTTCATCATGGAGAAGGAGGAAGGATACCAGACCAACGTGGGAGACCGCGGATGCAAGCTCAGCGGCGGACAGCGCCAGCGCATCAGCATAGCCCGCGCTGTGCTCAAGAATCCTCCCATACTCATCCTGGACGAGGCTACCGCAGCCCTCGATACGGAAAGCGAGCGTGCCGTACAGGAAGCCCTCGAGCGCCTCATGAACAACCGCACCACGGTTGCCATCGCCCACCGCCTGAGCACCATCAAGGATGCCGACGAAATAATAGTAGTGGACGAGGGGCGTATCGTCGAACGCGGCAGGCACGACGACCTTATCGCCCTCGGCGGCTATTACAAGAAGCTTCACGACATGCAGGCCTTATGACGACTCCCAAGACCATACTGGCCCGCATCCTCTTCTTCCTGTATCTCGTGGCTATCGCGTTCCTCTGCTTCATGCACGTGGACAAGTTGCCCGACGTCCAGAAGTTCATATTAGGTATCCCTACTGACAAGGTGGCGCATTTCCTGATGTTCCTGCCTTTCCCCATCCTGGCATATCTGGCGTACGACCATCTCACCAACAAGGTCTGGAGCGCCATCCTCTTTGCACTTGCCACCTTCGTGATAGGCTGCCTGCTCGCATACGGCACCGAATACGTACAGGGCCGGCTTCCCTACCGTTCGATGGACATCAAAGACTTCAAAGCGGACGCCCTGGCACTGGCAATCAGCAGCGTCTTCGTTTTCATAATAGACGTTACACACCTGAAAAAACGCAAGAACTGAACATGCTCCGAAAAGTCCTGACCGTCGCCGCAATTCTGTTTCTAAGCGTTTCCGCAAACGCCCAGAAAGCCATTCTGGAGGCATTCGAACCGGTTACGGATTCTCTCACAGTGCTCGCCAAGGAGCATTTCCAGGTGCGCTCTTACCTGAAACTCAACAAGGCCATGAAGCGCGGCCAGCTCATGGACCTTTACTTCACCAAGGAACTCGGGGACCTTCCCTGGCGGCCGGAAGACCCCAAGTGGTTCCGGAGCCATGTCCGCGACCTGTGGCCCGAAGAGGTTAAGCAATACACCCTGGGCGGCATCTGGTGCGAAAGCGTGGATCTTTCCGAACTCGCACAGCCCGCTCCCGGCAACAACGGGCAGCCGAAGGATTACCGTTTCAAGGTGAAGGCTCCGGCCCGCAGCGTCTTTATCGAAGAAGTTGGCGCCCACAAGGCCGACAGGGGCCTGCGCGGCAGGAATATCGCCCTTTGGCAGAGCCACGGGCGTTACTACGACAACGGAGCCGGCTGCTGGAGCTGGCAGCGCTCCCC
>JAEEGI010007624.1_pt1 | contig 24197 bp, 23 predicted proteins | sample 8958751 | NCBI WGS metagenome assembly JAEEGI01 (sample SAMN16246545, study PRJNA631951) | gut metagenome | biome: gut microbiome; feature: rumen; material: KS-attached | host: Bos | place: Iran: Karaj | collected 2018-10
AGTAATGTCCATAATAAATATAGGTTATTAGATGATTGTAGGATTAACTTCTTCCACAAGCAAGGTGTGGTCGTTTATGACACCGATGACCTTGATTGGGGTGCCTGTCGGAATCGAGTCACCCTCTGTGAGGGCATCATATTCACGGATGGCGTTGTTGATGGTAATCTGGATCTTGCCTTCACCTTTGCGCTCGCCAGGGATGGTCAGGTACGCCTTACCCTCGCAGCCGACAGCGGCGGTGTGGACATCAATGTTACCACTCTGCTGCATGCTGCTGAGCCACTTGAACATCCACATCACAGCCGCGACCAGGGCCACACCCACTATGATGGCGATCACCATCACGAGGAAGTTAGACTTCACATCGTCATGAAGCAAGACCGCGGTCCAGCCGAAACCAAGGCAGAAGTTGATGAAGTTGCGGAAAGTAAGAAGACTCATAGAAGGGTCGGCGTCGAAGGAGCCGTCCCCGCCTCCGAGATCGACATTCCCGGCGGCATCGAAATCAGTGTCAATTCCTCCGTCTCCACCAAGACCCATGAAGGTCATGATGGTCTGAATGACGAAGATAAGGGTAGCTGAAAGGGTTATGCCCCAAAGAATCTGCATAACCGTGCTAAGGGAGTTCCACCATTCAATCATATCACAAAAAAATTATTGTTCTTCGCAAATATAAAAATAATTTACGAAAAACAATAATTATTTAAAAAATTTGTATAAAAAATTATTCCGTAGTCTTTCCTGGCATCTGGGCGAACTCAAGGAAATTACCCGACTCGAAAAGTCTGCGGGCGGCCTCTTTGATTCCTTCTTTTGTCAAGGATGCGACAGCCTCCTCGTACTCCTTGTCGTAATCGAACCCGAACTTGGCGAATCTTACAAGATTATTCATCCAGTAGCTGTTGCTGATCCTGTTCTCAGGGACATTCTTCTTGAAGTTCTCGAGGGTGCGGTTGAACTGCTCGTCGGTCGGACCGTTCTCAGCGAGCTTGCGGAACTCATCCCTGGCCATCGCCCTGAGCTTGGCGGCCATCTCAGGCTTGCACTCGAAAGCGACCTGCATTATATACATAGGTTCGGGCTCCAGACCGGCATTCGCTGAAGAGGAAGCTCCATAGGTTCCTCCCTCGTCCTCGCGCATAGTGTCAACATAAATCTGGTCAAGCACGTAGCTGACAGCTCTAGCCAACACGTCATCCTTCACTGTGTAAGGCCTGTAATCCGAATAAACCTCAACCACAGTGGACTTCGGAGTCTCCATGTCCGTCTGGATGGTCTTTATGTTCTCGCCCTTGACAAGCCTCGGAGCAAGGTCCTTGATTCCCTTGGTCTTCTTGCCCTTCGGGAGAGAACCTATGTACTTCTCCACCAACGGTTTCAATGTCTCCACATCCACATCGCCAGTTATGACCATAACGCTTCCGGCAGCGGAGGCGAACAGCTTGCGGTAGTTCTTCTCGACAGTCTGGAGATTAGCCTTCTCAAGGGTCTCCATGGAGATGAACTGTCTCCTGGGGTTGCCTCCGTAGAGGAAATCGTTAAGATCCTTCTGCAGTTTGAACTGCGGAGTGCCAAGAGCGTTAGGCAGCACAGCCTTCAGCTGGGCGATCGCGTTATCCCATTCCTCCTGGTCGAAGCGAGGATCAGTGTATGTCAAGTAAACCAACTGGAGTGCGGTCTCAAGGTCTTTGACAGAAGATGAGCCGCTGACTCCATTGTAGAGTCCGTCTATGAAGGCACCAACCTGAAGGTTCTTTCCGGAAAGCATCTTTGTGACCTCAGTGCCCTTGAACTTGGACACACCCTGCATAGCGTCAAATGTACCGTAAATGGTGCTATCGAAAGAAGTCATATCCTCATCGGAAATCAGGTTCTGCCCGCCTGCTTTATATAAAGTGAACAGTATCTGGTCTTTCTTGTGCTCCGTGGGCAGGACGATAACCTTCACCCCATTCTTGAGAATCCACTCGGTGGAACCGTAGATTGAAGAACCGCTCTTCTTGACGGGAGAGCCCTTCAAGACGGAAGGATCCATAAACGGCTCAGCGGCGGTTTCCTCGGCAGGAGCCTCAATCTCAGCCGATTTGGCAGCCTCGATTACGGCAAGAAGCTGTTCCTTCGACGGTGTGGCGATTCCTGCCTTTTCCGGACCGCTATAGATCACGACCATATTATTCTCAGGAATAATCTGAGAGGTCATCTGGCCAAGAATGGAAGCGTCCACCTGGTCAAGAAGCGCCTTTGCGAGGTCATATTCCATCTGAGGCTCCATGTAGGCCTGATTGTCAAAGAAGTTGTTGATTAGAGGGTGGACAAATTCAGGGTTCTTTCTGGTGCCCGCCTCATTGACGGCCTTCTCCAGCGAAGCCAGGACTTTATCCTTTGCCCTGGTGACCTCACCCTCAGAGAAGCCGAAGCGGCTCATTTTCTGGAGTTCCATAAGGAATGCCTTGAAACCTCCAAGAATATTGTCCTCCTTCAAGGCGACACGACCCATCACAGCCTCAAAATCCTCGCACAACTTACCGATACCGAACATTCCCTGAAGGAAAGGAGCGTCAGCCTTGGAGGTGATGTCCGTAAGACGCTCTGACATCACGTTGGAAACAAGGGTCTCGATAAGGTCCATCGAGAATCCGGCGGGAGTACTGTTAAGAGCCTCGTCACGGGCGTCGCTCTCCCAGAGTATCTCAACCATCGGGAGAGTTGTTTCTGGATCGGTGATGATTCCAACTCTGGGCTCAGTGAACTCCTTCAAAGTGAACTTCTCTTTCGGTTTGGGGTTCTCCGCGGCGGGAATATCAGCCCAAGTGGCCTTGATCTTGGCCTCAACGGCATCCACATCCACATCGCCAACCACCACAACGGCCTGATTGCCAGGATGGTACCATGTCTGATAGAAAGTCACAAGGCTCTCCGGCTTGAAGGTCTCAAGATTCTCCTGGCTGCCGATAAGCGTGCAGGTGGAATACTTGTTGTCACCGTAATAATAAGGAAGGGAACGCTCGAACGTCCTCCATTGGGCGTTGCGGCGGCTTCTTCTCTCCTCAATGATAACAGGCCTCTCCTTGTCGATCTCCACAGGATCATTAGTCACGAAATGGGAATAATCATGGAGAATAAGAAGGCAGGTGTCGACCACAGTCTCCCTGACTAAAGGGATATTATTCAGCATGTACTGGGTCTGGTCGATACCGGTCGAAGCGTTGACATTGCCACCAAAAGAGGCTCCGATGCTCTGGAGCCAGTCAAGCAAGGCCTTTCCGGGGAAGTTCTTGGTTCCGTTGAAGCACATGTGCTCGAGGAAGTGCGCGAGACCGTCCTGGTCGGGAGTCTCCTGAATAGCGCCGACATTGGTGGCCAAATAAAACTCAGCCCTTTGGGCGGGCTTGTCATTGTGCCTGATGTAATAGGTCAACCCGTTCTCAAGCGTGCCTTTGCGCACAGCGGGGTCATTCGGAAGCTGCTGTGCACCAGCTACATAAGAAATGGAGCAGACTACAGCGGCGACAAATAAGGTCAGTAATTTTCTCATTATAGAATTATAGATTATATTCCACTAAAAACTCCGCGCCGTATCGGCACGGAGTCCATAAGACGACCGATTGGGATTATTCAGCGGGAGAGATGGCACCCATAGGGCAAGCGTCCGCGCAAGTGCCGCAGTCAATGCAGACAGCCGGATCAATTGAGTAAACATCACCCTCGATGATAGCGCCCTGAGGGCACTCTCCAGCGCAAGTTCCACAAGCGATGCAATCAGTTTCAGAAATCTTGTAAGCCATAATACCTAGTTGTTAATAATTAGTGACAAATATACTAAAAAATTTAATCTATCCAACCTGTAAGGAAAAGGTTCATAATCGGACGAGACGGGGAATTGGTTATCAAAGTCAGGATGACAAGGCACTCCCCTTTCGGGAACGAGGAAGTGTCTAGGGTCACTTCAAGCTTTCCTTTCGCTCCGGGCGAGATGTCTCCGAATTTAGACACCATCACATGAGAGCTCTCAGAATCAATCTTATACAACTTGAAATCACTCTTACCCTTATTGGAAATCTCGTAGGACCCTTTAACCTTTGTCCCGGCCTTGACCTTCCCGAATGAGAAGGTGCTCTCGGAAGCCAAAGGCACAGGAGCCATGTCACGCTGTTCCTTAGTGTAAGAGGAGAAATCTTCCTTGGTGATCGTGTATATTCCGAACTTTGACTTGCCTGCACCAAGTTCAGGATTCGGGTCAGCCACTATCGCCTCGGTACCGGCAGTCTCTTTCTTCACCTCAACCGCAGGCCTTACCACAGCCTTATAGGACTTCCCATCAACGACCGGTGTGGCGTAATAATAGTTCTTCCCCCAATGGTTCCGGTCAGAAGTGACGGTGAATATGAGTTTCGTGGTGCTGCCGGCGGGTATCGGATTCTCGGCGAGCCTGACGGAAAGGCCTTCGCTCACATCGGAGAACTTGACATTCAGCGGCTTACTTCCGAGATTCGCTACCACCACCTCTCCGCTCTTCTGCTGGCCTTGTGAGAGATTGCCTCCCTTTATGTCAACTTCCTTGAAACCCAAGTTTCCAAAACGAATAGTGTACAACTCGCTGAGGCTGAGCTTCTTCTTGTGGCTCTCACCCCTAAGGCGAAGGATTACAGGCTGCTTGGGCTCAGAGAAATAAACCGTCAGATTCTTATCGAAAGGATAGCCTCCCTCATCGTTCTTATAGGTGGCCTTGATGATGCCTTTCTCACCTGGCTTCAGCGGTTTCTTTGTCCAATCGACATCGGTGCACCCGCAAGATGAGACCACATTGTAGATCACAAGGGGCTTGTCACCGACATTCGTGGCTGTGAAAGTGGCCGAGACAGGCCCGTCAGTCACGAGTATGTCCCCAAAATCATGGACGGTCTTGTCGAGCTTGACCACACCTCCGAAGGTGTTGTCCGCACCCGATCCCTGCCCCCATGAGAGATGGCAGAAAGCGATGAGCAACACCGCCGTGATCATATATTTAATAAGTCTTCTCATCTTCTTTTTGTTCCTTTCGGGTTGGCATTTGCAAATACCTTTCCAAAACGCGAAAATAGTGTATATCAACTAACTTTTTCAAATCCCGCCAAAAATTCGTAATTTTGTATGATTTGTATGAATCTTGACGAAGATGGCAGAGAAACGGACATTTGAGGAATACACAGACGCCAACATAAAGACCCTGGAAGGAGTCGAGCACATCCGGCGGAGGCCGGGCATGTACATCGGCCGCTTGGGCAACGGATCCAATCCCGGCGACGGTATCTACGTTCTCCTAAAGGAGATCGTGGACAACTGTATCGATGAGTTTTCAGCCGGATACGGCAACAAAGTGCTTATCGACATTGACGGGAAGCAAGTGAAAGTCAGGGACTTCGGCCGAGGCATTCCGCTTGGGTCAGTCGTAAAGGCCACCAGCGAGCTCAACACCGGCGGCAAGTTCGATGACAAGGTGTTCAAGAAGTCCGTCGGTCTGAACGGTGTCGGAACCAAGGCCGTTAACGCTCTTTCTGAGAGTTTCTATGTGGAATCCTTCAGGGAAGGTGAGAGTTCATGGGCCAGCTATGTCCGAGGCGAGCTGCAAGACAGCGGAAAGAAGGAAAAGGTGACCGAAAAGAACGGGACCCTGGTAGTCTTCACCCCAGACAACGAGATGTTCGGAGGTTTCGAGTTCAACATGGACTATGTCGAGACCATGGTGAAGAACTATTCCTACCTCAAAAAAGGCCTCACACTGGTTCTCAACGGCACTTCCTACAAGTCTGACAATGGTCTTCTAGACCTCGTGAAGGAGAATATGTCAGAGACTCCTCTCTATGAGCCTATCCATCTTGAAGACGAAGACATTGAGATAGTCCTGACCCACGGCAACTCTTATGGGGAAAACATCTCCTCTTTCGTCAATGGCCAGAACACCCGCGACGGAGGCACTCACCTCGCCGCCTTCAGGGAGGCCATTGCCAAAACCCTCAAGGACTATTTCAAAAAAGACTATAAGCCAGAGGACTGCCGCCAGGGAATCATCGGAGCCATCAGCATCCAGATCCAGGAGCCAAACTTCGAAGGGCAGACAAAGACAAAGCTCGGTTCCACCTACATGTGGGAGAAGTACAAGACCGACGAGCATGGCAAGAAGATCCAGAATCCCGACGGCTCTTTGGAGATCGACAGAGGCCCCACAATCAGGTCTTTCGTCAATGACTTCGTGGCCCGTCACCTAGACAACTACCTGAGAATCCACCTTGATCTCGTCCCTATCATCGAGAACAAGATCAAAGAGTCACAAGCTGAGCGTGAGGAGATTGCTGGAATCCAGAAAAAGACCCGCGAGAGGAACAAAAAAGCCAACCTGTACAACAAGAAGTTGAGGGACTGCCGCTACCATTTCTGCGACAAGATGCCCAAGGACAAGGAGGATCTGGCCGAGAAGACCAGCCTGTTCATCACCGAGGGAGACTCCGCCTCCGGAACCATCACAAAGGTCCGCAACGCCAACTACCAGGCTGTATTCAGCCTCAGGGGCAAGCCGATCAACTGCTACAAGGAGAGCCGCAAGAGGGTGGCTGAGAACGAGGAGCTTAACCTGCTCATCTCAGCGCTCGGAGTGGAAGACGACCTCGACAACCTCCGCTACAACAACATCATTGTGGCAACCGATGCTGATGACGATGGAATGCACATACGCATGCTGGTGCTCACTTTCTTCATGAAATACTACCCTGACCTCATCAGGAGAGGCCATGTGTATATTCTTCAGACTCCCCTGTTCAGGGTGGCCAACAAGAAGGAGAGGCGTTACTGCTATTCCTCGGAGGAGAAAGAGAAAGCGATAAAGGCTCTCAAGACCGCGGTGCAAATCACCCGATTCAAAGGTCTTGGAGAGATTTCCCCCGACGAGTTCGTGGATTTCATCGGAGACGAGATGAGGCTCGACCTCGTGAAACTCGCCGACGAGGAATCCATCTCCGACATCATGGAGTTCTACATGGGCGACAACACGATCGACCGCCAGAACTTCATCAGGGCCAACCTGAAGTCTGAGGAAGAATTGGAAGACGTTAATATTTAATTATTTAAGGATATGTCACGTTGGGCGAGGTTTTGCGGCTGGATGCTGAGGAAAATGGGATGGACCACTGTCGGAGGCCCTGTGCCTGAGAAGAAGGCCATCATTCTTGGCGTACCGCACACATCCGCTAAAGATTTCATAGTGTCCTACCTCTTCTACACCCAGTTCGCGGCGCAGAAGGCATATGTGATGATCAAAAAGGAGTTCTTCTTCTGGCCTATCGGACCACTTATCAAGAAAATGGGTGGCATACCGGTGGATAGGAGCAACGCCACCGCTCTGGTGAAGAGCCTCATTGAGCAGATGGAGAACAAAGACACCTTCATCCTCGCTATCGCACCTGAAGGAACAAGGAAAGCCACCAAAAAGTGGAAGACAGGCTATCACCTCATCGCCAAGACAGCAAATGTTCCGGTTTACCTCGGCTACTTCGACTGGGGACGGAAGAGAGTCAGCGCCGGCGAGAAGGTCGAACTCACTGACGACGCCAGGGCCGACACTGAAAGGATCCAGGCGATCTATGAGACGATGCACCTTCAGGGCAAGCATCCTGAAGGGTTTATAACACATTAATACACAAAAAGATGTCCATCCGAAGTCTGTTGAAGCAAAGCAGGGAGAACTATGTGGTGACACTCTCGAAATTGTTCGAGATGTGCACCGACACCTACGCCAAAAGACCGCTCTCCCGTTTCGTGGATGGGGGGCAGGAATACACCTATGACAGTTTCAAGCACAAATGCCTGGAGCTGTCACAGCGCTTCAACCGATTCGGAATCAGCGCCGGAGACAAGGTGGCGATCCTGTCGCACAACATGCCCAACTGGACCGTGGCGATGTTCTCCTGCGTCCCCTTCGGAAGGGTGACGGTCCCGATTCTTCCGGACTCTTCTGAGAGTGAGATCACCAACATTCTGATCCACTCTGAGTGCAAAGCGATATTCGTTTCCAAAAGGCTCCTGAAAAAGGTCTCGGATGAGGTTCGCAAGCGCCTCACCCTCGTAATTGACATCGAGACCTTCGAGTTTATCCAGAAAGACGACCATGCTTTTACCTGCGAAGGCCGCTCTTCCGAGCCTCAGGCCGATGACCTGGCATCCATAATCTACACCTCCGGAACCTCCGGCAACGCCAAAGGCGTGATGTTGAGCCACAGGAACTTCTGCCAGAACATCATCGCGGCTTTCCATGCCCAACCGGCCGGCAAAAAAGACCGCTGGCTGTCCATCCTCCCGATGTCCCACACCTACGAGATGGCCTTCAGCGTGTTGTATCCCCTTTTCGTCGGAGGCTGCGTGTATTACATCAAGAAACCACCGACACCTTCAATCCTTATGGATGCGATGAAGAAAGTCCGGCCCACCATAATGTGCGCCGTGCCGCTCATCATTGAGAAGGTTTATAAGAACAGCGTGGTTCCCACCGTCGAGAAAAGCCGGACCCTGTCTTGGATGAAAAAGAAGATGCCGAGAATCTTGTATTGGCTGGTGGGAAAGAAATTGTACAAATCTTTCGGAGGAAAGCTAAAGTTCTTTGGCATAGGAGGTTCCAAACTAGATTCGACTGTTGAGGACTTCCTGAACAAGGCCCGCTTCCCCTATGCCATCGGCTACGGGCTGACTGAGACAGCTCCATTGATCACCAACGCCTGTGTGGGCAAGACTGTGGTCGGATCGATCGGAGTCCCAGCCTACAATGTACAGGTCAAGCTTCAGAATGTGGATCCAGCTACAGGCGAGGGCGAGATCATCGCGAAGGGAGACAATGTCATGCTGGGCTATTATCGTGATCCTGAGCGTACAAGGGCAGCTCTGACCGACGATGGATGGTTCAGGACCAACGACCTCGCCAGTGTCGATTCAAAGGGCCGCTACTACATCAAGGGCCGCCTCGGAAACATGATCGTGGGTCCTTCCGGAGAAAACATCTACCCTGAAGAGATCGAGCAGGTCATCAACAACATGCGAGGAGTCAACGAGTCTATCGTCATAGAGAGGGACGGCAAACTTGTCGCGCTCGTGAAGTTCGACGAGGACATCATCGACTGGGACGCTATCGAGAAAGAGGAGAAGTTCTTCGAGAACCTCGAAAACTGGAAGAAGAAGGTGATGGAATATGTCAACAAGCGTGTCGGCAAGCAGTCCAACATCGGCGAGGTCAATGCCATGAAGGAAGACTTCGAGAAGACCGCGACCCAGAAGATCCGCAGGTTCAAGTACAAGTCCTTCAATCCGGAAGACGAGACTCCCAAGAATCCGGAAAGCGAGAATTAATCTGAGAACAATTTGATGAGCGTGTCCTTTCTGAGGTCGGAAAGGTCAAGGGTAGGCTGCTCATAATCAGCGGCTTCCTTGAATCCAGCCTTAAGCAGGACTGTCTTCAGATCCACAAAACAAGCGGACTTCCGGGCAATTATCGCCGCCTTGTCGGCAGTGTCCATACCGGAACTCACACGGGAGTTGCCCACTCCGAGACTCATAAGGAATATCTTCCCGCCGCTCACTGCGGCAATCATGGATTGGCGAAGGTCGGAAGTCAGATCCTCGTTGACCACCATATTGTTCGGATCGACCATGTACCCTCTTGTCAACTGGACAATCTTCTCCTGGCCGAAGAAGAAGCGGAAGCGACTCCCCTGCTCCCCGTTGTAACGGTTGCAGAATATGATGCCATCGTCACTGGTGCCTTTGCAATACAGAATCTCGCTGGCCTCAGGATCGGCGTTGGTCATGTCCCCGGAATAAACCGCGTGCCCGGAGTTGTAGGAACTGTTCCAACCGATTTTGTGTCCACCGAGATTGACAAAACTGATGTCGAAGTCATGAGTCCCCCACTCGTTACGCCAGTATATTCCGAAGAAATTATTCTCGCTTAGAGGGTACCACGAACCGAACGGGAAGTTCCCTATGAAGTTCTTCTCGGAAGAAGGGCATGCCAGCACCACCTTCTCCGGGAACTTGACCGAGCAAGCTTTGGGTGCTATTATCGTCACAAGTCTATTCTCCAGAAGAGTGGCTAACGAGGAGTAATACCCCTTGAGACCGACGAACGCGGCTTCATCCAACGGTGCCACGAAGGCTTTTCCGTTCCGGATTATGAACATGCGTTTGGATGGTGAATCCATCATGAGGAGCCGCTCTCTGACAGTCTGAAGCAAGGAAACTGTCTTGAAGGCAATTAGGGATCCTATGCGTTGGGATATTTCGTCAAGAGGATGCTCCGAAGCGAGGATTGTCTCCCAAAAGCCTGGCTTCAGGGGCTTATGAAGCTTCTCTGCTTCCCTGCGTATTTGGTTGATCGCCTTTCTCGAAGGGGAAGGTTCGGTCACCATCTCCTTCTTTTCCGTGTCATATAACTTGGTCTCATGGGTTCTGAAGGCGAGTAACAGGTCTTTGAAACGATAGAAAACAGATGCCAGCCTGTCTCTTTCCTCCTGAGTCAACTTGTTGAAATCAAACTGGTTGGCGGTTTGCTTAATGCGCCTGATGAGATCCTTATTCTTTATCAGGAGGGTCATTCCCGTCGATTCATAGACGATGAAACGGAGCAGCGCCACAGGATCGCTTGGTCTCTGCCCAAATGCGGAAGAAAGGATCGAGAGTGCCTCCCGGTTGCGGACAGCGTCTATGTCGAACTTGGCTACCGGACGCTCCTTGTGATAATCCACGATAGCCTTGCAAACAGCCTTTACGGTGACAGGGTTAAGCGCGATCCCGGAGGAAACGAGCCCCATGCAACGCTGGTAAAGATCTTCCTCAGAGATCTTTCCTATTAGCGTGTACTTTTTGAAATCTGGAGCCTCGGCCCCTTCGTTCGGCACGTAGCCGTTGCCCTCCATAGTGTACCCGGTGCCATAAGTAGAGGCATAGTGGGTCACCTGATCAAGGAAAAGTTCCCAACGGTCTTTCGAGACCACATCGTCCCATGTCTTGTAGAAGGTGGAGTTGGGATCTATGGACTCAGTCTTGATGAATGCCGCGACATCCTCGTTCAAAACGTCGGGATTGATGATAAAGCCTCTTTTAAGAGCCTCTGTCTGAAGGGCTTCCGGCTCTTTCACCGCTTTGGATGAAGTGGTGGCCGCCTTGAAGAATTTTATAAGTAAAGGATGCATAATCAAAAAAAGGACCGCGGAAAGTAGAACCAAAGCCCGAAGGCTTCATGCAAAACAGGAACTTTCTATGCGGTCCGAGGTTTATGTTTAGCAATTATAACAATTATTCCTTAGAATAGCAAAATATCGTAACTTCGCGCTGTTATGGTCAATCTGATTATCATACTCGTCACAGTCGGAGTGAGCATCCTTTGCTTCACCGGGATAATGGATGTCAGCAAATGGGTGTTCAACGCTTATCAAGTTTGGCACAGGGGGCAGTGGCATCGGATGCTGTCCTATGGGCTCGTGCATGCCGGCTGGGGCCACTTGATCCTCAACATGCTCACACTTTACTTCTTCGGGCCGGTCGTGGAGAACTATTTCTCTTACGCCTTCGGGCCCCAAACTGGAGCGATCCTTTTCGCTGTCTTTTACGTGAGCGCAATAGCCGTTTCGACCGCCGGAGACCTATTTAAAAACAAAGACAATCCCTACTACAACGCCTTAGGTGCCTCAGGGGCAGTTTCAGCCGTCCTCTTCGCTTCGATCCTTTTCGAGCCTAAGATGGGCATATACATTTTCATGATCCCCATTCCGGTTCCGGGGTATATCTTCGCCCCGCTGTACCTTCTGTACTGCTGGTACATGGCTAAGCGCGGCACGGACAACATTGGGCATACCGCTCACTTCTGGGGAGCCGTCTATGGCCTCGTCTTTCCCCTCCTCTGCAAACCATCCATTTTCAATCACTTCCTCTCGCAGCTGGGGTTATAGGATTTCCAACCCCTCTATGTCCTGGAGAACCTTCCAAAACGATTCCGGAAGTGAGATATTCTCCAGGTTCACCGCGTGCCCAGGTCGATGGCCAACTCCTGAGTGAAAAACCTCATATCACTTCTTCTCTTTCTCGTCCTCTTTGAAGAAATCCTCGAAAGATTCTTGCTTCTCACGCACGTTTATCCTGCTGTAGTGTCTCGCGCTCGCAAAGCGGTGTTTTTCCCACATTTCGATGGTTCCCTTCTCATCAGAGCGAAAATCCAGCGCGTTATGGATCCCGAGTCCCTTGGCGACTTCCACAGAATCCTGGTTCGCGCCAATGTACGCAAAGGTCCATCCTTTCTCGCGAAGACGGTCAACCATGGCCTTGACTGCGGCTCCGGAATATTCCATGGAGGCGTTCTCGAACCCATCGGTTATGACTGTGACAAGCACACTGTCCCCTTCCGCCACCTTCTTCTCGAGGGTGGTGATCGCCTTGCCCATGGCATCGTAAAGAGGAGTGCACGCATTCGGGCGATAATCATTCGGGTTGAGGTCACGAACCTCGGCGATTGGAACGTCATCGAAAACGGTCTTCACCCATTGGCCAGCCGTGTTGAAGGTCACGAAAGTGAAATGGTGATCCTGATCGGGATGCTCCTCTCCCGCCGATCTGATAGTCTGGATGGTCTCGTTGGCCCCAGTGAGGGCGGCATTGTAAATCGCTTGCATAGATCCACTCTCGTCGAGGATCAAAAGGTTGTGTACTGTGATCTTTTTGATTTCGTTATTCTTTTCCATAATACTTTTATTTTAAATGGTTTGCAATTGTTTACTTAAATAATATATTAGGCGCGGCCGGGCCCGCCTGCCGCCTTTCACGCCTCACGGCGACGGGCCCTTTCTCCGCGCGAAAAACTATGACACGATCTTGCCCTCACGATTGCCGGGCACCTCGACAGGGATGCCGTTGGCCTCAAGCTTTGCCATGTCCTCTTTGTCACGGACCATCTGGCGGTAAGTCTCGCCGAACAGGTTCTCCATGTCATTGACGACGGACACCATATCATTGAACACATCACGGAAATGGCCGTATTTGGGCTCGAGGGACGCTGTGAAGAATGTCAACAGTTTCCCGTCTGGGGACACACCACACTTGCCCATAAACCTGGATTCTGTCGCATTTCTGGCAGCCTCTCTCATCATTGCGATGTCATAATCTTCCTCACTTATGACGAACCGTTTCATGATGGCCACACACGGCAACATATCAGTGGACACACAGTAACGATCTCCCTGCACCATAAAGAACACGGCATCCTCCTTCTTGTCCGGTATATACCCGTTGAACCTTACCACATCGGCAACCAGATCGGGAGTCAGGTCACGGAGGTTCTGGTCATCCACAGAAGGGGCCAGCACCTCCTTTGGAGACTCCTTAGCTGAGTCTTCTAAATACTTCTTGATGATGCCTCGCTCATCGAAGAAAAGGGCACCGAAAATGATTGCCGCGCTAATCGCTAATATCAATGTCGCTATCATATTACTGTTTACTTTTAGTTGTCTTTTTCTCGCTTTCGGGAATATAAATATTGATCCGCTCCGGATAGCGGTGCAGCACCAGCAGGGTGACCGGACATAGCCAAGCTTCCGACACCTCCACCTGAAGTCCATTACGCTCGATCACGGGCTCAGACCCATCGGGGGTTGAATTATAGTAGGAAGCGCCATATCCCATCTTAAAACGCTCCATAGTTATGTCGGGCATGCGGGACTGAAGGAAGTTGCTGCCGGTAGTCACATCCACGACAGCCTTCTCAGGATGTCCTTCCTTCTCGGCGATATACTGGCAGAGGCCGTCGGCCCCAGCCACCATCATCAGGTTGTGGTGAGCAAACGGGTAGCCCGGGAACTCGATGTACCAAGCGCCGTCAGCCTCAAGATTGAATGTCAAGTGATATGTTTTCATGAGCCAATACGTGTTTTATCCCATTATACCTCGATACCGCAAGAATATTTCACTTTGCGTAATATTTACATTTATTTATAATAATTGCATAATCTGAAAATCATTTATCTTTGCAGGCAAATGCGAAAGAGTATCAGTTTAATCGCCGGCCTTTTATTCCTGTGCATCTGCGGGATTCCCGCCGCGGGGCAGGTCAAACGCGTCACTGTCGAGAAACACGACAGCCTGACGGTATATTACCCACACTTTGACAGGATCGACCTTGTGACGGAGACAATGCCATCAAAGAGCGAGAAAGATGTCATTTTCGTCTGCGCCGCCTCGTTCACCGGTGAGCTGCTGAAAGAGTTCAAGCATTCCAATATAGCCGGTCATCACGTCTCTTCCGGGACCTTCTATTCCGGTTACAAATGCGGGGTTAACAATGGTGTGTTCACTTGGAGTCGCAAAAGTGGATGGCCCTTCTACAATTATTCCCACAAGAACTCCGAGCCGCCCCTCAGAACCTCCGCCAAGCAAGGAGGAATGGGATTCTGCCAGAATATGCTGTTCCACAAAGGGAAGCGCTTCAAGGGCTGCCAGAAACCGGATAAAAAGAACCGCTACAGGGCGCTTTGCGACATTGATGGGAAGCTTTGCATAGTCGATTGCGCCCAGAGCCTCCCTTTTGGCAGTTTTATGGACGGACTCCAGAAACTGGGGGTTAAGAACGCCATGTACTGCGATATGGGGACCGGCTGGAACTACTCCTGGTACCGCAAAGACAACGGGACCGTCCAAGAGCTATTCAACCTTCCCAGCCGCCACACCACGAACTGGCTGGTGTTTTATGAGTAGGGCTAAAAGAATATGATCTCCCCTTTCGTGTAACCATAATTAGATGTGATATTCAAGACCACTTCTTCCCGGGTCGCATATTCATAGCAGTACCTGGTCTCGACGTACAGGTCGGTGTCACAGATTTGGTAGAAGTTCCCCTCCACCCTGGTCACTTCGACTGTATATTTCCCCGTCTCAAGCTTTGAAGGGACGAATATGGCATCGGTCTCCTTAAGGCCGTCGAACGAGATCAAGACCTTCGAACCATCCGGAACTTCGACTTTCTCGAATATGCCGGCGATATCGTAACTATCACTTGATGAATTATTTCCAACGAGAGAATAAGAAGTGAGAACAAGACAACCGATAAGAGAGGCTATTATCACAACGAAGAAGTTCACTATCTGTTTCATAACTCAAGCACTTTCCAAAACCATTGCAACATTCTTGCCTACAATCATTGACTCTCTCTCGGTGCAAGTAGAGGTGCAGCGAATCGCACCACTACCGGCATTTTAGCCCATTTTTGAGGGTAGAGGTGTCATCACCCGCACCACTACCCGCACCCAAAAAGTATCCTCTCACCTATTCCCCTTCAACCTTGACCTCTTTCAACCTCTTACGGTCGTAGGTCTTCTTGGATTTGTGCAGCATCTTACGGAACGAGACGGGACGGCCATGGAGCTCAATCTCCTCCGCCCTGGCAGCACGCCTGTTCGCCAGAATATAGTCATCCTCAGTGATCCTGAGTCTCTTACTCTTCCGTTTTTTATTCGCTTTCATAGCAATCCTCCGGATAACTACCCTCAATGTACGCCTTTATGAGCCCGGCATGCGAAAGCGGCTTGCCAGGATCCCACACATCAGTGTTGGTCTCATAGTCAAGCAGCACCAGCGTACCAGACTCCGAAATCCTCCTCAACCGCTCCACCAAAGAGCCAAGCTTATGATCCAGAACCCATTTATATGAAGGAAGATAGATGAGCTTGCGAGCTGTCAGATAATCCAGCAACTCAGTCCCTGCCACACCCTTGCGATGGCCCTTCATCGGCCCGAAACGCCTTATCGTGCGCTTCAAGTTCTTCATCGTGTCATTGGTGAAGCATGACCTGTCGATCCCTCCGGTCCTGAACACCTTCAGCCCCTGCCAGATGCCCTCGACCGACATCGAGGTGACTCCGTCAGAAAACGGCACAGGAATACCGCCATGAGGGTAAAATGGGCTGAAACGCACCATCTCATCCGTCGCATGGCTCGTCACGTCAACTATCACCGCCCCGGGGTACTCCCGCTCCAAGGTCGAAACCTTCTTCCTCTTTGACTCAACAACAATCATCGTTCAAATAATCTCGATTTGCGAATATAAAGAATAAAACGAAAAAAAAGAGGTCCGAAAAGGAGGGGGATCACTCCCCCTCCGGACCTGGAAGGACCCTTAAGCCCTTTTCAAACCAATCTTACCCCACATATCATTCAACTCCTCAACACTCTCAAACACAACAACTTCCTTCTCATCCATCCCCTCCAGGAAATCCATATTATCACTCACCTCAAACACCTTCAGACCATTCGACATCAACAACCCCACAACCTTATTCCTATTCATCCCACTCACAAAAACCACCTTACCACCAGTCACACCACAAATCCTCTCCAACACTTTCAAATCCTCCCGGATTCCTATCACCCTCTTTCCAAAACTCTGATCAACATATTTCCTCCTCATCCCATCCATCCTCTCATCCTTTCTTCCTTCCCACTCATTCAACTTCCTCAAAACATCCCTCATCCAATACAACTTCTCAACATCACCTTCCTCCTCAAATTTCCTCTCACAATCCTCCAACCTCTTCTTCATCACCCCGAATCCAGCAACCTTCCTCACAACCTTCTCCACCAAATCCCCATCTTTCTCTTTCACCATTTTCTTCTCACCCTTCACAAACTCCTTCTCAAAAAAATCATCCCCCACAAGCTTTCTCACAACCCTTTTAGCGTTCAACTCATCATTCCTTTTCTCATCAAATCCACCAACCAAAACATTCTCAACCTTGAAAACAATAACTTTTTTCATATTTAAAAGAGCTTTTAATGTGTAAAAACGACGCAAAGATAATGTGTAAATTTCACATTACCAAAAATCTTTTCACATTATAATACCCAAGAGCCATGAAAAAATTGCGGTTGCAAATGAAAAAGGAATAAATTATATTCGCATAATCGCTAAAGTAAACCAGATATGAAAGTGATTCTCACCGGCGCGACCGGATATGTTGGCGAAGGAGTACTGATGGAGTGCCTTGACAATCCTGAGATCGAGTCGGTTCTCAGCGTTGGCCGGCGCCCTTGCGGCCATGAGCACCCAAAACTCCGGGAGTACATTATCAATGACTTCATGGAACTTGATAAAGGCGACTGGATGCTCCAGGGCTACGACGCTGTCTTCTTCTGCGCCGGAATAAGCAGCATCGGAATGAAAGAGGAGGACTACAAGGTAATCAGCCATGACATTCCTCTCCACTTTGCCGACATCCTTGATAATAAGGAGAATATGACTTTCGTCTATGTCAGCGGAGCAGGCAACTACAACCACACGGACCAGATGTGGGTGCGGGTCAAGAAAAGTACCGAGGACGCCCTTGCGAGAAAGGGCTTCAAAAGATCATACAACTTCCGCCCGGCGATCATGTGGCGCTACAAAGGGCAGCTTCACATCCAGAAGATGCAATACGTGTTCTGGGCCCTCTATCCTGTCATGAAGCTTCTCGGGCTCTGGAACACGATGTCCGAAGTCGGCCGGGCAATGATCGCCGTTTCCAAGAAGGGCTACAGAGTCCGGGAGATAGAAGTCAGCGACATCTCAGAACTAGCTAAATCATAGGTAAATAGAACAACAAAAAACGGCGCCGGAAGTTCCGGTGCCGTTTTAGCGAATTCTTACTGTGCGATTAGGCCTCAGCCTCAACAACGAATTTGAGAGCGGCCTTAACAGCCTTGTAAACCTTGACAGCACCCTCGTACTCACCAAGAGCCTTGATGTCGTCAGGAATAGTGATGTTCTTCTTATCGACCTCGATACCGACGGCCTTAAGAGCATCCTCGATCTGGGCTGTAGTGACAGAACCGTAGATCTTGCCACTCTCGCTCACCTTGACGGCGACTTTCACAGGCGTGGCCTCGATCTTAGCGGCGAGAGCCTCAGCGTCAGCGACAAGCTTAGCCTCTTTGTGAGCCCTCTGGCGCTTGGTCTCCTCGAGCTGCTTAAGAGCGGAAGGAGTAGCGACAATCGCTAATCCCTGGGGAATAAGGTAGTTCATTCCGTAACCACCCTTGACCTCTACCACATCACCGGCCTCGCCGAGATTGGCAACTTCTTTCTTAAGTATGATTTTCATAATCGCGCTCTCCTATTATTTAAGAAGGTCAGTGACATACGGAAGCAAAGCGAGGGAACGGGCCCTCTTGACGGCCTTCGCGACCTTCCTCTGGAACTTGAGGGAGGTACCGGTGATACGGCGGGGAAGGATCTTGCCCTGCTCATTGAGGAACTTCTTAAGGAACTCAGGGTCCTTGTAATCGACATACTTGATACCAGCCTTCTTGAAACGGCAGTATTTCTTCTTCCTGACCTCAACTGTAGGAGGGTTCAGATAGCGGATTCCAGCATTCTGTGCGTCATTCTGTGCCATAGTGTTTTCCTCCTTGATTATTCGTTAACGGTCTCATTGGTCTCATCATCGTCCTGGACGGGAACTTCAAACTCGTCAGGCTCAACGGGAGCGACAGGCTCCTGGGCAACGGGCTCCTCAGCCTTGGGAGCGGCAGCAGCCTTGCTCCTGTTCTGACGACGGCGCTCGGCATATTCGACGGCGTCCTTGTCAAGTGCGACGGTCAGGAACCTGATGATCCTCTCATCACGGAAATACTGGGTCTCGAGGACCTCTACGAAAGAGGGATCAGCCTGGAACTGAATAAGATAATAGAAGCCAGAGGTCTTGTGCTGGATCGGATAAGCCAGCTGGCGGAGGCCCCAGTCTTCCTCGTACACGACCTCGCCACCATTGTCGGTGATGAGCTGGGTGTACTTGGCAACCGCTTCCTTCATCTGTTGGTCAGACAAAACGGGAGTAGCGATGAAAACGGTCTCGTACTGTTTTAACATTTTGTTGTAAAGTTTTGATAATAAATAAAATACAGTCCTTTGGGGAACGTATGCCAACCCAAAAGGACTGCAAAGATAGTAATTATTCTCGAATCCGCAAAAAGTTTTACTTTTCAGGAATATTCTCAAGAACATTGGTCAGGAACTTCCATGTCTGGGCGACCGTGTCGATCTTGACCCTCTCGTCCGGAGAATGAGGATGGACGATGGTAGGTCCTATGGAGACCATCTCCCAGTTCGGATACTTGGCACCCATAATCGCACACTCAAGGCCTCCGTGAGTCGCTGTGATCTTAAGCTCCTTGCCGAACAGGTTCTTGTAGGTGTCCTCCAGAACCTTGATCATCGGAGTGCCGAGCTTCGGAGTCCAACCACTGTAAGCTCCTGACATTGAATAATTGGCGCCAGCGAGCTCAAAGACATAACGGATCGAGTCTGCAAGGAACAACTTGGCCTCGTCTATCGAGCTTCTCGTCAGGGAATGCACGGTCAGATGATTGTTTTCCGTGCGGATAATAGCCATATTGGTGGAGGTCTCAGTAAGTCCGGGGATGGTGTCACTCATCCTGCGTACTCCGTGAGGGCAGGCGATGATAGCCTTCAGAGCATTGCCCATGACCTTGGGACTGATGTAACGAGGAGCGACCTTTGAGACCTTCTCGTAGAACATAACCATCTCAGGGTCTGAATATTGGAACTCGAACTTGCAATCCCCGAACACCTTCTCCACGAGGGCTTTGACCTTGCGGGAGTCTGCGGAAGGCAGGACTATGACCGCCTCAGCCTCGAACGGGATGGCATTGCGCAGGGAGCCTCCGCGGATCTCGGCGACCTTCACCTCAGGGAACTTGTCAGTGACGGCCTTGAGAATACGGCAGACAGCCTTGTTGGCGTTGCCCCTGAATAAGGAGATGTCCATTCCTGAATGACCTCCCTTGAGTCCCTTGATTGTTATCTTATATGAGACGTAGCCTTCGGGAGTCTTGTAGGTCCTATAGGCGAAATCGGCGGATCCGTCGATTCCTCCAGCGCAGCCGGTGCAAAGCTCGCCCTCTTCCTCGGAATCGAGGTTGAGCAGGATGTCACCTTTCAACACATTGGGTTTGAGAGCGTTGGCTCCTGTCATTCCGGTCTCCTCGTCATAGGTGATAAGGGCCTCGAGGGGTCCATGCTTCAAAGTCTTGTCCTGAAGGACTGAGAGCGCCAGAGCCACACCGATGCCATTGTCAGCTCCGAGGGTTGTTCCCTTGGCGGCGACCCAATCGCCCTTGATCTCAGTCTCGATGGGATCGGTCAGGAAGTCATGCTTGGTGTCGGCGGTCTTCTGCGGAACCATGTCCATGTGGGCCTGCATGATCACACCCTTGCGGTTCTCGAAACCAGGGGTAGCGGGTTTCGTGAATATGATGTTGCCCGTGTCGTCACGCTTCACATCGACTCCGTGTTCCTTTCCCCACTGGAGCAAATAATCCTGTACTTTCTCCTCGTGCTTTGAGGGACGGGGAATCCTCGTTAGGCCATAGAAATTCTCCCAAACGGCCTTAGGCTCTAAATCTCTGATTGTCATAGTGTTATAATATTATTTAGTTGATATCGGGAAATAGCTTTCAACACCAAGCTGATAGACCGCCACCCTGTCCTGAAGGATGGGGTTGACACCGTCGGTAAGCTTGACCGAGCAGACAGCCGGGATCCTGTACACAGCGACAGCCCCCTTCGCGGGAGTACCCTTGCCGGCGGACGGAGAGACAGGTTGAGGAACCAGCTCCAACAGATAAGGCTTTCCGGAGACATTGTCAGCGGAGACTATCCCGTCGGTGTCGGACAGTCTGAAAGCGACATAAGTCTGAGACTTGCGGTCCTTCTCGGGAACCACGTCGCACTTCATTTTCTGTGTCTGGAAGTCGCTGTAACCGATGAACATAGACATATATTCCTTCTCCAAAGCGGCGATCTCCGCCAAGGCGGCGCCCATCGCCTCACCGCTATAGGTGGCATCGGTGTCCCCTGTCACGATCTGGACTCTCTTCTTCCTAAGGTCGAAAATCATCTCAGCAGCTTCTTTCGCCCTTTGCTCCAACGGCTTCTGGACGACCATGCTCTGCTGGACAGCCACTCTGGCGCCATCCACCCCACGAATCAGTGTAGCGGCTTCAGAGGTGAGGTTTGAACTCACTCCCTTGTCGGAGAAATCGGCTCCGGCCTGGGAAGCGAAACGCCACTCTGAACCATTTCCAAAAGAGCCGTCATTGACAGCCACAAGGCCTTGCGCGGTCAGGGCCAAGAATGACATAGCTCCCTTCTCAGGAGTGATGTAGTAGCGGTTGTTCTGGTCGGCCTCGATGGTCGGGGTCATCTTGACAGCGCTCAACGTGCAGGTCTGCTGATCTTCCTGGCGGGCGTTGACACCCAAGTACTTCTGGGCGAATTTCGCATAAGGCCCGGCGTAGAAACTCTCCCTGACCGCCTCCACCTCAAGGGTGATGGTGGTTTGCGGAAGAGCGTAGGAGACGGTCCCCATGGCATCCTGCGCGGACACCGCCACCGGCAGCATAGCGGCGGCAAGGACAATTGAAAGTGTTTTGTTCAGTCTCATCATCATTATTTAGTTTATTTTTTCCATCTTTTGTGGGACCAGAGATAGCACCAAGGAACGGCCTCGATGTCATTCTGGAGTAGTTTGTAATAATCATCCATGATCTCTTGGACCGGGACCGCGGAAGCGTCTGGGCATATCTCAGTGAATCTCCACTCGTAGCGGCCCTTTTCCACAGGGAATAAGCTGGCGTACAAGACGCTCCAGCCCATTTTCCGGGCCAATGAGGCACCCCCGAACATGGTCTTGGTCTCCTGATGCATGAAATCGACCTTGAGGTCAGCCATTGAGTCCCTGTATGGGCATTGGTCGGAGAGCATGTTGACGACCAGTTTCCGGTCTTTGTTCTCCAGCACATGGCGTAGGATCTTCCCGGTGCTGATGTAGCCCTTATAGTCAAGATACTTCACTGGAGCGCAGCGGTTGTGCCTCATAATCTCGTTCCACACCACGCTCTTGAGAGGCTTGTAAACGAATATCACATCGTCCGGCTCAAGGCCTTCAGGAAGTTTGGCTCCAGCCCGGTAGTCATAATTCAAACAACCTCCCAGAAGCTCCCAGTTGCCGAAATGCGAGGTCATCACCATCACCCCAGGGCTCTGGGAATAGGCCTTCTCGAAAACCTCGAAGTTGGAATATTCCACAATCCTTCTCTGCCTCAGCCGCTTGGGATCACGGCACCCGCCGAACCAGATAGCCTCTGCGATAATCCTTCCGAAATGACGGTAGAACTTATCCGCTATCTTGCTGATTTCTTTGTACTTCTTATCGGGGAAAGAGCGGGAAAGATTGGTCATGACCACATCTCTTCGGTAGCGCATGACATTTTTCAAGAACCACGACAACACCCTGCCGCAAGCGTAATGGAAACCAAGCGGCATCGCCGAGAGAACCCTCATGAGCCCAAGTATTATGATTGTTCCAATCAACATCCTACTTAAGTACAAAGCTTACAAATATAACAAAAGCCCATGAAATATCGAAAATTTGGAGAATAGACGGGGATTTCGTACTTTAGTGAATCCGTTTGGAATCAAACCAAAAAACACTGATATGTTCAAAAACCAACCAAAAGGTCTATTTGCCCTGGCTCTAGCCAACACTGGCGAGCGCTTCGGGTACTACACAATGTTGGCCATCTTCCTCCTGTTCATACAGGCGAAGTTCGGTTTCTCGGCGGCGACCGCCACCCAGATTTATTCCATCTTCCTCGCCGGCGTTTATTTCATGCCGCTTCTGGGAGGTATCCTTGCTGACAAGATCGGCTACGGGAAATGCGTGACCATCGGTATCGCGGTGATGTTCTGCGGCTACCTTTGTCTCGCTATTCCCACCCTCCCCGACACGGCTGGCAAGATCTTGATGTTCGGCGCTTTAGCCCTCATCGCCATCGGAACCGGCCTCTTCAAGGGCAACCTCCAAGTGATGGTGGGTAACCTCTACGATGATCCCAAATACGCCGCCAAGAGGGATTCCGCGTTCAGCCTTTTCTATATGGCCATCAACATCGGCGCCATGTTCGCCCCTTCAATGGCCAAGGCTGTCACCAACCACTTCCTCGGCAAGGCCGGACTCGTCTATGTGAAAGAGATTCCTGCTCTGGCTCACCAGTTCCTTAACGGAACCATCACTCCGGCCAACCAGGAGACTCTCACCAATGCCATCACCACCAATATGCCGAATATGGCCGGAATCGACCTGGCGAACTTCTGCGGACTCTATATCGAGAAGCTTTCTGGCGCCTATAACTACGGTTTCGCCGTGGCATGCGTGTCATTGATTCTCTCGGTCATCATTTATTTCTCCTGCAAGTCTTGGTTCAAGCATGCTGACGTGAACGCCAAGCAGGCCGCGGCCAAGAGCGACGCACCTGTGGTTGAGCTTACGCCCCAGCAGACCAAGAGCCGTGTGACCGCCCTAATGTTCGTCTTCGCCGTGGTTATATTCTTCTGGATGGCATTCCACCAGAATGGTGCCACTATGACTCTCTTCGCCCGTGACTACACCCAGGCTTCCGTCACTGGTGGCCTGCGTATCGGATTCAACATCTGGGCCTTAGCTCTGATAGCGGTTTCGATCTACACCTTGTTCGGCTTCTTCCAGTCCGAGAACAGCAAAGGCAAGATGATCAACGGACTTGTGACCCTCGGCCTTTGGGGCGGAGCGTTCGCTCTCTATAAGAGCATGCCCGCGACTGTGGCTATCCAGCCTTCTGACTTCCAGCAATTCAACCCCTTCTATGTGGTCGCCTTGACACCGGTCTCCATGGCTTTGTTCAGCGCTTTGGCGAATAAAGGCAAGGAGCCTTCAGCACCCCGGAAGATCGGAATCGGAATGTTCGTCGCGTCCCTTGGCTTCCTCGTCCTGATTCTGGCATCCCGCGGGCTGGCATCCCCGAAAGAACTTGGTGGAACCGTATCCCCTGACCTCGTGTCACCCGGTTGGCTGATCTCGACCTATCTGGTGCTGACCTTCGCCGAGTTGCTCCTGAGCCCTATGGGAATATCATTCGTCTCGAAGGTTGCTCCTCCGAAGCTCAAGGGCGCCATGATGGGTTGCTGGTTCGCCGCGACCGCCGTAGGTAACTACCTGGTTTCAATCCCTGGCCTTCTGTGGAACAAGGTTCCGCTATGGGGCGTCTGGGGACTGCTCCTCGCATTGTGCGTTATCTCCGGTCTGGTGATGTTCTCGATGATGAAG
>JAEEGI010007625.1_pt1 | contig 24195 bp, 20 predicted proteins | sample 8958751 | NCBI WGS metagenome assembly JAEEGI01 (sample SAMN16246545, study PRJNA631951) | gut metagenome | biome: gut microbiome; feature: rumen; material: KS-attached | host: Bos | place: Iran: Karaj | collected 2018-10
CCGTGATATCACTGGTTGGGCAAGAAAAGTCGCCGTTGCCAACTCCTTCTGTGTCAACCCCATCATCAGCCGGATCTGTCGAAGCCTCTCACCAAGAATCTTTGAATCCATTGCCTGTTTGTTAATAAGTGAAACGCATATAGAACATCATAAATAGAAAAGCGCTCACTCCGCCATTATTCTCTCTAGGCAATCGCAAGCCTTGTCAAATAATGGACAAAGCTCGCGCCAATATGATTATGTTTTAGAAACATATCATACACGCGAGCATTTGTCTGTCCATTATCTCTGACTTGGATTTTGCGATTTTCAGAGAGGAGATAACTTCTATCTAAATGCTCTGTCCTCATTCGCCCCTTTTAGGAGCAGAACGATTCCGATTGCAAAAATAAGAAAACTATCCCATTCCACAAAAGATATTTGCGTTTTTTAAGTGTTTTTGATTGATTATCGAATTACATCTACTATTTCAGGAAAGGCAAGAATCCACTTAATGCGCAATATAATACGCTTATTATCAGATTGTTATATGAAGATATCTTGAAATAAAAAAAGCTTGGACTTACGCTAATTATTTACTATCTTTGCCACCGAAAATTCAAATTATAAAAACAATTATGAAGCGTTTACTTATTATTCAGTTGCTTTTCTCGTTCTCTGTTGCTATTTTTGCACAACAGAGTTACACAATCAGGTTCAATAAGAATGATTTCAGCTACAACATTACAAATGGTATTCTAAAAATTTCGTCATCAAATCCTGAAGCCTTATTCACTGATGATCATTCAGCTCCTGCTCTTCCGTATTTTTCATATAGAATTATACGTCTTTCAGAGACAGACTCAGTAAGATATCATATTAATTATTGCAACCAATATTAAATATTTATAATATATGAATAAGAAGACTATATTCACATTATGCATTTTGTTTATAATCTTGTTTGTTACAGGAACATTGCTCGCTTTCACCAATGCGAGATCATACCAAAGAACTATCGAAAGAACTCTCGTAGGTGAATGGTGCGATAGTGACAAATCAGAGGGTGTGCCCAATCAATATGGCATCACAGAGTTTTATTCGAATAGGATCACGGGGTCGGTTCTACTGATCACTTATTGAGACAAATGAGATGAGAATGAAAACAGTAATGAATCATAGTCAATATGGCGGACTCCTGAAAATGATCTGGAGAACCGACCGTGATTTCTGCCTCAGAATAACAAAAACAAAAAATATGAAGAAAGAACTACTTATCTTGATTGGTGTCTTGCTGATTATCATTTCAACAGGATGTAGTAAGGATGATAATTCCAAGAATCTTAGTAACAATACGGAATCATATTTCTCCAAAGTGCAAGACACGCAATGCTATACTATTCGAATAAATGGAATTGACGAAAATGGCATTGTCAGTGGAAGTATCATTAACAAACCTGAAGAGTCTTGTTTTACAGGATATTGTGTCATCCTATTTGACAAATCAGATTTATTAGGTCAAACTATAGATTCTGGTGACGAAATAAATGTAATGATACTTTCTTTTAAAGAAGTTCCTGTAGAAGGTTATACAACTGGTGAGACTCATTTCTATTATTGTAAAGTAAACATATTTAAATCGTAGAGTCATGAAAAAATAATATCTGTTTTTCTTTTGTTTTTAATAGTAGATAGTGGCATTCATGCCCAACAGGGTTATTGGTTTCAGAAACATTTTATAGAATTGGAGTCTAATAATTCCTCACAATATTATGTCCAATTAATTGGTGAGGATACTCCTAAAGAAGAGAGAATATCCATTATAAAAGAACTGGTAGAATGCAATAGCGTATTACCCGTTAGTAAAGATGGTTATTTAATAAAAGCGACAGAGCGTCCACTCAATCAAAAATTATATGTTTCAGATTTATATCATAGTTCTCTCTCTGACCATATAATAATTCTGCCGTCTCTTTCATTTGAAATGATTGACAATTGCTCTGCCTCTGATATTTTAAAAAAGTATTCTGGGATTCTTACTTTAAAAGCAATTGAAGGTAATGTATATCGATTAGGATGCAACTTATCAACATCAAAAGAGATTCTAGAAATCGCATCTCAAATATATCAAGACAAAAATGTGAAATGGTGCGAACCTGTCAAAATGTCTAGTTGGCGTACTTACAATCAGAAGTATTCTCAACAATATTATTTAAAGAATACAGGACAAGGAAATGGACTGGCTGGAATTGATATAAATGTTGAACCTGCATGGAATCTGGTATCAGGGAGTTCAAATATAACGGTGGCAGTTATAGATGAAGGCATTGATTTTGACCATGAAGATATGGCTAATTGTGTTTTGAGTGGTTATACGGTAGGAAATCCAACGGGATATGGGGCCCCTCAAGCAAATAATGTATATGAGAAAGGTCATGGTGTTGCTTGTGCAGGTATTATCGCTGCAGAAGACGACACAATAGGAATAAAAGGTGTTGCCAGTGGTGTAAAATTGTTACCTGTAAATATAGTGCCTAATAGCGGTTATTATGATTATCTGGGTCAACTTCATCAGGGCTTTGCTAGTGATACAGAGATAGCAAAGGCCATTGTGTGGGCTAGCAGCAGAGCAGATATTCTAAGTTGTTCTTGGGGAGGCGGAGCATACAGTCAAGATATTGTGAACGCAATTGATACAGCAAGAATATTCGGAAGAAATGGAAAAGGTTGCGTTGTTGTATTTGCTTCAGGTAACAATGGACAAAATTATGTCAGTTTCCCTGCATGTACAAATGGTGTTGTCGCTGTTGGTGCTATAGATAATACGGGAAGTATATGGTCTTATAGTCAGAGAGGGCCTGAATTAGGTTTGGTGGCACCTAGTGGAGACGGGAATTCAACCAGCGACATTGTGACGACAGATAGAATGGGGATCCTTGGGTATCAGACTTCTGGTGATTGGAATTATTATGATCATTTTTCTGGAACGTCTGCCGCTTGCCCACAAGTAGCAGGTGTGGCTGCTTTGATATTGTCCATGCGACCAGATTTGACAGAAAGTGTGGTTCGTAACATTTTATATTCAACAGCACGTGATCTAGGAGTAACAGGAAGGGATGAGACCTACGGTTATGGACTGGTGGATGCATACGCCGCACTAAAGGTTGTTAATTGTTCCATTTTGGGAAAGACCGTCCTTTGCGACACTGCAAACTATGTAATTAACGGTTTGCCATCAGGTTATACTATTAACTGGGCTATTAATAATAATAACTTCAGCATTACCCCCTCCAGTTATCAGTGTTTTGTAACGTATACAGGAATACAGGAATATAATGATGCGAACCTAACCGCAACTATAAAGTGGAATGGAATAACAATAAAGACACTTACCAAGCGCATTGTGATGCACGGAACTGGCCTGCTCGTCACAGGATGGCAGGAGGGCGGTTCTTATTCCCCCAACGGCATATATCCTGATATAGAGTTTACCATTCCTGAAGACAATGGATTACTTCTTTCGAGGACAAAACCAGAAAGACCTAATATGGATAATATCTTCGGTAAAGACAGAGAGTCGCTTCCGATAATCTTCACAAGAGACCTCACACCCGTAGGTCCTGGCGTGCCACCTGCTGATCTATGCGGATATGGCATCACTGAAATATATGGTGGTAATATGGTGAATCTTTACTCCGAACGTTTCGACGGTATGAACCTTAGCTTCTCTGGCCCTGTTAATCCAACATATCTCTATCGAAGTGATATTAGCGGTCATGTCGAATTCAATATACCATATCAGAATGATATATACTATACCACTCTTTATGCTCAAAGTGATGACCATTGTCATGATTTCTGTCTGATGTTCAAGGTAAAACCCCTGCCCGGTGCTGCATCCGGTGATGATGAAATATGGGTGGAGCTCTCTGGCTCAATGTTGTATATTACTTTTATGGAGGTTGGTGAACCGATTGGTAATGGACAATATTACCTGCCATCCTACAACGTCACCATCAGCAAAATCCCTTCAGGAACTCAGGTTTATTCAAACACCTTCCCTGGGAACCAGAACTCATTCTCGGTGAATACCAGCAGCTGGACTTCAGGCATATACTCCATCAGGATTGTCCAAGGTAACAATGTCTACACCAAGTCCATTTATTTATAATAGCTTTATGGTATCGAAAAGTAAAGGGCTGACGGTTAATGAAACATAATTTGTGTAAAAACTTGTAGAATGAATTGCATTTGTCGAATTATCTTTTTATATTTGCGAATCTTTTATGAAGCAAAAATGAAGAGTGCTGAACTGTATTTTGATGAATGTGATAAGATGTATGAGCTATCGCAGATCCTGACTGATATTGATTGGGAAGATGCTGGTAGATTATATACGAAATCATATTGGGAATTGCAATATTATCTTGCAAAGCAAAATTCCTACTCTTTCAGACTCGGATCAAATTTGCTTGAAGAGATTGTTGCTTGCCTTCTTGGTGGGTATGGATTAAAAGCCGAAATGGGATTATTGGCGTTTCATCGAATGAGAAATCTTCATCTGATACGTCCAGATGTTAGCCTGCCGGAAATAGAAAGAGCCATATCACGGCCATTCAGATTGAATGGGAGAAAAGTACATTATCGATTTCCTCATCAAAAAGCAAAATACATCTACTCTTTTTTACAAAGAAATGATATTGAAGAATTTGAAAGCGCGTATGGCAGTAAACTCAGGAATAAACTGATGTCGGTGAATGGGATTGGCCCGAAAACAGCTTCCTGGATAGCCCGGAATTACGGTAATTGTGAGGATGTGGCTATTGTTGATATCCATATTTACCGGGCAGGAAGGTTGGCTGGCTTTATAGACCGCAGTTGGGATATACAAAGAGACTATTTCAAAATAGAGGAAAGTTTCTTGGAGTTTTGTCATTCTATTAATGCCAGCCCATCCAAAATGGACTCTATTATGTGGAGCCAAATGAAAGCATCAAGCCGAAGGGCTATTGAATTGTTGAACTTAAAAAGTATCTGATTATGTCTGGATTATCTGGTGGCGGTATAGCACCTCGCCCTATAGACGGAGGAGCAGATTATTGTATGAATCTGGTTATTAAAACAAATCTGTCATCTGTAAATGAGGAGGTTCTAAATGAGGTGGTTAAGGGTGAAACCTTGCCCGTAGTAGCAGAGGGTATTGAAGGCCCTGTAAGAGTATTGAAAAATGGAATGATTCTGGGTACTGTATTGAGTGGCCTTTTATTGGAACTGATTAACTGTATTAACAATGGTACAGAATATGGGGCAACTATATTGAAAATTGATGGTGCCGTATGTCAGGTGAAAATCGCTGCAGTGAAGTAAGTATTGTAGGGGGAACTTATAGAGAGATCTGCTTTTGGCCTGCATGGAACTCTGTTTTTGGCTCAGGGTGGAGAGCAGTACGTGTTTATCGTACGCTTAGTCCTGATGCCAATATTTCGTTTTTTTCTACGGGAGGTGAAGATATTCAGAAGATGATTAAAGTCTATTCGTGCTCAGAACCACTTGAGCCGTATATAACGCTCACCCCATCATCTATTAGTTTTTACTATGACCATCCATTATCCCGGCCTGTTATACAGAGGACAAAAGACGATGCTTCTAATATCGTAGCGAAGGGGAGATGTGTGATCGGTTTTGGAATGATAGAAGCAACCACTCAGATTGAAGGTGAATATGTTGTATATGATCCGCAATCGCCTTCTAATCCTTTATCATTCAGAGAGCAAGGTGGCAAGGCTGAACATTTGGCCTTAGTCATGAACGAATCAGAGGCAAAGTCGCTGACTGGGAAGGATGACTTGAAGCAGATACGCGATATATTATTTCGAAAAGAACATTGTGAAAGCCTCGTCATTAAGTGTGGTGCAAAGGGCGCTGTCGTTTTTCATTCTGAAGAAGATACAGGAACGATTGTTCCCGCTTTTAAGACTTCTCATGTATGGCCTATTGGCAGCGGTGATGTTTTTACCACTGTATTTGCCTATTATTGGTTTAATGGAACAAGACCAGAAGAATCAGCATGGAAAGCCAGCCAAGCAGCCGCGATTTATTGTGAAACGACCGCGTATGAGGATATTGCGAGGATATTGACAGAGGGTGGAGAATATGTACCGATAGTTCCTCAAAAGCAAGGAATGGTCTATTTAGCCGGCCCATTCTTTACACTAAGCGAGAAAATGTTTATTGCTGAGTGTAGAAATCTTCTTACAGCCATGGGCGTTCATGTATTTTCTCCTTTTCACGATGTCGGGGAAGGGAAAGCAGAAGAAGTTGCACCCAAAGATATTGTGGCTCTCAATGACTGTGATTGCGTTTTTGCTATCGTCGACGGTTTGGATTCGGGAACTTTATTTGAGATAGGATATGCTGTCGCTCAAGGAAAAAGAGTCGTCGCTTATGTTGAGAATGAAACAGAGGGCGCATTGAAAATGCTGACGGGAACAGGATGCGACGTAGAGAAAGATTTTACTACAGCAATATATAAAACTTGTTGGTATGCAAAGGAATAAAAAAGCGATACTTCTGTCTGGTGGTATGGATTCAATTGCATTGTCATACTGGTTAAGACCGGAAATTGCAATCACATTGGACTATGGCCAAAAAGCAGCAGAAGCTGAAATTAAGGTGGCCACACATATAGCGAAGATTCTCGGGATGGAACATCATATTATTAGAGTTGACTGTTCTAGCCTTGGAAGTGGAGACCTTGTCGGGTCTGCTCCCGTAAATGATGCTCCTGTTTCTGAATGGTGGCCCTATAGAAACCAGATGTTGGTTACCTTAGCATTGATGAAAGCCATCCAGTTAGGAGTCTGCGAAATGATGGTTGGTTCGGTGAAAACAGATGGTCAACATACAGATGGAACCAAGGAGTTTTATAGTAAATTATCAGATGTGGTTGCCATGCAGGAGGGAAACATAAAAGTCACTGCTCCTGCGATAGATATGACGACTATGGAACTGGTGAAAAAATCTGGAGTTCCTGAGAATATACTATTATTCGCACATTCCTGTCATACTTCTAATCAACCTTGCGGAAAATGTCATGGTTGCATGAAATATATATATGTTAAGAACCAATTAGGTATATTATAGATGAGCGGCCCATCCATACGAGAAAGACATTTGGATTATACTCCGTTCGTATATCCATGTTTGGAGAGGATAACTCTTCCAGATGTTGTTTCTTCTGAGCGTAAGAAAGACTTTCTTGACGTATTAAGGGAGCGCAGGTCGGTAAAACAACTAGGAGGATGTACTTTGGAGAAGCTATCGGAAATAATGTACCATGCCGTTAAGCCCTATACGATTTGTAGAGATGATTATGATATGATCGTGTATCGTTCTGCATCCCCTTCTGCCGGTGGACGGCATCCAATAGACATCCTTATTGGACTACCAGGAAATGAAAGCAGACGTCTTTATTTGTACGAGCCTCTATCGCATTCACTACTTCTGTTGGATATTCCTATCGATTTGCAACAAGATTTCTTCAATGATATCAGCCAGACATTGCCATTAGGTGAAAGTATTTTGGTTTGGTTCTCCATTCAATTTATGCGGACGGCCTCGAAATATACTGACTATGAGAGTCTTATCTGGAGAGATGCCGGATCCCTGCTTTGTTGCTTACAACAAGTGGCGAAATATGTGGGATTGGACTCATGCCCTATTGGCTATTTAGCAGAGGAAACGTTTGGAAGGTTGTTTAATTGTAAATCTCTCATCTCAGGCGGTGGAATGATTCTTGGTTCAAAAATATAATATATTATGATAGATTCAGTTATAATTGAAGGTTATAAGTCAATTCGTTCACAGGAGGTCAAGTTACAATCCATGAATATCCTCTTGGGAGGAAATGGCGTTGGGAAAAGCAACTTCTTGTCAGTATTTGATTTTTTCAGGAAGATAGTCCAATCACGGGATTATGAATATGCACATGCGCCAGAAGCCTCAAGGCTCTTATACATGGGAAGGAAAGTTACGGATAAAATACGCTTGAGCTTCATGTATTCTGATAGTTGGCTGAACTCTATGACAATAGATCTGAAGGATGTTGACAACAGACTTCGGGTCAGAGGACTTGATATTGATGAAAACGAAAAAGCCATATCCGATTCAACAAAGGGAAAGGATTACAATATAGAAAGACTGCGCAAATTGGTGGATCAGTATTGGATTCACCATTTTCAGGATACTGGCGCGAAATCATCTTATAGAACATCCAGTCTGGTTGATGATAATCGATTCTTGCGTGCAGACGGATCCAACTTGGCATCTTTTCTTTACCGCATTCGGGTGAAAGAGCCTCATCTGTTCCGAAAAATTGAGGATTATATACACGAGGTAACACCATCTTTCGGTTGCTTTGATTTGAGACCTGATGCGATAGACGAGAACAATATTCGATTGTTATGGCATCCTGATGGAGGAGATGTGCTGTTTGATGAGTATCAATTGTCAGATGGTTCATTAAGAATGATGTCTCTCGTGACACTTTTACTTCAGTCGCAACTGCCAGAACTGATTATTATCGACGAACCAGAAATAGGACTTCATCCGACTGCAATTTCCATTTTAGCAGACTTATTGAAGACGGCTGCAGAAAAGACACAAGTAATCATCTCAACACAATCCATAGATCTCATTAACTATTTCACGCCAGAGGATATCATCGTTGCCGATTTCAAAAACGCACAGTCTCTTTTCAAACGACTAAGCACAAATGAATTACACCAGTGGATAGATGAGTATACGCTAGGCGAGATGTGGGAGAAAAATCTTTTCGGAGGTCAGCCTTATTGATATGAATATGCCACGATTGATTTTTATTGTAGAAGGTGACAGCGAACAGAGGTTCATCAATGAACACCTTGTCAGTTACTTGGCTCTCAAGTATCCTGGTGTGCCTATGCACGCCCAAAAGATAACGACAAATCGGAAGAAAAACGTGAAGGGCGGAAATGTTAATTATGAATTGCTTAAGAATGAAATAAAACGGACTTTTGCCCAAGGAGGCGTGATGATTACGACTTTCCTGGATTTCTTCAGACTTCCGACAGATTATCCTGGATATACACAAGATGTGAAACAGATAGACCAAATAGAAGATGCCATCAGAACAGATTGTAATAGTATAATACCACCGACATCGTTTTTGCCTTATATCCAGAAGCATGAATTTGAAACGTTGATGTTTGCGAATGCTGCAGGGTTCTCGAGTGTTGTTGATACAGCGGAATTGAATGAGATATTGAATGTGCTGAAGCAATTCTCAACTCCGGAAGACATCAATGGCTCTCCAGAAACTGCACCTTCGAAACGGTTATTGTCTATCTTTAAATATAAGAAGGTGGCTGATAGTGCACTCGTCCTGAAAGATGTGGATATAGATCTACTTAGAAGGCGTTGTCCAAGATTCAACGAGTGGGTAGCTCGATTGGAGGGTGCATTGGAATGCGGGCATTTTTGATTCACGAATGGCATAAAAACGCAGAGAATATCCACAACCCGAATCATTACTATTTCAATTATCGCCAGCCGGCTTTCCTGCGCAAATAGTTAACATTCAGCCAAATACAGTCATCATATTTGGCGGAAATCCCCCCTTTTTGCCCAAAATTGAAATAAGCAAAATTATTCAGTTATCAATTTTTTGTTTTATCTTTGCCGGGTAATAAAAAAAATTGAAACATGAAAAAGTCGTATGTTATTAGTTTAGGAGCTATTAGCCTGATTGCTGACATTATCACATTAACGTCAGCTTTCAAATGGGTTTTGACAAACTGGTTGGGTGTTTCTGAAGAAACAGCCACCAGTATTAATACTTGGGTACTCATTGGAGGTATCCTATTGCTGCTCTTTGTATTGTACCTTATTTATAAAATGGTAAAAGATAAGCTTATTGATGCTGGTACTCATGGTATTGCATGTGAAATTGTTCCCTATTATCGCTACAAGGTTAGAAATCGGATGAATACAATGTTGAGATTATTGCATTGTAACTTATACCATACACTGCTGGATTCAAAGAATCGTATTCAGATCCAGAAACTACAACGAGATGAGGAACAGCGTAACAATCCATTATCCGCTAATGATATCAGGCCTCAGATTATAGATATGCTAAGGAACTTTCATCGTACGTTGTACGATGTTTTCAGGCTAGACCTTTCGATCAGCTTCTATTTGTCGGGAACAGAAAATAATAATACTGTTTTAACAAGATGTTTATTCATGCAAAGCTTAAAAGAACAAAACCGGGGTGAAAATCGACAGCAGAATTACAAATATATCATTCAGCCTTCTGCCGGGCAATCACTTGATGATTATGCATTAAATGCCAGTAATTATATCCGCCAACATCCAAATAGCACCTATATGAAAAACAGCATCTTTGATTATGTTCTAACGACAAATAATCCATCATGGATGTCGAATGATTTAAGTGTCGACGAGGCGAATAGCAAGTTTTACACATCCAGCCGGTATTATAGACAAAGATACAAGTCCATGGCTGTATTTGCTATTATCCCGCCAAATAACGCCAATAACCGTGAAAACGCCATCAAAGGATTGTTGACGTTTGATTCATGTAATACCCGGATTTTCTCTGAAGAAGAATGTACAATGCTGATGGGATTGATGGCACACCAGCTTTATGAATTATTGGCCTGTTTAAACTGAAATTGTCATGAACAAAAAATATAACAAAGCACCTTATAAAGGAATCTCAAGAACGCATGTTGTGAATCTAGGTGCCTATCTCAGAAAAAACAAACGTGTTGTTATGGCAATCACCGAGGTAAAAAGCGAGAATAAAACAACAGTGTATAGAGTTAAGATGCCGCCCGTAAAGAGAATCGGGAAGAACTATATTGAGCTATCTGAATTGACGGATTTTAAGCCAGAAGTCATCATGGCATCACCAGAGATAAAAAGATATGAAGTAAGTCCGCAGTTATTAAAACTAGCGCGACTGATGGAGAGAATTCCAATTGCTACGATACAAAGAATTGGACGAGATATCTCGGATATCTGATTATAAGGCCGTCAAGGTATATATAAGCCATTCATTACCATGCTGCTATATGTTAAAAACTTGAAATACAAAATGTTTGGACAAGTGCAACTATATTCCAGTCTTTGCCCCCCGAAATCAAAACTTATGTTTAATCATTTAAAAAGGAAAAAGTATGAAAAAGATTCTTTTAAGTCTGCTGCTTATATTAGCATCAACAACAACATTTGCACAACTGAAGGTGTTTAATAATGGACATGCCACCATTGGTACTACGACACAGATTAATGAATCTGAAGTTACTGTAGGTGAAGATTTTATATATTCCTATCCCTCTGGCTATAATTTCGCTCTGCATTCCAGAGCGTCTTCCGGTTCATATTGCATTGCCGTAAAAGGTACAACATATGCACCAACAGGTGCAACAACCATTGGTGTACAAGGCATTGCCAATGGAGGTCAAAGTGGTTATATATATGGCGTGCTTGGTGGAATTAATAACTATGACAAAAACGGTGCTGGCATTCTCGGCACTTTGACCCAACATACTGGCATATCTGTGCCAGGCAGATATGCTGGATATTTCTACGGACCAGTTAAGGCAACTGGGGATGTAACAGCTCCCAGTTTTATCACGCTTTCAGACGTCCGGCTCAAGGAAAATATAATAACTTTAAGAGAAACAGGACAGAGTGCATTATATAATATACTTGACATGAATGTTATCAAGTACAACTATATAGATAATCCACAATGCGAAAATAACGATTCGGCTCTAGTAGAAAATACCAAGAAAGAAACACATTATGGTCTTTCTGCTCAGGAACTTCAGAAAATATACCCAGATTTGGTAAAGGAAGGACAGGACGGTTATTTGGGTGTGAAATATATGGAATTGGTTCCTATTTTGATTCGTTCTATTCAAGAATTAAAACAGGAGTTGGATGAAATAAGGGGCGAAAAAGACGCCAAAATAACAAGATCGGTCTCAGACAATGATAAAGAAAAGGCTTTCGCTTCATCAAGTGAAAACATTCTTTATCAAAATTCACCGAATCCTTTTAAGGAACAGACATTAATCCGTTTCCATCTTGCCAACGATGTACAAGATGCATCCATCTGCTTTTTCGACATGAATGGCCGACTGCTCAAAAAAATGCCCGTTTCATCGGGTATGGAAAGCGTTTCCATCGGTGGTTACGAACTCGGTGAAGGCATGTTCCTCTACTCTCTGATTGTTAACGGACAGGAATTTGACACGAAGAAAATGGTGATATCAAAATAAAAGATAACAATATGAGACTCAATAAAACCTTTCTCTTCTTTGCTTTTCTTTATGCATATACTAATGTCTGTGCTCAGCTCAGTACACATGAGCAACCCATTAGTTTTAATCCAGATCTAAAACTGAAAGTTTCATCAAAGAATTCTGTAGAGTCTGTTACTACGCCTCCACTTGATATGGCGAAGATTGAAGCGGAAGACAAAGAAGATGAAAAAGCTGATGTACCACCACGTTTTGGGTATCCACATTTTGTGAATTATAACCTCAATAATAGCGGCATTTGGTATGACTTACCAGATGGTGGAAAACTATGGCAACTGGACGTAGTGTGCCCAGGTGCATTGTCTGTGAATTTCTGCTACGATAAGTTTTGGATTCCTGAAGGGGGCAAGTTCTTTATCTATACAAAAGACCAAAAGCAATCTATTGGTGCTTTCACCTATAGAAATAATATGGGAGACAGAAATAACATACGCGGCTTCGCAACGGAATTGCTATTTTCAAACGATGTCGTATTAGAATACTATCAGCCCAAGGAAGTGACAGATGACGCAATCATTTCGATAAATAGAATTATTCATGGATACAGATCCATAAAAAACGACGAAGGTGGCTATGGGCAATCTGATTGGTGCCAGGTCGATGTGAATTGCCCTGAGGGTCAGAACTGGCAAAACGAGAAAAAAGCAGTTGCCCTTATTGTCAAAGAAAACCGTCTTGGAAGTGGTGCTTTGGTAAATACAACAGATATGGAGATGCAGCCTTTTTTCCTTACTGCTAATCATTGTCTGAAAGAAGACGCTATCACTCTAATTAAGCCAGATGCTGAAGGAGACTCCATTTTGACCTCCTACATCTTCTACTGGGATTATGAAAAATCAGGGTGTAACAACATCTCTCCAGAGCCCACTTATTATACTACCTCAGGCGCAATCGTTGTTGCTAACGACGACTATTCGGACTTTGCTTTGTTAAGACTAATTGATGACCCCAAAAATATTACTGGCTATATACCATATTATCTAGGTTGGGATTATTCGCACAACTGTGGGACTCCTGGAGTTTGTATCCACCATCCCAATGGCGATGTCAAGAAAATATCAACAGTATACTCACAACCAGATTCTATAACCTATAATTTTTCAGGATACACCCATTGGGAGGTAACTTGGAAATCTGGAATAACTGCCAGAGGTTCCTCCGGTTCGCCCTTGCTGAATGGTGAGCATCGGGTTATCGGTCAATTGCAAGGAGGAACATCATCATGTACATACCCGCATTATCCCGATTGGTTTGGAAGGTTCGATGTTTCATGGACAAATGATAATGACAATAGTATACATAGGCGTCTAGACTACTGGCTGAACCCGATAGAATCCGGAATTCAAGCCCTTGACGGTCTGCTTTATATACCTTCATCAAACACCATAAGCGTTAATGATAGCCTCCATAGCAACATACGCATCACAAGTACCGGGCAACTTACTGTTCAAAGCAATGTGGTAATGATTGGTAACGGCAAGGTTATAGTAGATGCTGGCGGCAAACTTATCATTGACGGTGGCAGACTATCAAATGTGGACATTATATTGAAAGCAGGTGCCACCCTTATTATCATAAACGGAGGCGTTATAGAGTGCCAGGATGACTTCATCGCCCCAGTAGGGGCAATTGTTGACATTGAAAACGGACAAATAATGTGATATTTTCTGGATAACATTGCATGATTCATGATATTTTTATATATTTGCAGCCAAGTAAGAAACAATAATAAAAATAATATGATGAAAGTAGGATTAATAACCGCTGCTTTTGTGTGTGCTTTATGTATGGCATCACAGGCACAGGAATCACTGGTTAATTACCATCCTATGGTTGAGGATGGAAAAGTGTGGGAGTATCAGGTAGGCAGAATAAAAGAGAATGTGTTCGTAAACCAAATTGAAGGTGATACGCTGATAAATGGAGAAAACTGGAAACAGGTCTACAACACCGCAGGATATGGAATCCCGGGTGGAAATACATATTATCTAGCCTTACGCGAGGTCGGACAAAAAGTATATGCTATTGCAAAGGGTAGTAACAAGCCCAGGCTACTTTATGACTTCAGTCTCAAAGTAGAAGATAGAGTAAGGTGCGGTGTAGAAGGTAATGCCTTCGGATGTCTGCTTGAAACAGACGAACAACCTGATACATTGATGGGATTTCCGCTCCGCTACCAACTTCAGGTGAAAAGTATTGATACCGTTCATGTGAGCGGCCCGTATATCAGGGAAAGTGATCTCCGTCGATTCACACTCATGCTGATAGACGCGTACAGAGAACCCGTCACAATGGATCACGAAATTGTTTGGGTTGAGGGCTTCGGCTCTTGCGCAGGACCTTTCTCTCCATGGCAGCCATTACCGCCTTATGAAATATTCTTGCTGGATTGTAATGTGGACAAGACCAGTGTCTTCTTCTACTCCTCTCTAAGTTCACAACCCGCCATTATCAACAGTCCTCAGTACCAGCCTACAAGAAGCGACGGATTCCATGACCTTCTGGGCCGACGCTTAAGTGGTCAGCCACAAAATGGAATCTATATCCATGACGGAAAGAAAAAAATAAGAAAATAAAAATGGGTCACGGTTCTACATATCACTTAGAAAGCACAAAAGAAGGCGAATCGCTATAAATAATTATGGTATTTGCCCACAGAGTGGGTAAAGCTGAATCTGGACTGTGTAGTAAAAAACAATAATTGATAATGTAATGAAGAATCTTGTAGAACAATCATCTTTATGGCTTCAATCTGAGAAATGTCGTTCTGGTAATATCATAGAACGAACGCAGGCTGTTATTTCTGCTTTTAGGACATACGTTTTAGAAGAAAAGGAAGAAGTCTGTGCTAACACAGGACTCTCTTTAACTGCAATAATGAGTGAGATAGAATTGACACAGAAAACGATTTTACAAATACTATATGCCTTCTTAAGAGGAAATCAGCAAGACGCTCTCCAAAAAACATACAAAATAACGAAATCGATGAAGTTTGGCATTCTTTCCACCGATGTACCAATGTATAAGTGCAGAGAAAACAGCAAACTATTTCATTTCACAAAAGATGAGATGTTCCATATACCATACGACAAACGTCATCTTGTAGGGAATCAGCGTTATAGCTTGTCTGGCCTGCCTTGTCTGTATTTAGGCGGCTCGTCATATATATGTTGGGAGGAATTAGGCAGAAAGGATTTCAGCACGACAAACTTCTGTGGTTATTCTTTAAAGAATGACATTAAGATGTTTGACTTCTTGTTACCCATGGCCATTTCAGATTCCAGCCAGATAGAAAGAATTGTACTTATTCTTGCATGTAGTTTGGCCGCAGATAGAGATAGTCTGTTTAAACCAGAATATATTCTTTCGCAATGTGTACTACATTCGTTAATATTTAGGACATACTATAGCCACACTGTGTTTTGTATGCGCTTCTACTCGTCACACTTGTTAAATGGAGATGCTGATTATTTCCCCACAGATTTTTCAAATAAGGATTTTCTGGATCGGTATATTAACTATGTCTTCCCTGCTGCGTTATCAAAATCTGAGGGGTATAGTGATGTGTTAAGAAATATATTTAATCAGACTGAAACTGTTTCCCAGATGCACGAAATTCTTTTGAAACCAGAGCTTTTAGTAAACACTAGTGGTGAAGATTGCTATCTGGTTTCACAATTCGGGCTGATGGATGCTATTTTGGACGAAAAGTTAGGTTTTATACCCAAAAGAGAAGAAGGAGAGTTGATACTTATGGAAAAAAAATAGTTACAAGGTCAATCCTACTGACTGCTTCCAACCAGCGCATCCAAACCCGCACTGGAAGGATACAACATCAAGCCGACATTGCAATGTTTTGGTCTCCTTTTCTAAGGAGCTTTATGCAAAACCATGTTTCATCTCTTTGATCGGGAGATACATACTCGGATCCTAAGACATCATATTGAAATGCATCTGTAATTTCAGAATAGTAGAAAAAAGTCTATTTTGAACGCTAAGCTGTTTATTATCAATATGTTATGTGAAGCAAATTTGAAATAGTAATTACTTGATTTTTTACAATCTTATTTATATCTTTGCCCGCAGAAATACTAAAACGGTAAGATATGAAGAAAGAAACAATCCTAAAATCAGTGATGCTGGCATTCATGATGATGTCGGCAGCGAATGTTTGTGGGCAAACCACATGGGTATACAGTTATGACAATACTGGCAACCGAACGCAACGGGTTGTGAATACCGGTGCCAAGGCCAGGCAAAGGACGGCAGCATCACCTAACAATCTGATAAATGATGAGAAGATATCTGCGACAATCGACGCCAACAGGAACAGTATCAAGGTGGAAATCCTCAGTTTCAACAGCAACGACATAGCAGAAGTCACCATCCATAACCTGTCTGGTGTCGAGATGCTCACCCGGCGCGTCGAGTCAGAAATAACGACACTGAATCTCGGGAAACTCCGCAAGGGCACCTATATCCTTAGTATTGCACTGAACGGTGATACAAAAAGCTGTAAATTTAACAAGTAAATTCACAAAATCATGAAAAGGTCATATTATATCTTAGCATCTGCCATGATGCTCATGGTATTGGTGGCAAGTAAGTCAATAGCACAGTCAGACACCACTAAGACAGGTAACGACACTGTACGGATATCCAAGGATTCGCTTGCTAATATGACACAAGCGGAACTTGATGCATATTGTGACTCCGTCTACTGGGCCGGGCGGACGAAGCCAAAACTGGTGTGGCAAGATGACACTGCGAAAACAGTCCAACAGCCACCCAGAATGAGAACACAAGATGATCCCTACAGTAACAGCCATGTACCTAACTCTGTTACTGTCAATACTTCCAATGCTGTCGGACAAATAGACATACAGCCGGGTATATCACCCACTGGTGCCAAAACCTATACGGTGCCGATTAAGTCATATAAGTATGAAGGTGTGTTCTGTCCAGACATATCATTGGTCTATAACAGTCAGGGCGGCGGAAGTGCTTGTGGCAAAGGGTGGAACATCGGAGGACTACAGAGCATCACCAGAGGTAACAAAGGCATCTATTATGACAATCAGACAGACGGCATAAAGATGAATGCCGATGATGTGTTCTACTTAAACGGTGTCCGCCTGATACGTCTTTCAAGCTCAAGTTATGAGTACCAGTCTGAGCAAGGAAATATCAAGGCAGTAGCCACGGTGAGCGGGTCTGTCATAAAATACTTCACAGTCTATTATCCTAACGGCTACAAAGCCGTCTTTGGCCTGACTTATACGACAACCAACAAGTTGGAGTATCCAATCACTACCCTGACAGATGAACGTGGAAGGAGCATATATTATTACTATACCACTTATTACGACAACTATAACATTTTATATATCGTTTATGATGAATACAATGCAAGGATTTCATTCTCGTATGACTTTAGCCGTGCAGACTATGTGCAAGGGTATAGAGGAGGACAACCGCTTGATAACAAAAATCGGCTCAAGACCATTACCTGTTCAAGAAACAATACAACACTGAACACCTACAGCCTGACGTACGTAACCGAAGGCGGTACTTCTCTTCTAAAACAGTTAGACTTCTCTGCCAATGGCAGTTCCCTGAATCCGTTGATATTCTACTATGGAGATGGTACAGCAGAATTAGAATACAAAAGTGGACAGGCAAATCTAACCTATTATTATGACGTCGAAGGCCGCAATGCCTTGATTGCTGCAAGAGGGCGGTTTGACTACAACAGCGGTAAAGAAGGTATGTTGTGCTATTCCAATGTTAACCCATATGTCCATGTCGTGGTTGACGGAGGTCTACTCAACCACTCTCGTAACTATTTCACCAACCATTATACAGATGATGACCATTGTCTTATTTTAAGTGAGATTCAGGATGGGCAGAATTATACACCATTATCGTTTGTACTTGGTGATGAATTCATAACAATACTGACAGGTGACCTGACAGGCAATCAACAGGAAAGCATCATAAGGATTAACAATGTGGTTTCTGGATCCAATGATGTTGTCACCGCCAAGGTCTACAGAAAGACCGGTTCCACCCTTTCTCTACAATATACAAGAACATTCTACTATTCTACTGTCTACACAGATGCCAGCGGCAATAAGTCATACAAGCCGAAGTTCTATTATATGGGCGATTTTGATGGTAATGGGAAAATGGAGCTGATGGTATTGACTTCACGTAATCCATTCGGTGAGACAGGTTATCCCTCCACCTGCCATATTTATGACTTAGAGGGCAACACAACCCTGTATTCAGGAAGCCTCATTGATTTTTATAAAGAGTATGAATCGATAGGCGACGCATCTGTTTCCAGTCTTGAAGCCGAGAATGCCTCTGACAAAGTATTCCCCATCGACTATGACGGTGACGGGAAGACGGATCTATGCCATATCAAATCCAATGGTATGGATGTTTACACTTTCAATAAAAATGGCAATACTCTGACTGAGCAGTTAATGGCCAACTACACTGGTCTGAATAAGGGCTTTCTTCAAAATAAATACTTTTCAATAGGTGACTTTAACGGAGACGGCCTTACAGACATTATCATATCAGACACAAGAAATGGAAACGGATCTACAAACTGGTCTTTTTACTTTTCAAAAGGTGACGGCACTTTTGTGGAAGCAGCCTATGTACAAGGGCCAAATACCAGCAACAATACATCCGACTATGTCGTTCAGGATGTCGACGGAGACGGTATTACGGATTTAGTTGAAGTGAAACAATATGATTTTACCACCTATTTGGTCAAGAATGGCCAGATGACCAACTGCGGAACCAAGATTTTTTCATACAATGAACTACTGGTACCAGTCAACATCAATTCGTCAACACTGAGTACACCATTAGTTGGTCTGAAGACCAGCCATATTACCTTATATACATACAAGACTAATCGGAGAACAAGTATGGCTCTCACGGGTATGGCCAATAGCAATGGTATTGTGGAGAAGAACTACTATTATCAGATAAACACAAGCGATACCCTCAATATCTATACACTAGGCTCTGCTGCGACTTTCCCTTATTCGAAACTGTTTGAAGCCATTCCCCTGCTGGCAGGAAATGAACTGTACAAAAGCGGAACATCGGCTGATATCAACAAATATTTCTACAACGGTGCAATTGTACACAGGCAGGGGCTTGGGTTCCGAGGATTCGAGTCTGTCACTACAAACGACAAGAGAGGACAAGCAACGCTCTGCCAATACGATCCGCATGGGACTTGTCAGCCAATCAGAATTTCCAGGCCTGGCTTTGAAACAACTTATACATACGATACAATCCATAACGTCAACAATAATATAATAAAGGAATTCCCCCTAGTCTCAAAGACGGAACATGATTCGCTGCGCAATGTCACGATAACAACCTCATATACCTACGACCAGTACGGACAGATGTTGACAGAAAGTGCGTCATATCCCGGTAACATCACGAGCAATAAAGTGCATTCCTACACGAACTTCGACAACATCAACAGCAAATACCATTTGGGGCGTCTGGACTCAACAACAGTCACCACCACACGCAACAATATCCAGCACTCTGAGAAGACATTGTTCTCATCGTACAACAGCTACGACCAGCCACAGACTGTTATAAACGAGGTGAATAATAATGTTGTCAAAAAAACTGATTATGCCTATAACTCCTATGGTAACATAACTTCACAGAGCGTCTATCCTTATTCGTCAGATACAGCAAGGATTACCACTTACCAGTACGATTCCTACAACAGGTTGACCAAAGTCATAGACCCGCTCGGCGTGTGGAAGGAGTTCAGCTATAATACCAATGGCACCGTAGCCGCGACGAGGACTTATATCGGCTATACCTACTATTCTTACGATTCCTTCGGACGGCAGGTTTCAGAGTCAAGGCCGGACACCACCACCATCAACACTGCTTTTACATGGAACACCGGTAACAGCGGCCTGTATGCCATCACCAAGTCTGGCACGAACATACCGACGGAAACAACCGTCTACGATGCCCTGAACCGGGAGGTGCGCCACTCGCAGACACGCTTCAACGGAAACCAGCTCATGGTGGATAAGACATACGACACCTACGGCAACCTGTGGAAAGAGTCGTATCCCTACAAGACTGGCTCTCCTACCTATATGCAGTACACATACGACTCATACAACCGCCTGACGCAGAAGACGGAGTCGGGAAGGACCACAACCTATTCTTACAGTGGACTGAGTACGACGGTCAGTGACGGCACAATGTCGACGACCACCACGACGGATGCCTTGGGCGGAGTCGTGTCGGTCACAGATCCGGCGGGCACCATCAACTACACACTCAACGGTGCGGGTAATCCCACGTCCATCTCAGCTCCCGCCAGTTCGGGCAGTGGCATCACGACCACCATCACATACGACGGATACGGACGGCGAGAGACCATAACCGACCCGAGCAGCGGTATAACAACCTACGATTATCATAGCAAAGAAGGCTCTCTGCAGAGCGAAACAAATGCCAAGGGCCAAATAACAAGCTATGCATATGACAAATACGGCCGTATGACCCAGAAGACCTCGCCGGAGTTTTCCACGACTTATACATATAATAATAACCTGAACAAGATTACCGGCGAGATCTGCAGCAACGGCACGTCGACTATCTACAACTATGATACCAAGGGCCGTCTGTCATCAATAAAGGAGAACGCAGTGGACGGCAAATGGCTGCAAAAGGACTACACTTATACAAGTGGACGGGTGAGTGCCATCAAATATACCTCACAAAACGGGATACTGACAACGGAGAACTACTATTATACCAACGGACACATGACATCCGTAAAGCTGAACGGCACCACAAACATCTTCTCCCTGTCAGGTGAAGACAACCAAGGCCGGGCTGAGTATATTAATACAGGCGGCCTTTCACGCTATTATAACTATACGGTCAGTGGCTATCCTACGTCAAGGGTTGTCACGGCATCCGGTCAAACTAAGCAGCTTATCCAGTATTCTTTTAGCGAACAGACAGGGAACCTGGCATCAAGATCGCTTCCGATGCTCAATTTGTCGGAAACCTTCAGTTATGACAACCTGAACAGGCTGACCGGCTTCGGGAGCCATAGTGTAACGTATGATAATAATGGCAATATCACGTCAAAGGGCGACGTGGGCAGTTTCGCCTATAACTCATCGGGAAAGCCATACGCCGTATCAAGCGTGACGCTGACCAACAACATCAGCGTCGGTACACAGAACGTGTCCTACTATTCGTTCGACCGTCCCAATGAGATCTCGGATAACGGCTATACGGCAAGTTTCACCTATAACGGCAACTTTGATCGCGTGAAGATGCAGATGCTGCACAACAGCTCCGCCTCACTCACTCGCTACTATCTCGGGGGATGCTATGAACTGGATGTCAAGCCATCTGGTACGACGGAAAGACTGTATCTGAATGGAGGCTATTATGATGCGCCGACGGTTCTCATCAAGCAGGGAAATTCCAGCAGTGTGTACCAGATCCTCCGTGATCATCTGGGAAGCATTACCCATGTGCTGAACAGCAGCGGGACGGTCGTGCAGGAACTGAGTTATGATGCATGGGGACGGTTGCGCAATCCTTCAACATTTGCCCTGTATACTCCCACTAACGAGCCTGAGCCGTATCTCGGACGGGGCTACTGCGGCCATGAGCACCTGACAGGTCTCGGCCTCATCAACATGAACGCCCGCCTCTATGACCCGCTGCTCGGCAGGTTCCTCTCGCCTGACCCGTACGTCCAGGCACCTGAGCACTCACAGAGTTTCAACAGGTATTCGTATTGTATGAATAACCCGCTTGTTATCGTTGACAGAGACGGAGAACTTTGGTTTGTTCCTATTATTGCAGGCGCATTCATAGGTGCGGCTTTCTCAGCGGCAACTTATACAGCAATGGTAGTATTCACACCTATGAAATGGAACGGGTCAGATTTTTGGCGCGCCATCGGCATGGGAGCATTAGGAGGTGCATTAGGAGGTGCATCAGGTTTAGCTGGAAGTGCATTGGGTGTTACTCAGGCAGGGAATACTTTTGGCTATAATCTTCTTAGCCAGACGGCGAATTCCATTATTACCAATGGGGTGTTTGGCCAAGAAACAAAATTGAGCGATATTGTTGGTATTACTATAGGTGCGTCTTTTGGTTCTATTCTTCCCAAATACAAGGCTATTAACGCCAAACCCATAGTAAACACTTTAGCAGAAACAGGTTTTAATACCCTTCGCGGTGCAGCAATAGGTGCAGTTCGAGGGGGTATCGACGCAATAATTCATAAAGATCTCCGTTATATATATCAAGATGCCCTCGGTGGTGCCATCTCTGGTGGAGCAAAAACACTGATGAATAATCTTATCTTTGGAGCTCCATTTAAACCAAACCCCAAGTTTGGTATTGAAGGATATTATCGGACTGGTGGATTTTCTAATTTTATTATGAATTTGGCTAAACATGGAGGCGGATTAACATTGGGAGAGCAAATGTATGTGACAGATCCTGATAATGAATATCTTCTCAACCATGAATTAGGACATGTTAATGATCAATTGGATGCTCAGTATGAAGGTTGGGCTGGAATGTATGGATTATTAATTCCTAAAATGATATTTCAAGGACGGGATAATAATGACTTTGATAAAAGGATTGATCAATATCTGGAAAAATGTAAAAAATTAACACCATATTAATATGAAATTTTGTTATTGTATCTTCTTACTTTTGTTTTTGCAGTCATGTGATGTTTGGTTAAGTCTCAATGAGATATCTGATAAAAGCATTCAAAGTAATAAATCATTTAATATAAATGATTCTTTAATGATAAAGGTCGGATGTATATCAAAAGGTAATAAATTAAAGAAAATCTATTTATTTCAAAAAATGATCTCAGAAAAACCAATAAGTCGAAGGTCTTTCAAAGTGTCACAAAACAATAATGACCTGCCGTTTATCATGGACTTTGCGCAAAATAGAAAATGGAAGAAAATGACAAAATCAGACATTCTTGTTGGTAAACAATTTGTTCGTTTGTCTTTTCGCCCGTTAACAAATTGTAGTGATTTTATTACAATACAAGAAATTAATATATATAATGATACTCTAAAATTATTAATCTCTCCAAATGATGTAATAATAATAGGTACATTTCTCGATGTTCTAGATTAAAATGGGTCAGGGGACTCTAATTTTGCGCTCTGATAGAATATATCAGTGAAGAATTTGCTTTATCACGGCCAAATCCTTACCTTTGTTGTCAGAAGGAGGAAGAGGCCGGCAGGAAAGGGAACCTATTCGGGGAACAACAGTCCTTCAGAGTCTATGAACCGTCTTAGTCCTTCCTGCTTAGTTGCAAAGTCCAGATAGAATGCCAGCGGCATGATAGCCTATTTAGAGTCCAAGACCAGACAACTATTGGCCAATTCCTTCATTCTTAAACGGTACAAAGGTATGAAAAAAATCTTTATCGGCATCGATTTCTCTAAAGAAAAGTTTGATGCGACCCTCATTAAGGCTGAGGGATTGAAGGAATGTGCCCCCAGTGTGCACGAAGTTTTTGACAACAAGACATCGGGCTACCGTCGTCTGGTGAAATGGGTAAAGGCTCATACAGAGGGCTTTGCGGCAGATGCCTGGCTCTTCTGCGGGGAGAATACCGGTGGGTATAGTATAGGGCTTAGCAACTATCTTTATGCCTCGGGTTACGACATGTGGCTGGAGTGTGCCTACAAGATCAAGCATTCAGCTGGTATCCAGCGCGTGAAGAACGACA
>JAEEGI010007626.1_pt1 | contig 24195 bp, 9 predicted proteins | sample 8958751 | NCBI WGS metagenome assembly JAEEGI01 (sample SAMN16246545, study PRJNA631951) | gut metagenome | biome: gut microbiome; feature: rumen; material: KS-attached | host: Bos | place: Iran: Karaj | collected 2018-10
GGCCTGATCCGCGGCGCGTCGGGCCGCGCGCTTTCGCTTTGGCGCGGCCTGGGGCAGAAGGGCGTCCAGAATGAGACCCGCCGCCGAGAGCGCCAGGCAGACCGCAGGCAGGAAGCGGATGGGCCGAAATGCAGCCCGGACGGTCTCCGGCGTGAAGGGGTGCGGACCAAGCCGACTGATCCGCAGACAGGCGGCGATCAGGCACAGGCCGGTCGCCAGAAACGCGGCGGAGGTCACCCAGCTGAGGACGCGTCGGAAGCGGCTGTATGTTTCGTTCATAGGGATTCTCCCTTCGGTTGGGTTCCGGCGGCCCGGCGAAGCGCTCCGGCGGACTCTCCCGGATGCCTCTATCATACCACGCTCCCGTCCGGCTTGCAAGCAAAAAGCGCAGGTCCGATGCAAAACGGACCGCCGGCAGAGACGGCTTTTTGCGCGCTGCATGATTTTTTCCCGCTCCGGGCATACTATGACCGATATTTGGCGTTCGTCAGGTATCAGGAACGTTTCAAAAACGGATGGACGGAGGCAGTCATGCAGGGTAAGGTTGAGATCTGCGGCGTGAACACCGCAAAATTGAGAACGCTCAAGCCGGGGGAGTGCGAGGCGCTTCTGCGCCGGAGCCGGGCAGGGGACCGCGCCGCCCGTGAACAGCTCATCGAGGGCAATCTCCGCCTGGTCCTGTCCGTGGTCCAGCGCTTCATCGGCAGGGGCGAGAACCCCGACGACCTCTTTCAGGTCGGCTGTATCGGCCTGCTCAAGGCCGTGAACAACTTCAATCCCGACCTGGACGTGAAATTCTCCACCTACGGCGTGCCGATGATCGTCGGGGAGGTGCGGCGCTATCTGCGGGATTCTTCTCCGATCCGGGTCAGCCGCTCGATCCGGGATCTGGCCTATCAGATCCTCCAGTGCAAGGAGCGGCTCCGCGTCCGCCTGGGCAGGGACGCGACGCTGGAGGAGGTCGCGCAGGACCTGGGCGTCCCGCTCGCCTCGGTATCGGAGGCAATGGACGCAATCTCCACACCGGTCTCCCTCTACGAGCCGGTCCACAGCGACGCAGGCGACCCGCTCACGGTCATGGATCAGATCCGGGACCCCAAAAACACAGACGAGCGCTGGATCGAGACGCTGACCCTGCGCGACGCGGTGGCGACCCTGGGCGAGCGGGAACGGAGCATTCTCGCGCTCCGCTACTACGACGGAAAGACCCAGGTGGAGGTCGCAGACGTGATCGGCATCTCGCAGGCCCAGGTCTCCCGCCTGGAGAAGGCCGCCCTCAAGCGCCTGAAAAAACAGATCGTGAGCTGAATCCGCGGAGGGGAAGACGCCCCTCCGTTTTTGCTGCACAGCGCTCGAATTTATGTCAACCGCAAGGCGAAAACCGCCGCGAAGCGCTTGAAATTTTTATGGAAATTGTAAAAATATTGTGGCATTGCGCCGGAAAGTGTGGTATGATACAAGCAGCATATAGGTGGAACTGCGCCTTTCGGCGCGTTCGCCTGCAATAAGCAAACAGGAGGGTATTCTATGAAAAAGCACTTCACAAGAACGCTTGCGATGCTGCTTGTCCTTGCCATGGTTCTCTCCGTCTTCCCGACGTTCGCGCTGGCTGCGGACGTGGAGGTGGACGGAAGCGCCACGCTCCTGACCGCGGCACCCGCGGACGGGACCTACGGCGTGATCTTCAACCCCGGCACGGACGGCAAAACCGGCTACGTTTTGGGCTATGACATCACCGGCGGCAATTCCGCCTCCATGGCTGTCAGCCTGACGTCGGACGGCAAGGCGATCGACAAGCTCCCGGACGGAACCGCCATCGTTCGCTTCATCAAGAACAGCGACGGCACCTACTATTTCACGCTGGGCGGCAAGTACCTTGCCATCCAGGATACCAGCGAGGGCAAGGAAAAGATGGTCCTCATCGACGCCCCCGAATCGGGCGCGAAGTGGACGATCATCGCCGACCAGGCCGGCGCTGAAAACACGTTCAACATCCTGAACGCGGAGTACAAGTGGAACGGCACGTCCGACGTATATCTGGAGCAGTACAACGGCCAGAAGTTCTGCGGCTACTCCTACAAGGCTTCCACCCCGCAGTATTTCCAGATGCAGTTCGCTGCGACCGCGGAGGATGACGACGGCCGCGTGGGCGAGGTCGAAGAGGCGGACGCCCTGCCCGCCGACGGCGACACCGTGGTCATCTACAACGACTACGCCAAGGCAGTCTTCGGACAGCCCACCCCGGAGAATGCAGCCAAGGCCAATCTGACCGGCGCTTCCGCGATCCGCACCGACGCCGGCATCCGCTACGAGGACGTTTCCGACGGCGGCCTGATCTTCACGGTCCACGTCAACGGCGACGAGTACACCTTCCAGACCGGAAGCAAGTACCTCGGCATGACCGAGAACTATCAGGACGAAAGCGGCAAGACCGTCAACGACGAGAGCCTGATCCTGGTGGACGCCGAAAACGACTACACCAAGTGGACCGTTTCCGAAATCAGCGGCGGCTGGCTCATGAAGAACAAGACCGCGAGCTGGAAGGGCAACCCGGTCTACATCGAGTATTTTGACGATCTCTTCGCCGGCTACTCCTACAATGCCGGCACCCCCGAGATCTTCGCCATGAACTTCTACCATGTCGAAGACCAGTATAACTGCGGCTACGTGGTCAATCCGAGCGTCTTCCTCTCCAAGACCCCGGCTCCTGCCATCGGCTCCGACTGCCCGGTGGAGTTCACGGTCAACGACCTCAACGAGCTGAACGCCGTGACCGTCCGCTACCGCTTCGACAGCGAGACCGCCGAGAAGACCGCCGACGCCGCCATGACCGGCAAGGTCGGCGCCTTCACGATCCCCGCCGCCGATCTGGAGGGCCACAGCTCCCTGACCGTCACCGTCGAGGTCGAGGACGCCATGAATCTCAGCTTCTCCTGCACCGAGACCGTTGAGATCCGCGACGAGCCGCTGATCCTCTCCGTGACCCCGGAGCCCAACTCCGCCACCGGCGATGTGGTCCGCCCCGAAATCACCGTCCATTACGCCAACGTCGGCAGCGACCCGAGCTTTGAGCTCCTGTTGGATGAGACCGCCGTAAACGGTACGGCAGCCGACGGCGTCTATACCTACGTTCCCGCCGCCGATCTGGCGACCGGCAAGCATACGCTGGCCTTCACCGTCACCCGTGCCGACGGCAAGCAGGCGGTCAAGAACTGGAACTTCTTCATCGGCGCGAGCGGCGAGACCCTGTACTTCGGTCAGGTCCACGCCCATACCGCCGAGTATTCCGACGGCGCCGGTCAGCTTGAGGACGCCTATGAGCACGCCCACGGCGTAGACGACATGGACTTCCTGATCGTGACCGACCACTCCAACTACTTTGACACCACCGCGACCGCCACCACCTCCAGCTACTACGATCTGAGCTCCCTGCTCAAGACGAGCGGCGGCTCCATGACGAAGTGGGAGGAGGCCCGCGCAACTGCAAAGACCTACAACGACAAGTGGGACGATTTCGTCTGCATGTACGGTTACGAGATGACCTGGTCCGGCGGCCCCGGCCACACCAACACCTTCAACACCTACGGCACCGTCTCCCGCAACAACAAGGCGCTCAACGACAAGACCAAGTACGCCGGCATGCACCTGTACAACGACCTGATGGCAAACGCCGACAAGGGTCTTGACGTGGACGGCAATGAGGCCAAGATCACCCGCGACGGAGCGGAGGTCACCGGCGTCAACGCCACCAAGTATATCCCCTTCGATGCAAACGGCGCTGCCGTGCCCGTCGTCTCCCAGTTCAACCACCCCGGCAAGACCTTCGGCAACTTCGATAACTACGCCGGCCGCACCGCCAAGCGCGACGACATCCTGAACCTGATCGAGGTCGGCAACGGCGAAGGCAAGGTCGGCGGCTCCGCCTACTTCCCCTCCTATGAGGAGTATGACCTCTGCCTGTCCATGGGCTGGCACGTCGGTCCCACGAACAACCAGGATAACCACAAGGGCAACTGGGGCAGCTCCAACACCTGCCGCGACGTCGTTCTGACCGACGACTTCTCCGAAATCGGCATCTACCGTGCGCTGGACGCCCGCCGCATCTATGCGACCGAGGACCAGAACCTGGAGATCTACTACGAGATGGACATCAACGGTCAGAGCTACAAGCTCGGCGACATTGCCTCCATCGAGGACAGCCAGCAGCCCGATCAGGTCACGATCCGTCTGACCGTCAACGAGCCCGACCGCGAGGACATCGGCACCATCCAGATCATCGGCGAGGGCGCCAAGGTCATCAAGGAAGTCCCCGTCTCCGGCAACTCCTACAAGGGCGATATCGTGATCGACCACAAGAAGGCCGACGGCAGCCTGACCTCCGGCTACTACTACGTGAAGATCATCGAGGCCGACGGCAACATCGCCGTGACCGCCCCCATCTGGACCTCCGAGGCCGTTCCCGTCAACGTGGATGCCTCCACCTCCGCCGCTGTCGCGGCCCAGGGCGTCGAGGAGACCGTCACCGCCGAGCTGACCAACGGCAGCGAGACCGAGACCGTCCTCCTCAACGGCTGGAAGATCACCGCCGACGGCGACGTGATCCTCGAGGCCTCCGACCTCTCCGAGGAGCTTGCTCCCGGCAGCGTGAAGACCCTCACCGCTCCCTTTACCCCGAAGACCACCGACCCCTCTGCAACCAAGACCTACGAGATCGTTGCGGAATTCACCTTCACCTACAAGGGCAAGACCCAGACCTACACCAAGACCCTCACCGAGACCTCCTATCCGCCCGAGCTGATGACCTACGTCGGCCTGGACAGAGGCCATACCAACTTCTACGTCTCCGGCGACTATGCCGGAAACGAGGGCTCCTTCATCCAGATCTGCGCCGAAAACGGCATCCTGGTCGAATATATCGACGCGGGCCAGATGACGAAGGAGAATCTTGCCAAGTATAAGATGATCGTCCTCACCGTGCCCAGAAAGGACGAGACCACCGCGCCCACGGTCTGGACCGAGGACGAGCTGGCAGCCATCGCCGACTACGCGGCAAACGGCGGCAACATCATCAACCTCTCCAAGTCCGACCGCTACGACTATTCCGAAAAGGATGCGGACGGCAAGGATACCTACAAGTACGCCTCGGCCACCATCTCCAACCTCGTCAACGAGGCAGTCGGGGCCAAGACCCGCTTCGTCCGCGGCATCGTGGTCGATAACGCGATGAAGACCAACGAGGCCTACCGCATCAACTTCAACGGCAGGGAGCTGCTGGGCGACCACCGCTTCACCACCGGCATCTACGTCTCCTCCAACGGCCAGTATCAGTACTACAACGGCACCGGCATCGTCACCCAGCCCGGCGCCGAGGCCGAGGTGACTCCGCTGGTCATGCCGTACCAGTCCACCTGGATCGCCTGCTACAAGGACAACTTCACCGGCTCCGCCTACGTGCCCGACTACAGCAGCGACACGGTCATGGCGGAGAAGGACACCTTCAACCTGGTGACCTGCGAGACCCTGTCCGGCGGCGGCTTCCTGGTCTGCGGCGGCGCCTGCTTCATCTCCAATTATGACCTCAAGGCCGGCACTGCCTCCAACGAGCAGTATGAGAACTACGGCCTGGTCATGAACATTCTGAACTACGTCAAGAACGGCGACCAGACCTACGAGATCACCCCGATCGCCGAGGTCCATAACGGCTCGGTCGGTCAGGAGTTCACCGTCGAGGGTACGGTCATGTCCAACGCCTCCGACTACGACAAGGACACCGCCTTCTTCGACTGCATCTACGTTCAGGACGAGACCCGCGGCATCAACTGCTTCCCGGTCTCCGGCTACTACTACATCGGCGAGCAGGTCCGAGTCCACGGCGGCGTGACCTACTACTGCGGCGAGATCGAGCTGAACCTCAGCAACGACTACAACGGCTCGATCGAGGTCATCTCCAACGAGATCATCCCGATGGACCCCAAGCCTGTCACCTGCGCCGAGGCCATGAGCGACGAAAACATCGGCAACCTGGTCAAGATCTCCGGCGTCATCACCGATATCCACAAGACCGAGGGCGTCATCGACTACATCTACGTGGACGACGGCTCCGGCGAGATCGCGGCCCTGTTCATCAACAACTACATCCAGAAGGATTACAAGGGTCTGGACGACGCCGCCGTCGGCATGAGCGTCGAGGGCGTCGGCTTCGGCTCCCGCGACGTGGACGAGGGCTCCGGCGACTCCCACGACGATTCCGGCGTCAGCGAAGACCAGTACATCAAGCGTCTGCGCGTGCGCTCCCGTGAGGAGATCCGCGTCTACAACGATCCCTGCGCGAAATTCACCGACGTGGATCGTGATTCCTGGTACCACGAGGGCATCGACTACGTCCTCAACGAGGGTATCATGGTCGGCAAGACCGATACCATCTTCGGGCCGAACGACTCCCTGACCCGCGAGCAGTTCGTCACCGTCCTCTGGAGAATGGAAGGCGAGCCCGAGCCCACCGTTCAGAATCCCTTCACCGACGTCAAGCCCGGCCGCTACTCCTACAAGGCCATCCTCTGGGCCTATGAGAACGGGATCACCACCGGCAAGACCGCCACGATCTTCGACCGCGTCGGCAAGGTCAACCGCGAACAGCTTGCCACCTTCCTCTATCGCTACGTTGCCTACACCAACTGCGACGTTTCCGACCGGGCAGACCTGAGCGCCTTCCCGGATACCCGCACCGTCAGCGCCTACGCGAAGGACGCCATGTCCTGGGCCGTAGCCGTCGGTCTGATTAAGGGCGTCGGCTCTCACGGCAAGGCCTACCTCAGCCCGAAGAGCGCCACCACCCGCGCACAGATCGCCACCGTTCTGCTCCGCCTGTCCCAGCTCCAGCTGGAGGACCGGGACGATCTGGTCATCCTCTACACCAACGACGTCCACTGCGGTATCCAGGATTCCAAGAACGATTCCGGCGACTATGCCGGCAAGAGCTTCGGCTACGACGGCCTGGCCGCCTACAAGGCCTATATGCAGACCCTGCACGATGCGGTCGGCCTGGTTGACGCCGGCGACTTCATCCAGGGCGAGGCCATCGGCTCTCTGACCAAGGGCTCCGCCATCGTCGGTCTGATGAACGAGGTCGGCTATGAAGCCGCCACGCTCGGCAACCACGAATTCGACTACGGCGTGGACAACATCGGCGCCCTGGTCGAGCAGGCGGACTTCGACGTCGTCACCGCCAACTGGCGCTACACCGGCCCCGCCGGCGCGGCGGACGCCGTGGATCTCGACGCCTATACCGTCGTCGAATACGGCGACCTTCGGATCGCCTACGTCGGCATCACCACCCCCGAATCCCTGGTCAAGTCCACCCCGACCTACTTCCAGGATGCCGAGGGCAACTGGATCTATGACTTCTGCAACGACGCCTCCGGCGCGTCCCTCTATGAGGCCGTGCAGACTGCGGTTGACGCCGCCCGCGCCGAGGGCGTGGACTACGTCGTGGCGCTGGCCCACCTGGGCACCGACGAGAGCTCCGCTCCCTGGCGCTCCGTGGACGTGATCGCCAATACCACCGGCATTGACGCCGTGCTCGACGGCCACTCTCACAGCGTCATCCCGATGCAGACCGTGGCCAACAAGAACGGCGAGGACGTCGTCCTCTCCTCCACCGGCACCAAGCTGGCCTACGTGGGCAAGCTGACCATCACCGAGGATGGCGAGATCTACTCCGAACTGATCTCCGCCGCCGACTTCCCCGAGAAGGACGAAACCGTCACTGCGGCGATCGCTGAAGTGATGTCTGACTTCGAGGAGCTGCTGAACACCGTCGTGGTCGAGGGCCTGACCAAGGACCTCACCGTCCGGGATCTGGACCGCAACGTCCGCGCCGTCCGCTGGCAGGAGACCAACCTCGGCGACGTCTGCGCTGATGCTTACGTGCTTGCCGGCGACGCCGACATCGGCATTGTCAACGGCGGCGGCGTCCGCGCCGACATCCCCGCCGGCGACGTGACCTACGACCGGATCATCAAGGTCCATCCCTTCGGCAATGAGCTCGTCGTGGTCGAGGCCACCGGCCAGCAGATCATCGACGCCCTTGAAATGTCCTCCCGCGCCGTCAACTACACCGAGGACGGCCTGCTCACCGGCGAGTGCGGCGGCTTCCTCCAGGTCTCCGGCCTGAAATACACCATCTACACCGGTACGCCCAGCGCCGTCGTGACCGATTCCGCCGGCATGTTCACCAAGGTGGACGGCGAGCGCCGCGTCGGCAACGTCCTGGTCCTCAACAAGGCCACCGGCGAATACGAGCCGATCGACCTGACCAAGACCTACAAGGTCGCCTCCCACAACTACATGCTCAAGCAGGGCGGCGACGGTCTGAACATGTTCATGCACGACACCATCATCCGCGACGGCGGCATGCTGGACAACGAGGTCCTGATCAACTACTTCAACAGCGAAACCTTTACCGCCCGCCTGAACGCCGGCGTCTATGACAACTGGTACGGCGAAGGCCGCATCACGGTCTCCAAGGACGCCGTGCCCGCGGACGAGCCCGAACCCCAGCCCACCCCCGAGGCCAAGGGCGCCTACGTACTGACCACCACCGTCTCCGACGGCGATCAGATCGTGATCTACCATCCCGCCCAGGGCATGAGCCTCTCCACCGTCCTCAACGGCGTGAAGGTGGACGGCGTCGCCGTCACGGTTGCGGACAAGGTCCTGACCCCGGCTGAGACCACCGCCGTCTACACCGTCGAGTTCCCCGAGGGCGACGAGACCAACTTCTATCTGAAAATGGCCGACGGCACCTACCTGACCTCCGCTCCCACCGGCAACGGCATGAGCTTCGAGGCCGAGCCGAACGAGTACAGCCTGTGGTATCTGCAGATCCTGGACGAGGCCGCCGGAACCGTCGGCGTGCGCAGCACGAACGCGGCCTACAACGGCAACAAGAACCAGGCGCTGGAATACTACAAGGGCTACACCACCTACGGCTGGAAGGACAACAACGCCGCTTATATCTTCCAGATCTACAAGTTCGGTCTGCCCGTGACGAACGCCGAAGTCGTCAAGACCAGCCTCGAGGCCGCGATCACCGCGGCCGCGGCCCTGGATCTGACCGCCTACACGGATGAGAGCGCCGCCAACCTGCAAACCGCTCTGGCCGCCGCCCGGGAGGTCCTCGCCAACGAGGCCGCCACGCAGGACGAGGTCAACGCTGCGACCGCGGCCCTCAACGCCGCCGTGGAAGCCCTGGTGCTCAAGCCCATCGAAGCATCCTTCACCCTGGCTTCCACGCTCCAGACCGGCGACGAGGTCCTGCTGATCAACCCGACCAACGCCAAGGCTCTGGACGCCAGCATGAACGGCAGCTACTATCTCAACGGCGTGGACGCGACGATCACCGGCACCACCGCCACCGTCGCCTCCGATACCGCGATCTGGACCGTGACCGTTAATGCCGACGGCACCTACACCTTCCGGAACGGCGAAAACGTCCTGGCCGCCTATACCAGCGGCAACTATGCAGACCTGGCTCTGACCGAGGCCGATCACACCGTCAACTGGGTTGCTACTGCCAGCGGAGACGTGTTCTATCTGAACGCCAAGGACCTGTCCACCTCTAACGGTTCCATCTATCTGGAGTGGTACAACGGCCGCTTCTCCGCCTACGCCAGCAGCTCTCCCAGCGCCGCCGCCTTCGGCATCCAGTTCTTCGTCAAGCAGTAAACGCGTCGTAGCCGGATCAACGGCAACATGAGACCCGCCCCCGGGAGCAACCGCTCCCGGGGGATTCCTTGTCCCGTCTGCGGTTTTTCAGAAAATCCTTGACATTTCCGAAAATCCTGCTATACTATATCCACAATTTCACAACGCCTTATCAAGAGTGGTGGAGGGACCGGCCCTGTGAAGCCCGGCAACCTGCAAAGACGCAAGGTGCCAATTCCGGCGAGAGAATCGGCAGATGAGGAAGCTGTTCACCACTCTGCCCTGCAGAGTGCTTTTTTTCTGGAAACTGTAAACGCAACGCGAAAGGATATACGACTATGATGAAACGAATCTTTACCTCGGAATCCGTCACCGAGGGACATCCCGACAAGGTCTGCGACCAGATCTCTGACGGCGTTCTGGACGCCCTTCTGGCGCAGGACCCCATGGCCCGCGTGGCCTGCGAAACCCTGGCTGCTACCGGCATGGTCCTGGTGACCGGCCAGATCACCTGCGACTGCTACGTGGATATCGCCCAGGTCGCTCGCCGCACCCTGCTGAACATCGGCTACGACTCCCCGGAGGCCGGCTTCAACGGAAACACCTGCGCCGTGCTGACCGCCATCGACGAGCAGTCCAAGGATATCGCCATGGGCGTGGACGCGGCCTATGACGACAAATCCACCGGCGCAGGCGATCAGGGCATGATGTTCGGCTTTGCCTGCGACGAAACGAAGGAGCTTATGCCCGCCCCGATCGGCTACGCCCACAATCTGACCCGCGCGCTGAGCGAGCTGCGCAAGGACGGCACCCTTCCCTGGCTGCGGCCCGACGGCAAGAGCCAGGTTTCCGTGCAGTATGACGACGAGGGCAATCCCGAGCGGATCGACACCGTGGTCGTCTCCACCCAGCACGCCGAGGAGATCGACGTCCATACGCTTCGTCAGTCCGTGATTGAAACCGTCATCCGTCCCAACCTCCCCAAGCGCCTGCTCGACGCCGACACCAGATTCCTGGTCAATCCCACCGGACGCTTCGTTCTGGGCGGCCCCGCAGCCGATACCGGTCTGACGGGCCGCAAGATCATCGTGGATACCTACGGCGGTTACGCCGCCCACGGCGGCGGCGCCTTCTCCGGCAAGGACCCCACGAAGGTGGACCGCTCCGCGGCCTATATGGCCCGCTACGTGGCAAAGAATATCGTGGCCGCCGGGCTTGCACGCAAGTGCCAGATCGAGCTGGCCTACGCCATCGGCGTGGCGAAGCCGGTCTCCGTCCTGGTGGATACCTACGGTACCGGCCGTATCTCCGACGAGGCGCTCTCCGGTCTGGTCGCGCGCTGCTTCGATCTCCGGCCCGCCGCCATCATCGAGCGCCTGGATCTCCGCCGTCCGATCTACCAGCAGACCGCTGCCTACGGCCACTTCGGACGCTCCGACCTCGACCTCCCCTGGGAAAAGACCGACGCCGTCGAGACCCTGCTGAAAAACGCCTGACCGTCTGATCCGATCTATAATAGAACGACGCCCCCGAGCCAAACGGCACGGGGGCGCCTGTTGTCCGGGGGGATCAGGCGTTTTCGCTCAAATATCGGGCAAGCTGCACGCCTTTGACGTATTCCTCCAGCGCGGGCAGGAGGGCGGCGGGGATGTCGGCGGTCTCGGTCTGATTCTGCACCGTGGTCAGAACGGTGCGCCGCCCGGACCGCTCCAGACGGTAAACGTCCTCGATCGGGATGACGCGGACATCCTGCTTCCCGTTCATCAGATAGAACCCTGCGGGGCCGACGGCGACCGCAGATTTGATGGAGCCGAGAATGCCGGAGGTGTCGTACCAAACCAGCCGCGTCTGCTCGGGCAGGCCGAAGGTCTGCAGCAGCTTGCGGAGCTTTGCCTGCCAGGCCTCGGCGTCGGCTCCGATCACGGCTCCGTCGCTCAGATGCTCTGCCTCGAACCGGCTGCGCAGGATCTCCGCTGCCCCGGCCTCGGTCAACGCGGTCTCGGGGATCGGCCTTGCAAGGCTGACAACGTCGATCGGCTCGGTCCGAATCGGATTCGTCGTCACGGACCCCTTGCGCGAGGGCCAACGCCTGAGACAGTCGTTGAGGAAGGCGACTGCCTTGTCGGCGCTCGCGCGGGAGAGCTTGACGGTCTCATTCAGACGGTCGGGCTTGCCGTCGGGGTCAAACAGGACCAGAATCGCGGAGAAGGTCTGCTTGGATACCTTGAATTCCCCGATTTCGTCCAACATCCGGAAGGCCAGGTCGCGCCCGGTCTTGTACCAGAACCGGGTACCGGAGAAGCCCATGACCGTCGATCCGTTGTAGAGGAAGGCGGGGATGTCCCGCGGCTGCTCCAGGCCGGAACCGCCCCAGAACTGATTCAGCGCTGTCTGGAAGTCGGCGTCCGGGCGGGCGAAGTTGAAATCCGCGATGCGCAGCTTGTTCTCCGCTGCGATCTGCTGGGCCAGGGACATATAGGGGGCCGCAGTCTCGAAGATCAGGGCGTGCTCGCGCTGGTTCAGCCGCCCCAGATACTCCAGACGGCTTCGCTCGCAGACGTTCTCGCGTGCAACGCGGGCGCGCAGGGCGTCCAGCTCCTGGAAATCCAGACCGTCAAAGCCGTTCTCCATCGCGGCAAGGCTGAGGATATCCAGCCGGTAAATGCGCTCGTCGATCCGCCGCGTCAGTCCGTCCGTCAGCCGAGCGGGCAGACTGCGCTCGATCACGCGCTGGCGCAGGGCAGTCGCAGCGTCGCGGTCCATGCTGTCCAGATCGGCGGCTTCCGCCGCCAGCGAGCGGGCAACCGCCGCCTCGCGGCAGAGCGCGACGCGCTGACGGAATCGCGGCAGGAGCCTGGGGTTCCACGAGCCCTCGTCCAGGGTGCGCAGGATCTCGTCCAGCTCCTCCGGCGTCTTTTGTCCGGCGTCGCTGGTCAGAGCCGTCAGCTCCGCCTCGTCCAGCTCGTCCTGCCGCTGCTCCAGCCGGGCGTAGAAGGAGGATTTCAAAACGTCGGCGCAGTCGCGGCCGTCCACAAAGGCCCGCATTTCCGCCAGCAGACCGGCGTCGGCCTGCTCCAGCCCGGTGCAGGCGGTCTCCATCGCCTGCACGTGGAGCTCGTCGATCCGGTGGTTGACCAGATCCAAATAGGGAGCGCGGCTCTGGGCGTCATAGGGGCCGCGGTTGATCTCGTCGATCAGAGCCTCCAGCCCGTCCAGATCGCGCTTGTCGCTGTCCAGCGTCAGCTCGCGCAGCTCGGTCAGCTCGCGGCTCTGGAACTGGGTGCGCAGGACCTCCAGGGTCTTCTCGCGGATCGCCTCCGGGAAATCGGAATCCCGGACCGACTGGGCCAGATTCAGCAGCGTAGCGCAGTCCATCTCTTCATAGCCGGAAACGTAGGCGTTCATCTGCTCGCATTGCAGATCCCAGCGGCGGCGGTTGAAGGCGGCGCGCAGCTCGGCGGCCTCCGCCGCCTCCAGCGTCAGCGAGCGGGCGGCCTCCTCCATTGCAAGCAGGGAGGGAGCGTCGGCAGCGGCGACGCGTTCGAGCCAGTCGGAGAGCGCTCCGCTCTGCGGCGGCTCCTGCGCCGGGGCTTCGGCCTGCGCCGGTTCTGCCGCTGCGGGAGCGGGTTCCGCTGGGGCGGGGGCTTCCTCGGCAGGGGCAGGCTCCTGCGCTGCCGGCGCGGGCTCAAGCGGTGCGGCTTCCGCAGCGGGCGGCACAAAGGCCGGCGCCGGGGCCGCTGCGATCTCCTCCAGACGGGCGATCAGCGCCGGAACGCCGGTGTTTTCCAGAGCCAGGCGGAGCTGGAGCGGGGAGACGTCCCTGCCGCTGACGGTGCAGCACAGGTCGCCGGTCACTGCAAAGCCGGGCAGAGAGCGGTCGCCGGGGCCGAAGCGGTCGTAGAAGCGATCCAGCTCGCCCTGCTCCGTCTCGGAGAGCTCCCGGCCCTGCGTGGGGAGCAGAAAGAGTCTGGCCGCTTCGGCGCAGACGGGCCACACCTCCAGGGCAGTCCAGCCCAGATCCTTCAGCCGGCCCAGCAGCCGGGCCATGGCGGCGCGCAGGGCGGGGAGGCGGTCGGCCTTGGTCAGAACGAAGATCGGGGTCATGCGGCGCTCGCGGGCGTGTCTCGTCACCTCGGAGAGCAGATTGCTCTGCGCGCCGTCTTCCAGACGCTCGGCGTCGATCAGGCAAAGGCAGCGGGAACCTGTCAGAGCGAGCGATTCGGGCAGAACCTCCAGCAGGGCTTCCTTGCCCGCGCCGGAGAGCGCAAATACGGATGCCGAAAGAGAAACGTTCATGGAAATACCTCCTTTATGTTCAGTTCTTGCAGGGACAGCGTTTACGGTTCGCGGCGGCTCAGCCGCCCGGGCAGCTCGGGGTCCGGGGTGATGTAGACGGTGCGGTAGTTTTCATAGACCACCATGCCGGGCTTGGCTCCGGCGGGCTTTTTCACCTGGCGCACGGGGCAGAGGTCAACGGGGACGTTCTGCCCCTGCCGCGCCTCGGAATACCAGCCCGCCAGCATGGCGGCCTCGGTGATCGTCCGGTCCGGCACCTGCGCCCCGGCGCAGGCAATGATCACGTGGCTGCCGTGGCTCTTCTGCACGTGGAGCCAGAGATCGGTTTTGTAGGCCATCTTGGCGGTCAGCAGGTCGTTCTGCCGGTTGTTGCGTCCGACCAGGATCTGGAACCCGTCCGAGGAACGGAATTCCAGCGGCCGGGCGGGCTGCGTCTTCATCTGCTTTTTCCGATCCGTGCTGCGCAGATACCCGCCCTCGATCAGCTCTGTGCGGATGTCCGAGACGTCGCGTTCGGTCTCGGCGCGGGAAAGGGCGTCCAGCACGCTTGTCAGGTACTCGACCTCGGTCTCGCCTGCGGCGATCTGCCCGGTGAGGAATTTTTCGGCGTGCTTGGCCTTGTTGTAGTCCTTATAGAGCTTCGCGGCGTTCTGCTGGGGGGAGATGGCAGCGTTGAGGGGGATCTCGATCTCCCGCATCTCCGGATCGTAGAAGTCCACGGCGGTCAGCCTGGCCTGACCCCGGTCGATCCGGTGCAGATTCGCGGTCACGATATCCCCAAGCTGGCGCAGGCGCTCGCGGTCATAGGTGGCCTCCAGCTCTTTGCGCTGGTTGGCCAGCTTGCGCTCGGCGCGGCTTTTCAGGGTATTCAGCGTTTTGGTCAGGTTTTGGGTCCGTGCCTTGATCCGCTGCGTGCGGTCGCGTTCGGCGTAGTAGTCGTCCAGCAGAGCGGAAAAGCCCGCAGCCGTCTTGCAGGTCATCCAGCCCTCATACTGAGCGATGGGCCGGAAGGAGAAATCCTTCGGGGTCTCGCCGCGGAGCAAAAGGGTCGGTGCAAAGCCGGTCAGCAGACCGTGGAGGGCGTCGCAGAGCCGCGGAGCCAGATCGGCGGGGTCCAGCGCAGAGAGGTCCGCCTCCACGCTCCCGGTCAGCCGGAAAACGAGCTCCCGGGCGATCAGCGGGGAAATGCCCGCGTAGCGGTCCATCAGCCAGCCGTCGAAGGCGGTCTGGGTGCGGAGGCGTTCCAGCTCCGCCTGCAGGGCCTCCGGGGTCTCGGCGCGCAGATCCAGCTTCCCCTGGGTGGGCGGTTCGCGGTAGAACAGCCCCGGCAGGACCTGACGCTTCTCGGACATCTCAAAGTCCACGCGGCGCAGGCAGTCCAGAATCCGCCCGTCGGGGCCGGTCAGGATCAGATTGGAGTTTCGGCCCATCAGCTCCAGCCAGATATGCTTCCGGCTGAGCTCGCCCAGCTCGTCCGCGCTCTCGATGCAGAGATCCACGGCCCGCTCCATCGGAAGCTGGGTCAGCGAAAGGATGCGCCCGCCGGAGAGGTGCTTGCGCAGCAGCATGCAGAACATCGGCGGCTGGGAGGGCTGCTCAAATTTTTCCGCCGTGTAGTGGATGCGCGGGTGGTTCGGGGAGGCCGAGAGCAGGAGGCGGCGGTTTCCGGCCCCCTGGGTTCGAAGGCTCAGCAGGACGGTCTCCCGGTCCGGCTGCTGGATCTTGTCGATCCGGCTGCCCGGCAGGGTCTCGTTCAGCTCCGCGGTCAGGGCGGTGAGAAAGATCGCGTCAAGTGGCATCGGCGTCCTCCTTTCCGGCGGCAAACAGAACGGCAATGCGGTCGATCTGTCCGGTCAGCCACAGCCAGCCGAACAGGGCCTCCAGTCCCGTGGCGCGGGCATACTGGCCCGGGCTGGCGGACTTCGGCGCCTGGTGGGTATGGGCGTTGCGCCCGCGCTTGTAGACGGTCAGCTCCTCCGGCGTCAGCAGGGGCAGGAGCTTTTCCATCCGGGCGGCCTGGGCCGGCGCGTTCACGCGGGCGACCGTCATCCGGTGCAGATCGCGCATCGGCGCCGCCTTCACGCAGCAGAGCTCCTGACGGACCAGCAGCTCGAAGACTGCGTCGCCCACGTGGGCCAGCGCAAGCTCGGAGACGGATTTGAGCGCCTCCGGGGAAAGGGTCAGATTGAGCTCGCTCATTGCTTGGGTCCCTCCAGACGCTTGATGCGGAGCGTGGCGATCAGCACCAATGCCAGCGGTATCGCGCTGGAGGCCAGCAGCAGGCGCAGCGAGGTCATGTAGCCCACGATCATCAGGATCGTTGCAAGGACCAGGAACCAGCGGCGCGCGGCGTCCCAGCGGGCGATTTTCCCGGCGGCCCGGGCTTTCCGGGCTTCTTCTTCGTTCATGGATATTCCTCCGGTATGGGTTCTTTTCTCCTATTATATCAGAAGCGCGGGAAAATGCAAGACAGGATTCGTCCATGCATGGCGTTGTAAAAAAATACAAATTGGATGGGGAAAGCTTGTGCAATCTGGAAATTGACATTTTTTCGGCCCTGTGATATGGTGAAACCGTAAGCATCCTTCGCCAAACGAAACAGACAGAAAGGAGCTCTTTATGAAACGAATCACAGGCCTTCTGCTTGCCCTGATCCTCCTGGTCGGCATCCTGCCGGGGCAAGTCCGGGCAATCCATGAATTTCCCGCCGATGCAGCCGTCGTCTATGACGGAAACGCAATGGCGCCCTTCCAGAATCGCACCCGCGAGGAGATCGGCCAAAAATACGCAGACGCCCTCAACGCAAATCCCGCCTACGGCGACAGGCCGACCTGGTATGACAGAATGCCTTCCCTGAGCGCGCCCTACGACCAGGGCAAGCTCTCCCAGGCGGCGGCGGATGAAATGAACGCCATGACGAATTACTACCGCTGGCTGGTCGGCGCCCAGGCGATGACCGGCTTGAGCGGAAACCATGACGACCTGCAAAAGGGCGCTTTGATCCGCAACTGGGATTTCGGCCACGACGTTGACGTCAGCAAGAAGCCTGACGATATGGATCTGAGCCTCTGGAACGAAGGCGCGAACGTCGCGCACAACATCATCGTGATGGGCGCTAAGCCGCGAAACACCATTGAGGCCTGGCTCGCGGAAGGCTACAACGCCTCCAGCGCGCAGTGGGGCACCATCGGTCACCGCTGGTGCCTGCTGGCCAACGCTCACTCCGGGATGGACTTCGGCTACTGCGGCAGCGTCGGCATCGGCCGGTTCCTGCAAAACGGCACGATGACCTGGGGCAGCAACGCCTTTGCCGCCTATCCCGCCCCCGGCTGGATGCCCAGCAGCCAGATCAACAGCAAACAAAGCGCCTGGACCGTGGAGCTGAATACCGGCAAGCTGACCTATGACAAGATCGCCGATCTGACCGTGACCGTCACGGATCTGTCCGGCAGCAGCTCGTATACCTGCACCTCCGATAACGGCAAGCTCCGGGTCGATCCCTATATCTACGATCGCGGCACGATCTGCTTTGTCCAGCCCGCCGCCTCCGGGACCTGCTATGCGCCAAGTTCAAGCTATCGCGTGGTGATGACCGGCCTCAAGGACGTTGCGACCGGCAAGGCGGCCTCGATCACTTACGTCGTCAACTTCTTCGACGTCACTTCCTATACCCCCAGCGCCGTGAAGACGGTGACAGCCCCCGGCGGCTGGACCCAGGTCACGGTTGCCAATACGGAAAACAACGCCGATCGTCTGGCGCAGATTGCCGCCATCCTCCCGCAGGAGATGAAACTCACGAATGAGGCCGGCTATTCTGCGCTGGTGCAGATTGCCTCGCCCTGGGTTCTGGACCGGGCGAATGCATGCTGGAAAACCTCCGTTGACCCCGCCGACCTCCCGCCGCAGTTCCTCGATCCCAACGGCGTGCTTCAGGAGATCACGATTCCCTACGTCTCCTGGTCCTATACCGGCCACCTGACGATCCAGCCCACAAACCCGAAGGTCGATACCCCGGTCGTGTTCCGCCTCTGGCGCTACGTGAGCAACACCACAAAAGCGGACGTCTATCAGGTCGTCCCGGCGGGGGAGACCTGGAAGGGGATCAAGCGCTTCGACCGCTCCTCCGACAATTTCTTCCTCGAATCGGACAGCAACGGCGACACCTGGTGCTGGAACCACACGCTGTCGTCCGGCGACGGCGGAACCTGGATCGGCATCTACTATTTTGACGATCCCTATTACAGCTCGGCCTACGTTGCGGCGGTCCAGGACGTTTCGCTTCCCGTCTGCTCGCACCTGAATACCCATACCGAGCGGCAGGAGCCGACCTGCACCGCGTCCGGCAAATCCGTGACGATCTGCGATGACTGCGGCCAGATCGTTTCGACCCAGATCCTTCCCGCCCTCGGCCACCTCTGGGACGAAGGCGTCGTGACCATCCAGCCGACCCTGACGGAGCCCGGCGAAAAGCTGTATACCTGTTCCCGCTGCGGCGAAACGAAGAAGGAGACCGTCAACGCGACCGGGAACCCCTTCGTGGACGTGAAGAAGGGCGATTTCTTCTACTACGCCGTGCTTTGGGCTTTTAACCACGATCCGCAGATCACCGCCGGCACGAACAAGACCCACTTCAGCCCGTACAAGACCTGCAGCCGCGAGCAGGTTGTGACCTTCCTCTGGCGGGCCAAGGGCTGCGAGGAACCGACCAGCACCAACAACCCCTTCAAGGACGTTCCGGCTGACGCCTACTACACCAAGGCCGTCCTCTGGGCGGTTGAGAATGGGATCACGAACGGCAAGAGCAGGACGAAGTTCGGCGTCGGCGATCCCTGCACGCGCGGACAGGTCGTGACCTTCCTCTGGCGCGCCGAGGGCGAACCGGAGCCGACTTCCGCCGTGAATCCCTTCAAGGACGTCAGCGAGACCGACTATTTCTATAAGGCAGTCCTCTGGGCCGTGGAAAACGGCATCACCAAGGGAACCTCGAAGACCAAATTCTCCCCGACGAATACCTGCACCAGAGGCCAGGTCGTGACCTTCCTCTACCGCGACGTGGTAGGCGCCGAATAAACCGTATCCCCTGAAAGTATCAATAAGGAGAGATGGATCATGAAACACACACGCAGACTTCTTTCTCTGCTCCTGGCCCTGGTGCTTGTCCTCGGCCTGCTGCCCATGACGGCGAACGCCGGCGGCGGCGGGGCCTGGCAGGTCTGGCGCGAGGAATTCAACGACGTCACCAACTTCTGGAGCTGGCAGGTCATCGACGCCAACGGCGACGGCCAGGGCTTCAACACCCGCACCGAGAACAGCGGCGGCTGCTCCGTCCGCTCGGCTGAGCCGCTCGGGATGCTGAGCGTGGAGCCGGAATTCTCCGACGACTACCTGATCTCGCCGCCCGTCTCCCTTGGCAGCGGGTATGAATATACCCTCTATTACCGGGCCGGCGGCACCGTCGCGGCGGGGTCCTATTCCTCAAAGTACGAGATCTACGTCTACACCGGTGAGGAGGAGCTGACGGCAGCCAACCTCTATACGGTCCTCGGCGAGCGGGCGGACCTCAACTTCATCCAGTCCGACGGCTGGGCCGGCTACCGTCAGATCGATCTGACGGCCTACGCCGGCATGACGGTCCGGTTCATCTTTCGAAGCTGCACGCCTGACAGCGGCAGCCTGTGGCTCGACGATATCACGGTCTACTGCCAGGAGCCCGACGAGCTCCTGAGCAAGGTCACGGCGATCAACGTCCCCATGCCGGTCCCCGGCGGCACCGCGGCGGATCTGCGCGAGGGCTGGATCAGCTTCCCCTCCTTTGCCAACTACACGATGGTCGCGGGCAGCATGACCTGGTATGACATCACCGACGAGGCCTGGGTCAAAATGACCTCCCAGACCTTCTCCGAGGGCAGGGAGTACGCGATGACCTTCAAGGTCGCGCCGAAGTCCGGAATCACCGCCACCGACACCGGCGTCGCCTCGGTCAACGGTATGAGCGCCTGGTTCGCAAAGCAGAGCGACGGGACGGTCATGGTCACCTACATCCCCAACCGCAGCCTCGGCGAGAAGGCGGAGGTCCGTGACGTCCATCTCCGGCTCGACGTGCCCGTGCCCGGAGGCATGCCGGACGAGGTCGCCGAGCGCTGGCTCGCGGACGGCTCGACCGACTTCCGCTATGACGTCAGGGACATCACCTGGGCCCCCTGGACGGGCGAATTCGAGGCGGGGGAGGAGTACGCCGTGTCGATCACGGTCGCACCGAAGAGCGGGTACGACTTCGCCGACTACGTCCACGCCACCCTCAACGGCGAGCCTCTGGCGCTCGAGGTCACCGACTACGGCCTGACGATGACGAAGATCTACGAGGAAGTGGAGAAGGAGTACGTCACCGTCACCTTCGACGCCAACGGCCACGGCACGGCCCCGGACCCGATCCGGCTGCCCGTGGGCGGCTGCCTCTGGGACGTGGTCGATTCCCTCGACGATCTGAAGATGCCGGACACGGACGGCAAGGTCCACTGGCACTGGAGCACCGACCGCAGAGGCGACAGAGAAAACAGGTTTGCCTTCTACGAGGCCATCTACGAGGATGTCACCCTCTATGCCATCTGGCTGGACACCATTGATACCCTGGACCTCTGGCTGGACGCGCCGGCGGCAGGCGGTGACGTCTACGACGTTTCGATCCGTGCGGACAGATACGACGACGTTACCTTCGATACCGCGGGCTGGTTCACGACCGAACAGCACAATTCCTTCGCCGCCTCGCTGATCCCCGGCGGTACCTACTATGCGGAAATTTTCGTCGGAGCCGGAACGCACTCCAGCTTCCTGGATCATACGTCCGTGAATCTCCACGGCGCGACGATCCTCCGGGAGGAAAGGAGCAGCAGCTATATTGATCTGCATATCAAGGTAACGATCCCCCCGAGAGGCGTCAGGCTGCAGACGCTGATGCTTGCCGTGGATACGCCTGTTCCCGGCGCGAGCATGTCTATGGCCCCGGAAATCACCTGCCTGAACACCGGCCTCACGCTGGAGACCGGCGATTGGTGGGACAGCCTTGACAAGGTCGGCGACATGGACGTCGTCTGGGGCGGCGGCTTCCGACCCGGCATGACTCTCTATACCGAGGTCACGGTCCACGCCGTGGGCGGCGTGACGATCAGAGACGCCGCCTCCCTGGCAACGGAGGTCACCGGCGCGGAGGTCAAGAGGATGATCCTCGACGACCAGACCACGCTTCGCGTCGTTCTGGCAGTGAAGGTCATGGACGCCTATCAGTTCACCGTCTCGGCGGATGGCCCGGGATTGTTCCTCTTCTCCGGTGAATACGGCCTGACCGGGCTGTGCGACTTCGCCTTCGTCCGTGCCGGAGACTATACCCTGACCGCGTTCCCGGATCCGAACTGCACCTTCGTCGGCTGGTACGACGGCAACACCCTGCTGAGCAGCGACCCGGTCTATTCCTTCACGCTGAGCGGTCACGTCGAGCGCTGGCGGGCCGTCTTCACCGAGACCGAGGTAAAGCGGATCGACGTCACCCTGCCGATCCCCGCGCCCGGCGACGAATTCGGCTTCTTTACCGACGTGACCGGGGCCGTGATCACCAACGGCGCCCCCGTGGACCTGGTTAAGGACGCGTGGTACAATGAATGGGGTATCAGCGGCGTGCCGCTGCCCTTCCTGGCGGGCAGGAAGTTCTTTGCCGAGCTGTCCTTCCGGGCCAAAGACGGCGCCTGTCTGACCGAGAACACCGAGGTCTATATCAACGGCGAGCCCGCGAAAGCGTGGAGCCAGGCCAACGTCTCCACCTGGTACGCCTGCTCCCGGAATTACACGATGAACCCCTTCGCGGACGTAAAGGAGAGCGATTGGTTCTTTGACGCGGTCATGTGGGCCGTCGGCCACGATCCGCAGATCACGTCCGGCACGAGCAAGACGAAATTCAGCCCGGGCAGGGACTGCACCCGCGAGCAGGTTGTGACCTTCCTGTGGCGGGCCAAGGGCTGTCAGGAGCCGGAAACCACCGTCATTCCCTTCACGGACGTGCCCGCCGACGCCTATTACGCCAAGGCCGTCCTCTGGGCGGTGGAGCAGGGCATCACCACCGGCAAGAGCAAAACGAAGTTCGGGGTCGGTTCCCCCTGCACCCGGGAACAGGTGGTGACCTTCCTCTGGCGGGCCGAGGGCAAGCCGGAGCCCGAGAGCACCGTCAATCCCTTCACCGACGTGAGCGAGGAAAGCTACGCCTACAAAGCCATCCTCTGGGCGGTGGAAAAGGGCATCACCAAGGGTACCTCCAAGACCAAGTTCTCCCCGGCCAAAACCTGTACCCGAGGCCAGGTCGTGACCTTCCTCTACCGCGACGTGGTGGGCACGGAATAACGGACCGGATGACCTGATTCGTAAAATCGTTCCCCGGCTGGCAGTCCTTTGAACTGTCAGCCGGGGATTTCCGTTTCATCTTGAGGCGCGTGTACGCTGTGCGCCCCTGCGGCTGAACGGCTGCCTTTCGCCGCGGATTGGGCTGCTGCATTCATTTCAGTATTACCTTATCTTTCAGTATTGCTTTTTCTTCCCGCCTCTGGTAAAATAATTATACAGCACAGCGTTTTTATATTGACATAATTTTAGAAAGGAGATTCGGAAAATGAAAAAGAGAATGATCAGCCTCTGTCTGTCCCTGGCCCTTCTGCTGTGCCTGCTGCCCGCAGCACCGACAGCCGCGGCAGCGGGAGAAGTGGCCATCAACGAAACCAACTTCCCCGATCAGAATTTCCGGGCCTTCATCAGCGAGGAGCTGGACCAAAACAGCGACGGCGTCCTGAGCCAGGATGAAATTGCGGACGCCGCCGAGATCTACTGTTCTTCCCGTGATATCGCTTCCCTGAAGGGGATTGCGTATTTCACCCAGCTGACCCTGCTGGACTGCGATTACAACCAACTGACGGCCCTGGACGTGAGCCAAAACCCGGTGCTTGATTATCTGCATTGCTCCGGCAACCAGCTGACGACGCTGGACGTGAGCAGGAACGCAAGGCTGACAAAGCTGTTCTGCACCGGCAATCAGCTGACGTCGCTGAACGTGACCGGATGCACGGAACTGAATACGCTGTACTGCACCTCCAACCAACTGACCTCTCTGAATGTGAGCGGGAATTCAAAGCTGGCGGAGCTGCACTGCGATTTCAACCAACTGACGGCCCTGGACGTGAGCCGGAACGGAATGCTGAGGATTCTGAACTGCTCCGGCAACCAGCTGACGACGCTGGACGCGAGCAGGAATACGCGGCTGACGGATCTGACTTGCTACGAAAACCAACTGACCTCTCTAAACGTGAGCGGATGCACGGCGCTGGAGAGTCTGTACTGCGAAGAAAACCAGCTGACGACGCTGGACGTGAACCGGAACACGGCGCTGACAAGTCTGTACTGCTCCGAGAACCGGCTGACGGCCCTGGACGTGAGCCGGAACACGGCGCTGCAGTGGCTGGCCTGCGGCAGAAACCAACTGACGGCCCTGGACGTGAGCAAGAACACGAAGCTGGCGGACCTGAGCTGCGACGGCAACCAACTGACGAGCTTGAACGTGAGCCGGAACACCGCATTGATGTCCCTGAACTGCGGCGAAAACCGGCTGACGGCGCTGGATCTGAGCAAGAACACTGCGCTTAGGGGTCTGAACTGCTACAGCAACCAGCTGACGTCGCTGGACGTGAGCAAAAACACGGTGCTGAACGGTCTGAGCTGCTTCGGCAACCGGCTGACGGCCCTGGATCTGGGCAGGAATCAGGAGCTCTGGTTCCTGGCCTGTTTTGGCAACCAACTGGATATCCTGGACGTTTCCGCCGTTCCGGACCTGCTGGACGCGCTGAAAAACGGAACCAAGACCTATCAGGCGGAAACCGGCGCCATCGAGTTCGAAACCGTGGGAAGTCTGATTGAAATGGACCTGGGTCAAAAAACGGTCCCGGCCTCCAATCCCTTCCTGGACGTGACGGCGGACGATTACTTCAACGACGCCGTATCCTGGGCTTATCAGAACGGCGTTGCCTCCGGCACCGGCAAGACCAAGTTCAGCCCCGCGAAGACCTGCACCCGCGAGCAGGTTGTGACCTTCCTCTGGCGGGCCAAGGGCTGCGAGGAACCGACCAGCACCAACAACCCCTTCAAGGACGTTCCGGCTGCCGCCTA
>JAEEGI010007631.1_pt1 | contig 24188 bp, 7 predicted proteins | sample 8958751 | NCBI WGS metagenome assembly JAEEGI01 (sample SAMN16246545, study PRJNA631951) | gut metagenome | biome: gut microbiome; feature: rumen; material: KS-attached | host: Bos | place: Iran: Karaj | collected 2018-10
TATTCTTTCTCGATTTTTTTAGGTCTGTTTATGCCATATCGGCATTTCTTTCGGCATCTTGTCCACATCGCTGTTTCGCCGTAGCCCGCTACGCCTTCGCCAGCGATGCGGACAATCTGCTCGAAACAAATGCTAATCTGGCATAAACCCTAATGACCGATTTGGGTTAAATTCACATCTGGCAGGCTCTAAAAATAGGATTAAACGAAATCCCCTACGGGGAATGAATATTGTTAATCAATGCGTTTCTATTGAACGAAAAGCCCTGACGGGCTATTTTAGAGGTTGCCATCTCAATATTGTTGTTCGTGTAGTTCGCATTTGTCAAAAATAAATATTGGATGGTTGGGGATGAATACTATTTGAAAAAAAAGCGACATTTTCCGTCAAAAAAAGTTATTATTTAGGAAAATTTTGTATATTTGCACCGCATAAACCAAAAAGAAACTAACAGCTCATTGTTCACAATGGACTGGTTAGAAGTGCATTAATTAGTGAATAAATGATATTGAATTATTGACAAAAATATAAAAACATGAAGAAACTACTATTCTTTCTTTCATGCATCGCAGTAATGGCTATTGCAAATAGCGTGGGGGCGCAATGCGCCGGAAACACGCCACAATGCCAGATACTGGTTGAGATGCACGACAGCTTCGGCGACGGTTGGAACGAAGGCCAACTGTATGTCTACCAAGGCACCACATTGAGGGGCACGGTAACTCTCAATAGTGGTTCGAACGGCGAGAGTACGGTACCGGTCTGTTCCGACTCGGTAACGTTTATCTGGTCGTCGGGCTACTACGATGGGGAAGTCTCCTTTGCGGTGACCGACGAAAACGGCGACACGCTGCTGTATGTGCCGGATGCTTCCGACTACTCCACGGGCGACACGATGGGTGTGGTGATGAACCAGTGCGTCACCTGTCCGCGTCCGAGCGGCCTGCATCTGGTGTCGCGAACCCACAACATGCTGTCGCTGGCATGGAACACCAGCGGAAACAGCACCTCGTGGCAGGTGGAGTATGGCGCAGCGGGCTTTACGCCTGGCAGCGGCACTACGCTCACCGTGACCACACCGGCGGTGACGCTGACGGGTCTGGATTCGGCACATTGGTATGATGTGTATGTGACCGCCACATGCACCAGCGAGACCAGCCCCTCCCGCATGGGGCATTTCGCCACCCTCTGTGGCGAGAGCACCTGCAACGTGACGTTCATGTTGCGCGACTACAACCACGACGGTTGGAACGGCAACGGCATATATGTCTACCAACGGGGCTCGTTGATGGACTTTGTGACGATGACCGACGGCTATTACGACTCGGTGGCTCTGCCGCTGTGCCACGACAGCCTGACACTGGTGTGGCATCAAGTGGGCGAGGACAATGAGAGCCAGTTTATGATATACGACCTCAGCCACCACCTCTTGGCGGAAGGCGAGGGATGGGACCTCTACGACGGCGACACGCTCGCCTCAGTGATGAACAACTGCAACGCCTGCCCTTATCCCGCATGGGCAGATGTAACCAATATCGACACCTCGCACGCCACCGTCACGTGGTCGCTGACTGGTGCGAACAACTATATATTGAAACTTTATTATAATTGGGATTCCTTATTAACTACGGTGACAACCACCGATACCTTCTACACCTTCACCTCCCTCATGCACAACAGCGACTACAGGGTGGAGGTGGCATCGCTGTGCGGCACCGACACCAGCGGCTGGAACGAAGTATGGTTCAGCACCAATGCCGTGTGGATGCCCATCATCTATGTCTCATCCACAGGCAGCGGCGAGTATACGGGACGCAGCTGGAGCAACGCCATGGCTTCGTTAAACGATGCCTGCAATCTGGCCTCCACGCTCTACTGGCAATATGGCACGGCTCCCGAGGTGTGGGTGGCACAGGGCGAATACTCATCCACCATCTACCTTTATCCCGGCATGCACGTCTATGGCGGCCTGGTGGGCAACGAGCCTGCGACCTACGATATGTCGCTGCGCGACCTGGCGGCCCATCCCACGGTGATTGCCCCGCAATACAACAACGGCATCTATCAGTATAATGAAGCAACGGACAGCACGGCCTGCTGGGCCGACGGCTTCACCTTTACAGGCATGGTCTACACCGTGGCCAACCTGAGACAATACGGTGCCTTGCGAAACTGCATCATCACCAACAACGCAGTATCGTCCAGCTATATGCTGTCTATCGACTGCTCCAGTGCTCCCGACAATTCGTGGGTGTCGTTGGAGAACTGCTCGATAGTGGACAACTCCAACACCTCGTCGTATGGCTCGGAGATGATACGCATGACCAACGCCCGTGCCGAGAACTGCCTTATCGCCCGCAACACGGTGCGCTACAATGTGGTGACGCTGCGCGACAGCAGTGTGCTGAGCCATTGCGACGTGGTTGGCAACGCCTCCAACTACAGCGGCTATGCGGCAGTGAGCGGTAGCTCGTACAGCACAGGCTACACCAGCCGTCTGGAGAACAGCATTGTATGGGGCAACACCTATTCTTATAATAACACCCACCTCAGCTCTCAGGTCAGCGGACTGCTGACAGGCTATCATTCGGCTGTGGAAGGCGGCATCACCGGCACCGGCAACATCAACCTCGATGCCCAGAATATCGGCTCGGTGGCAAACGCCAACTACCCCAGGTTTGTGGCTCCTCCCACCAACTTGCAGCTCAACGGCGGCTCGGCCTGTATCGATGCCGCAGTGGGCACCCCTGCAACGACTAAAGACATCGAGGGCAATCCCCGCGTCTATGGCTCGGCAGCTGACATCGGATGCTATGAGTACCAGGGCGTCGACATCTGCGGCTCGGTAGTCTATGCCCAGGTCAACGAGGTGACGAGCTTTTCGGCCCGCGTGGTCTGGGACGCCTCCTATCCCTCCTACAATCTATATTATAAAGAACAATCAGCTTCCACATGGGATTCGATGACGGTGAATGCCTCCACCAACTCCTATATGGACAGCGCGATGGGCATGATGCTGTGCAGTGTGCGACTCACGGGCCTGACTGGTCTGACTAACTACGACGTGCGTCTCCGCAGCGTCTGCACCGGCAGCGTGAGCGACGACTACAATCTGACTTTCATGACCGGATGCCCCGACGTGGTAGGTTATGTGCTTGTGGGAGACAGCACGGCTGGCATCAACAACGAGGGCAACTACTTCCCCACTCAGACCTACTACAACTACTCGGCCACACAGCAGATATACTTGGCCTCAGAACTAGGCGGTGCCACCACTATCACCCAACTTGATTTCTTCTACACCTATTCCAGTTCCACCAACCGTCGGCTGAAGGTCTACCTCGGACACACCTCCATGAGCGCCTTCGGCAGCGTCGCCGATGTGATACCCATGAGCCAGCTGACCCTGGTGTACGACGACTACTACACCTTCAGCAACTCGCCACGCATGAACAGCATCGTGCTGACCACCCCGTTCACCTATAACGGTACGGACAACCTGGTGGTGGCAGTGATTGACTCGACAGGCTCCTGGCAGTACAGCGCCAATAAGTTCCTCACCTTCTCGGCGCCTAACCGTTCCCTCTATTACTATCGGGACGGCAGCCCGGTGAATTTCGGCAACGTCACCTTCAATATGGGTTCGTACTGCAATGTGCTGCACATGCCGGGCGAGTGCGACTTGAACGCCTGTGCCACCCCCGTGTTCGACGTGGTGGCCGGGGTGACCGATGCCACAATCGACTGGGCGGCCAGCGGCACGGCTGAGATGCAGTACCGTCTCGCAGGTGCCACTGACTATACGGCCGTGACCCTCGGCAGCGGCACCACCATGCTGACCGGACTCTCCCCCGTCACCAACTACGAAGTGCGGATGCGCAACATCTGCGGCGCAGGCGACACCAGTCGCTGGACCACCCGCACCTTCAGAACCCTTCCCCCCAACGTGAGCCGCCTCTATGTCAAGCCGACGGCCTGTGGCAACGGCGACGGCACCAGCTGGGCCAATGCTATGGACAACATCGATGAGGCCCTACAGATGGCCGACCTCTGCTACTCCTCCTACGGCACCCTGTGCGACATCTGGGTGGCGGAAGGCACCTACCATGGCGACACCACCCGTACCTACGCCTTCGGCCTAGTGCCGGGCGTGCGTGTGTATGGCGGCTTTGTGGGCAACGAGCCTGAGACCTACAATTTGAGCCAGCGCAACCTCGCCACCCACCGCACCGTCCTCGACGGTCGTGGCCAACGGCAGGTGGCGAACCTCAACACAAGCACCCTGCGTCAGCGCAACGCCGTGCTCAACGGTGTGACCATTGAGAACGGCTCCCACAGCAGCTATGGTGGCGGCGTGTACGCCTACCGTCTGGACTTGGAACACTGCATTGTGCGCAACAACGTCACCACAGGCTACTATGGCGGCGGTGCCTATATACAATATGGTAATATTACCAACTGCCTCTTCTGCGGCAACAGCTGCTCTGCCTATGGCGGCGGACTGTATGCCTACTACACCAACATCGACCATTGCGACATCGTGAACAACTCGGCCACCTATCCGGCAGGACTGTACTGTGGCGGTGGCAGCAGCTCCTACACACTCAGCAACACCATCGTCTGGGGCAATCGCCGTACCAATGGTGGCGAAGACTACGTCAACACCTCCTCTCTAACCGTCACCCATTGTGCGGCCGACTCATATCTGGGCACCGACAGCACCGTGCTCCTGCTCGCACATGCCAACATGGGCGACGACGACAGCCTGCATGTGCGCTTCGCCAGCCCCGACGACCACGACTACCGCCTGATGGAGGGCTCGGCCTGTATCGACATGGGCTCAGCCACTTCCGCCAGCAGCTACGACCTGAACGGCACCGTCCGTCCCTACGGCACCGCTCCCGACATGGGCTGCTACGAGTACCACGGCGAGCGTTTCTGCATACGTCCCACGCAGGTGACAGTGAGTGAAGTGACCGCCTTCTCGGCCATGGTCAGCTGGACGGGCGACCGCGACACGGTGGTGCTGGAATATGCCCTTGCGGCCGACTCGCAGTGGACTGCTATCACCGTGGTGGGCCATGAGCAGACGCTTATGCCTTTGGCTTTCGACGCGTCCTACCTCCTACGACTCAAGAGCGTCTGCGGAAGTGAGTATAGCATCTACACCGACATCCTGTCGTTCCATACCGCCTGCGGCGCGGGTGGGCACGGTGTTATGCTTGGCGACCCAGACAACTATCTCACCACCAATGGCGGCAATCTTCCTTTGAACATCTATTACAATTATAGCTACACCCAATCGTTGGTGGATGCCTCCGAGATAGGTGGTGCGACGACTATCGACACGCTCTATTGGCAGTATTATTACAGTTCGCCTTGTACCCGTTCGATACAGATATACCTCGGCGAAACTACCAAGACGGAGTTTGCCTCAAACAGCGACATGGTGCCCGGAAACACCCTGACAGAGGTGTTTGCAGGTTCGGTAACATTCAACAACGACAACACTTGGCTCGCCATCCCGCTACAGACACCATTCAGCTACAGCGGTGCACAGAATCTGGTCATTGCCGTTGTCGACAATACGGGCAGCTGGACTTCTCCGAGCAACCGTTTTGCCACACATGCAACAGACGGTTACAAGTCCTTATATATCGCTTCTGATGGCACCCATTACACCGTTGGAGGCAATTACTCGTTTTCAATGGCGACCTACCGACCCAATATGCGTATCCCCTCTACTTGTGAGGCAACCACCTGTCCACAACCTAGCGTAATGGCGGTGAACATAACACCCTCTTCTGCCACCTACCGCACGCTCTCTATGGGCCCACTGCAAATGCAGTACCGCAGGATGGACAGCGACAATTATATCGAAATAATACCAGCCGACACGGTGACCATCACCGGCCTGTTGCAGAACACGCAGTACGAGCTGCGTGCAAGGACTATCTGCACGACGGGAGACACTTCCGCATGGCGTACTGTCCGGTTCACCACCCAGCTACAGGAGACCGACCGCCTATATGTGAAGGTTGGCGGTGCTGGAGCAGGAAATGGCACCTCATGGGAGAATGCCACAGCCGATTTCAACTGGGCATTAAACACTGCCGCCGCCATTCATCAAGCATTCAATATCCGCCCGCAAGTGTGGGTAGCCGAAGGCACCTACTACGGCGACGTCACTGCCGCCAACGCCTTCACCATGCTACCGGGTGTGGACGTCTACGGCGGATTCTATGGCAACGAGCCTGCCACCTTCGACCTCGCGGCACGCGACATCCAGTCGCATCCCACCATCCTCGACGGTCAGGACGCACGCCGTGTGCTCTACCAAACCTCCAGCCTGTCGGGCGACAGCATCATCTGGGACGGCTTCCACATCACCCGCGGACGCCTGACCAACGAGTCGGGCGCCGGCGCGTACCTCCGTCAGGGCGGCATCCTTGCCAACAGCACCATCACCCAGTGTCGGACCGGCAACAGCGGTGGCGGTGTGTTCAACTACTATGGTAAGCTGCGCAACTGTCTCGTCACGGCCGACAGCGCCGAATATGGCGGCGGAGTGTACAACTACGGAACCGTGCAAAACTGTGCTATTACGGCCAACCAAGCCTACTACTATGGCGGCCTCTACAGCGAGGGCAACACATACAATACACTCATTGCCAACAACACCGCAAGCTATCACGGCGGTATATGCCACTCGGGTACCGTCTTGGCCAACTGCCATGTGGTAGCCAACCGCACCCTCAACTCCACGACGCTCAATTACATCTCATACGGAAACATCTACAACACCATCTTCTGGGGCAACCGCTATGCCAACGACACCACGCCGCGGCAGCAGGCATACGTCAACGCCACCTGCACCCGTTGCGCCTTCGAGGCGATGTATCCCACCGGAGGAACCACGACAGAATGCATCATCCTCAGTTCACAAAACGTGGGCGACCTCACCAGTCCCAAGTTCGTGCAGCCCGCCGCAGGTGCCGGCATCGACTATGCCGCCACCGCCGACTGGACGCTGCAGGAAGGCTCTATACTCATCGACCGCGGCCACATGGACAGCACCCTCCTCCTGCCCGCCACTGACCTGGCTGGCAACAGCCGTGTGCAGAACGGCAGGGTCGACATCGGATGCTACGAATCCTCCAGCCTCGGCCTGATACTGCCCGAATACACGAGCGGCATCATCTACGTCACTTCCACAGGCGCAGGCCTGCAGGACGGCACCTCATGGGCCAATGCCATGAGCGACATCAACACCGCCATACTCTACTCGTCACTCTGCGGCCATCCGCAGGTATGGGTGGCAGAAGGCACCTACTACGGCGACGTCACTGCCGACAACGCCTTCACCATGATGGGCGGAGCGCACGTCTACGGAGGCTTCCAAGGCACCGAGCCCGCCACCTTCGACCTCGCGGCACGCGAAATCCAGGCGCACCCCACCATCCTCGACGGTCAGGGCGTGCGTCGTGTGCTATACCAGCCCGCCGCACTCACCAACGACAGCTCCCTCTGGGACGGCTTCACCCTCACTGGCGGACAGGCGGGTTCCGACTATGGCGGCGGCGCCTATCTGCGCCAAGGCGGCATCCTGGCCAACAGCACCGTGACCCAATGCCGAGCCTACTATGCCGGCGGTGTCTACAACCAGTACGGCACGCTGCGAGGCTGCACCATCACAGCCGACAGCGCCTCATACTATGGCGGTATATACAACAACGGCACCATCCACCGCTGCCGCATCACAGCCAACCAAGCCTACTACTATGGTGGACTGTACAGCAACAACGGAACCCTATCAAACTGCCTGATAGCCAACAATACCGCATACAACTACAGCGGCATATACATCAGCAACTGCACCCTATACAACTGTCACATAGTCGCCAACAACAGCACCGGCTCCGCATCTCTCAACTACTGCGGATCGTACTGCAACATCTACAACACCCTCTTCTGGGGCAACCGTAGCGAATACAACCCCACCTCGCTAGAGCAGGCAGTCTCGTCAGGCAGCTCCAACTTTTTCAACTGCGCCTTCGAATCCGAGCTGCCTGCCTACCAGCACAGCAGCGAATGCTTCATCCTCAGCACCGCCAACACAGGAACCATCACCAGTCCCATGTTCACCCAGCCCGCAATCGGAACAGGCCACGAATATGCCACCACTGCCGACTGGACGCTGCAGGAAGGCTCCATACTCATCGACCGCGGCTCGAACGACAGCACTCTATACACCAGTCCAACCTACGGCACCGCCACCGACCTTGTAGGCAACCCCCGCCTACAGAATGGCCGTAGCGACATCGGCTGCTACGAGTCGCCCTACAGCGGCATCACCCTGCCCACCTATCCCGACAGCATAGTCTACGTCACCGCCACCGGTGCGGGCCTGCGCGACGGCACCTCATGGAGCAACGCCATGAGCGACATCAACGTCGCCCTCATCTATGCCACCCTTGGCGGATGCTCGCGCATCTGGGTGGCGGAAGGCACCTACACGGGCGACACCGCCTCATCGGGAGCATTCTCACTACGCGAAGGCGTGAACATGTATGGCGGCTTCGTGGGCAACGAGCCCCCGACCTACGACCTCGCCCTTCGCGACCTGGCTGCACACCCCACCATCCTCGACGGACAGCACGCCAACCGTGTGCTGAACCAATCGGGCAGCTACTCCACCCCCACCGTCGTTGACGGCTTCATCATCCAGAACGGACTGGTGACAAACCAGTCAGGAGCGGGCGTAATGCTCCGCCAAGGCGGACGGCTGCGCAACTGCACCATTCAGAACAACATCATGCTGGTCAACAACACCTATAGCTACTACGGCATCGGTGTCAACGCGACCGGAACATCAGTCTCTGACACCGTCCTAGACCATTGCGTGATACGCAACAACGGTTATCAAAACCTGATTCCGAGCAACTACACTGCATACGTGTACGGCGGTGGTTTATATCTAAGCGATGCCACCATCACCAACTGCGAAGTGTACGGCAACAACAGCTACTACTACGGCGGCATCTATGCCAGTTCCTGCCATATCTACAACACCGCGGTAAGCCACAACCAGGCGTACAATTATGCTGGTGTGTATATATACTATTCCAGCATGTACAACTGCGTGGTAGCCAACAACACCGCCTCAAACTACCAAGGTGGCGTATACGGCAACTACTCCTCGTCCATTTACAACTCCATCATCTGGGGCAACAAGGTGAACTACCTTGCCAGCAATATGGACGGCACACTCAATATCTACAACGTGGCGATAGAGGGCGGCTATAGTAGTGGTACCAACATCTTAGAACTTGCCCCCACCAATGACGGCACCAACGGGACGGACAACTACGTCCGATTCCTCGACCCCGGACAACGCAACTACCGCCTGCATCCGGCATCGCACTGCGTGGACTATGGTGACAGCACCTATAACCACCTTGCCACCGATGCCGACGGCAACCCGCGTATTCTTGGCAATAACATTGACATAGGAGCCTACGAAAGCGAAGCCAGCACCACCTGCCCGTCGCCACTGAACCTACGCAGTCTGGCGATTACCGGCACAAGTGCCACCTTCGCCTGGTCGCCACAAGGCTCGGAGAGCCAGTGGTTATTCACCATCCAAAGTGCCGATGGCACACTGGACAGCAACATCACGCTAGGCGACACCACCGTGACGGTAAGCGGGCTGAGCCTGAATAGGAGCTACACCTGCTTTGTGCGGGCCAACTGTGGAAACGAATACAGCATTCGCTCGCCAAGACTGACCATCATCACCTTGTGCGACTCCTCGACACTGACACCGCTGTCAGCATTTACCACATACACACCGACGGACAGCACCATTGTATACGGCCAGCGGGTCGATTTCTCATGGTCGGCATTGCCCGAAGCCACATCATACGATTTCTATCTATGGAAAGGAAATGTAGAGCCCACAACACCGACGGTGACTGGTTTGACTACTAGCGCACTCAACAATTATCCACTGCCCGACTATACGCACGGAGCCTACTACCGATGGAAAGTGGTGGCATGGAATGAGTGTATCAACCGCACCAGCCCCACCCACATATTGCGTACCAATCCTTACCCAGACCTACATGTGACGCAGATTACAAATTCCACACCTGTTGCCAACCAGCCCATAACTATCACTTGGACTGTAAAGAACGACGGTGAGGGCAACACACCACAGGGTGAGACATGGAACGACTACATCTGGCTGTCAGGCGTGGACGGCGTAGGTGGAGGTTTCTGGTATGGCGTGGACGAAGTGTTGCTTGCAACGGTACAGAATCTCACATCACTCAATGCCGGTGAGTCGTACACCAACTCGGTTACGGTAACAATTCCTGAAGACTATATAGGCGGCTATTATCTCTTTGTGATGACCGACCTGTATGCAGTGCGCGACTTCAACTACTATGCTGAAGGTCTTACCGGACCGCCAGACCCATACACACCGTCAGTCACAGGCAACCCCTATCACTACCTTTCTGGTACCATGCGCGGTAGCCAAAGTATTTATGAGACCAACGAATCTGATAACTTCTTCTACAAGGTCATCAGCATCCTGCCTCCGCCATCACCCGACTTGGTAGTGACGCACATCTCGCACCCCACCAACGCTTTCTCGGGCAGCGACATAGCGGTGCAGTGGACTGTTGCCAACCAAGGCACTTCCCTCGCAACAGGCGGCTGGTACGACGATGTTTATATCCAAATGGGTTCGGAGCTGAACATGGCCGAGGCCCGCAGGCTGGCCCATGTGAAACATAATGGAGGCCTAGCAACCGACAGTAGCTATCAAGCTTCAGCCACGGTACACCTGCCCATTAATTATGCAGGCACCTACAACATCTTCGTCGTGACCGACATATCCGACAGTGTGTACGAGAGTATCTACGAGAACAACAACACCACGGCATCGTCACAGTCCATCGAAGTTGTGATGGCACCCCTTGCTGACCTAACAGTGACAAATGTGACCATGCCTGCCACCCTGTCGCCCCGCTGCAACTATCCCGTCAGTTGGACAGTAACGAACGCCGGTGCCGCAGCGACAGAGAAGTCACAATGGCGCGATGCCCTCTACTTGTCAACCGCACCTACATACGACGCTTCTGCCGTATTTCTGAAATACGAAAACCACTATGGGGTCATCGGCATAGACAGCAGTTATTCTGCGACATCCACCATTACTATACCCGCTACGCTGACGGGCTCGTACTACCTGATAGTGCGGACGGACTATCTAGACAGCATCTTCGAATACCTGAACGAGGACAACAACACAGGAGCCAGTACGTCGCCCTCACAAATAGTGCTGTCCGACCTAGTGGTCTCTAGCGTACAGTTTGAGAACAGCATATCGATAGGTGACACGCTACATGTACAGACCTATATTAAGAACATCGGACAAGGCACAGCCTATGGCTATTTGAATACCCGCTTTAATATAAGCGGTACCCCTGTAAGCAAAGGTGTGCAATGCAATCTGGCACCTGGCGACAGCCTCCTTGTCACCTGCCTCCTCAAACAGACTTGCATCAGCACTGCCCAAGGAGAGTTGACTATCCAAACGAACTGGGACAACCAGATATTGGAGAGCAATACCGCCAACAACACTAAAACGGTTGCATACGAAGTGAACCGTGCCGACCTGACAGCCACAACCATCAACTATGCTGACACCGGCTGGTCAGGCACACAGATGCCAGTAACCATATTGCTGAGTAATATAGGCACCTTGGCAGTGAACGACACGGTAAGTTTGGCAATGTACATCTCGAGCAGCAATACCACCTACACCGCCAACGCTGCCAACAGAGTGTTGGACAGCCGTGAGCGGATGAGTCTGACACCCGACAGCAGTATAACGCTGACAAGAACCGTCACACTGCCCAACGGCATAGAGGGGGACTACTATCTGCATCTGGTGATAGACCCCACCAACAAAATCTGCGAATCCAACGAAGGAAACAACGTAACGCATGGCAATACACTGATGCATGTGAATCTGAGTCCTTATCCCGACCTGATTGTCCGTAACCTGAATGTGCCTGACACGATGAGTGTGGGACAGACTGTGACATTCGACGTCGATATTATTAACCAAGGTATAGCGGCAGCCCAAGGTGTCCTAACAACTAAAGTGTTTATGTCGTTAAGTGGTACATGGGGCAGTGCACCCCATATTGAGGTGGCAACACTTGAACAGTCCGTGAATATCGATGTGAACGACACCCTGCCATGTGTCGTCACAGGTATCATACCGACAAATGCCAATGCAGGATTTTATTACTTCTATGCGGTAACAGACTATAATGACGCATTCTACGAGCATACTGGCGAAAGCAACAACAGGGTGCGCAGTGCCCAGGCCTTCGTGAAGTTGTACCCGCTTGACCTACAGATAGACTCTATCAGCGGTCCTGCCACGATGGATTGGGGTCAGCAGGCCACCTATACCCTGACCATTACCAACCACACAACAGTACCCACATCGGCACCACGTTGGGTTGACCGGCTCTATGTGTCGCAGGATGGGTCCATCCAGGCCAACATGGCCAACCAGGAGCAGAACCACACGACGGTACTACTGCCCGGAGAGAGCTATCAGGTGAGTTTCGAGGTGACGATACCTTTCGGCTCGCCCAGCACACTCTATCTGGTAGGCATCTGCGACTACAACAGGAGTAATCCCGACATTGACGTATCGAACAACCAGTTTGTACGGTCTATCACAATCAATGCCGTGCCCACTCCCGACTTGCAAGTCAGCGATGTGGCCATACTAGGCAACGTGGTGAGCGGCCAGCCGTTCCAGCTGGTCTATACGGTGACGAATGTAAGTGCTACACCCGTGGTCCAAGGCCACTGGGCGGACAGGGTGTCTATGTCGTATGTGGCAGCTCTCAACAGTACGAGCCAACAGCTGACGCTGACACCCAAAGAGATGTCGCTTGCCGCCGGAGAGAGCTACCGCGACACCGTAGAGGTAACAGTGCCTGTACCCAACCAAGGGTCCCGTTTCCTGCTGGTACAGACCAATGCACAGCTCAACTTCTATGAGACCGTGCAGGATAACAATGTGGTTGCCGTGCCTGTCACCATTACACTACCTCCGCCTGGCGACCTAGTGGTGTCACGCATTGTGATGCCCGACACGATGGTCAGCGGCAGAAGAGCCCAGTTCCAATGGGCAGTCGCCAACATCGGAGCCAACGATATCAGCGGCAGAGGTCTCAGCTCGCTGCTGTACCTGTCGGGCGATGACGTGTTTGACGCTAACGACCGCCTGCTGGGTCGTGCCAATGTTGAGCAAATCAGCCTGGCTTCTGGCGACTCGGTGGTGCAACAACTTACCGCCCGCATCAGCAGTGTGTCGGAAGGCAACTACTACCTGATTGCCAAGACCGACGTGCGCAATGCGTTCTACGAGGACAACGAGAACAATAACAATACAGTGTCTGTGCTCCCATTCTATGTGAAGGTGCGCGAGCTGCCATTCAACACTCCGCTTGTGGATACGCTCTACAACGGCGAGCCCAACGACTATAAACTGAATGTGGGAACCCACCGCAACGAGACGGTGCGCCTACATGTGGAGAGCGACGACTCGCTGCACGGTGCCGTCAACATGGTGTATGTCTCCCACAACCGTGTGGGCGACAACCTCAGTTATAACTTCTCGACCATCGGGCAGTATACCGCCAATCCTGAGCTCTACATTCCTTCCACCCATGCCGGTTATTACGGTGTGAGCCTCTACGGTTCGGTGCCATCCGATTCGATGCAGGTGGTGACGGTTACAGCCGACATCCTGCCCTTCGAACTGCGCAGCATCAATCCCGACGAGGGCGGCACCGGCGGCGATGTGACTATAGAGCTGAACGGGTCGCGCTTCCGTCCGGACATGAAGGTGTGGATGCTGAAGGACGGCGACACGCTGTTTGCCGACACGCTGATATACAGCAGCTACTATCAGGCTTTCGCCCGCTTCGACCTGAAGGATGCCGACACGGGCTACTACAGCATGGGCGTGCTCAACTACTGCGAAGGCGAGGCGATGTTGACCGACGTGTTCCATGTGACCGAGGAAAGCCCCGACGGGCTGGCATACCACATGGTGTTCCCCAACTCGCCACGACCCAACCGCACCATCAGTATGATGTTGGAGTTTGGCAACACCGGCAATACCGACATCGTGGCACCCGTACTGGAGGTGCAGTCGGTGGGCGGCACCTACATCTCGCTGACCGTGGACGGACTGGCCCAACAGACGACGACCCTACGCATACCGCTCAGCATCGAGGGCGAGCCGGAAGGGCTGCTACGACCAGGCAGCTACGGCACCATCACCATCTATGGCTACACGGCAGGCACACTGGTGTTCGCAATCAAACAGGTACAATAATAAATTGAAAAGTGAAAAGTAAAAATTGAAATAATAGTGAACTGTGACCTGTGAAACGAGCGCATTCGTATCACTGGTCACTGGTCACTGGTCACTAGAAATATTAGAAATATGAAACGAATATATTCAATCCTGCTTTTGCTGGCCTTCGCATGGGGTGCGCAGGCACAGCAGTTTGCCGGACCCGACAAGCATGTGGTGAGGGAGGTGGACAACTCGCAGCAGACCACGGTAGGCGTTCCCGACGGGACGGCAGACGTATGTTATATCTGGACGGCAGAGTACTCCGGCCATATTGTTGGCAGTGCCAACCAGCCGGTAATCACAGTGAACCCCACCCATGATGCCGAATATTTCAACGTTAAGCGCATCTCCCAAAACGGTGTGGAGGAGGATCAGGTGTGGGTGTTTGTGGAGGACTCTGCAGAGATTCGCTTCGTTAAGGCCAAATACGGCTGCTACAACCACGGCGACGCCATCAATACCAGCCAGTTTGAGATTGAGACCTATCCCGAAGGGCATGAGGGCGAGGTGACGGTGTCGCCCGCAGTGGCGCAGAACAGCAACGGATGGTCGAACGACGACGTGGAGCTAACCTTCACCCTGATGAAGGACGGCCACAAGTCTGAGAAGAAGATTAATGTGAAGGTCATCAACTCCGACCTAACGGCGACGCAAGGGCTGCCAGCCGAACTGCTGAACGCGGAGACGAGGTTGAAGAGCATGGACAAGGCCCGTGAGGCACTCAACGGGTTGAAGTCGACGACTGAACAGATGCAGTTCCTGAAGATGGTATCGACTTGCGGCTGGGAGGACGGCCCCGCGGCGCAGGCGAGCGCGGCGGTCTCGGTCACTCCGAAGAAGTTATGCTGTAGCGACCACACAGCCAGTTGGGCACTGCAGGTACAGTTTGGCCAGCTGACGTGGGGAGCCTCGTTCGGCTGCAGGGTGCCGTTCTACGGCATCCCCCATGTGGCTTCGGCCGACTTGGTGTGCAACTTCGGAGGCTCGGTGGCGGTAGGTCCTATTGATGGCATCCTGGCATTGAACACCAGCTGCATGCAGTTGTGCATCCCTGTCACCATTAGCCTGTTTCTGAACGGCGGCGTGGGTGTCGCACTGGGCGGCAAGCTCCTCACTGCCGACCTGCTGCTGCAGGGGTCAGTGATGGAACAGGCTTCGTGGTGCATCGGAACTGCCAATAACATCAAGATTGGTGCCACTTTGTCGGTGATAGGTGTTGTGAAATTGGCCAGCCTGGTCTCCTACAGTATTGAAAAACCCATTGCCACAGTTTCTAAAACTATTGAATTATGAAGTACAAGATATTTTTCCTCATGATGATAGCCCTGTCCGTAGCGGGCATGGCACAGACGAACCGCTTCCCACAATATAGCGAACAGTCGCAGGCGGTTACGCTCAACCTCGCCGACGACACCACATTGATACTTGTTAATGACGGGGAACACACGCTTTGCGGCAATGTGGTGTTCTACACCTTCACTGGCACCCTCGGCGGAGCGGACAGGATGATAGCCCTTTCGGGGGGCTCCCAAAACGCTAGCACCACCAACACGCCACCTGCTTTACTCTGTAGGCTGCTGCAGGCGTACCAAAGTGCCAGCGTCAGCAATATCGTGGCATTGTACCGTCCACAGGACGCAGCCTCCATCAACCAAACGCTGGCAGTGGACAGCGTAAGGCTGCCGTTCCTGGCATTTGTCAGCTCGGTTGACAGCATCGAATATCTGATGAGCTACAACGAGGATGTCTACACGGTGGTTATCACACGGTTGTACTACGATGCCGACAGCAGCATACTAATGACCTATATGATGGCACAGGTGTCGGGGCAGTGGAAGTTTGCTGCTGCCTCGCTCGGCGGGGCCATGGCTAACAACCTTGCCATCTTCCTCAACGACTATCCCCCCTCGGCACTGGTGTCGGGTAACGACCTGGACGGCGACGGCATCCCCAACGCCACCGACAACTGCCCTTGCACCGCCAATGCGAACCAAGCAGACAGCGACCATGACGGCATAGGTGACGCATGCGACAACTGCCCAGTGCGCTACAACCCCCTGCAGGAGGACACCGACGACGACGGCATAGGCGATGGCTGCGACAACTGCCCCGGCCGCTACAACCCCCTACAAGAGGATGCCGACGGCGACCATGTGGGCGACAGCTGCGACAACTGCCCCACGGTGGTCAATCCCCGACAATATGATTTCGACATGGACGGCATAGGAGACGACTGCGACCCCGACATCGACGGTGACAGCATTCTTAACGAAATGGATTCCGACCGCGACGGCGACGGAGTGCCCGACAGCGTGGACAACTGTCTTATCCACTTCAATCCCTCACAGGCCGACACCGACGGTGACGGCATAGGCGACATGTGCGACAATTGCCCGCTCCATGCCAACCCCCAACAGGAGGATAGCGACGGCGACGGCCTGGGCGACCCCTGTGACGACGACCTTGACGGCGACAATGTGCCCGACGACATAGACAACTGTCCCGACACCTTCAATCCAGACCAAGGAGACATTGACTGCGATGGCATCGGCGACGCGTGCGACCCCGATATCGACGGCGACAATGTGCCCAATGCCCAGGACAATAACCCCACGGTGTTTAATCCTGAGCAGCAATAAATTGTTTAAAGGGTTCGCTTCGCTTAAAAGGTTAAAAAGATAAAAAGGTAAGCGCACCTTTAAAACCTTAAAACCCTTAAAACCTTTAAAACTTAAAAACATGAAAAAATATATCTTAATAATTATCATGGCGGCGATGACCCTCATTTCAGTGACGGCCAATGCCCAGTCCGTGATTACTTGCGAACAGGACAGTCCTGAGTCGTGCAATCCGGGCAACGACGGTGCCGCCATCGTGAGGATGCCCTCCAGCCTCACTAGCTACACTACTGTAGAATGGACCACCCCCACAGGCGGCCACCTTACAGGCAGATATGTCACCGGATTGAAAGCGGGTGCCTACAGTGTGGTGGTGAAAGCCACGGCGTGTAACAAACCTATATATCAAGATGTGGTGATTGTGGAACGCGAGGAGGCTTGCAGCATCCATGCCTCAATATCTGTAACCACCACACCTGTTCCTTGTTCCACACCTACCGCCACGTTGACGGCCAGCGCGTCGGGCGGCACTCCGCCCTACCGTTATTCGTGGGGGAGCAATGTAAAGACTGTTGGGAGCAGCGGTGTGTACGGTGTCACCGTCACCGACTCCAACGGATATGTGGGCAGTGCCAGCGTCCGCATCGACCTCAAGAAGGAAGAGTGTTCTCAAGACCCCAACGAGCTGGACGGCCCCACGGGCTATGGAGACGAGCATTATGTAAGCATCGCTGACAGGATGCGCTACACTATTCTCTTTGAGAACGACCCTGATTTCGCAACGGCTCCCGCTTCGCGGGTGCGCGTCACCTACCCCATTCCTCCGCAGCAGAACATTGCCAGCGTGCGGTTGGCTGATTTCGGCTTCGGCAGCTTTGTGTTCAATGTGCCGAACAACACCACTTCCTACACCAGGCGACTGGATGTCTCCGACTCGCTGGGCGTGTGGGTGGATGTGACCGCCGGTATCGATATGGCGAACAACCAAATATTCTGGATATTCCAGAGTGTTGACCCTGCCACGGGTTTCGAACCTGCCAGTTCGCAGATGGGATTCCTGCTGGTGAACGATAGCCTGCACCACGGCGAGGGGTATGTGAGTTTCTCGGTCCTGCCTAAGAATAACCTCTCTTCGGGCGACACGGTGTCGGTGGATGCCACCATCGTCTTCGACGACAACACCGCCATCAGCACCAACGCGTGGAAGAACACCTTCGACGCGGTGCCTCCCACCTCGCACCTCACCGCCCAGACCACGGCCACCGACTCGATGGTGTGCAACTTCACCTTCACAGCGTCCGACGACCCGCAGGGTAGCGGCGTAGACAACGTGGAGCTGATGGTGTCTCTCAACGATGCCGTCTACACCTCGGTGGGCTACTACGCACCTACCGATACGGCGCATTACACCATGGTCGACGGCAACGTATACCGCTTTATCTCCCGCGCTACCGACAACGTAGGCAACCAGGAGGCCATCAAGACCGTCCCCGACACCGTTATCAACAATAACACCGCACCGGTCGACATCCTCCTCTCGAATGCCTCGTTTATGGAGAATGCCACTGTAGGCACGCTCGTCGGCAGCCTCTCTTCTATTGACAACGACATCACCCTACCCTTTGTATATGAGCTGGTCAGCGGCAGCGGCGACGCGAACAACGCCCTCTTCTACATCCAAGGCAACAAGCTCTACACCAACGCTTCCTATAGTTGTACGGGATTGTTCGACTACTCCGTCCGCATCCGCACCACCGACATCACGGGCCTGTCGTTCGAGAAGGAGTTTGCACTCACCTGCATACAGGAGAACTACCCCTACAGCCGTTCCTACAATCAGAACGTCTGCCAAGGCAGTCCCTATACCTTCGGCAACCGCCAGCTGACCGTCTCGGGCACCTACACCGACTCGCTGCTCACCGTCCGTGGTTGCGACAGCGTCATCACGGTGAACCTGACCGTCAACCCAATCTACAATGCCTCGCAGACCGAAAATCTCTGCACCAACCAAAGTTTCACTTGGACGGGACATAATCTCACACTCGACAGCCTCACCTCCGGTATCTCCTTCTATTATGATACGATGTACACCCAGATGGGGTGCGACAGCACTTTCAGCCTGACGCTGAACGTGCATCCCACGCACTATAGCGAAACCACTGCCGACATCTGCGAGGACGCAGGCTACACGTGGACAGGTCACGGCACAACGCCCATCACCCGTCCCGCCGGCACCTATACCGTATGGGACAGCCTGCAGACCTCCTTCGGCTGCGACAGTGTCTTTATGCTCGCCCTCACAGTGCGTCCCACCAGCAGCAGTGTTGAGACGGCCACTGCTTGCGACAGCTATACATGGCATAGCAACACCTACACCGCTTCGACCAACACGCCTACCTTTGTTGCTACCAACTCCGTGGGCTGCGACAGCACGGTAACGCTGCATCTGACTATCAACCAGAGTAGCCAAACCGTCGACAACCAGACCGCTTGCGACACCTACACTTGGCACGGCAACACCTACACTGCTTCTACCAACACGCCTACCTATAGCACCACCAACGCCGTGGGCTGCGACAGCACTGTCACACTGCATCTGACCCTGAACCATAGCACCACGAGTGTAGCAGCGGCAACCGCCTGCGACACCTATACCTGGCACGGAAACACCTACACGGCATCCACCAACACGCCCACCTTCCAGACCACTAATGCCGCTGGCTGCGACAGCACAGTCACCCTGCACCTGACTATCAACAACAGTACGTCAAGCACCGTAACCGCCACCGCCTGCGACACCTACACCTGGCACGGCACCGCCTACACTGCTTCTACCAACACGCCTACCTACACCACCACCAATGCAGTCGGATGCGACAGCGTTGTCACACTGCACCTAACCATCAACAACAGCAGCACGACAATTGACAACCAGACCGCCTGCAACAGCTACACTTGGCACGGCACCACCTACACCTCTTCCACTAATACGCCTACCTATAGCACCACCAACGCCGCTGGCTGTGACAGCACTGTCACACTGAACCTGACAGTTAACTACAGCAACTCAGGCATTGAAACCGTCGCCGCCTGTAACAGTTACACCTGGCATGGCACCACCTACACAGCCTCGACTAACACGCCGACCCACACCTCGCTGAATGCTGCCGGATGCGACAGCGTCACCACGCTGCACCTCACCATTAGCCAAAGCCTCTTCACCATTGAGAGCATCACCGCCTGCGACAGCTACACTTGGCACGGCACCGCCTACACCGCTTCTACCAACACTCCCACCTACTCCACTACCACCATTGGAGGCTGCGACAGCACTGTCACACTGCATCTGACTATAAACAATAGCACAGCCAGCACCGTGACAGCCACCGCCTGCGACACCTACACTTGGCACGGCACCGCCTACACCGCCTCTACCAACACGCCCACCTATAGCACTACCAACGCCGTGGGCTGCGACAGCACCGTAACCCTGCACCTAACCATCAACAACAGCACCACGGGTACGGAAACCGTCACCGCTTGCGACAGCTACACCTGGCACGGCACCGCCTATACCACCTCTACCAACACGCCCACCTATAGCACTACCAACTCCGCTGGTTGTGACAGCACCGTCACACTGCACCTCACCATCAACAGCAGCACCACAGGTACGGAGACCGTCACAGCCTGCGACAGCTACACTTGGCACGGCACCGCCTACACAGCCTCTACCAATACGCCTACCTATTCGACTACTAACGCCAACGGCTGCGACAGCACCGTCACCCTCCACCTCACCATCAACAGCAGCACCACGGGCACTGAGTCTGCCACCGCCTGCGACAGTTACACTTGGCACGGCACCGCCTATACCGCCTCTACCAACACCGCTACCTACACCACCTCCAACGCCGCTGGCTGCGACAGCGTTGTCACGCTGAACCTCACCATCAACTACAGCACCTCCTCCACCGAGACTGCTACCGCCTGCGACAACTACACCTGGCACGGCCAGACCTATACTAGTTCTACTAGTACTCCTAGTTATACTAGTACCAATGCCGCCGGCTGCGACAGCACCATCACGCTCCACCTCACCATCAACTACAGCACTTCTGGCACTGAGACCATCACCGCTTGCGACAGCTACACATGGAACGGCACCACCTACACTACCAGCACTGACACGCCTATCTTCGAGACCACTAACGCCGCAGGCTGCGACAGCACCGTCACACTGCACCTCACTGTCAACTACAGCACCTCGGCCAACGAGATTCTCTCCGCCTGCGACAGCCTTGAGTGGCACGGTACCACCTACACCGAGAGCACCGACACGCCCACCTTCGTCACCACCAACGATGCTGGCTGTGACAGCACCGTCACCCTGCATCTGACCATCAACTACAGTAGCCGCACCGTCATCTTCGACACCGCAGACAACTCCTATGATTGGAACGGCGAGGTACTGACCGAAACCGGCGAGTACGTCTACGAAGGCCAGACCGAGGCAGGCTGCGACAGCATTGTCACACTGCAGCTGACCATCAACCGCGTGGGCATTGCCGACGTGACCGACCTCGACGGCATTAACATCTATCCTAACCCCACCACCGGTAAGCTTACCATCGATGCCGAAGGAGTGCTGAAAGTGGAGGTCTACGACTACTCCGGCCGTCTGGTGGCGACATTCACCAACACCAACCAGCTCGACATCTCACAACTGCCCACAGGTACCTACGCCCTGCGCATCAGCCTGCAGAAGGGCAACACCGTACGCCGCGTCATCAAGCGTTAGCACTTTGTTGAGTACAGCCAAAGGGTGTCTTGCCATACGGTGAGACACCCTTTCTATATGTAAGGTGGCTTTTTTACATGCTGATATATGCCAATCAAGTTTTTTTTCGTAAATTTGCATTGTCAACTATTCGTGCATTTAGTCTGCAAGTACATAGATATCAATATACAACAATAAGTAACAAAACTCTTTGACATAACCACAAAAGGACAACCTCAAAATGGAACGACTGGGCAGAGACAAAGTATTGGAGATGATTCGCACTACCGTGCGGGAACAAGAGCCCGACGCGCAGATAATCCTGTATGGCTCCCGGGCCCGTGGCGATGCTCGTGATGACTCTGACTGGGATGTCATCATTCTGCTCAACAAGCCGAAAATGTCGCACTACGACAGATATGCCATCGCATGTGAACTGTGGGACAAAGGTTTTGACATTGGTGAAGAAATCAACTCATTGGTTTACACAAAAGACCAGTGGAAAAATGCGCCACCATCACTATTTAAATACAACGTAAGAGAGGAAGGAATACAACTATGAGCCTATCAGATGAAGAACGCCGCGCGATAGTTCTATATCGCATTGAAAAAGCCTACGCGGCATTAGAGGATGTCGACAAGTCCATCGCCATGAAAATGTGGAGCGTAGCTGCAAACAGATTGTACTACGCATTATACTATGCTGCAACCGCATTGTTGGTTCATGACAAACATACCGTACGCACACACAACGGTGTTATAGTGCTCTTGAACCAATACTATGTAAAACCAGAAATACTCACCAAAGATGATGGATGGCTTTATGGGCGTGTGTTTGCTTTTCGTCAGGGGAGTGATTATGATGACTTCATCGATGCCAATGAGGAAGAAGTCATGATTTACCTCCAAAAGGTCAAGGACCTTGTCGAGAAAATAGTATCACTGATAAATCAACAACAACAATAATCACATCAACAGCGACGTGCCGATGCTATACAACAGGCGCATTCACAACATGAAGAAAACTCTACTCCTTTTTGCAGCACTTTGCATGGCCACTTTGGGCTTTGCGCAACAGCCTTTCGCCACCTTGACCCATAACGACTCGGTGCAGGCGTTCTATGGGATGAATGCCCTGCAGCAGGCTCATGCCGTAGCAGTTGACGGCGACGTGATCAACCTCTCGTCGGGCGCTTTTTACTCTGTGAATATCACCAAGGCGGTGACCATCCGCGGGCAGGGTATGTTCAACGACGACTCCATCGGACTGGTTCGCACTCGGATATTAAACACTTTTACCGTAGAAGTGCCCGACACAGTGAATCGCCTCACACTCATAGGGTTGAATTTCCCCAGTGGTACAGATATGAGGCTCCGCGTTGCCCACAACCCGCTGTTTCTGAAATGTCGGTTTCAGGAGGTCTATCATGAAACCAGCACCGATTATCATACCTCGGATGCCGTGTTCATCAACTGCATCATCGGTAAATGGTATAACACGCATTACACATCTTCCGGCACTACTTATTGGTATGCCACGGGAACAACATTTTACAATAGCGTGATATTAAATCAAGCTAATATGGATAGCCCCGACTATCTGGTGAACTGCATCGCCTATCAGGAGAATTCTCCAGGTTGGCTCAACAACAAGACAATCATGAACTCCATTGTGTACTACTACTTTCATAATTTTCGCTACGACAACGGTTATACAAGCTTTAACACCATAGGAATAAATACTAGTGGTTACCCCTACTTCGACATGACCGACGACATAGCGACGCATAATCTGCATAACTATACGAGCTACGCCCAGGTATTCCAAACCTTCCGCGGTAGCTACAGCGACGGCATGTCGATGGCATTGAACGACGATATTGCCACCACCATATTGGGTGACGATAGCACACAGGTAGGCATCTACGGTGGGCAGTATCCTTGGGACGACAAGGTGAGCAACCCCCTGATAGGCCACTTCTCCGCCGCACGCCGCACCAACACACAAGGCAATCTGGAGGTGAACATAGAGGTAATCAACAATAACGAGTAAAAGGTTAAAAAAGAACGGCAGCCGCCTCGTCCCCTCTTTAGAGGGGTGGCCGTAAGGCCGGGGTATGCTACCCTAGGGGGTGCCACGATAGTGGTGGGGTCTGCCAGACTTAGAACTGTAAAACCTTTAGAACTATGAAACGATTACTATTGATTGTGGCAGGATGTTTGTTGGGGTTGTCGCTATCGGCACAGTCGGGTCGATACGTCTATTGGTTCGACGACGACTACGACGCACATATCACCGATAGCCTCTCTGCCACAAGCCAAC
>JAEEGI010007634.1_pt1 | contig 24183 bp, 24 predicted proteins | sample 8958751 | NCBI WGS metagenome assembly JAEEGI01 (sample SAMN16246545, study PRJNA631951) | gut metagenome | biome: gut microbiome; feature: rumen; material: KS-attached | host: Bos | place: Iran: Karaj | collected 2018-10
CAAGAAGCCATGCCGTGGGGCAAGACCATCCTTGCATTGGTTTTTGGTATTGCTGGGTTATACGTTGGTGGCGAACTTGTTTCAAACAACGCGCAAATCTTGGCTAAGAACTGGGGCATGGATGAAGGCACCATCGGCTTGACCGTAGTGGCAACTGCCACATCTTTGCCCGAGCTCATTACATCCATTGTGGCTGCTTTGAAGAAGAATTCCGGCATCGCCATAGGCAATGTGTTGGGCTCTAATATCCTTAACATTTTCATGGTGTTAGGCGTCAGTTCCATCATCACTCCCTTGCCTTTCGAGCCGATGATGAACAAGCAGTTGATGATTCTCTTTGCTGCCAACATCCTCATGCTGCTGTTTGTCTTCACTGGCAAAGGCCGAAAGATTTCCCGTTGGGAAGGCGCTTTGTTGACATTGGGCTATGTGGGTTTCATGTGGTTCTCGTTAGTGATGCAATAAAAAACAGTAGAGACGTAGCGCGCTACGTCTCTACCTGAATTATCCTATCAAATTATCAATCAATCATCAGCCAGTTTGAAGGCTTTCTTCACAGCCTCATAATTGCTGTAGTCGACATCACTACGAGTGTTATACAGTGTGGCTTCAATGGCTACGATCTTGAAGTCGTGGGTGTCGGGGCGATAGCCGTCATAGAAATCGCTTTCCGTCCAGAAGAGGCGCACACCACCGTTATTTAAGGTGGCAACCTCAATGGAGGCGGCGCAGTTGATGAGTTCTTGCTCGCCATTATCGTTGGTAATCATATCCTGATAGTAGTAGGTCAGCGGCACCTGTGACCAGGCCCCGGCAACATCCATATATACGAATACTGCGCCATAGTTGAAAACATTATCGTTGATGGCTGGATAGTCAATTTCGACCATCCATTGGCAATCGTTCACCCATTGCCAATCATTGGAATTAATAGTCAATGTAGATGAAGCAACATTGACATAGCCGTCATTTCCGTCATTCCCAGCAGGGCCTTGCGGACCAACTGGACCAACAGGGCCAACAGGACCGGCAGGGCCTTGGGGACCTTGAGGCCCCATCGGACCAACCTTGGTACAAGAAGCTGAAAACAAGACAGCTAAAATCATCATGCAGATTATGCTTAACTTTTTCATTGTATTGAATTTTAATTATTTTTCTAAAACATAGAGACGCGCCATGGCACGTCTCTACCTGAATTATCCTATCATATTATTATTAATCATCAGCCAGTTGGAAGGCAGTCTTCACAGCTTCGTAGCTGCTGTAGTCGACATCGCTACGAGAGTTGTACACTGTGGCTTCGATGGCCACAATCTTGAAATCGTGGGTGTCGGGGCGATAGCCGTTGTAGAAGTCGCTCTCCGTCCAGAAGAGGCGTACGCCACCGTCGCTCAGGGTGGCCACCTCGATGGAGGCGGCGCAGTTAATGACTTCCTGTGAGCCGTCGTCGTAAGTAAATAAGTCTTGATAGTAATAGGTCAACGGCACTTGCGACCAGGCACCTTCCACGTCCATATAGACAAGAACTGCGCCATGGTTGAATACATTGTCGGTGACGGCTGGATAGTCAATCTCGACCATCCATTGGCAGTCGTTTACCCATTCCCAATTGTTGGGATAGATGGTTATGGTCGACGAAGCCACGTTCGCGTTGCCATCATGTCCGGCGGGACCTTGTGGACCACGGCAAGAGGCTAAAAAAGTTACGGCCAAAATAGTCATGCAGATTACACTAAGCTTTTTCATTGTGTTAGATTTTTGAATATTAGACATTATTTTAATTCCATTTTACGCTGCAAAACTACAAAAATCCTGCCAAAAAAACAGCCGTCCCCGAAAAAACGAGGACGGCTTGAAATAATCCTATTGTCTTCCAACTTCTTATGGCAGGAATGGCATTTTCACCACGACAGCCTTAATGAGTTTGTTGCGGATCTTGATAAAGATTTCGGTATCCTTCTTGCTAAAGGCCTTCTTCACCAAAGCGGTACCGATGTTCTTGCCAGTAGAGGGTGACGGACTGCCTGAGCGCACCATGCCGATGCAGTTGCCTTCAGCGTCGCACACTTCATAGCCGTTACGCGGAATACCGCGGTCGATCATCTCGAAGCCGACAATCTTCTGGCTCACGCCATTGGCCTTTTGGGCAGCGAAGATTTCACGATTGAGGAAGTCGTTGCCGTCCACGAACTTGGTGATCCAACCCAATCCAGCCTCGATGGGGCTGATGGTGTCATCGATCTCGTGACCATAGAGGCAGAAACCCTTCTCGAGGCGCAGGGTATCGCGGCAACCAAGACCAGCGGGCATGATGCCGAATTCCTTGCCAGCCTCAAACACAGCGTCCCAAACCTTCTTGGCATGGGCAACAGGGATGTAGATCTCGCAGCCGCCTGAGCCTGTGTAACCTGTGGTCGAGAAGATGATGTTGTCGACACCGGCGAAGTTGATGATTTGGAAGGTGTAGTATTCCATATCCACCACGTTGGCCTTGGTGAGTTTTTGCATGGCTTTCAGGGCGTTGGGGCCTTGCACGGCCAGCTGAGCCCATTCTTCGCTCTCGTTCTTGAAGTCTTCACCGAGGGTCATGCCAAACTTTTCGGCAATCTGACTCATCCAAGCCCAGTCCTTGTCGATGTTGGCAGCGTTGGGCACCATGAAATAATGGTCGTCGGCGATGCGGTAGACGAGCATATCGTCCACGATGCCGCCCTTGCCGTTCGGCAGGCATGTGTATTGCACCTTGCCGTCGCTCAAAGCGGCCACGTCGTTGACGGTGCAATATTGCATGAACTGCTTGGCCATGGGGCCTTTGGCACGGAACTCGCCCATATGCGACACATCGAATACACCGACGTTGTTGCGGACGTTGTTGTGCTCTTCGACGAGGCCAGTGTATTGAATCGGCATATCGTAACCAGCAAATTCAGCCATCTTGGCGCCCAAATCGTGATGGATTTGGTTGTAAGGGGTTTTCTTTAATTCGATGTTTTCCATTGTATGGTATTTAAGATTTAATATTTAAAGATTCAAAATTTATCTTCTCGTGTCATGCAGTCCCTTCTTGAAGCTGGGACCGAAATGCAGTTTCGTGTACTTGAGGTCGTAAACGGTGACCACCTTTGCAGGATCGGCGTTCATTTGACGTTTCAGCGTGCAGCCGTTAGCAGGGTCGACCCAGTATTGGATGACCACATCTTCGTCTTCAAAGTCGACAAAGAAATGCCAGCAGTTGATGTCAAGCACCTTTTCCGTGCCGACGTAGTAGTTGGAGAGGTTGGTCTTGTCCACCTCGGTAGCGAAGGCGTTGATGATGGGGAAGCTTTCACCGAATTCTTCAAACTCCCAGTCGACATCGTCGGTCCAGCCTTGAGCATCTGCACGGTAGTACCAGTTCTTTCCTGTCTTGACATTCCAGAAGCGGTCTACGCCCAGACCGTCGTTGAAGGCTTCGTCGTCACCATGTCTCATATAGGTCTCGTTGCGTTTGGTGCCCAAGTCGTTGATGGTGATGAAGAAGTTGTCGGTGGGTGGGTTGAATTCGTAAGTGCCCGTAAAAGTCTGCGTGGCAGGTTTCACAGGTTTCTCAACCACAACAGGGACATCGTTCGGATCAAAAACGATGAAGCTGGCCACGGCTTCAACATCGCCGTCGTTACAGGTGGCAATGATGCTGCTTTTGCCTACTCTTTTCGCGATAACCTGAATGCAGTCGCCAAACTTGACAGGCTTGAAACTGATGATTTTGGGTCCATTAATTTCGTAGCCGGTGTTGTCGCAGTTGTCGAAAGGCCTCCATACGACAGTGTCGCCCAAAGCCATCTTGAATTCATTTTTGTTCATTTCTTGTGCCGTAACAAGGCCGCAGAAACAAAGAATCATGAAGGATAATAGTGCTTTTTTCATATTGATAGGTTTTGAAATTTGATGCAAAAATACAAAATATCTAGATTCAGAGTGAAATTGCTGTGGAAAAATGCATTTAACTATGGCACTTTTGACATCTTGGGCAAATGCCTTTGAGCACAAAATTAGCACTTTGCATTAGGTAGCCTTCGGGCAAATGAACCTCTGGAATGGCAAGGTCTTCAAGACAAATGGTCTCGCCACAGTGCTCGCAATGGAAGTGAATATGCATGTCATTGTCAATCGCGTGGTCGAGGCTGTGGCAGAGTTCATAACGCACACCTTCACCGTCTTCAAGCACATGGACGAGATGCTGTTCCTTGAAGAGTGTCAAAGCACGGAAGATGCCTGATTTGTCGATGCTTCTGATGCGGTCTTCCAACTCTGTCATCGAGAGGGGACGGCTTTCCTCAGCCAAAGCTTTGGCCACGATGATACGATTGGCGGTAGGCTTGATGCCGTGTTCTTTCATCAATAAGGTAAGGTCGGACTCATTCATTGGTCTTGATTTTTTCAAAAGTTTGATCGAAAGCCTTGCGCATTTTTTCTTCGTCACGAATAATTATTCGCAATTCCTCCAATCGAGCGGCATTGTCCGACTCTGGAATCCAAAGGCGGAGATAGCCTGTGTCGGAATACTTTTCCAACAGATGTTCTCGGAAGCGTTGGTATTGTTGCTCCTTGTCATACTCGGGGAAGTGGTCTTGAGTGAACTGAATGGTGCGTCGGATGACTTTTTCGGGTAAGATGAGCCGGTCGGCCTCGGCCACAATTTTGCCATAGATGCTGCGCGGCTCATGACCCGAGGAAGCGCGGTGGTCTTCGGCAGCTTGAGCTATGGTCTCGATCTGTTCTTCAGTGAACCATTCGCGCAGTCTTTGGTCTTCGCGGATAATGCGTCCTGAAACGAGATGATGGGTGTCGCGACCTTCGCAAAGTCCAGTGTCGTGATAGGCAGCAATGGTGTAGACCATATTCTCATCCACATCATAGTGCTCGGCCAAAGCCATACTCCGCGCTATGACCTCCTCGGCATGGTTCCTTTGGTGTGCCGCATCGAAAGAATCGTAGCGAGGTAGGATGTTTTGCTCGATGTAAGATTTTATTTCTTGCTGTATCATCATCTGTATAATATAGGACCGTCCGATGATTTCCCTCTTCCCTTTGGAAGGGAGATTGTGGCAGTCCTTCATTCGATTATATTTTTAAAATTACCATCCACCGCCTCCAGCACTCACCGTTGTGACCATTGAGTTGATGTTGAATGTGGTGCTCTGCCCGTCTGTATAATTGACGGGCCCCATAAAATAGCCGTGCCATTCGTTGACTCCTCCGCTGTCTATAATTCCGCCGAATTTGACGGTGTAACTTTGGCCTATTTGGAGTTGTGGGTCGGTGAAGAGCATAACCATACTGTTGCCTCCTCCTCCAGGACCTCCGCCACCGCCGCTGGTGAATGTCGGGCATTGGTAAGTGCAGATGACCGTGCCGTCCGATTTGAGAATTTGGATGGCATAGCCAGGCTGCGTGTTGATTTTTAGCGAAGGCTGGGTGCAGACGTTGGTTGTGGGGTTGCTGGTGCCACCGCCTGTGCCAACGGAGGTGCTGCCCGTGATTTTGAATTGGTTCCAGTCGCAGTCGAAGCCCTCTTCAGGCGAACGCGAGCCGTTGGAGATATTGAAGCCGCCATTGATGAACATGGTGCCATTCGAGTCGGTGCCGTCGTTGGCGTCGCTGTGGGCGTAGTACACACCGTCGTTGATGGTGAGGTTTTGAGCCGCATTCACAGCATCATCCTTCACAGAATAGGCCTCAATGTTGCCGCCGTTGATGGTCAGCGTGGCCTTGCTTTCGATGCACTCGCCGCCTTCGTTCTGCGACTGTGTGCAATGCACAGTGATGTTGCCGCTGTTGATGGTCAGGTTGCCTTGTGCCTTGATGCCTTTCGGATTGGCATAATCTCCTCCGCCACCAGGTCCTGGAGGCCATCCGCCACCACCACCGCCAGAACTGATGGTAATGCGCTCACCGCTGGTGGTGACGTTGAGGTTGAGGTCGTCGTTGTTGGCGCCTTGTCGGCCGATGTCGAGGGTGCCGCCAACCTTGATGCCCTTGCCGCCTGTGCCCGAGCTGCTGAGGGTGAGATTGCCGGCCAAAATTTGCATGTTTCCGTCGCATTTCAGACACGATGAGGTGTAGGCATCCTTTGTACTACCGCTGACGGTGTAGGAAGCACCGTTGCCCTCCGTGGTGATGTGGAATGTGCCACCATCAATGGTCATATTGCCTTCGGCACTGATAGCCTTGCCGCCATGGTTGGATTCGGGAAGGGTGATGATGAAGTAGCCCCCCGTGATGTTGATGTCATTGTCGCATTTGATGGCAGTGCAATAGGCAGGCTCATTCTGGTTGTTGACCGATTGCATTACCGTATTTCCATATGAAGAGATTTCGATCAAACCATCAGATATATAGAGGTTGCCGTCAACCTTGATGCCTTTGGACATGTCGCCGTAATGAGAGATGCGGATGTCACCGTTGATATATGCATCGCTGTCAGCTTTGATGCCTTTGCTGTCTTCGCCATAGGTGGAGGCGCTGAGAAAGCCTCCGTTCATAGTGAAGATACCAGACACTTTCACGCTTCTGGCTGTTGGTGCATCGGTGGAGATGCTAATGTTGACGTTTTGAATAGTGATGTCGCCTGAAAAATCAAGGCCATCAGAGCCGGAATGGAGGACGAGTTGTCCGTCGTTCCAGACAAGGTTGCCGCTGCCATGGATACCGTCGCTGTCGGCATCATGGATGACGATGTTGGCTGTGTTGACGGTCATTGTCCCTTCCACGGAGATGCCATGTTTGGCGTTGCCTGTAACTTCGAGGGTGCGCATAGCACTGCCTGTACCATTGAGAGTGAGGTCGCCAGCTGCATACAATGCTCCATTGATGGTGCTGTTGACGTAGTCGGCAATCTCGGAAATGCCTCTGAGTCTCAGTGTTGCAGCTACTGGTGACGCAATATTAATGGCTGCAGTAGTGTTGCTGGTCAAGGTCAGTGTACTGAGCACCATATAGAAAGAGGAGGTGCTGTAAATGGTCAGCGAACCATCGTCGGAACTGCCGGAAACGACATAAGGCACATTAGACATAGTGGAGTTCACGGTCACATTAGCACTGTTTGTGCTCACCGTCACCCCGTCGTTGGCAAAGGGGTTGATGACATTCACGTTGGAACCTGTATAGATGATGTATACCGTGTCGCCCGCAGGTGGCACTTCCTGTCTTACAAAAGTGATGCTGTCGAATTGCGTGATGGGGAAGCTGACCGTACCGTTTTGCGCGTTGATGAGCAAATTGGCGGGCTGGTGGCCTTGGAAGCGGATGCCGTTGATGGCGTTCACATCGTTGTCGTAGGTCACCGAACCGTTATTGTGCAGGTTCATATGGTAGTTCTGTGCACTTAGGCCTATGCAACCCAGCAGGAAGGCCATGATAAACAAGGTCTTTCTCATAGCTTGATCATTTTAAGGGTGCATGACTCGGTTTTAACCAAATAAAGCCCAACAGGGAGGTCGGAGATATCAACCAGTTGGTCCCCAACGGCTTCCAACGACTTTACCAAACGGCCGTCAAAGGCATAAATGCAGATGGTTTCTTTGCCGTCGAGGTTATGGAGTATGAAGGCATCGTGAGTAGGATTAGGGGAGAGGTAGATTGAAGTGTTCGGTGTCTCGGAGATGCCTTCCGTCTCGGTGCAAGTGATTTTGCGGATGTCGGCAAGGTTGAATCGGTCAGACCGTACACTTTTGTCGTAGACGGCAATTTCGACCACAAGGGTTTCGTTGTCTTCAAAATAGGCGCGGTCGCTTTCGGCCATAAAATAGGAGCGTTCGGTGCCATCGTTCAAGTGGATGGTCATCTGTGTGGATTGCGCTGTAAGGGGGAAGACCAACCCTAAAATGAAGGCTGCGAGCAGCAACCCGCGTTGGAAAATCTGTTTCATGGATGGAAATTTAAAATACGCAATAAAGTGAAAACTGCAAAGATACACTTTTTTGGAATAGTATGGTTGTCGTTATGAAGAAAAAAGTTGTTTTGCTTTTGCAGGCCTCAACGGGTATGTCATCCCAACGCAGGCACGTGGGCAAAGGCATGGGATCTATGCTCGTTGAGGCCGCCCATATAAGGTTTATACTTCTTGAACCAACCTTCTATAGATTCCATGCTCACGCACTTCCTCTGCAGGAATGACATAGAAGGTCTGGCTATAACATAGGAGGCTAACTGGCTGTCATGTATGGTGCTGTGACGGATTCTTTGCAGTCCATCATTTCCTTTGGTGTTCCTGCGAAAATGACCTTGCCACCCATGGCACCGCCACCGGGACCGAGTTCAATCAAGTAGTCGCAGGCTTTTAACATCTCCAGGTTGTGCTCGATGAGGAAGATAGTATTGCCTGCTTCGACCATGGTGTCGAAGAGGTCGAGGATGCGCTTGATGTCGTTGAGGTGCAAGCCATCGGAAGGTTCGTCCATGATGAAAATCTTACCCGCGTCACGAAGGTATGAGGCCAACTTAATGCGCTGTAACTCACCGCCCGAAAGCGTTGAAAGCGATTGGTTCATATGGAGATAGCCCAAACCAACCTTGCGTAGCGGCTCCAGCTTTTCTGCAATGACGGTGCCTGCAAACATTTCAGAGGCTTTGTTGGCGGTCATATCCATCACCTCGGCGATGTTCAGGCCGTTGACCTTGTAGGCCAGCACCTCGTTGCTGTAACGCAGGCCACCGCAGGCCTCGCAAGTGGTCTCGATGGCGTCCATGAAGGCCATGTCGCTGACGATGACACCTTTGCCTTGGCAAACGGGACAACCGCCCCTGCCGTTGAAGGAAAACAAGTCGGCCTTGGTCTTGTTCACTTTGGCGAACAACTTGCGGATGTCGTCGGCCACATCAAGGTAGGTGGCAGGGGTGGAACGCAAACTGATGCCGATGTTCTTTTGGCTAATGTAGACGATCTCTTCGGAATTGGGATAGGCATTGCGGAAACACTCCATCAGTGAGCTCTTGCCCGAGCCAGCCACACCCGCAATGCCGCACATCACACCGAGAGGCAAATCGATGGTCAAGTTTTTGATGTTGTGTAGTGTGGCATTTTCCAAATGGAAGAATGATTTAGGTGGACGCACTGCTTCCTTAATGGCACTCGTCACGCTGAGCGATGTGCCAGTAAGGGTTTGACTGTGCAGCAGCTCATCATAACTGCCTTCAAAGACGATTTCACCGCCTTTCATGCCTGCGCCAGGGCCCATGTCGATGATGTGGTCGGCGATTTTGATCATCTCTTTGTGGTGTTCGACAAGGATGACGGTGTTGCCATGGTTTTTCAGCTTCTGTACCGACTTCTGCATGAGCAGGATGTCGTGGTTGTGCAGACCCACGCTGGGCTCATCGAGGATGTACATCACATCGGAGAGTGGTGAGTTGATGTATTTGGCGATTTTGCAGCGTTGCGCCTCGCCGCCCGAGAGTGTGCCGATGGCGCGGTCGAGGGTAAGGTAGCCGAGGCCGATTTCCTCTAGAGCCGCCAACCTTTCGATGGTGGCACGTTTGATGTCCTCGGCGAGCGGATTGTCGATGGTTTCCATCCATTGGCGGCAGTCAGCGATGCTCATGGCGGTCACCTCGGCGATATTCACACCCTTGATTTTGCAGGAGCGAATCTTCTCGTTGAGGCGGGTGCCGCCGCAATCGGGGCAGGTGCCCATGGTCAGCATCGGGTTGAGTAAAGCAGCGTGGAGCAGACCTTCCTCCGAGTTGATGATGCTGCGGTACATTCTGGGAATGATGCCTTCGTATTTGGCACTCTTTGGCCAGTTGGAAGGCGGGTTTTTCAGTTTGATTTGTGGCGAATTAAGGAACAAGTCCAACTCTTCGGGTGAGTAGTCCTTGATTTTCTTGTCAAGGTCGAAAAGACCGCTGTGGGCATATCGAATCCAGCGCCAACCACCCTTGCCGAAAGCGATGTAATGAATGGTATCCTCGTCGTTGAGCGACTTGTCAAAGTCAACCAACTTGTGGATGTCTAGTTCGCGGATTTCACCCAATCCGGCGCAGCGCGAACAACTGCCCGAAGGGTGGTTGAACGAGAAGGCATCGGAATAGCCCACGAAAGGCTGCCCAATACGCGAAAACAACAATCTTAATAAAGCATAGATATCTGTGTACGTGCCAACTGTAGAACGGGAGTTGGAAGTCGGTTTCCTTTGCTCAATGACAATGGCGATGGGCAGGTTTTCGATGTCGCCGACATGGGGACGACCGTATTTAGGCAAATATTGCTGGGTAAAAGAAGGGAAGGTGTCGTTTAGTTCACGTCGCGACTTGGCGGCGATGGTGTCAAGCACCAACGATGACTTGCCCGAACCAGAAACACCCGTTACCACAGTAATCAACCGCTTGGGTATCTTGACGGATACATGCTTTAGGTTGTTTTCGGTGGCGTCTTTTATGATGATTTGGTCAAAATTAATGGGCATAAATGGTTTTTTTTTGGCGTTGCAAAGGTAAAAATTATTACTTTTGCAGCCCGATGAAAGACAGAAAGAAGACATTTGTTTCAAAAATGTCATTCCCCCTTCTCTTTATTTTACTTGTATTCCTGGGTGGTTGCACTTTGGTTTCAAGGATGGTTTGTTGGAATGACGATAAAGTCAACTGCGATGACGCCGTGTTACAAGACTTGCCGGCCATCGATTATTGCGATGGTTTGTTTGTGACGAAATGGGACACGACCAAATATGTTTTGCCCGACCCATCAAATTTTTACATCCATCCCACATTGGCTGACAGCATCATTGACTATGCCATGAGGTTTATGCGCGTTCCGTATGTGCCTGCGGGACATGGCCCTGACAAGTTCGACTGCTCGGGCTTTACCCATTTCGTTTTCAGTCGTTTTGGCTATAACTTAGGCTATTATGCTTCCGACCAGTTGCATCAGGGATGGTGCGTGATTCATAGACCAGAAGAGCTGAAAAAAGGCGATTTGGTGTTTTATGGTGGCCGACACAACACAAGAAAAATTGGTCACGTGGCTATCGTGGTGAACAATGATCCCGTCAGCCATAGTTTCACTTTTATCCATGCTACCGTGTCATTAGGTGTGACCGTTTCCACTTCTACGGAGCCTTATTATGCTAAGCGGTACATTACAGCGTGTAGAGTTTTACCCGATAGTTGATATGAAAACCAGATTCTTTTTGTTCGTTCTGTTGGCATTTGCTTTTCCTTTTGGCGCAATCGCTCAACTTGAGCATCCTTCCATTGGTACTACAGTGAAGTCAGATGATGGTGCTTTTGCCATCACGCTGATTGGGAAAAAACAACAATATTCAAAGGCCGAAAAAGATACTTGGGATCAGGATGTCCGTTCACCCAAGTCGGTTAACATCCATCCCAATGGAACGAAATATTACGTCAATTCTTTGGAGGCTGCCAAAACGGTGGTCTACGAGGCAGGCACCAACGATAAATTGAAGGTCATCCATCATAGGTTTACGGATGCGGATTCGGCTTTGTGGAGCAAGTCCTCTGGCTTGTTCGAGTTTACGCATTACGAGGACGACCTTGACAATTTCTACGGAAAACCCGTCGAGAGTGCCTTCTCTCATGGTGGACGTTATCTGTGGGTACCGTATTACCGCCGTAGTTACGATATTAATGCCCAAGACCCTTCTGCGGTGGCCATCATTGACACGGAGACGGATCGCATCATCCGCCTTATGGAAACGGGTCCGCTACCCAAGATGATTGCTGTCTCGTATGATAACAGGTATGTCGCTATCACGCATTGGGGCAACAACACCGTAGGCATCATTAATATCATGAGTGAGTCGCCCCAAAAATGGCATTATGTGTCATGTGTTGAGGTGGGGAAGAAATTAACCTTGAATTTTAGCCTCACCCATTCAGTTAATCGCGATGTGAACAGTGGGCTGTGTTTGCGCGGGACGGTGTTTACTCCTGACAGCCGTTACCTTTTGGTGGGTTGCATGGGCGGTAATGGCGGTGTCGCTGTGATTGATGTGCCCAATGCGAAATATCTTGGCACCGTGTATGGCATGATGACGAATCTGCGTCATTTGGTCATCCATGGCGGCTATCTGTATCTGAGCATCAACAAGTATGGCTATGTGCAACGCATCCCGTTGAAAGACTTTATGTTGGCTGCCACCAATATGCAGAACAAGAAAACCACAATCAACGGATGGGAGAATTGCAAGGTGGGTTCTGGCACTCGTACGATTGAAATCACTCCCGACGGCCGTTATATCGTTGCTGCCTGCAACTCGAGCAGTTGCCTCTCGGTCGTCGACACGCAAACCATGAAGATTATTGCCACCATCTCGGCCGATTCATATCCTGTCGGTCTCGACATCTCGAAGGATGGTAAGTACGTCTATACCACCTCACAGGGCCGTTCAGGTCTTGGGGGCAATTGTGTCGACATCTATCGGATGGATTATTGATTCTTTCCTCTTTGTTTTATTGCATCTTGGATGGTCACTTGATGTGGCACATCTTCACTTTGGCTTCAAGGATGTCGCTTTCTGCAACGGTCATGAGGTCTCTGTCAAGAATCACGAAATCAGCGTCTTTCCCTATTTCTATGCTGCCTTTCCGGTTTTCGAGGAAGCAGCCTTTGGCCACCCAAATCGTGATGGAACGAAGGGCTTGTTCTCGGGTTAAGGCGTTCTCCATCTGGAAGCCCTCGGTGGGTGTGCCGTCCAAGTGCTTGCGAGCGACGGCAGCATAGAAGGTGTAAATTGGGCTGATGTCCTCGATGGGGAAGTCAGTGCCATTAATGACCCAACCGTTTTGTTGTAGCAGCTGTTGGTAGGCGTATGCGTTCTTGATACGTTCGCCAAGCCGCTCGTCGGCCCAGTCCATGTCGGAGGTGCAGTGCGTGGTTTGGATGGAAGGGATGACAGACAGTTTGCCATAGCGTTGGAAGTCGGCTTCGTCCACCACCTGCGAGTGCTCGATGCGCCAGCGGAGGTCGTTTTGGCCTTTGAGGTATTCGGAGTAGATGTCGAGGATGTGTCGCACGCCGCCATCGCCGATGGCATGGCAACAGACTTGATAGCCAGCATCATGGGCTTTTTGGCAGACATGGCGGTAGAAATCGTCGCTTTCCAAAATCAAACCGGTATTTTTAGGGTCATCGGAATAAGGCTCAATCAGTTTTGCGCCACGAGAGCCTAAGGCTCCATCGGCATAAATTTTCACGCTTCTGACGGTGAGCCTTTCCTTGTCGATGACACCTTGTCGCATGAAACGGTCCATCGTTTCGTCGTCAGGGTTCACCATCGCGTTGACGTGCATCTTGAGTTGCCCCGCCTGTTGCAGGCTGTCGATGAGCTCGATGGTGGCGATGTCCTGCCCCGCATCGGTGACGCTGGTCAGACCGGCGGCCATGCAGTTCTCTTGCGCCTTGAGTAGGGCTTGGATGCTTTGGGCAGTCTCCATTTTGGGTACCAAAGCCTTGGCTGCATCGGCGAGGTTGTCCAACAGCACGCCCGTGCAGCGACCCTCTTTGACAATGGCCATGCCGCCGTCCATCTTTGTGTTTTGGTTAATGCCAGCCAGTTCAAGCACTTCTTTAGAAACCAGCACCGCATGACCGTCCACGCGGGTCAGCAGGACTTTCTTTTCGGGGAAGGTTTCAGCCAACTTTTCATTGTCGGGAAACTCGGCCACTTCCCAAAGGTTTTGGTCCCAGCCACGGCCCAACAGCCATTCGGAAGGGTAGAGGCTGTCGTGCACCTTGAGGCGTTCGATGACCTCATTGAAAGAAAGGCAGCCTTTTAGGTCGACCCAGCGGATGAGGTTTTCGCCATAACCCGTGAAATGGCAATGGCCGTCCATAAATCCGGGATACACCGCATCGCCATGTGCGTCTATGGCTTCTTCTGCGATATAATGGCGTAATATCATGTCGTCATCACCGACAGCGACAAACTTCCCGTCTTTCACGGCGAAGGCTTGTGCCTTCGAAAAGTCATTGTCGATGGTGTAGATGTTGGCATTGGTAACGATAAGGTCAACTGGAATTTGAGGATTGCAAGAAATCATAAAGTTTAAGATTGAAGCGAAAAGTGCTATGGTAAATGTTTGTTTTGCAAGTGTTTTCATTTTGTTGAGGTTTTTATAGCCATTCCACTTTGCCGTTTTGGATGTTGTAGAACGCGGCGATGACTTTGGCATTGAGATGATGCACTATCTCATCTGCCCTTATTTGCTGTGCCATAATTATGGCATGACGGCGAGCGTTGTCGTCAATGCAGCATTCGTAGTCCAACGAAGGCTTGATACGCTTGGCGATGGCAAGGATATTACCAGGAAGCGTCTTGCCTTGGGAAGTCGCAGTAACGGCTCCGCAACTGCTATGTCCCATCACCACCACAAGCGGTGTTCCAAGATGCTCAACGGCATACTCCACTGAGCCTAACACATCTTCGTCCACTACATTGCCCGCGTTGCGAATGACGAAAAGGTCGCCGAGTTTTAGGTCGAAGATAATTTCAGGTGCCACGCGGCTGTCGGAGCAGCACAGCACCACGGCGAAGGGGTGTTGGCCTTCGCACAAAGCTTTGCGGTCTTCGGCATAGGTGTCTTTGGGCAAAAGGTCTCCCGTTATGAACCGTTCGTTGCCGGATTTGAGTAGTTCTATGGATTTATCTGATTGGATGTTCATTGTAAACAGTTCTTTTGGGTTTTATCAGAATCTTAAAATGTCTTCCTCCGAATTGGAAAAGGCGTTGGAACGCTCCAACTGGAGTTGCATAGTGTTAAAGTCTTCTGCTTGCAGTTGGGAACTGAATTGACGTACGCGGCTCATGGCGCGGATAAGCACTGATGGGTCGCTTTGGTGGGTCAGTTTTCGCAAAGCATCAAGATAATCAGTCCTGAACACGGTAGGGATGATGATTTTCGATTCGTTGGCATGGGTCAGCTCAGCGTTCATCATGATACGTGATATACGACCGTTGCCATCATCGAAAGGATGTACTTCACTGATCATGAACAGCATAAAAACCGATTTGGCAAATGGCGACCTAAGTGCCTGATAAAAATCGAATCCTTTTTTCAAGGTTCCTCTGACGAGTTCGTAATCAACGAAAAGGCTGTTTCCTGCGCGGTTGTTCTTCATCTTGAACAGGCCTGGATGCTTTTCAAGGCGGGCTGATAGCAGTTTCCTATGTCTTGATTGAAGGAGGTTAATTAATTCCTCAGTAGAATTTGGGATAATGGACATTTCACTTCGGTCGGCAACAATGGCGAATGTACCTAGCATGTCGTGGGAATCCTCATTTCTCGATGGCATCGGTTGGTTGGTCTCGATGATTTGTTTGGCATCATCGATGGTGAATTCCGTCCCTTCGATGTAATTGGAGAAATAGCTTTCGAAGAAAGCGAAATTGCGGTAGGATTGGCTCGTGAGATTGCTTTCTGGGAAGGAGGTGAACACTTCTGTATTAAGGGCAGAAAACAGCGTTTGGAAAAGCTCGTAACGGAGTGGATCATATGGCTCGCCGAAAACCCGTGCTGTGGCCAAGGGCGAGGTCAGGATTCTTGCATCACGACTGGATAGCAATGCGCCGATGATTTTGTCCAAGCGGGTAAATTCATGGTTCATATCCAATCGTTCCGCTAGGGTACGTGCTTTGTCGCGCAAGGCATTGATAGCGACTTCACCGTGTATGCGGATCACTTTCTCCAAGCGGTCTTCAATGGTGGATTGAGGCAGACATTTCGCATTTTCCTTTTTCTGATAGGCTATTTGCAGGTTCTCCAAAAATGCCCTTTCGGGGCAGGCGATGAATAGGCCGTTCACGAAAGGTGTGTCTTCTGGCTGTCCTGAAGGCCCTTCCAACAAATGGACGACGAGGCCAGGCAATCCGACCTTTTTTGTGTATTTGTAGGTTAGGAAAAAGTCTCCTGTATCGGTCGGCTTCATTTCGAAAGCGGAACGATGGCTGACCACAGCCTCAGGAAACAGTCGCCCCAAAATGAGGAAGAGGTTTCTGCGCACAATGGTTTCATTGGACTCGTTCAGATTGGAGGTGTAGATTTTCGGCACAACTTTTCTGGCAAGTCCTTTTTTCACCAAGTCCGACAGATAGTAGGAATACTTCTTGTCACCATTGGCCACCAAGATTTCAGGCAGTTTTTCGCTGCTTTTCGGAAAATTTTCCATTTTCATTTCAGATTTGTGCAAAAATACGGAAAATTTTCCATTTTTTAATAATTATTTCGGATTTTTTTCCATTTTCAAATGATTTTTCTGGATTTTTTTCCGTTTTTACAATATCTCCCGTGCAATCCAAGCGCAAGCCTCGGCATCAGCTAGAGCATGGTGGTGGTTGACCAAATCAAAACCGCAGGCTGCCGCTACGGTGTGCAGCTGGTGGTTGGGTAGCAGCTTTCCGAAATGTTTGCGCGAAGCGCGGCAGGTGCAGTAGAACTGATAGTCAGGGTAATCCATCTGGTAGCAACGCATCACGGCTTTTAGGCAGCCTTCATCGAATGGGCTATTGTGCGCCACGAGAGGCAAGCCTTCGATGAGCGGCTCAATTTGCTTCCAAACGTACGGGAACACGGGGGCATCCTCGGTGTCCTCCTTGGTAATACCGTGAACCATTGTATTCCAATAAAGGTAATAATTCGGCTCAGGCTGAATAAGCGAATAGAACGAGTCCACAAACTCGCCCTCTTTCACGATCACCACGCCGACGCTGCACACACTGGTGCGTTCGTTGTTGGCGGTCTCGAAGTCTATGGCGGCGAAGAAGTTCATTTCTTGCTGTAATTGTTCCACATTCGTTTGATCATGCCAGCCATCTCTTTACGCAGCCAAAGTGGTTCCAACACTTCAAGCGCATCGCCGTTCCAAAGGAGTTCTTGCTGGAAGTCGAAGGTGGGGCGCACCTCGACGGAGAAGATGCTGTATTCCCCCGTATGCAACAGCTCCTTTTGTGAAGAATGCAAGGGTAGGGAACGCAGGTAGTTGGCTTGGTTGGCTCTCACTTTCAGCTTCACGGTCTCGATAGGGCATTCCTCGTCGCGAATGATGCCGAAACAGCCTTTGAAGTAGTTCTCTGGACTGAATTTCTTGGGGTATTTGAAGGTCTCCTCCGACAGCTGGGCCTCCTGTACGCGGTCCAATGAATAGATGCGGATTTTGTCTTCGTAGACGCTGTTGCCCACCATGTACCACCGCTGCCGGAACAACTTCACGCAATAAGGCGCCACGGGGAAGGTGTGCTCGCTTTCGCTCCAAAAGCCTTTATAGGTGATTTCAAGCAAACGGTTTTTCTTCATGGCTGCCATGACCGTGGCGAGGAAGTCCTGACCCGATGGGATGCTTTCTAGTAGGATACGGTCGCTGAGGGCTTTGTTGTCCAACAGCGTGTTGTTGACCGACATAGTGCTGAGCAGCCAGCGTTGCAGGCTGTCGTCCTCAAACACCTCGCGGTTCTCGATATAATAGCGGTCGCCGTCGCTCTTGTCGCACATGATAACGAGGCCGAACATATCTTCAACAGCGTTTTTCCACGTGTGGAACGTGCGGCGCGGAATCTCCAGACCTTCGCTCAAATCAGTTTCCAACCACCGCCGGTTGATTTCCTTCAGGGTGATTTTCTTGGCTTTGTATAGGGTCTCTACTAGCCAGACGTATTTGTTGATTTGGTTTTTGGACATAAGGGGTTCGTTTTAATGCGGCAAAGATACGAAAAAGCCTGTGCTGAATTGTTGCACAGGCTTGACATTTTTGGTTCTTTTTTATCTATTTACCAGACCTGGTTACTAGACCTGGCCGATTAATGGTTGATTCTTTTCACTAATTCTTCTATGCACCGAACAATCTCTTCGTCAGTAGAACCTATTGGTAAAGTTTTAACAATCCGACGGTTTCCTTCAACTTTTCCAAGTGTTTTCGGAGCATTCAGCTCTTTCATCAGTTGCTCACATTTTTCATTGTCCTTGTCACGATTCCACAACACAAAAACGATTTGATTGTTTTTATAATAGACATCAAAAAATGGATTTCCGTATGGCTTGCTTTTGTAATCACAAACAAAGCGGGCATACTTAAAATATTCTGTTTCCTCATGTACATATATCCAAAAAAACCATGTCTGAGCATATTTATCTACAACGCCTCTTTCGCTTAAAATGTTCCACCAATTGGCAAATGGCGCGAACAACTCTATATCGGAAGCAAGGGTGTCAATCCATTCTGCAACTACTTGCTGTATTCTTTCATTTTGACAATAGTTTTTCAAGAACTCGCCCTGCTTTAAATCATATATTCCACCATCAGTTAGGTGACTCCACCATGTTCCATGTGATTGCTGTCCGCCAAATCTCCTATTCAATGACTTCGCAAAAACCACGAATCGGTCATACTCCGCTTGGATATAATAATGGCCTTCTCTAAAACCGATTTCAATCACTCCAGGCTTGTTCCCTACTCTATCAAGCCTAAAACCGTCATCATCTTTCCTTGTCACTTGCCATTGCTCTTTTTTATTTGGGTCTTTCCACACAGGCAAGTCGTCTACAATCGCTTTTGCGCCACCCGCAGACTTGTTCATCGCAGTTTCAGCAGGCCAATCTATGGCTAAGTTTACAGTTTTGATTTCTTTGGGCACAAGTCTTTTCACGCTATCAAGAAGTTTTCCAAAGTAGTTTTCCGGATTAGGGAAAGCATCTATCCAATTGATGTTTTTCAGATAATATTTTTTCGCTCCTGTTAAATTGGCACTCGAAATTCTATAGGGAACGATTGGCATCTTGTTTTCAGATGCCATTTCTATTTCCCTGTCTGTCTGTTCAGAGCCATTAAACTCATCCGAAAAAACAACGACCATCATGCAACTATCATCCAAGGCCTCGGTAATTGCACGAGCCCATACGACTCCGGGTAAGATATCGCGATAAGCCACGAAGCATCTATAGCCATTACGCTCAAGAAAACCGCAAATCCCTTCGGCTATTTTCTGGTCATGAGTTGAATAACTGATGAAGACATCATATTTCTTGTTTTCCATAGTTCGTTAGATTATAACAACTTAATACCTGTAAAAAATCATCAACTTCTTCTATTCCAACTCCTTCCTGCACTTGTCGAATAATACAAGCCTTTGCTGGTATTGGCCAGGAGTTCCCTCCCGCCATCGGCAAGGCTGAGAAAGTCACCACACGATGAACCCGAATAACGCATGTTCCAGGAACGTCCTTGGCTGGTTGAATAGTAGATTCCTTTAGAGGTGACGGCGAGCAACTCGTTTCCATAAGGCAAAAGGTCCATGAACGTCCCACACGAAGAGCCGCTGTAACGCATATTCCAAGAGCGTCCACCGCTGGTTGAATACTCGATTCCTTTAGGTGAGATTCTGAGCATCTCACTTCCATAATTAATTAGTTGAGGCATAACGCAGTTTTTAAAGTTTCTGCTGCAAAGATAGTTTTTTATCGAATTGTTTTCATTCGATGAGGTATTTTTCTCATCGGTCGATTTCTTGCTCCCTATGACTGCCACTTTGATACAAACAAAACAAGCTTATGCCGAATTATTTCATAGGCTAAATTTAGTCCATCGTTTTCTTTCTGCGGATTGACTTGGCATATTGTGACAGCTCATTCCGAAGTTCTGGTTGCAACGAAGTGTATCGGATGCAGGTGGCAAGCCAATCAAGAAGGACTCGGCGATAGGCTTCACCTTTGTATTCGATGAATGCGGAAGTTTCACTTCGTTGGTCGTTGAGGGTTAAACTAAGTCGATTGCGCCTTTGCTCAACGATAACGCTTCTACCCTGATTGTCAATAATCCGCAAGTTGGGGCTTACTTGAGCGGATTCACAATCGAACGGGAATGGCCTTTTCTGCCGTACCACTTCATTAAGGAAGGCATACATGAAGACACGCCCCATGCCGTGCTCATCTTCGTGACTGAGCAGACGGGCGATAGTTGCTGTGTTGAATGTTTTCGATGCCATCGCTTTTATTTGCATTTCAGTCTTCTGAAAAACTCCTTTATTCTTGAGGTTCTCTTTGTCTCTTGTTGTGGCTCCGTTATGGAACGGATTAGGCATTTTGCTACTTCCGCCATCAGGCCATCGGCCTTTGCGAAGGCTTGGTTTATGGGCAAGTCGCAGTATTGTTTTTTGATGTACTGGTTGTTGAGCAGGAAGAGCGCATCCGTGTTTCTTGCCAAGTTTTGAATTCCTTCCGAGGCTTGCGAGAATCTACGTTCACCTTCCAACTCAAAAGGCAAAGTGGCAAGGGCAATGGTCGTGATGCCCATCATTTTTGACTCACGGGCGATTACGGGAGCCGCACTCGTACCGCATCCGCCTCCAAGACAGGTGACGACAAAGGTCATGGAAGGTTTGTCATCGAATAGTTCCTTTATTGCATCTGTGTTTTCTTCAGCTGTGACGCGTGCTTTCTCAGGGCTGTTGCCGCTTCCAAGTCCGTCTGTGCCGAGTTGCAAGGTCGTGGCGGCTGCTGATTTCTCGAGCACCTTGGCATCCATGTCGCAGGCCACAAAGGAGAAACCTTCCAAATGGCTTGTGCTTATATGGTTGACGATATTGTTGCCGCCACAGCCAATGCCGATTACTTTAACGGTTGACTTTGTTGTTGAGGTTGCTTTTTTGTTCATAGTCGTTGTATTGTTATGAGATTTCAACATTCAGTTCAATATTAAAGTCGCGCACCCAAAGGAGGTCGAAAATGGCGAATTCCATGTGCTCGAAAAGGTCGTGGAATGCGAATATAAGATGCATGTCTTTTGTCAGTTTTTCGTCTAAACCTTCGTTCCAATTGTCCGTTTCTTCGCTCAAATAGAGCATTTGATGTTCGGATTCTATTGTTGGGACGGGGGAATGATAGGTGTCAATTTGGAATTGTCCGAATCCGTTATGGTACAAAGGAATAAAGTCATCGATTGTTCCATTTAGTATGTCCCACATCCGTTTGGCGCGTTCGTCTTGGATGGGATGCAAAGGAGGATAGTCGTAGCCGAAATGGCATTTGCCTTCCACTTCGATGGTCCCTGGCAATTCTGCTTTGGCCACCGACTCATAAAGTGCTATTGTACGATGGCGCATTTCTATCATCTGTTGCATCATGGCCTCGTTGAAGTCACTGAGCAGTTGCAAATAATTGTCGTCCATCACGAACATTTCGTTCAAGATGGTTTTCCTGATGCCCAAAAGGTTTTGGATGGCTACTCTTCCTGTTTCCATGCCCCACATGCCTTTTTCGCTCTGCCGCTGACAGTCGAGAATCATGTACTCCACCTTCCTAACGGGTTGTGAGTTGTAAATTTCTTGTATGGTCATAATGCGTTACGATTTAACGCTGCAAAGAAAAAGAAAGCCTGTGCCGAATTGAAGCACAGGCTTGGGGGAATATTTGAAAAAACAAATTAGAAATCGGGATTGCGATTATTCATAAGTCCTCCAAATGGGCTAATAACACGCTCATAGATTTTCCATTTGGCTTTGCCTCGATTTGTAGGATGATGCGATTTGATAACTGCAATTCTTTCTTTAGGATAATACCAGAGACAACCATAATTCCTTTTATCAGGATAATTCGGGTCACCAAATTCTTCGTATTCCTTCCCTTTTAGATAATTCTCTGTAACAAATGTAAATTGGGGCTTTCCACAGCAGACGATGATGTTCGGTTTGAGGATGTCCATCTCTTTGGTCAAAAAAGTAGCATCTTGTTTTATCGCTTTTGCAACCTCTTTGTCAGTTACATTTGGCCTCCCTGCCACTTTCTTTGTCTCTATGAGAGCAAACGGAGTGCTGTTCCACATCTTTTTAATTTCATCCATTTTTGTTTTCGATACTTCTGAGTAACCCAATCTGTAATCTTTCTTGGTAATCATCAAGCCATATAACATCATGGCAATGTTTGGCAGAAAACCAGTTCGTCCGACACGACCTCCGGTCAGGTTCCTACATTCTTCATGTTCAACAAGCCAACGTCGAATGTCGTCTTGACCTCCATCTGGACTATCTTTTAGCAAGAACATTATGCGCCTTTCTGATTTCTCCCATAATTCATTAACATAGGACAGGTTATCAGGATTTGGGTTGTCAGGTGTCAGCATCAAACCATCTTTGCAGAATTTGTCTCTGTCTACCTCATCATAACTCATTTTCCATTGCTCAAAGAGCGTGTTTAACTGCTCATTGTAATTTGTATACTTTTCCATATTCGTTAGTTTGATTTGTTAATTCATCTTATTCCACTGATGATACCCTCCCGAAGGGCAGTCAAATGCATTGGGCGACTTTGAAGCATACAACAGAATGCCACATTTCTTGCATTGATAGACATCGGTGCCTATCGGACATAAATCTTGCCAATTGTGGTAGCCTCCAGCAGTGCATCCAAAAGAAGATGGGGCACTCTTGCTTTCGACGAGAAGACCGCATTTCTTGCATCGGTAGTTCTCGCAACCGACTTCGCCAAGGTCGTTCCAATCGTGGTAGTTTCCAGCCCGACAATTGAACGCATTGGGCTGTCGCTCTGTTTTAATCAGAATGCCACATTTCTTGCATTGATAGTTTTTCATGGGCGGCCAGTTCGGGTTTTGCACTTGTAGGCACAATGCCAAGATGATATTTGCAGCAAAGGTAAACATTTCTATGAAACATACAGGGGTTGATAAAAATGTGATTATTTTACCATCCAGTATTCCCTCAATAGTCTTTCGAACTTCTGTTTCCCGTTTCCGTTTCTGTGATGCCATGAGGCAGGATGGGCAGGATGATTGACGAAATCAATCGGGATATTATATGACAATCCATTCGATTCCAAGTACTTCCCGAATTCCAAGTGTGCATATTTACTGACAAATATAACTACATCAGGACGGTCAAGGTCGATAATTCCACATAATGCGCTGCCAGCCACATCACGGTCTAATTGGGTGCAGTCTTTTTTGAATGATTTATTGTTTTTCCTCACCGTGGCCGGACGCAGAAAATAATTATAGAACATGGCCTCCTCATACTCATAGACATACTCACAAAGTGTTTTGTTCAATACTTCATTCATGGATTTACACAACCTATCAAAAGTCTTATACCCATTGTAGTTGTTTACATCTTTCTTCTTTTCTTCTGGTATCAAATGATGTTTGTCTGCTCCCGAATACCACGCTTTTGGGTCCTTAAACACGCTGTCGACATCATCCTCAAAGTAGTTGCTTTCCCCAACTATCAATAGCTTTTTATGTTTCTTGCTGTTCCAATAATTGTCCAAAGAAGCAGGAACGAGCTCGGGAAATCTTACGAAGACGCCTTCTTCGACAATTGAGCCTTTACCGATGTTTGCATATCTGTTGTTTTCCATATTTTATTGATTTATTATGTTTGTGGTTTGTCATATTTGTCAATTCGCCCGTTTTCCGCTGCAAAGAAAACAAAAGCCTGTGCAGAATTACAGCACAAGCAAATCTTTTGTCAGCCAATTTTTTCTTTGAATGGATTGGGAATATCTTGTCTACTCAACCTTGTCAAGTTGGCCGTTGTATTTCATTAAGGAACTCAACTTTGATTTTGTAGTAAAAATCACGGCAATAGATGAAGTCAGTGATGGCGAAATCGGTGTGGTCGAACAGATTGTGGAAGGCTTGTGTCAAGTGCAGGTCTTTGGTCAGTTCCTGGTCAAGGCCTTCGTTCCAGTTGGGCGGCGGACAATTCATCCCGATAAATTCGTCAAAGTCGTTGGAATCAGGATCGTCGTTCCCTTTCAATTGGAGAGGAAAGGATACGCCGTCTTCATACAGCAAGTTCCATCCTGAATCCTGCAAAGCATTCCAAAGCTCTTGTCGGTTCTCGCCTTGCACGGGGTGCAATGCCGGATAGTCATTGCTAAGATAGCAGCAAGCCTCGACCTCCACATCTTCACCGAAGCCTTTGTTGGCTTCATACACGGCGTGGGCTTTGTCGAACATTTCGCGCAAGGCTTCGCGCATTGCGTCGTTGAAGGCTATGATGTCCGGCAACATCATTACTTGTTCGTGTTTCAGCACCCGTTGGTTGATGATACTTTTCCTAACCTGGAGAAGACTACGCTCGTCGGTGTAGTCGTGGTCTTTGCTCCAAAGCCCTTCAAACGACATGATGATTTGGTCTTCAAGTGCCTTTAAGGCATCGTCTTGTAATAAGTCTTTGATTT
>JAEEGI010007644.1_pt1 | contig 24162 bp, 11 predicted proteins | sample 8958751 | NCBI WGS metagenome assembly JAEEGI01 (sample SAMN16246545, study PRJNA631951) | gut metagenome | biome: gut microbiome; feature: rumen; material: KS-attached | host: Bos | place: Iran: Karaj | collected 2018-10
GCAGAAGCGGTCATCTCTTGACCATCCAGCATATAATTATAGCTGAATGAGCCTACACCATAACGCGGGTACCTCAGGCCCTTCATGATTGTTGCAAAAGCAATAGGAGAGCAACCTGCATAGCAGCGGCCATTGGAAGTCAAGGCGTGCGAGGAGCGAGGAGCGTTGTTGTTGTAGGGGGGGAACTGATGCCAGTGCACCTCACCGCAGATGGGATACACGCCGTAGGGCTGCAGGTCATAGTTCAATGTCGGCTTCTTTGCGGTATTGGGATGGAGACGCATCACATCCATCTGATGCTGATAAGCCTTGAGCAGGTCCATCAGAGGCTCGGGAACCTCGTTGATGTCAAATGAACCCTTGGCGCTGTAAGCCAAGACGGGTGATGACATGTCATCACCAGCTACGATAACGAAACCCTGACCACCATCACGGTTGAACACATAATAGTCACTCTGACCCTTCAGGTTAGTTGCTTCATAGCCCAAAGTCATATTGACATTTGAAGCATTGAACCTGGTGCTGCTGGCAAACTGCTGCTTGGCAATTGCCCTAGCCTGGTCAACGGTAATACTTTTGGCGTCAATGCTTTGCGTAAATAACGCACACACCGACAGTAAAAACAGTAATTTCTTCATAAACAAAAATATTAGATTAATAATTAATAAAACTCAAAGTTTACAGTTCAGTATTATTGGCAATATTAATTCAAAAAAAGAGGGTAATCTTACTGGTATTGCAAAAGATACCATCTATATAATCACACCTCACAATCTTTTTAGACTGCAAAGATAGTTTTTATATTGAAATTAACAAATTTTTTTTTGTAAAAACACAAAAAAATTCATGAAAAGACAGTAATTATCAAAAGCCAAACTTGTAAATTTGGAATCTAATAGACTGAAAATCAGCACTATACAAAATCATCATCGTAATCAACAAGAAGTTATGTATATCGGAACTGATAGCGACAAAACTGTAGCAAAAACCCATTCAGACCTTAGTTCAAAATATGATATTTCTATACCATTTAACGGTTGCGCAGCATATCCAGCACGCGCTCAACGGGCAGGGCGTCAACATGGTAACCATCCCGGCCCGACATCGGGTCGGCCATGAAAAGGGAGTTCCACAAAGCCTCGGCTGTGGCCTCTATAGTTGCGGCAAAAATGGACGACATCTCGCTATTGGCAAGGACGGTCGATGTGATGTATTTAGCCTCATCATCAATCAGGTTCCCTGGGGCTACCGACATAGCAATTACATAATCTCCACTGCCATTGGAAGCAATGCCACCGGTCTTGGCCATTCCCATCATTGCCCGTTTGGCGACACGTTCCAAGTTGCGTGAATCAAGTGGAGCATCGGTAATCACAACCATCATGCAAGAACCGTCAACATTCTCGGCCTTGCTCACATGGTTGATGAAATCATGCTTCTGAAGGCGTTGGCCTACCTGCACACCGTCAATCTCAAGGATACCCCCATAATTGGTCTGGACAAGCACGCCAATGGTGTACCCACCCAACGATGCTGGCAACACACGTGAGGATGTGCCGATGCCACCCTTAAAGCCGAAACAGATGGTTCCAGTACCAGCCCCGACGTTGCCCTGTTCCACGGGGCCATCATGTGCATTGTTGATGGCGTCAATGACCATCTGGGGCGTGATATACATCTGGCATATCTTGTTCAACCTGCCGTCATTGGTCTCTCCTACCACAGCATTGACCGATCTCACCTGCTCGTTGCCCGGCTGCATCAAGGTGTAGCGCACTGCTCCCTCGATGCCTGCCGCTACACTCAAGGTGTTAGTGAGAATTACCGGGGTCTCGATGTTGCCAAGCTCACTCACCTGGCTCATACCAGCCAGTTTGCCGAAACCGTTTCCCACATAGATGGCCGCGGGCACTTTGTTCCTGAAGATATTTCCCTGATGCGGCACAATCGCAGTAACTCCAGTGCGAATGCTGTCCCCCTCAATGCATGTGACATGCCCCACGGTGACACCGGGGACATCGGTAATCGCATTATACCGGCCTGTTTCAAAGATGCCTGTGGGGAATCCCCACTCACGCAATGTCTTGTGCGGCCGCCCTGCGAGAACAGCAAGAGACATCAACACAGCCACACAGGATGCCAAAATATAACGTAAATTATTCATATTCATCATTTAGAGACTAACAAGAATTGTAGTTTCACAAAAGTACAAAAAACAAATAACACATCAATAAAAAGTATGCGATATTGTTAAATCCAGACAACAAAAACAACGCATTTTAGCTATCAGATGAGGCAAGCCCCCTATGCGTTGTTTTTCAAAAAAATAGTTAAATGTAGTGGCCATGCCAAAATAATATGTACATTTGCAGGTTAAAACGCGAAAATAACAACCAAGAAATTAAAAAAACGATATGCGCAAATTGTTTTTCCTGCTGCTTTTGGCAGCAGCAACAGCCTTGGGGAGTCAAGCTGTGACCATCCAGAACACGGCAGGACAATTGTCACAATTGGTGACTAATACCCAAATTACTGAGCTGACTGTTACCGGCACCATGGATGCCCGTGATTTCCTGTTCATTACCAATGAACTATCCGAGTTGACCTCTATCAACCTTAGTCAGGTTTCCATCATCCCAGTGGAGAACGGCACCATGCTCTATGGCACTGCCACGACTTATCCAGCCAACGAAGTGCCCCGCACCGCTTTCTTCGGCAAGAAGCTGACGTCAGTCGTTCTTCCGGCGAACATCGAGTCGGTGGGATTTGCTGCTTTTGCCGGCTGCTATCAGCTCCGCAGTGTTACGTTCCCTGCTTCGCTGACCCGTATCGGTGAATACGCCTTTGCCGGCAGCGCCCTGACAAGCGTCACTGTACCTGCTACAGTACAAGTTATCGGCAAGGGAGCTTTTGCCCGTTGTGAGAACCTGACGAGTGCGACCATCGATGGCACTTTCATTGATAATTTCATCTTCCTGGGTGACAGCCAACTGAGCCAGGTAACCCTCGGACCTACCGTTCGTAATATTTCAAAAGGCATGTTCAATGGTTGCACCGCATTGAAATCGATCACCATTGACCCCGCCTGCACCATTACCCGCATCGATGACGAAGCCTTTATCAATTCTGGCCTTGAGAGCATCGATCTGAACACCCTGGGTGTAGGTACCATCGGCGAATGGGCACTGGCCCAGACCAAGTTGACCAACATCCAGCTGACCAACGGTATGACCGTGCTGGGTGAAGGCGCGCTGGCACATAACAGCCTGCTGGAGAACGTCACCCTGCCTGGCATGGGACATGACAATCCCAACAATCCCCGCCGCGCACCGCATCGTCCCCACACGCTTGCCGAAATCAATGACTACACATTTGCAGGCGATGGCATGCTCAATGCCGGTGGCCTGTTGCGCAACGGCGTTACCACAATCGGCAATTATGCATTCTACAATGTCAGTGCCGATATGGATACCATGTGGCTCCCATCCTCTGTCTCCTACCTGGGCGACATGGCCATGGCAGGCATGACGGGAATGAAAAATCTCGTGACCGATGCTACTGAAGTTCCCGCTCTGGGTAATGACGTATGGGCCGGCGTGGATCAGCCCTCTGTTCCCCTGATTACTCCTGACAATGCCAGTGCTAAACTGTACAAGGCAGCTGACCAGTGGATGAACTTCTTCTTTGAGCCTCAGGACGATTACATTGTCGGTGACGTCAATGGCGACGGCAAAGTCTCCATCGCCGACGTGACCGCCTTGATCAATTATCTGCTGTCAGGCGATGACACCAACGTCAACGTAAACGCTGCAGATGCCAACCAAGACGGTGGCGTCAGCATCGGCGACGTGACCGCCTTGATCAACATGCTGCTCAACAGCAGTTCCAGCAAGTCTGTATCAAGTATCCATGACGTGATTGTCAACCAGACCGTATCCACAAACGACAAGTTTATCTTGCCCGCTATTTCCTTGAAATCTGGTGAGACGAGAGTCATTGATGTTGAACTGGATAACGCAGAGCATGCCTATACCGCCCTGCGCTGTGAAGTCATCCTGCCTCAAGGTATGGAACTGGTCAACATCAAGCCTCTTGACCGCACTACCGACCACTCTTTCTACTCGGCTCGCAATAGCGTAGAGAACAATGTTTATACCATCATGGGTGTGGATATGAACATGCAGAATTTCTCTGGCACTGAGGGAAAGGTAATGCGCCTGACGCTCAAAGCTGGTGATGATTTTGAGGGTTCAAATGCAGAGGTTAAACTTGTTAATGTCGTGCTTGTAACCGACCATAACGAGAGTTTCCTCGCTGACGATGCTGTCGCTAAGGTGAACAACCATTCGGGCATCGAACAAGTAACCTCTGATAAGGAGATCGACCACGTGCGCTATATCAACGTGGCAGGCCAAGAGAGTGACAAGCCCTTCACTGGCGTAAATATCATGGTAACCACCTATACCGACGGAACCACAACTACCGCCAAGGTGGTCAAGTAAAGTTAGATACGTTTCATTCATATCGTCCGCATGGTCTTCTAACCATGCGGACTTTTTTATAATCGTTTGTTTGGAATGGAGGCCCGCGTTATATAATAAAGGACACTTACCTTGATAATTGCTTCAGATAGACACTGGGTGACACACCATAGAATTTCTTGAACAAACGGGTAAAGTGTTGCGGATAATCAAAACCTAGCAGTTCGGCTGTTTGGGTGATGTTAGTTCCGCCGATGAGCAGTTTCTGTGCACGCTGCATGACGAAACGACGGATGATATTGCTTGCTGTGTCCTCAGTCATCTGGTGGATCAAGTCACCGAAGTAATTGGGCGACAGGAACAGTTCTTGAGCGCAGTATCTTACTGTTGGTAGTCCATGGATACGATAGATACCCTCGGCATAATACCGATTCAGCAGGTTTTCGAACCGGGTCAAGAGGTCATTGGTCTTTGCCGTCTGCAATGATAGTTGCTTGGCATAGAAACGCGCCACATGTTCAAGCACCAGTTCAATATAGGACACAATGATATGCCGCTGATGCTCGTCATCACCGCCCAGCAATTCGTTTCTCAACGCTTCCAATAGGGCGACGATGATTTGTCGCTGGTCATCACTCATGAGCAAGGCCTCATTAGTGTTATATGAGAAAAAGCTGTAGGCTGGCATACGCTTCTCCAGGTCGGTACCGTTAATCAGTACGGGGTCAAACAACAAGGCCCAGCCCTTGGTCTGTATTTCCTCTCCGGTGTCAGCCTTGCCGCCTATCTGCCCCGGAGAGACACACATCAGGGCATGACAGTGCAGGTCATAGGTTGTGAGACCATAGGTCAGTTCCTCCAATGTCTCATCGGCAATGAAGAGTCCATAAACATCGTAGTTGTTCAACGAGTGCCGGCAATGCTCCAACTCGTCATAGTGGATGACCGAGACGAGCGGATGGAGCACAGGAGCACCGATGTACCTGGCATAGTCGTTGACGCTATGGACTTTGAGGATTTTCTTCATAATGACTTATGCAAAATTACACATTAATTGCCATATTCCAAGCAATTGGTTGATTTATCCGTAATTTGTTTAACTGGGAGGTTACTATGTTTTAGTACCTTTGCATCCAGTAAACAAACAATTAATTTAAAAAAGAAAACCCGATGATGAAAGAGACAAAGATTGCATTAGGCACCTGGGCTTGGGGCGCAGGAGCTTTTGGCGGAGATGCCGTATTCGGTTCCAATACTGATGTTGAGAACTTGAAACCAGTGTTTGAAACAGCGATGAAGTGCGGACTGAACCTGTGGGACACTGCAACTGTTTATGGTATGGGCGAATCGGAGCGCATACTCGGTACACTCGCCAAGGGGGTAAATCGTGAAGATGTTGCGATTTCAACCAAGTTCACCCCGCAACTTGCTGAGATTTATGAAAATAGTGTTGTAAAGATGGCCGATGCATCCATCGAACGCATGGACTGCGGTTACATCGACATTTACTGGATTCACAATCCGATGGATGTGGAGCGTTGGACACCTGGTCTCATTCCCTTGTTGAAGAGCGGCAAGGTGAAACGCGTGGGCGTATCCAACCATAACATCCAAGAGATTGAACGCGCCAACGAGATCCTGGGCGAAGCAGGTTTCAAGGTTTCGGCCGTCCAGAACCATTTCTCATTGCTGTACCGCTCTAGCGAGAAAGGTGGAGTGCTTGACTACTGCAAGAAGAACGGCATTGAATTCTGGGCCTACATGGTGCTCGAGCAAGGTGCCCTCAGCGGCAAGTACAACAAGGAGAACCCGCTGCCCGAGGAGAGTGACCGCGGCAAGAAGTACAATCCCGTACTGTCTGAGTTGGAGGTACTGACGAATGAAATGACCGCTATTGGCCAGAAATACGGTGCTTCGTGTTCACAGATTGGCATCGCTTGGGCCATCGCCAAGGGAGTGTTGCCTCTCATTGGAGCGACCAAGGAGCGTCACGTCATTGAGGCCGCCGAAGCCTCAAAGATTCAGTTGACTGACGAAGAGGTGGCAAGATTAGAAAAACTGGCTGACGCCACTGGTATTGATACCCGAGGCGGCTGGGAACACAGTATGGAATGAGATGAGAATCAAAGTCACGTTTCTATACATGGCTATAGCCTTAAGTATGATGGCTCAGGGAGTGATGGATGTGCACAGCCACATCATCACTCCTGGCTTCGTTTCTGCGCTAGAAGCTGAAGGGCGGCTCATGGAGGAAGGGTTCCCGTTGCCGCAGTATGACGTGGAGGGCCATCTGAGATGGATGGACGAGACGGGCATTGAGACCTCAGTGCTGACGCTAGCAGCCCCACAACCGTCATCGGCCGACGTGGTGAGAGCGACCAACGAGGAGGCAGCCCGCATCAAGCGCGAGCATCCTGGCCGGTTCCTGTTCTGCGCCGCGCTGCCGTTGCCTGATGTGCAGGCAGCTATCCGCGAGATGGCCTATGCGCTTGACACGCTAGGCGCCGATGGCATCAAACTGGCTACCAACGTGCATGGTCAATACCTGGGTGCGCCGGAACTGGATACACTCTTTTCCGTGCTCAACGAGCGTAGTGCGGTTGTCATTCTGCATCCGCACCGTCCTGACCCTGTCAACCGTGAGGTGATGGCACAGACACCGTTGGCCATGCAGGAATACCTGTCGGAAACGACCCGCGCCGTGAGCAACATGATCAGCCGTAACGTGCTGGCCCGTTATCCTAACGTGAAGGTCGTGGTTCCCCATTGCGGGGCCTATCTGCCCCTTGCCGTGCCACGCATGAAGTCGCTCACGCCCGTCATGCAAGCCAACAAGATGGTGGGCGACATTGATTGGGAGGCCAATCTGTCGGCGCTCTACTACGACCTTGCCGGCGCCCATTCTCCCGAGACCATCCGCATGATGCTTACCATCACCACGCCCGACCATCTGCTATATGGCTCAGACTATCCCTACGTTGCCCCACAGGTGCTCACGCAAAGCTTAGCGAGAATGAAACAGTACCTCAGCGACGAGCCCGACCTAGCACCGTTCAAGGAACTGATCCTGTGGAAGAATGCAAATCAATTATTTAAATGACCAAACACCGATGAAGAAGATATCATTTCTGTTACTGACTGCTCTGCTGAGCCTGTGTGCCGCAGTTCAGGCGCAGACCATTTTTCCCACCGAATTCACTGCTCCCGCCGAATTTAATACGGGCACAGTCCGCATCTCAGTACTCAGTCGCAGCGATCGGCAGATGACCACCAATTTCCTTTTTGAGCAGGGAAGCCGCAATTCCTGGCACTATCATCCCAATGCGACTCAAGTGCTGATGGTGCTCAGCGGTGAGGCTTACTATCAGGAAGAAGGCAAGCCCAAGCAGTTGCTGCACAAAGGTGACGTGGTGACCACTGCGCCCAATGTCCGCCATTGGAATGGAGCTACACCCTGGAGTGCTGCCGAATGTATGACCGTCACCGAGATAGTCGAGGGTAAGGAGCATGCCGTGCAGTTGCGCAAGGTGACTGATGATGAATTCACAAGTCCTATCACAAGCGAGACGATGATTGTCCGCATTGCTGAAATTGAAGTGTATCCGCAATACTTGGAAGAGTATCTGGCGTTTGCCAACGAAGTGGATCGCCTCAGTGTGGAGCGTGAGCCGGGTGTCATCTGCCTGTTCCCGATGCAGAGTGCCGAGGATTCCACGCAGATTCGTATTCTGGAGATTTATGCTTCGGATGCCGCCTATCAGTCGCATCTGCAGACGGAGCATTTCCAGAAATACAAGCAAGGCACGTTACACATGGTAAAAAGCCTTAAACTGCCCACGATGCAGCCGCTTGACCCTGAAACAATGCAACTGATCTTTAAGAAACAACGATAATATGGAATACGTAAAACTGGGAAATTCTGACTTGCACGTATCGCGCATCTGCTTGGGCTGCATGGGCTTCGGTGATCCGACCATCGGCCAGCACTCATGGACCATCGGCGAGGAACCGACAAGGGAGATTATCCGCCGAGCTCTTGACTTGGGCGTGAACTTCTTTGACACGGCCATCGCCTACCAGCTGGGCACGTCCGAGCAGTATGTCGGAAAAGCTTTGCGCGATATGGCGAAGCGTGAGGATGTGGTTGTCGCCACCAAATTCCTGCCGCGTACCGACGAGGAGATTGCTACTGGCATCAATGGCCGCCAGCATGTGCTGAATAATATCGACAGCAGTCTACAGCACTTGGGCATGGACTATGTGGACCTGTATATCTACCACATCTGGGACTATAAGACGCCTGCCGAAGAGATTCTTGAGGGCATGAACGAGGCTGTACGCTCAGGCAAGGCCCGCTATATCGGCATCGCCAATGCCTATGCCTACCAGTTGGCGAAGATGAATGCTTTGGCCGAAAAGAACGGCTGGGCAAAGTTCATCAGCGTGCAGAACCACTACAATCTGATCATGCGCGAGGAGGAACGTGAAATGCAACCGCTGTGCCGTGAGGACAATATCGCACAGACCCCTTACAGTGCGTTGGCCTCAGGCAAGTTGGCCAAGCGTCCTGGAGAGACCTCCCTGCGTCAGGAGAAAGACGCTTTCATGCACTTCAAGTACGACGCTACCGCCGAGCAGGACAACCTCATCGTGGAGCGTGTAGTAGAACTGGCCGACCGTTATGGCGTGGAGATGACGCAGATTGCACTGGCATGGCTACTGACCAAGGTGGAGTCGCCTATCGTGGGAGCCACCAAGCTGCACCACATCGAGGGTGCCGTGAAGTCGCTTGATGTAAAGCTTACTGCCGACGACATCCGTTATCTAGAGGAGCCCTACATGCCTCACAACCTATCGGGTGTGATGGCAGTGAACAAGCCAGTGATGAACGAAGACCCCGTCTGGGTAACGGCAACCAAAAACAAATGAAAAGAATCGTAATCACAAGCCCTGTTTATCGGTATTGCTAAGTGCTTCTTGACTATTAACGGTCACCAATGATAACGAACGAAGCGACTGAGGGTTCTCAGCCGCTTCGTTCATATTTGCCCCAATGGGACTACTTTATCAGTTGTTTGCGGTGGGCGAGAGGACGACTCGCTCTACATGACGCTCACCGCTTGCAGTCACCACCTCAACGAGGTAAACACCGCTGGCATAGCCACTCAGGTCAATCGTGAGTGACTGGCTACCATTAGCCTTCACCTGTTTCATCAGGGCTCCGCCGCTGGAGTAAACCCTCACGTCGGCAAGGGGAGCTGTCGCCATGACGTTGACGTTACCGCTTGTCAATGTGGGAGCGACAAGTATTGACGCGGTCATCATCGCCATATCATTCACACCGCTGGAGCCGAAGGTGATGATGTAAGGATTATCCAGGTCTCCAATCAGGCGGTCACTGGTGAAGGTGACAGGATTATTGGCCACTAATACCTGACCGTCAATGAGCGTGCGGAAGTCAACCTGATTGCCGCTCTCATCGGCATTGGCAGCCACGGTGAGGAAGTAAGTGCCATTGATAGCGCGCACGACACCGCGGCACTGGTTCTCAATAAACGCACCGATGGCAACTGTGTCAACAAGCGTATCACCAAACTTAACTTTAGCAATGACATTCATGTTGTCGCTGAAGTTGTGGTGATCCACCGGCGTGAACGGATACCACTGGTCCTGTCCAGGTTGACGCATGGGGGCATTCTCCGTTCCCTTGCCACTGGGATAACGGAATGTCTTGTCGGGACCATTATTGAAGTAATAGTATCCCTCGCCCGGAATAATGGCAGTCAGCGTACCGTCCCAGAATCGGCCATTGTAGATGGAGATGCGTTCCTTGTTCTTGATGTAGTCACCCTTGACAGGATCCAGGTCGGCAAACGCCTCACTAATCGTCAGGTTATAGATGGAGAACGGTCCAATCCAGTTCCATCCGCTGACAATCTGCTGGCTGGTAACCGACGGGTCAATGTATGTGCCCTGGATGTGGGCGGTCACATCGCGGTTGACTCTCACCTTATACATATTACCAGCATGGAGCTCAGTCAGTGTACCAATCCACTCGGTACTGTCACACACGCTGAAGCCATCGTTCTTGCTGTTGATGCGTTCATAGGCCCAATCATGACCGAAGGCTTGTTCGGGTCCCATGGGTTTGACATAAGGATCAACGTAGAACGAAATCCAGTTCCAGCCTTTCTTGAAGTCTATCGTCTGCTCTATCTCATCATCCACAATCCACTTGACCGGTTCATCATAGGTACCAATCAACGCGTTAGGCTGGAAATTGAGCGGTCTTATCAAACTACCGACGATAGTAGTCACATTGTTGTAAACAACCCCTTCCTCGCCACTGTAGATCTTAAATACGATAGGCTCGGGAGCAACAGACTCTTCGGTGCCATAGATGGTCATGTTCACAAAGTAAGCACCTCGTGAGGCCAAGAGGCGAGGCGAGGCTACACCACGGCACTCACCATTGATAAATGCAGCCACCTTGGTATTGGAGTTCTGGTCAATCTTGTCATTGAGATAGAACTGACCGATCACGTTCATGGTGGACTCATAATTATTGATATCTACACTCCATGAGGGCTCATTACCCTTGATGTCGAGAGAAACATGCAAGGGCGTGTAGATGCCGTCCTCATCACAGGCATAGATAATCAAGTCATGCTTGCCAACAGGAGAACCAGCCTCAATAGTGAAAGAGATCCTGATGTCACTATTTACACCGATGGTCCCTTCGGTGGGTGAAACCTTTACCCATCTGGGCGCACCACTGATGGTAAAGGCAGTGCTGGTGCTACTATTGTTCTTAATCCAAGTGTGGAAGTTGTACTCATTAAGGCGATCGACTCCAAACTGAATATCATTGTCCTCCCACTCGAGTGAGTTATAGTTGGCAACAGCACTCCACGATATGTTCTCGCTGAGGTTATCGCAGTTGTCCTTCACATTCTTCACACGGACGTTAATCTGATTGCCATGCAGTCGCGAGGGCAGTTCACGCAGGGTGATGTAAATCTCGTCATTGCTGGCCGTGAAGTCAAAGTCGATGTTCTGCTCGTCGGGAGCACTCTTCAACGCCGGAGCGGTGAGTGCTTGAGTAGGAGTGGCATGAGTGGGCGTCAGGGCAGTCGATGGCAGCATCTTGTTCACAAGAGAGAACTCGTGGATAATGTTGCCATTCGCATCGAGCAGTGCACGCTGCATGGGGAAGTAACCTACCAGACCGACAACCTTGGCAGTATCAACCATAGCATATCGGCCGCTGGTAACCGTCGTGGCATCGGCAGCGATGCTCCACACACGCAACTCATCGATGTCACCCTTGAAGAAGCGTGCATCCACTTCCTCAGTATCCACCTTACGCTTTGTCGAGCCGATGTAAAGATAATCACCTTGGGGAGCGGGTATCAGTTGCTCGGCCATGGTCTTTACAGCTTTGCCATCAACATAGGCTATGGTGCTCAAACCACGTCGCACGTTGAATGCCAAGTGGTGCCAATAGCCGTCACTGTAATTCACATCAGTGAGGAGATAACGGGTGCCCTCGGAAATGAGCGAAGACTGTGGCCCCTGACCGAAGGTGCGTACTTCCAAGCCTCCGGCTTCATTGAAGCCCAACCAGATGTTATTGACGATGGAGAACAGTGTTGCCTCATGATTAGCGTCAGGCTCACCACGGAACCACATCTCGATGAGATAACTGTCGGTCGAGCGTGAATCCATCCTAGAGATATCGGCCTTCAATGAGGTCTGTCCGTCGAGATGTGCCGCCAGATTCACATTGTCGATATTCCACTGTTCGGTTTCCATAATCATGTTGCGGCTGCGTGCATAGTCTCTCACGACCGTGCCGTGTCCCTCATTCATCTTCCAGTAACTGATAATGCCTGGCGTGTAGGGCGGGATGTTGTTCATCTTGTTTTCCAAAATCTCTTCACGCGTGAGCAGCTTCTTCCAGATGGACAACTGATGCATTGCGCCATGGAAGCCGTCACCTACACTCACGCGGCCCTCACCGACATAGGGAGGCACGATAATGTTATCAAACAAGGGCACTACCTCATCCTCGATGGCATAGAATGCATTGATAACAGGCGAAGCGCCATGCTTGTAGGTCATACCGACAAATACCCACTTGTCGACAGGAATCGTCTTGCTTGAAGTGAACGTTTCTCCCGTCATGTCGAGCATGGCAGACCCGTCGTCGGTGACCTTAAGGGCCATAAAGTTGTCGTTGGTACCATGACAGAGGACTGTTCCACCCGACTGGCGCTTCATCCAGAAGCTCAGCGAGAAGTCTGTATCATTGATAGGCAGATAAGCCTCGGTGCTGACCTCGTTGCCGTTGAGCTGGAGCGATACCTCGTGATCTACAGGAGCGTCGTTGAGCACGCCTGTGATGACGAAGTTATCATCCTTGGTGAGGTAACTCTCGCGGATGTCCTCGTTGAAGCGGAGGTGGATATTATCGGCGGGCGTAAAGATGCCGGTATTGGGCTCCACCTGGCCTAATAGCTTGGGACCGCGGGTGTCGCGGATGATCTCGAGCTCGGGAGTGACATTGACCACTCCATTGGTACAATAGCTCTCGGCAACAACCAAGTAGCGTCCGTCGATATTGGGCAACTGCAGGGTGTAGTTGATATTGGGTGTCTCGCTAGGAATCAGGCTCTGGAATTCAGTTTCTTCACCTTCGTCAAGATACTGATCACCGTTCACCCAATCGTGGGCGACAATCCAGTTGTCATCACCGATGAAGCGGTACTTGAGCCTTATTCCCTTAAAGCCCGTGAACTGACGATAAATGTCGCTAATGGTGGCTACGATGCCATCATTATCCCTATAAGCCTTGTAGTTCAAGATATTCTTGTTCAACTTCAGCGTGACAGCAGGTGCTGCGGGTACAAAATGGGCACTGAATGAAACTTCGTCCATGGCAGTGTTTGCCAGGCAGGTGCTCATCAACTGCAACTTGAGATCGTTATAGTCAAGAACCGACGGGTCGCTCTGACGGATGGTGAGCGTCAATTTTACCGTCTGGCCGTAAGGAATCCAGATGTCGCTTCCTTGAGCCAGCGGCAGACCGTTGAACAGTACAACCAACCCGTTAGGATTGCTGACAGGATCAATCGCCAGTTTGACGACATTGTACTGGGAATGTGTCTCACTCTCGTTGGTGAGCCACACCTCGATGTTGGCATCATGACCGGCGGGAATATCGGTGATATTGCGCTGGGGCATGCTGATCTTGGGGTTGTCAAGTTTCATCGTGCCATAGTTCAGGATGTGGCGCCCCTCTTCATAGTACTTGGTGCGCTGCTCGGGCTCATAGGGGCATCGGGTCTGACCCGCTCGGGTACGGAAAATCGGTCCCCAACTGCGAGGAGAGGTGAAGATGTCCACTGTGTGAGCCTCCTCGGAGTTGGTGTCGTCGAATTTGTAGCTGAATACTTCCTTGAACTTCTGCTCGTCAACATCGTTCTTGACATAATTGTGTCCTGCACTGATGGAGCTTTCAATTGATACTCCGGAGCCATTGGCGTTAAAGCCGCCCAATGAGTTCCAGACTAAAGTTGACTTTACTTTTAACGTCTGATTGCTGCGACGCAAGCTGTCGGTGATTGACGATGCATTTACCACATCTCCGTACTCAAACGACTCATTCCTCTTGAGATATTTGCTCTCATTCTGGAACGCCTCGACCTTGTCCTGCTCGTTGAGCGATAACTGGTCTCTCCATAGTTTGATGGACTCATTGAACCAGCGCACGCTATCGCAACCATTATAGGTTTTGGGTGTGCGGAAGTAGTAGCTGGGCATTGGGCCTTCAGTTGTTGGATTGGCTTGGTCCCCCCACTTCTCATCATCATTGGAAAGTCCATAGTTGGGGTTATCCTCGGTCAAGAGCGTGTAGTAGGTGGGCACTACGGGATTCTCCTCCATCTGGCTCAAGTCGGTGATGTGCGTAAACTTACTGTTGCGTGTGGCTTTGATGTTGGGAATAAGGGTTTTCTCAATATACTTCTGCGTATAATTGAAATGGGTGCCAAATTTTTCGCCCATGCTCATGCAGCGGTCATTACCCAACTTATAGGTTCCATCGTCCTGTAGCATCAGGTTGACTTCGTTGGCAGCCCCCACGATGTAGTTGGTGGAGTAACCGATAAACACATCACCATCGCTGCCCACATAACCACCTCCACTAGATGTTGAAACACTGTGGGAGTTGGTATAGGTCGTGTATCTCGTGTTGTCCCAATCCGACGTCAGTTCATAGCCTCCAGTAACGGTTTCATCATGTAGGATTTTAGCGGTAGTAACTGATGCCACGCCAATACCGAATGAAGTGATAACTTCAAATCCCGTTGAATACTTGAACTTGATATTAGTACCCTGATGCAAGCCATGGATCTTGGTGGTATAGGCTGTCTTGACGGTATCAACGCTCCAGGTAGCGCTGGAACCCGAACCAGGGGGATCTCGCAATACCATGTCCACATAACTGGGACCGGCGGTAATGAAGTTATTGCCCGTGGGCACAACGCCCAGCACAATGCCCTGTAACGAATTGGGTAACCAATTGACGGACCTGCCATTGATGACCGAGGCAATGTTCATCGAACGCAAATAAGGCGCCGTCAGATTGGGGAATCCGGCAGTCCACTCATAGATGGCTTCGCCCTTGTTGTCCAATTTGATTTGGTTAGCCTGCATTTCGATGATGGTGCCCGCATAGATTGTGCGCCCATCAATTGTGGTGTCGTTGGCCATAACAGCCACCCCGTTGCCCATCTCATTATTGATGGTAATGATGGAGTCGGCCATGACGTCTCGGTATAGGATACCCTCTGCCAAACGGTCATAGTTTTGGTATGGCTCATAGAGTTTAATCTTGTAACGGTAATTGCGGTGTTGCAAGAACAGCGGGTAGTCATAATAATAATCTACGTTTCCTGTGCCCTCGTCAACATGATAAATAGGCAAGGCAATATCGTTATCATCACCCATCATGATGGTATCGTTACCGAATGCACCCGCTGCTGCACCTATCTGAATCACATCAAACACGGGCTGGCTGCGGTAGGTCAACAACAGTTTCTTGTTGCAGCGGTAGAGCGGCAGATAGGTGGTGTGTAACTCATTCCAGAGGGTGTCAGGACGAATGCTGTCCAACGGATTGGACAGGTTGATGGCCGGAATGTTGCGGAACACCTCATCAGTCTCCAGGCCATGGTTATTGTCAAATTTCACGCTCTCGACGGCATAGCGCAGGGGCGGCAGCATGGCGCTGAACTCGCCCGTGAGGGAGTCGGTCGTGATATAGACCACTTTCACCTCATCGGGGTCGTTAAACCCACGCCACGAGGTACTGTGGATGGCATCGGCTGCCGAGGGAACATCGACTCGTTCGGGATTGTCCACCCATTCTACAGTCGTACCCGTCTCCCGCTTGATGGCATTGATGCGTCGTTGCGGGTGGTCAAGCATGGTGAGTTTGATGGTGGCCTTGCCGATGGTGTTCTGGCTATAGCCATAACCCAGGGGAACACTGCCTTGGGTAGCACCACCGGTGACGCGACCCGAGAAGTTGACCAGCGTGTTGTCATAGAAATCAAGATGCGTCTCACTGCGGAAGTCATAGCGTTCTCCCTCCTGCTGCGGATATCGGCCTGCCCCCTCAAAGGTGTGACCGTTGCGCTTTACCTCAATATAATGCTCACCGATGGGCACCGAGATGGTGAATTCACCATTGGCATCACTATAGATGGTTTTGTTCTCACGCGTGCAGGGGGTTCCGTCAACAAAGAACATGACACTGTCGACAGGAACGGTGGTTCCGGAATAGCGGATGGTACCACTGACGGTGAAGCTTGACACATCGGTGAAGTCATACCCGTTGAGTGATAATGAATTGGCGCTGATGAAACCTGTACGGCTTGTAGGACTGAAATCGTGAACACCCAACACGGGGCGAACGGTGTAGCCCGTTCCACTGCCGCTGAAGGGGATACCACGGATAATGTACTCGCCATTGGTATTGGTCATTCCATAGAGACTCAATTGGTCATGGGTGGGAATGAACGTTGACGCAAGGCTGTTGCGGTTGATGATGGGATGGTTGCCATTGGGTGCGCCATTGGTATAAGAATTGTCATAGGCGTACAGTGTTAAACCTTCGTCAAACGGATAGTAGAGCTTCAAGCCATCCTCACGACCACTGAGGATGCGGTTGCGGTCTCGGGCAATCTCATCATTGGTCAAGGCCTTGCTCCACAGGCGTACATCATCAATATAGCCGCTATAACCATGAATCTTGTCTTCGTCACCGCCGCCAAAGTAGATGATTGCTTTGCCATGATGGTCGGTAAACGCATAGTCCCCGCTCACCTGGGCACTAACACCATCAGATTCGCCATCCAGAATCATATCATATTTACCAGCACCATCGTGACGCAGGGTGACATGGCTGAAGATGCCGGCACAGATCGTGTCGGGAGCTACGATGAGTGCTTCCTCGTTGCTGTCCATGTGCCATTGCAACAGATATTGACCACTGGTCTCTGTCGGGACGAGCCTCAGGTCGCCGATACCGTCAAACGTCAAAACCTTTGAATAATCGACGGTGCTTCCACTAGCATTACGGATGGTCTGGTCAGGACTGAACCACATCTGTACGGTAAAGGCTTTCTCGGGAGCAATCAACCCCTGGGCATAATTCAATGTGGGCTGCCACATGACGCCCAAACCTCCTTGATAGATGCGGCGGCTATAGAATTGGTCACGCGTTGACTGCTCATCGTTGGTGCGATCAAGCATGACTTGCACGTTCGGGACAGCAGTGCCGGTCTCAAAGGTCACACGTCCAGCAATCACACCAGTTGCCTGACCGAAGCCAGTCTCCTCGATATAGTTGCTCACAACCATATTTCCGGTGCCGTCACAGTCAGCGCCATAAGCTGTCACGCGGTATTCATAATAGCGGCCCGGCTCGGCAGATTCGTCAAGATAGACATACTCTGTCGCAGTGCCCTGGGTAGTGTAGATGGTAATCCATTCATCATCGCCGATGAAACGACGTTTCACGTCATAGGTCGTCGGCTGGGTACCCACTTGCTTAGCTCTCCACGTGAGACGCACACCCGTTTTAAAGTCACCCTTGCTGATTGTCACGGAGGTAACGACACTGCCGTCAAGCACATGGGCTGCGATGGTGTCGCTGCTATAATGGATCTTGTTGTCCACCAGATTGGTCGTGACAAAGTAGCGGTAGATATCGCAATTGCTGGCTGGCCGTGTGTCCTCAAATGAGGCTTTCCCTGCCCGCCTGTCAACATCGACAGTACCATAATTGTTTTCCAGGGTGCCGTCGGGGGTAATGCGGTTGACAGCAAACTTCACCATATTGTCACTGGCGGGTATGCCACCAAATTCCCAATCAATCTTCACCTTGTCGGTAACCGTAGCATCCTGAACAAGTACCAACGGGATGACAGGGGTGGTGCTTACCCATACCTCAGAGGCATCAAGGATGGTCAAGGGTTCAGGATCGGTGGGAATGTTGATATCACTCCATACCTGCTTGAGCTGGAAGATCTCGTAACGATATCGCTTGCCGTATTCCAGGCCTTGCTCCAGGCCGTCAATGTAATACTGACGGGATGTCGTTCCCAACTTCATGCGGTTGCTCTTGAAGTTGCCGTTCTCGTCCACTGTCGTTCGATAGATCTGGAAATCACCTTCTTTGGGGTCAGCTTGATCCTCCCATCCCAAGCGCAAGTCGCCTGTCACCTGGTTGAAATCGACACTCACATTGAGTTTGTCATTATTGAACGTTGCGGTAGTCGTCTCACTGCCCGCGAGATTCTCGGTGATGGTCCAATTGGTGGAATACTCGGAACTTCCGCCATTCCAGTAATTGATGCGCATTTTCACCGCCGTGCTGCGTTCCACAGTCACCTTGAAGGTCTTGTCCATCGGAACTTGGATGGCGACAGTTTTCTTGTCATGGCCATCATATTCCAGTGTCTGGGTCGGTACGATAACCCTATCATCAGCGCCAAGTACGGTCACCTTGTAGATGCCCTTATACTGGTATTCTCCAGGCATAGTGCCGATACCGTTGCGATGCTGCGGATTGCCCGTACCCAAGTCGCGCCAGTACTGGTCCTCATCAGGTAAGGGGATGCTGGTATGGTCCATAAGCACCTGAACCTCACCAGGCTTGTCCCATGTGATGGTTGGTGCCGGCACACGGGTGTAGTCGGTGCTCACATCTTTCTCATACCAGTAGTTGATCGTCATGTCACGGTCCTTGGTAAAAAAGTTGTCCTGATGATAGGAGGACGTTCCAGAAACCACAATCGTTTTGACACCTTGGTCAATGGCCCTCTGATGCAGGAATATGCGGAAACTCGCCCAAGTACCGTCAAATCCAGGACTCACAAGCACCGCGTAGGCTGTATTGTCATTTTCCAAGCGTACCGAGCCTGCATTATTATGACCGATCTGAACCGAAGTTCCGTCGGCCATTATGGCATAGACCTTATACTCCGTGCTCTTGTAGTCAAAGTCCTTGGACTGCGAGGCATGGTAACGGAATTTGATCATCATTCCAGGGCGGTCAGTCGTGAACTTCCCTCTATTCTCGCTGGAGAAGCCTGTGAACCTGCCCATTGCATCATACTCGCTGTCACCGGTACACCAGCCGTAAGACTCGTTATCGGTCGACCAAGCCATGTACACATTGGCATAGTACTGTCCTCCGCCCGGGTCATTGTAATAACTCGACCGAGCATTAGCGCCCAGGCACATACACATCATGATGGCCAGGGCTAAATACATCCTTAATCTCTTCATCGCTTTATCTGATTATTGGTTATAGATGGCATAATAATACAATCCTATATAGAGAAACTATAATAGTTTGGGTTTGATACGCAAAAGTACTTTTATTTTTTTCACAACGCAAGGCATTTTTAGACAATTTGTAATTCAATTCATCTTTTAGGTATAAATAAGGCAAGACATGGATAAAAAACCAGTATAAAAAAGAGGAAAAAACCACATGCCTGGAACTAAGAACCCAGAGAATGGCCTAGTGATGAGTTTTTGTAAATAATTGTAAACAAATTGTTTAATTTTACAAAATAAGCTATGGATTTTAGCATTTTATCGCATTAAATCAAATAATCCGTTGTAACTTTGCCAGCGAGAGATCATCCATTTTTATCAACCTAATTATTTAAATAAACTGATATGAAAAAAACTTGGAAATATGGCGCAATGGTTGCCTTAGTGCTGATGAGCAGTATCCTGACTTTCGCCAAGGACAGCGCACCGACCACAACTCAAGGCAAGATAGCTGAAGGCAACAATAATTTCGCTTGCAACCTGTTCCGCACCATCTATGAGCAGAAGCATGGCGATCGCAGCTTCATCATGTCCCCCATCAGCGTGAGCTATCTGCTGGGAATGCTCAACGAGGGTGCTGAAGGCCAGACTCAGCGCGAGATTACCAATGTGCTTGGGCTGGATGGTTCGGCACAAGAGATCAGCCAGCACTTCAAGAAGATAATGGATGTAGCCTCAGGTGTTGACTCAACGGTGACGATAAAAATCGCTAATAGCATCTACATCAACTCGGCTATGAACCACCGCCTTATCCCCAAGTATAAGACGGACATGCAGGAGTACTACTATGCCCAAATCGATGCGTTTGACTTCGGCAATGGCAGGAATGTGGACATCATCAACAACTGGTGCAAAATCCACACCGACGGTATGATACCCAAGATTCTTGACAAGCTCGAACCCCAAGTCGCCATGTATCTGCTCAATGCTGTCTATTTCAAGGCCTCGTGGACCAAGGAATTTGATCCCAAGAATACCCGCGACAAGATTTTCACAAAACAGGACGGCACTATTCTTGAGCATAAGATGATGCACGTTTCTATTAAAGGAGTCGCCTACGGCTCCAACAACTTGTGCAAGATGCTATCCCTGCCCTATGGCAACGGCAGCTACAGCATGATTGTGTTGCTGCCCCACGAGGGCAAGACCATCGGCGACATTATCCAAAACCTCTCGGCGCAACAACTGGAGAAGCAACGAACACAGGAAATGACTATTCACAATGTGGATATCCTGATGCCCCGTTTCACCAGCGAAAACGAAATCAAACTTGAAGAAGTTCTTACGTCAATGGGCATGCCGCTGGCATTCAATCGCCGCGACGCTGAATTCTCCAATATGGTCAAAGATGAAGAACTCTGGGTTTCGATGATGAAGCAGAAAGCTAAAATCGAGGTCAATGAAAAGGGAACCAAGGCTGCTGCCGTTACTGTTACTGGGATGATGACTAAATCATTGAATCCCAGCGGCACAATATGGAAGGAATTCCACGCTACACGCCCATTTGTATATTACATCGTCGATAACAGCACGGGCACGATTTATTTCATGGGCACCTATTGCGGTGAAGAAGGCGTAGTCATTCCCACCGAAGTGAAGATAGATGTAGATAGTTTTGACAGCGATGATGCCGTTGAAGTCCTCCCGGAAGTGTTGGTAACATGTTTCGGCAAAACACGTGGAGACATACCCCGTCCTGAATTGTCTATTAATCACAAAGGCTACAGCGTAGAACAAAAGCCTCAGTTCCCTGGTGGCGATGATGCCTTGATGAAATATATCCAGTCGCACATCAACTATCCGCCCATGGCTGCCGAGAACATGATTGAGGGAAGGGTCATTGTGCAGTTTCTTGTTGACAAGACGACTGGAAAGATCGGTGAGGTAAAGATTGTCCACTCAGCGAACGAATACCTTGACAAAGAGGCCACTCGCCTCGTGAAGTCCTTGCGCAATTTCACCCCGGGCAGCCACAATGGCAAGCCCGTCGATGTCTGGTACTTGCTCCCCGTTACCTTCAAGATGTGACATCAAAGGGACGGTTCTTTTGATGTCATAATTAGTATTTTTGCGCATCTAACCAATACTTCATTCACTATGAGATTACGTCATATACTTCTGATATCTGCATGGCTGCTGGCATGTGCGGCCTCGGCTCAAGGTCACAACGATACCATCACGGTCATGACCTTTAACATCCATGCCGGCCATGATGCCAGCCTGCAGCAGATCGGGCAATTCATCAAGCGATATCAACCCGACTTTGTCGCGCTGCAGGAAGTGGATCACAACACCCGGCGCTCCAATTGTCCCCATCAGAATGACCGCGATTTTATCACCGAGTTGGCCTACTACAGCGGTATGCAGGGGCTGTTCGGGCCCACCATCAAGTTCAGCGGAGGTTATTACGGCATCGGCCTGCTCACGCGGCATCAGTTCGTCGATGTCCACAACATCAAGTTGCCGCATCCCATCGGCAGCATGGAGCAGCGGGGCATGCTTCAGGGGACCTTCATTCTTGCCGATGGCGATACCATCACCTTCGCATGCACCCATCTTGAGGCCTTCGATGACATCAGCCGGACTGCCCAAGTTCAGTTCATTCTGGAGCATTATTCCAATTCGACGCTCCCCGTGATATTAGCCGGTGACTTCAATGCCTCGCCAGACGACCCAGTGATTGAACGGCTCATGAACCAGTGGCTTGACTGCACAACGGGCGATTTCACATTCAGCGCCAACTCCCCCAGTGAGAAGATTGACTACATCCTCGCTCAACCCAAACAGTCCTGGCGCACCATTGAATCACAGGTCATACCAGTCAAACTGAGCGACCACTACCCAGTCATCGCCACACTGGTCCTCACCCACGACTGACAATAGCCCACATCACCCCCAGACAAGCATCCGACGGCGCAAAAAGGGGGAGCGCACGCTCCCCCTGTATACAACTCTCGCCAGTTAATATCTTTTTATCGCCTCACAGCCTCTGGATTAAGCAGGAAATCATAGATACCAATCATTAAGATGCCATCCTCGTTGTAGTTTGAACTATAGCGTTCTCCAACAATGATGACTTTTTTAAAGCCGTCGGGCACATTGAGCAAAGATGCCTGCTCTTGATCTATCTTTTGCTTATCTGGGAGGGCGTAGGCTGATTGGATGTACAAGCGTTCATCGTGACGATTCACTACGAAGTCTATTTCAAGATTACGACGCTCGATTTTTCCTGAAGGGTTTCTTTTGGCAGTCTCCACTAGGCCGACATCCACGCTATATCCAAGCCTCCGCAATTCGTTATAAATAACATTTTCCACCGTGTGGTTAAATTCAATCTGACGAAAACCTAGAATCGCGTTTCTTATACCCACATCCTCAAAATAGTATTTGGTCTCAGTACCGATATACTTGCGTCCTTTCACGTTGTAACGCAATGCTTCATTAATGATAAAAGCATCTTGTAAGTGTTCCAAATAACGGGAAATAGTATTTGGACCAATATCAACCCCTCCAACCGATTTGAAGGTATTTGCTATTCGCCTGACATTTGTGCTTGAACCCATTACTGAAGCTAAGATGCGCACAAGTTCACTCATTCCATCGGCGTTATGCAAGTGATTGCGTTCAATTACATCCTTCAAATATACCGTTTCAAAGATTTCACGCAGGTAGTTCTCCTTCTCTGCCGGAGTACTCATTTGTGCGACCTGGGGAAGCCCACCATACAGATAATACTCTTCAAGCGCAACTGCCTTTTCGCCACCAACCGTTCCGTAATATTCAGCAAAACTCAATGGATGAACGCGAATTTCCCATCCTCGGCCTCTGAATTCAGTGACGACATCTTTTGAGAGAAATTTTGCATTTGATCCCGTCACATAAACCTCAGCATTCCTTACATTTAGATATGAGTTCAGCACATCTTCAAACTCGGGGACAAATTGAATCTCGTCCAACAAGATATAGTACATATCTTTATCGGTCATCTGCTTGTCAATATATTCCAATAAGGCATCAGGATCACGAAGTTTCTTATTCCGGCGATCTTCCAGGTTTACTTGTATAATGTGATCCTCTTGAATTCCCCTTTCCAACAAATTATCCTTGTAGATATTAAACAACAGAAATGACTTGCCACAACGACGAATCCCAGTAATGACCTTAATCATCCCGTTCCCCTCGGACGAGATGAGTTGTTCCAGATATGGTTTGCGTTCAAAAAACATGGTTTTATGGAATATTTTTGTAACAGCACACAAATTTGTGCCACAAAAATACAACAAAAAGCCAAATCCTCAAATTAAAAGCGAGTTTTTCGGGCAAATCTCAGTATCTTTTTAGCCAAATTCTGTAGAAATCTCAAAATGTTGGGGTATATAAGATTTATTCCATTGAGATACAGTAAAATAAGTTTTTGAGGTAAATCAAAAGGATGGGGCTTCACTACCGTTTGAAATCGTGCCCACAACTATTACAGTGGCAATCCTCTTCATCATATTCCTGGAAATAGAAGTGCGCTGCAAGTGCTGAACCGAAAATATACCACAACCATTTTGGGCCATGCGGATGATGAACTTTTGTACGCGTTACATCTTCAGAACCACATTTTGGGCACCAAGGATGTTCTTCGTCTCTTGTTTTGCTGAATTGCTCAAAAACTCCTTTTGCTGCAGCGTAATCTTTCTCATCAACATATAATGCGAAACAAGAACCACCATGATCAAGACTAATCAAGACATCATAGGTTTTAACCTCTTCTTGTACG
>JAEEGI010007647.1_pt1 | contig 24149 bp, 19 predicted proteins | sample 8958751 | NCBI WGS metagenome assembly JAEEGI01 (sample SAMN16246545, study PRJNA631951) | gut metagenome | biome: gut microbiome; feature: rumen; material: KS-attached | host: Bos | place: Iran: Karaj | collected 2018-10
GCTGATCGCCGTCTGCGCTTCGAATCTCACCGTCACCGTCACCTTCGGGTCCGTCGCCGTGCTGTTCGTCGGCGCTCTCTTCGGCGCGGTGATCATCACCTCGCTCAAGATAGCGATGGCAGCGCTGGCCTTCATCTTCAAGCGCAGCGGGCCGCTGCTCCAGGTGATCTACAACTTCTCGAATTACGCCAAATACCCGCTGGCCATCTATCCGGACTTCATCCGCGTGCTTTTGATCTTCGTGCTGCCCTTCGGGCTGTTCATTTCTCTGCCGGTCGACACACTGCTTTACGGAAAGCACAACCCGTGGCTGCTCTGCGTCGCGATCATCGGCTGCGCCGCCGTCTTCTTCGCCCTCGCCGTGTGGGTCTGGACTGCCTGTGAGCGTCGTTATGAATCGACGGGAAGCTGAAAAACAGCGGAATCGGACGTTCTTGCCGGAAATAGTGAAAGAGCGAGGCTGAGGGTTCAAGCTTTGAACCCTCAGCCTCGCTTTGCACTTGGCACAAGGCGCTATTCCATGGCAGTCTGTTCGTTTTTCTTATGATTCAGCAGCGCTTCATCACGCGGATGAAGAACTCCACCGCGCGTTTCACCGTCTCGATGCGAATCCTCTCGTTGTTTCCGTGGATCGATTCGCGCTCCTCGTCGGTCATGTCGGCCGCGGAGAAGCGGTAGACCCTGTCGGAGATCGGGGCGTAGTGGCGGCTGTCGGAGCACTGCACCATCAGATAAGGCGCCGAGGCGCAGTTCCAGGTGTCGGACACGGACTCCGAGACGATCCGCCAGCCCTCGCAGTCGGTGCGGGAGATCGGGCTGGGCTCGTCCGTTTCCCAGCCGGAGATCTCGATATCGGGATCGTTCACGACGCGGCGGATCCGTTCCAGTGCGGAGGCGGACGAGTCCTCGGGGTTGAGGCGGATGTTCGCCGCCATCCAGGCGTCCGGCGGGATGACGTTGAAGGCCTTGGAGCCCTCCATCCGCGTGAAGGCCACCGTCGTGCGCACCAGGGCGTTCAGCGCGCCGCCGCTCTTCTTGCAGACCAGATCCAGCACGCCGCCGAAGCACCAGAGATTGGCGAAGAGGAGCCGATAGACGAAGGGGGCGTGCCGCCCGAGCGCATCAAAAAAGGCAAGCACCGGCTTCGTATAATGTCGGGGGAAGGGATTGTTTTCGATCCGCGCGCAGGCTGCGGACAGTCTGCCGATCGGCGTGTGCGGCGCGGGAGAAGAGGCATGGCCGCCCTCCCCCGTGAAGCGGAGGCGGATGTTCATCTTCCCCTTCTCGGCAATGCCGATCAGGCCGAAGGGCTCTTTCACCCCCGGGAAGATCCCCTCGACGACGGCGCCGCCCTCGTCCAGCACGAAGGATGGCGTGACGCCCTTCTCGGCAAAATACTTGACGATATTCACGGCGCCGGGGCCGGCGACCTCTTCTCCGCCGGAAAAGGCAAAGTAGACGTCGTTTTTCGGCGTGAAGCCGGAGCAGATGAGATGCTCTGCGGCGGAGAGGATACCGTTGAAGGTGTTTTTCGTATCGAGCGTTCCCCTTCCCCAGATCGCCCCATCGGACACGACGGCCTCAAAAGGCGGTTTGTCCCAGTACTCCTCCTCAACGGGGACCACGTCGTAATGCGCCATCAGCACGGCGGGCTCCCCGCTCCCGTCGGAGCCTGCCCAGCGGAACAGAAGGCCGCGGCCGTCAAAGCGAAGGAGCGGGCAGCGCTCCCAGACGTGCGGGTAGAGCTTCGGCAGCAGGGCGATGAGCTTTTCAAATTCCGCGTCGTCTTCCAGCGCCGGGTCGTCGCGCGAGACCGTTTTGCAGCGCACGAGCTCGCGCAGCGCTTCCACGGCCGCCTCCTCGTCGAAGCGGATCGCTTCCTTCTCTCTCTTCTGCTCGGGCAGAGGGCGGAAGCGCAGCGTACGGGCCAGCAGGACTGCCAGGAAAAGCAGGAACGCGGCAAGAATGATCCATCCGATCATGGTCAAATCTTTCCTTTCTTGTACAGGATTCTGGAATAGCCGATCGCGGCCGCCGCCACGACGGGCAGCACGACGGGATAGACGCCCTTGAGCGCCGGGACGGCGATAAAGAGCGCCGCCGTGATCAGGATCACCGGAACGGCCACCCTGGGCGTGCGGGCCAGGAAGGCGACCATCAGCCCGCCGAAGAGAGCCGGCACCACGTTGCTGAACGCAGGCTGCAGCACCTCACTGGAAAATACCGGCGTCAGCGGCACCATCAGGACGATGAACACAAGGATGACGGCGAGCGTCACCAGCGAGCTGACCGCAATGGCGATGGTGGAAATCACGTCGCCCTCCTCGGTGTTCTGCTGCACGCCGACGGAGTCCATCGCGTTGAGCGCCACGGGTACCTTCATGTTGGCCATGTTGCCGGTGATGAAGCCGAGGTAGCTTCCGCCGGGGCCGAGCATGGGCATGTAGGAGAAAGCCTCCACGATACCGACCGCCCAGTAGAGCGGCACGACGCCGATCGCCGCGGCAAAGAACTGCTTCCAGGTCGGCCAGGCGTTGAAATAGGCGGAGACGACGATCGGGAAGAGATAAATGAAGAAATAGACGAATACAAACCAGCGTCTGCCGGATTTGTGGATCTTAACGGTGTAGTCACTCATGCTGCACAGCTCCTTTCCTTAGACGATCCACGAGGTGAGCGGGATGGCGGCCAGCATGGAGAGGACCATGCAGATGGGCACGGCGTAATCGTTCAGCCATTTCCAGCCCAGTTTCTTGCGCAGAAGTCCGCAGAGCAGCATCAGCAGCGCCGAGATCAGAAGCACCAGCGCCGTGACCACGCCTTCCCCGCTCTTTGTCACATCGGCCAGACCGTTTCCGACAAAGGTGGCGATCAGCGCGAAGAAGAGGGCGTTCGTGAAGTGCTCGCCCCATTTTTTGTCCTTCATGCCGATCTGGGAGACGCCGTTCGTGGTTTTCTCGCAAAAGAGCGGGATCAGAACCAGACCGGTGGTGATGCCCACGGTCATGGTCCACGCGATCGTGGAAAACTGCGCGGCGCTGAGCGCTCCCGAAAGCGAGGTGCCCATGGAGGCGGCCGCCGTTTCCGCCGCGGAGAGCTCATACATGATCGCGCCTACCACCGAAAGCCGCAGCCACGGAAGAGGCAGGCCAAGCGCGCCGGAGAGCGTGATCACGCCGATACCAACCGCGATGGCGGGCGCGATGGAAAAGACGGCGGCCGACACGGCGAGCTTCCGCAGCTTTTCCTCAGAGAAACCGAGTTCCTTCGCGCGCGTCCACGCCTTGCGCAGAAAGACGACGGACTGCAGCGCTACGGCCAGCACGGCTATCCCCGCCAGGATGAACAGCAAGGGGTGGTTAATACTGAAAGAATTGTCCATACAGAGAATCACTTCCTTATGAATAAATAATCGCTTTAGCAGATTAAATAATAACACAGTGCTTTTGTGTATGCAATGCACATATTTTTCTTTCTGCGAAAAGCTTTCCGTCCATAACGAACACGGTTTTTACGCGGCAAGTATCCCTTCCGAAACGCAGGCAGACGGCCGGGGCTCCCCTGCCGTCTGCCTGACGGATGCGCGTTCTTCCTCTTTTTTCCATTGCGGCGCTTTACAAAACGGTATGACGGAATGAGGAAAACGCGGTCGCAGGAGGGCGAAAACGGGACTGTCCACAACGCGCGCCTGGAGGAAGAGGCGGAAGGCTCCATCCCCTTCATTATTTGACCGTTTTATTAAACACCTGAATTGACAGAGGATAAAAATAATGATAAAATATTAAGTCAATGCAGGAAAGACTGATTATATATATCAAAAATTTGTATCATTTGTTCTGTCACCGAATGATGATTGTTTGACTGGAGGATATAACATGCAGGCAAGCGCTATAACGGCAGAAAAAAGAAGCGGCCGTAAAAAGGCGACGCCTGTCGTGCTGCTGGCCATCATCTTTTTACAGGTGGTCGTCGTCTTATTTTGGATGACCCAGAAGAAAAACCTGTTCCTCGATGAATTGACTTCTTTCGAGAATGCCCAGGCTTATTCATTCCATGCGAAGAACACTGCGTATATTCACCTTTCATCGGCGTGGGAATATGAATCATGGGTAGACAATCACCTGCTGAAGGGACAGCTGGAAGTGTCAAAAGAAGAGAGTCTCCTCAGCCAGCCGCCTCAAAGAGTCTTGAAAATGCTTCTGATGAAGCGAAACTATAACGGCGTCCTGAATATCCTGATGTCTGTTTTTGCTCCTGACAGCACTTCCATTTATCCGGGAATCCTCTTTAATATCATTCTTTTCTTTTTTACACAGCTTCTCCTTTATCGTATCGTTAAAGAGATCAGCGGGAGCTGTCTTCCCGCCCTTGGTGCCGTGCTGATGTACGGGTTTTCTGCGATGGGCGTGGAAATGACCCTGTTCATCCGGTTTTATTCGCTTGTAATTTTCCTCCTCCTGGGAGCGCTTCGCGTTCACCAAAAGATGTGGAGGACGGAAAAGATCGGGCTGTTTGAATTGCATACCGCCTTTTCCTTGCTGCTGCTTTATCTTGCATTCAAAAACTCGGAGCTTGTTTTCATTTTTGCGGGCGCACTGGTCCTCTCCTTCAGCCTCGCACTGGTCTGCAGCAGGCACGGTAAGAAGGCGCTGCTGTATCTACTTACTGCTGTCCCGGCGGGACTGTACTTTGCTCAAAAGAAAAACCTGATCGATATCCTTCTTCATCCGGCTGAATACACCGGGATGGGTTGGCCGCTCGGGGTCATGACAAAAAGCGTCCTGGAAATGAATCCTCTGACTTTGGCAGTCAGCTTCCGGAGAATCATGAAATGGTTTGCGGAAAGACTTTTGGGATCCCGACTTGTGCTTTACGCTTTTGCCGGGATTGTTCTGATCCTGTTCGTTGTATGGCTGGTTCAGAGAAAAAAGAATGCTGATCAGAGTCAGCAGAAAGAATGCGAAAACGGCAGCTTTTTCTGGATCCTGTTTGGCGTTGCCGCCATTTATTTTCTGTTTTGTGTTTTTACCTCATGCCCCGTAAACAGATACCTGTCCTTCATCTTTCCGCTTGTCAGCATGATGCTTTGGTGTGCGCTGTCGCTTACGGCATCCGATACAAGGATAAGAAAATGGGTATTGCCTGCCTGTGTCGCTTTGACACTCTATGGCTCTTTCCTGCAGCAGGTTGTAAACCATGACTACGCGTATCTCTATTCTGAGGACGAAGAGGCGATTCGGGCGGTCGAGGACTCCGGGGTCGAGAATGCGATCTTCATTTTTGAAAATGACTTTTTCAGGGAGCATGCCGAATATGATTGCGTGTATCTGCTCCCGAAGTCAGCACAGATTTATCTTGTCAACGCGGATCAAAACAGAATTGATGCGGATAAGTGCCCGGACAGCGTACTGATCTGGGCTTTGCCGGGAACAGATATTGATTGCTATGCGGAGGAATTGACGTCCGGCGCGTATCATACGGATATCATTGGCAAGACGTACACATCCGTCATTTATCTTGCCCGGCGGATTACGGGAATGGAGGAGCCATGAAGACAGACAGGCCGATTTCTCTGACGGTTGTTATTCCGGTATATAATGAAGAGAAAAACATAGAGGCTCTCTTTCAGGAGACGAAAAGTGTCTGTGCGAAAGGATTGGACGGAATTCCGTTTGACTATGAGATCATCATTGTGAACGACGGGTCAACGGACGGCACAGATCGGATATGCAGAACCTTGACGCCCCTGACCTATATCCAGCTTCGAAAGAATTATGGGCAGACCTCGGCATTGGACTGCGGATTCAAAGCGGCCACGAAGGAATTGATAGCCGCGCTTGACGGGGATGGGCAGAACGATCCGGCAGATATTCCGATGATGATTCGATATTTGCTCGAAAACGAGCTGGACGTCGTATCCGGATGGCGCAGAAGCAGGCATGATTCCTTCGGGAAGATCATTGCCTCCAGGGGAGCGAACCTTTTAAGGCACATGATCATCCATGACGGTATCAACGACAGCGGCTGCACGCTGAAGATTTATCGTCGGGAGTGTTTTGATCATTTGACGCTTTTCGGAGAACAGCACCGATTTATTCCGGCCATTTTGATAATACGGGGATTTCGGATCGGCGAAGTAGAGGTGAACCATCGCGCACGGGTAAACGGGAAATCAAAATACAACTTTCTTCGCATATTCAAAGGTTTTCTGGATTTGCTCTCGGTATGGTTTTGGAGCAAGTATTCCAGCCGCCCGCTGCACCTGCTGGGAGGTTTGGGGATGCTTTTCTTCCTTTTCGCCGCCGTCTTTGGGGGGTGGACGGTCATCGGGTATATCCTCACCGGCCATATGCCCTATTTCATCATTCAGCTGATTCTGGCCGTGTTTTTCTTTACAGTGGGACAACTCCTTGTGATCTTCGGACTGTTGAGCGAAATGGTCATGAAAACCTATTTCATCACACAGGAAAGCCTGCCGTATTATGTTAAAGAAAAGACGATCAGCGCGGAGTCAACCGGCGGAGATGCCCCATGAAAAAGAGGATCGCGCTGGTGATCAATACACTTTCCGGCGGCGGCGCGGAAAGAACGGTTTCCAATTTGAGCATGGCGCTCTCAGAAAGGTATGACATTGACATTGTCGTCAATGATACAGAGCATATTACCTATCCCTATTCAGGCCGCATTCTGTCACTTCGGATGCCGGCCTGGTTGAAACCGGCAAGCGCGGTTTATCAAATGACCGCGTTGGTGAGAAGGATCCGCGTTCTTCGTCGGCTGAAAAAAAGCGGCGCCTACACGGCGATGCTGTCATTTTCCGGCTTGACAAATCTGGCCAACGCGCTCAGCGGGAAACAATACGCCAAAACCATCGTTTCTGTACGCAATTCTGTCAGCGGCAGAAAGGACAGGGAACCGAAACAACGCCTGTTCCTGCGTTTCGTCCTCCCCTATATATGCCGAAAAGCAAGCTTGACCGTGAGTTGCTCAAAAGAGATCGCGGAAGAGCTCATGACAGAATGCGGACTATCCGAGGACAAGAGCGCCGTGATTTACAACGGGCTGCAGCTGGAGAGAATCCAGGAATTGGCCGCAGCTCCCCTGCCGGCATTCACGGGAGAAGACTTTCCCCCCGGAAAACTTCTTTTGACTGTCGGAAGGCTGACGGATCAGAAAGGCCAATGGCACCTCCTGCCCGTGCTAAAGCACCTGCGGGAGGAAGGCATGCCGGTTTGCCTGGTGATCCTGGGCGAGGGTGAGCTGCGTCCGATGCTGGAGGAGAGGATCGCCCGGCTCGGATTGTCGGGCTGTGTGATGATGCCCGGTTTTGTAGAGAACCCTTATCCTTATCTGGCCAGGGCCGACGCTGTCCTTATGCCTTCTCTTTACGAGGGCTTCAGCAACGCGATCATAGAGGCGATGGCCTGCGGAGCGCCGGTTGTCGCTACGGATCACAAGACCGGGGCGCGCGAGATTCTCGCGCCCGAAACAGATTATCGCATAAAAATCAGCGATGGGGTCGAGATGGCCGCTTTTGGCATATTGGTGCCGGTCTGCGGCAGCGGGCCAGAGGAATTCGGAGAAGCATTGCTCCGGGAAGAAAGCTGCATGGCTGAGGCTATACGGATGCTTCTGACGGATGAAGAGCTGATGCAAAGATATCGGGAGGCGTCCTTCATGCGCGCGGATCAGCTGGCAATTGCGCGGATTTGCGAGCAGTGGATCAAAGTGATCGAGTTCGGGTGATCCGTAATGAGAATCTTGATTTTGAATTATGAATATCCGCCGCTTGGCGGCGGCGCCGCGCCGGTCTGCCGGGATCTGGCTGAGGGTATCGCCCGGGCAGGACATCAGGGAACGGTTGTGACGATGGGATTCCCGGGGCTTGCCGCCCACGAGGAATCGGGCGGTGTAGAAGTTTTTCGGCTGAAATGTTTGAGGACAAAAGCCCATGCCTGCATGCCGTGGGAGCAGTTTTCCTATATCCTTGCGGCAAAGCGCTTTCTCAAGCATCACCTTCATTCTCGGCATTATGACATCTGCCACACACACTTTGTCATCCCTACAGGCCTTGTTGCCAAATGGGTCAAAAGCCGGTATGGCATACCGTTCGTGATCACAGCCCACGGGAGCGATGTAGAGGGCTATAACGAAAAGACGCTTTTGAAGATCATGCACCGGCTCCTCAGACCGGCATGGAGACGGATCGTTTCGGCTTCCTGCGCAACAGTGGCACCGTCACAATTCCTCCTTGACCTGATGAACCTCGAGCTGCGGGGCGGGCCCTATCTTCGGATCCCGAACGGACTCGAGCTCTCAAAATATCACGCGGATCCTATAAAAAAAGAAAAGCGCGTTCTGCTGATGGGCAGATTGCAGAAAACGAAGAATCTGCAAACGGTTTTCAAGGCTATTGCCCGGATCCCGGATGAAATATGGGGTGACTGGACCGTTGACGTGCTTGGCGACGGCCCGCACAGGGCAGAACTGGAGAAACAGTGTGCAGAATTGGGAATGGATGCGCGCGTGAGTTTTCATGGCTGGATCGAAAACGGCTCAAAAGAGCATTTCGATTTTCTCGGAAGGGCTGCGATCTATGTCTCGGCCAGCCATTTCGAGAATTGCCCGATGGCTGTGTTGGAGGCAATCGCCGCGGGCTGCCGCCCTCTTCTTTCCGACATCGAAGGCCACAGGCAATTCTTCCGGGATGTGAAGGAATCTGAACGTTATTTTTTCCCGGAAAATGATGAAAGGATCCTTGCCGATAAAATGACGTCCCTTCTGCGGCAAACCCCGTCAACTGCGTTTGGCAGTCTTGATTTATCCGCATATGATCTTCAGCAAATCGTTATGCGGTACATCTCTCTTCTGGAGAAATATGCTGTACAGGAACACGGGCCGCAAGGAAGCGGGAGTGAGATTTGAGCGGATGATTCTGCGATTTGACGGTTGGAAACAGGTGATGATTTGATAATCCATCCTAATCCCGCGGGCCCGGGGGCGAAGCCGGGTGGGGATACGAAAAACATGAAACGAATGATACGCAGCGGGCGTTCAACTTTTCCGCCGACATGGGATGAAGGCAAAAGGAACGTCCTTATAATGGTCTCCGCCGAATCGAAGGGAGGGGCTCAACGGGTCGCCTGCCAGGTAGCATCGGGTCTTTCTGAAAGTTTTAATGTCCTTCTGCTGTTCGGGACCGGTCCGCAGCATTGTTTCCCTCTTTCAGACAAAGTCGTGCTGAGGCATTTTCCGAAGCTCCTTTATGATCCGTTTGAAATAATCAAGTGCCGGATCGTAAAAACGCTCAAAAAACGCTTGCGCATTGATATTTCGATCTCGCTGCTTCTGTCAATGAATCGCATCAATCTGAAGACGAGACAGGGAGAGCGCGTCATTGTTTCAGAGCGAAACAATCCCGCGATTGCCTACCCGGAGACTTTTAGTGAAACAAAACGGATTTACAAAAAAGCAGATCATGTCGTCTTTCAGACACATGAGGTGCAATCACTGTATGAACCTGAAATCCAGGCCCACAGCAGCGTGCTTCCCAATCCGGTTTCCATACAGACTCTGTCACGGCCGGAGACGGCAAAAAAAAGAATTGTCAATGTTGCCCGGCTGCATAAAAACAAAAACCAGGAGATGCTGATCCGGGCGTTCGCAAGGTTTTTGCCGTTGCATCCGGATTATACCCTGTCATTTTACGGAGACGGTTCGCTGCGAAAGGCGCTCCAGATCCTTGTCGGGAGCCTTGGCATACAGGACAAGGTGTTTTTTCACGGCAACGTAGAGGATGTGCATAAACAGATCGCAGACGCCGCCTGTTTTGTTCTTTCCAGCAATGTGGAGGGGATGCCGAACGCTTTGCTGGAAGCCATGATGATGGGGCTTCCCTGTATTTCCACAAACTGTACCGGGGCCAAAGAAGTAATACGCAGCGGCTGGAACGGCTTGCTGGTTGAGCGGGGAGATGAAAACGGACTTCTTGCCGCCATGAACAGGATGGCAGATGATCCCGGCCTTGCGTGTATGTGCCGGGAGAATGCCAGAAAGACAGCCGAGAGCTTCCGATTTGAAAACGTGATCGGACAGTGGGAGCGCTTGTGCGAAGATGAAATAAAAAAACGCGGATATTGATTATTTCGGTTTATGATCGAGCCGTCAAAAAAGGAGAGAAGAAGAGTGACCCCACAGTTCGGGAGGATAAATCGCGCTGCAAAAGGGGCAATGTCCCCGGCAAATTACCGGGATCTGTATCAGGAGGCTTCAGCGCTCGGAAAGGGAACCATTGTAGAGATCGGACCGGCGCAGGGAGCCGGAACGATCGTCCTGGGCCTTGCGGCAAAGAAGAATCCAAACATCGAAAAAATTATCTCGATCGATGCGTTTGAGAAATCCCAGCATTTGATATCCCTTGACAGTGTCGAGGATAACATACGGGAGCTGCGGAGAGACCTTTCTTCTTTTCATTGCGGAGAGCGGGTCACAATCATGACAGCCGGACATGAGGATTGGGAGATGATAAAGCACAGCCGGATCACGATGCTTGTCATTGACGCCGACGGGGGGCTCGATCGGGACTTTTCAAACTACTATAATCTGCTGGTTCCGGGAGCGACAGTTTTTGTCGACGATTATTGCGCGGTCTTGAACGAACACGCAAAAAACTATTATACAAGAGAACGCACGGGCTGTCTGGATTCTCCCGAGGAAGATGCGCGAGAGTATCTTCATAAGCCATCGCCTTTAGGGAAACAGTACATGACGAAGTGCTTCATTGATTATCTGATCAGAGAAGGGCTTTTGGAGGAAAAGAGCATTCGAAACAGGACGATCACACTGGTCAAGAGCAAGACGAATCCCTTCTTCACGGAGAAGCACTTGTCGGACATGCAGCAGATCAGAGCGCGCATGAAGGAAAAGCTCTTGAGTGTTCGACGGGAAACCTTGAGGATTGTAAGACAGTTGGACCCGCAGCTGGAGAGAATACAGGCTGCGGCAGAATGTGAAGAGCTCCTTGTCATGAGGGGTATCCCTGTAGATCACGATATCCGATACTATCCCGTTTACGGGCTCGGGAAAAACGGAAAGCCCGCTTCGGATATCGGGCGCATATATGAAAAGCATATCCGTGATTCCGTCAGCGGCGAGAGGCAGTTCATCCTGCTGAAAAGGGGCAGACGGAGGAACAAAGAGAAGTATGCCCTGGTCATTTGCGGACAAGCGGGGAAAAAGCCGTTCATGTTGCCGTCGGATTGGAAGAAAAAACTCACGGCAACGCTGAATACTGTCGAGGAGGAAACCCAGACGCTGTTCAGGACGACGGATCTTTCGTCCCTGAAAACATACAAATCTATCTGCGATGTGATAAAAATGGCAAATAAACCGGTAAAGCTCGTTTCTAAAAAAAGCGCAGCCATTGCTTTCGTCCTTCTGTTTTCAATCGCTGCCGCGGCCCTGCTGATCAATATGCTCTTTTTCTCAAACAGCCGCGAAAACGCTGATTTTGAGTGGGGGGGTTATGCCCGGAAGGATGAGCAGTGGTGGGGTTCGCCGGAGTGCGTTGAAATTGCGGATGAGATGATCCGACACCAGAGGTCAGACGGGGGCTGGGCCAAATCTATTCAGACCCCTCCATGGGATATATGGCGTCATTCCACGATCGACAATACCATGACCTGGGGTCAGGTTCGGTTTCTTGCCAAATGCTACTCTGCAACAGGCAAAGACGCGTATAGGGAATCATGCCGCAGGGGGATTTCCTTTTTGCTGAATATGCAGTATGAAAACGGAGGATGGCCGCAAATCGCCGATGCTGAAGGTACCTATCATGCGCATATCACGTTTAATGACGACGCTATGACCGGCGTGATGGAAACCTTGAACATGGTCTCACAACGTTCGGAGACAGACGGCTTCGGATGGATGGACGATGCTACGGCACAAAAAGCGGGAGAGGCCTTCGACAAGGGGCTGGACTGTATTCTGAAATGCCAGATAAGGGTCGGAGGAACGCTGACAGCCTGGTGTCAGCAGTATGATGAAACCACACTGAGCCCTGCAAGCGGAAGAGCATACGAACCGGCATCGATCTGCACAAAGGAAAGCTCCGGGGTTGTCAAGCTGCTGCAAAAGCTCCCGGAAAAAACGCCCGAAGTATCGGCGGGGATTGACGCGGCGATAAAATGGTTTGACGCGGTGAAAATTGAAGGAGTCCGTTTTGAGCAGATTGGGGACGACAGGCAGCTTGTACCCGGCTCTCCCGAGGATGTATTATGGGCAAGATTCTATCAATTGGACGGCGCTACCCCGTTGTTCGCCGACCGTGACGGGGAAGAGTTCGATGACATTTCCAAAATCAGCATGGAACGGCGCGCAGGATATGACTGGTACGGAATCTGGCCGTTGGAAATCCTGAAATGAGTGAACGCAATCATGCGCAGCGTTGTGGCGGGTGGGGACAACAACCATGAAAGAAAACAGATCCGAAAATCGAAAACGAATGATTTCTCTGCGCCATGTTACGAAAGAATATCGGCTCGGACAAATCGGTTACGGAACGCTGAATAAAGATCTGCAAAGCTGGTGGGCAAAGCGGCGCAACAAACCGGATCCGAATGCAAAGATCGGGCAGGAACGACGCCTGGAAGACGGAAGGCTGCTCGCCCTGAATGATATTACTCTGGATTTTTATCAAGGGGAGTGCGTCGGGATTATCGGAGGAAACGGCGCCGGAAAAAGCACGCTTTTAAAACTGCTTTCCAGAGTGACCGTTCCTACTGCCGGAAGCATAGACCTGTATGGCCGCGTGACATCCATGCTGGAGGTCGGAATAGGCTTCCATGGCGAGATGACCGGCCGGGAGAATATCTACCTGAGCGGATCGATCCTGGGGATGAATCGCAGAGAAATCGACGCCAAGCTGGAGGAGATCATAGATTTCTCAGAGGTGCGTGATTTTATTGATACGCCCGTTAAGAGATATTCAAGCGGAATGTATGTAAAACTGGCTTTTGCGGTCGCTTCCCATCTGGAAAGCGAAATCGTCATCATGGACGAAGTTCTTGCTGTCGGGGATGCAGCCTTCCAGAAAAAATGCATTCGAAAAATGCGGGATGCTGCTAAAGATGGAAATCGAACGGTCTTGTACGTCAGTCATAATATGGCTACCGTAAGGGAGCTGTGCGATCGATGTATCGTACTGGCCGATGGCCGGGTTGTATATGACGGCGATGTGGAGCAGGCAATCACCTGTTATCACGGTTTTCATCTTTCTTCAGCTGATTTCGCAGGAAAAATAGGAGATTATGAACGGCGCGACCGGAATCTGACCGGTCTGTGCAAAATGACAGATTGCATCCCGGAACAGGACACGCTGTCTGCTGAAGGCGAGATGGCGTTCCATCTGGAAATACAGAGCGCGGAATCGCTGGACGACGTCTTTCTGCGGATGACAATCAGCGGCGGCCCCGGCGAAATCGTCGGAATGGCACATTCGGGACCTTTCTCGATCGCGGAAGGGATAAGCCGCTATCGGGTTTTATTCCCTGTGACGCCGCTTGAAGCCGGTGAATACCTGTGTGACCTGACATTGCTGTCCTATGATGGACATACACAGATGAGGCATGATTACTTAAGGAAAGTGCTTTCGTTCCGGGTTGAAAGCAGCCATCTGTACTTCGGCAGTAAATGGACCCAACAAAAATGGGGAAACGTGCGGCTGTCGGACATCCGTGTAGACAGAGAAGAAAACGAGCGGCGCGGAGTTCACTGAAGGGACTTGAAAACAAATACCAAGGGGAGAGGCCGATGGAGGAGAAAGATCATTTCCATATCCATATAGAAGGCGGAGAAAACCCGATGACGCTGAATTTGAAGGAGCTTTGGCGTTACAGGGATCTGATCGTTCTGTTCACCAAACGTACGCTGGCAATGATGTATAAACAAACTGTATTAGGTCCCTTGTGGCTGATCCTGCGTCCTTTTCTGACCAGCGTCGTCTACGCGGCAGTTTTTAAAGGCATTGCCGGACTCAGCACAGATGGGGTCCCGGCCCTGTTGTTTTATCTGACCAGCCATGCTCTGTGGAATCTGGTCGCTTCCTCGCTCAAAAAAAATGCAACGATATTCCTGGACAATGCCAGTATTCTCGGAAAGGTTTATTTCCCAAGGCTGACGATTTCCGTTTCCGCAATGCTCACCTCTCTGTTTGAATTTCTCGTGGAGCTCGGTATGATCGCGTTGCTGTTATCGTTTTACACCGTTCGCGGTGAAGTGGCTCCGAACTGGACCTGGCTGTGGCTGTTGCCGATCGTGCTGATCCATGTGGGCCTGCTCGGCTTGGGATCGGGGGTGCTCTTCTCCAGTCTGACGACCAAATACAGAGATCTGACATTTATTGTAGATTTTGGCATTTCGCTGTGGATGTATGCGTCCCCGGTGGTGTATCCGTTGTCCCAGCTGAACAGAACCGGGGTCATGTACAAACTGATGATGCTGAATCCTATGGCAATGCCTCTTGAGCTCATGCGTTTTATTCTCCTCGGTCAGGGGACAATCACGCTTTCGATTATCATCAGTTCCGTCGCGATTACCGGACTTGTATTGATATTCGGAATCCTTGGGTTCAATAAAGTGGAAAAAAGCTTTATCGATACCATCTGACAGCTGCGGAAAGGAAGGGCGGGAACTTGCCATCGCCAGCTTGAGCGCTGCATCACAGTGCGGCCGTCTGGCCTCTTTGAGCAGTTTCATAGGCAAGAAGAGAACGATGTGAATAGGAAGGGGGCGGTGAAAAGCCCCCTTTTTTATGCCCGCAAACGGTTCGCTGCGCAGGGCGCCTGCCCCGGTTTTTCGAAATAAGCCGCGCACATTTGGACAAAGGAAAAGACAGGGTTTACAGACTTGATTCGCAGCGCCCTTTTGAAGAGTTAAGGCCGTTTCGGCATGTTTTTCTTGGAAGAAAATTCGAGGAGCTTCGCTTTCTACAGCGCAGCTCCTCGGTTTTTCACTTTTGGGTTAATTCTCTCCTCATCCCCGGGCGCGGAAAAAGTCGAGAATCGCGCGGTTTGCTTCCACGCTCTCTTCCAGTTCCGGGAACAGCACGTTGAAAACATGCCCCAGCTTGTTGGCCTTTTCCGGCCAGGAGCAGAAGCGGTAAGGTCTGCCGCTTTCCGCAAGCGCCTTTTCAAGGATAAGATCCTCCTCGTAGAGCAGCTCGTCCGCAGGCGTGGTCGTGATGATGAGAGGCGGATACTCGCTCTCCGGGATGAGACGCAGGACGTCGAAGGTCTCGAGATAATCCGGCTCGACGCCCTCCGGATACATCAGGGGGAGCAGCATCGCGAGGGCCGCTCCGGCAACGCCTCCGCCGCTGAGGGAAAAAGCCGGGCAGGTCGGCGCGGCGGCCCGGATGGCACAGCGGCCGGGCATGACGCAGATCTTTTCCTGAAAACTTCGGTTCCCCTGCAGCATGGCGTAGAGCAGCACCAGATGCCCTCCTGCCGAGTCGCCGCTCATATAAACGCGCTCGGCGTCCAGACCATAGCGCTCCGCGTTCTCACCCACCCAGTCGACGATCGCGGCCAGCTCCCGCAGCTCGGCAACAAAATCTGCCTCCGGGTGCAGGGTGTAATCCCCGTTCACGACGGCAAAGCCCTGTTGCGCAAAAGCGCGGGCGTGCAGACGGTTGATGTTCTTCTCGCAGGCGATATAGCCGCCGCCGTGGATCTCGATGATGACAGGCAGTTTTTCCTGCCCCTCCGGGCGGATCAGGTCCAAGGTGTGGCGAAGGCTGCCGTCCGGCAGGTAAAAGATATCATAGACTTCGCGCAGTCCCTCGCGCCAGAGCTCGCTGCGGCCGTTTTTCATGCGCTCTTTTTCCCGGCGCTTTTGATCCTGTCGGTTTTCCACGACCGCTTTCGGCAGCGTCATCACGGCGTCCTCCTGTTATGGTTTCTCAAGGATCGCGCACTCATAGGGCATGAGGCGCCCATCGGCAGTATAGCACGATCCCGGGCAATTGGAAAGCAGTACGCGGCCGTCCGCATAGCCCTCCGGGCAGGGATAGCGCTGATCCTCGGCGGTCAGATTGCAGACGACAAGGACGCTTCTGTTATCCGAGCGCCGCTCATAGGCCAGCACACCCGGTTTATCCTCGCATGGAAACAGACGCCCCTCCGACAGGCAGGGATCCTCTCGCCGCAGACGCAGCAGCTCGCGGGTAAAGGCAAAGACGGAGTCCCCTCTTTTCAGCTGCTCCTCGGCGTTGATCGCCTCATGGTTGAGAGTGAGCATGTGGCAAATCCCGGCCTTGTTCTAGTTGAAGGAGATATAGTCTTTCCGCCAAACAATGATCGTACAATAAAGAAGCCGGGAAAGTGCTGACACTCTCCCGGCATAGTGCTGTTTACTTGTTGATTGCTTCTATAAGCGCATCATCCCCTGAGCGTGTACAAAACTTGCTCAGAGGATAGCTTTTCTTGACAAAGCTCTCCCGGCAGACAAAAGAGGTTTCTTTGATGATGAGTGAGGCGGGCTTGAAGTCCCCGGTTTTCGTTCCCGCTGTTCAATCCTTTACAAAGCGCTGGCTGATAAAGCGGAATCAGATGAGGGCGAGCGCCTGGTCAAGGTCATCGATCAGGTCTTTTACGTCCTCAATGCCGATTGAGAGCCTGACCTGCCCGTCATAGATTTCCGCAGCACGGCGTTCCTCCGGCTTCATATCGAAGTGGGACATGGAAGGACTGTGCTGGATGAGAGAATCGACGTTGCCCAAACTTGTTGCAAGGCTGAAGACTTTTACATTGTTCATCACGGTGCGCACAGCGTCCATGCCGCCGCGAATATCTGCGGACATCATTCCCCCAAAGCCTCCGTGCATCTGTTTGCAGGCGATCTTATGGGTAGGATGGCTTTCCAGTCCGGGATAATATACTCTTTCTATCTTCGGATGCTGTTCAAGAAAACGCGCTACTTCCATTGCGTTTGAGCAGTGCCGTTCCATGCGCACCCCCAGCGTTTTCATGCCCTGCATGACAAGCCACGCATCAAAAGGATCGATAACCGCGCCAAGGCACTGCAGATAGGGCATGCGGCATCTGTCAATGAGCTTCTTCGGGCCCGCAATCAGTCCGGCGGTGGCAAAGCCGTGGCCGCTCAGGTATTTTGTGGCGCTGTGTACGACAAGATCCGCGCCGAGATCAAGCGCATTCTGAAGATACGGAGAGGCAAAGGTGGAGTCAACGATCAGCGTAATCGGATGATCCTGTGATTTCAGGAGCTCCGCAACAGCGCGAATATCGGATATCTTCAGCGTCGGATTCGCAGGGGTCTCCACATAGACCAGCGTGGTTTCAGGACGGATTGCCGCGGCGATATTCTCCGGCTTAGTCGTGTCGACTCGTGTGTAGCTGACGCCGAATTTCGAGAGGATCTGATCGAAGAGCGTATAGGAGCAGCCGTAGATCACGTCACCGAAGATCACATGATCGCCCGCCTTCACGCTGCTGATTACGGCCGTTGAGATCGCGCCGAGACCGGAGGCAAGCGCCAGGGCAGCTTCCGCATGTTCGAGACAAGCTATCTTTTTCTCCAGTTCGTCTGCATTCGGGCTGCCGAAGCGAGTGTAGACAAATCCTTCATCTACGTGCTGGTTGAGATAGACCGCGGTATCAAAATCCTCCAGTATATAGGTTGAGGTCTGATAGATGGGACTGACATGCGCCATTGCCGTCGGCTCATAGCTGCCGGTCAGCTTTGCGCGCAGTTGCTTTGCATGGAGCAGTTCGGTGTTAATATTCATATGATGCTTCCTTTTTCCGCGTTTCTGTTTCGATATTGTCCAAACGATAGGTTATTTGGCAGGCTTCCCCGTCCGCAATGATTCCGGGAGGCTGATCCGGCGGAGTCGGGACCCCGAACGGAGCTTCGATAACAGCATCCAGCAGGTTTGTCACTCTGTCCAGATGCCCCGCGTCCAGAGCCCCGGTGCCGTGCCCGGTCCAAATCCTTTCAAAACACGGGCGGAAGATCTGCAGGTTTTTCAGTGTTGTTCGATATTCCTCCAGGGATGTGGACTCCTCCATCTGCATCCAGACATTATAAATGAGTCCATCCCCTGAAAACAGCACTTTTTCTTCCTCAAGAAGAAAGCCCGTGCTGCCTTGCGTATGACCGCGAAGAGACACGGTCCGCAGCGTGAGTCCGCCCAGATCGAATTGGGCCTGCAGAGGACGAATCTCGGGCACGGGAGGCGCTTCCGTTCCTGCTTCCCGCGCGTCGAGTTCGATATAGTGCCTCATCAGCGCATGATCCTTTTCGTTGAGATACACGAAGGGGCAGGACATAACGCCGAGGTAATGGTCAGGATGTCCGTGCGTCAGCAGCGGGAGGACGGGAAGATCTGTTAAGGCGGACACTTCCGAAAGCAGGTTTCCGGTTCCCATTCCGGCATCGATCATCGCGGCGCGCTTGTTCCCACAGACCAGGTACATGCATACTTCCTCGGCTTTTTCCCAAATCAACCATCCGCCCTTGAAAATCGGAGTTACCGTATATGCGCCCATCGGATCACTCCTTCACCGCGCCGAGCGAGATCCCTTTGACGATATATTTCTGGAAAAACGGGAAAAGAACCAGAATCGGGAGGACGCCCAGTACAGCGATCGCCATCCGGACCGAGACGCTTGGTATACTCGCGACAGACAAGCCGATCTGCGAGGCAACCTGACTGTTCTTTGAGAGGAACTGAACGTTATTGAGGATGTTCTGCAAAAGGATCTGCAATGACCAGAGTCTGCTGTCGCTCACAAAATACAATGCGTTCGTCCAATCGTTCCAGTAGGTAAGAATCGTAAACATGGCAATCGTGGCGATGATCGGCTTGCCCATGGGAAGGATGACATAGCCCAGAACGCCGATCGGTCCGGCGCCATCCAGTTCGGCGGCTTCCATGATCTCCTGCGGAATGCTGTTCTCAAAATAATTCTTCATCAGGATCAGATGGAAGGGATTAATAAGCAGATTCGGCAGGACCAGCGCCCAGAATGTGTTCTTTATTTTCAGATAACGCGCCCAAAGGATATAACTCGGCACAACGCCGCCGTGGAAAAGCATGGTGAAGAAAATCAGGAATGTGATGACGTTCCTGCCTTTCAGCTTCTTTCTGGACAGAGGGTAGGCCAGCGTTATCGTAAGAAACAGACTCGTCAGCGTCCCGACAGCCGTCGTCAGGATCGTGAGGCCGTAGGCCTTCAGGATCGTGTCCGAATTGCGGAGAATGTACTTATAAGCGTCAAGACTGAAGGTCTGGGGCCAGAACTGGTAACCGTTGCGGATCAGGGAGGATTCCGAGGAAACGGAAGACATTATCAGCAGGACAAAGGGGGAAAGCGTCAGCACTACCAGAATCAGGATCGTGGCTGTAATGCCGCGCTGATATTGTTTCTCTTGTTTTGTGATCATCTTCTTACCTCAAAACAGTGCGTTGTCTTCATCGACTTTCGCGGTGATCTTGTTTGCTATCAGTACGAGGATAAAGCCGACGACAGACTGAAACAGTCCGGCGGCCGCGGCCATTCCGATGTTGTTGCTTTTCATCAGCGCGTTGTATACATACGTGTCATAGGTCGCCGTCACATCGTGGATCATCCCGGAATTCTGAGGGATCAGATAAAACAGACCGAAGTTGGAATAAAACAGTGTGCCTGTACTGAGAAGGAGCATTGTCACAATGGTCGGTTTGATACACGGAATGGTAATGCGGGTTATCTGCTGCCAGCGTGTGGCTCCGTCCAACTCGGCGGATTCATACAGCGCCTTGTTGATCCCGACGATCGACGAGAGGTAGATTATGGCTGTCGTTCCGATGTTCAGCCAAAGATATACGACCGACAGAATGACTGGCCACGGGCCTTTCTCCGCATACCAGCTAACCGGCTTAAGCCCGAAAAAAGGAAGAATGGTGTTGTTCAGCATGCCGTTTTCCTGGCTTAGGAATGCAAAGGCAATATAGCTGCAAATGACCATCGAGATCAGATCCGGCAGAATAAGCGCCGACTGGGAAAAGCGCGCCAGCTTCTGGTTGCGCATATCGGCGAGCATGATGGCAACTGCGATACCGAAAACGGTTTCCATGATCAGAAAAACCACGTTGTATACGACGGTATTTCGCGTTATGATCCAGGCATCCGGCGTAGCAAAAAGAAATTTGAAATTTCTCAGGCCGACCCACTGACTTTTGAAAATTCCGAGAGAATAGTTTATCTTTTTGAAGGCAATAAACACGCCCGCCATCGGAAGATAATTATTCAGCAATATATAGAGCAGGCCCGGAACCATAAGAAAATAAAGGACAAGATGATTCCTCTTGATACTCCGTTTATTCAGCTTCTCAGGCATAATCTCCACCTCCCTTTAAAAGAACGGACAGCGTTTCAATGGAAATGTCACGCTGTCCGTGTGAATCAGTTTCAGCCGCTCCGCTTACGAAAGCGCAACGCAGGGGTGTTGAGGTGTTGTTTATTTCGATGCCATGTAGAGATCGAGCTGCCTTTGCGCTTCTGCAACGACGTCGTCTACGCCTGCGGCCTTCATTTCTGCAATGAACTGCGGAAGAACGGTATCGACATCCACACTGCCGCTTTCCAGAGCTAAGGCATATTTCTCCACGACATTGCTGACGGCTGCCAGCTGAGTCTCGACCGGATCGGGATCAAACTCAAAGCCGTAAGTGATGGAGATCTCGGCAGTCTCGTTCAGGGCGAGCTGCTTTTTGTTGCGATCGGGATCATCGGAAACGGACTTGAAGACATAGCTTGCTCCGGAGTTTCCGATGCACCAGTTGAAAGCGGCTTCCCAGCCGGAGTTGCCCGCTTCAATGCCGTCGCAATACTCGATCAGTCCATCGTCGCGCATCTGCCAGTGATGGTCTTTCGCGCCGTAGTAGAGCGTGGTCGCCATCTCAGAGTCAGTGAAAAGAAGATTGAGCCATTTCATAGCCGCTTCAGCGTTTTTGGAGTTGGAGCTGATACCAACACCCAGCGTATCGGCAGAGGTGACGACGTCGGCGCTCAGCGGAATGGCATAGCTGGGGAATGTGATGTTGGACAGACCTGCATGAACGATCGGCTCAACTTTCTCGCCATAGCAGTTCTGATTGCTGATGTAGCTGAAAAGACTGCCGTCATAATACGACAAGCTGCCGACCTCGCTGGTCGTTGCCGCATCCTTGAGAATATAGCCGGCCTCGTACCAGGCGCGCATCGTATCCAGCTCACGCCGGTAGGAGTCTGACTCATAGAAGTTGATGACGGTCGGCTCATCGTTAACGGATACAAGATAATAAGCATCGCTGCTGAGATAGGAAACATGCTGCACATGCTCGTTATCGATGCCGTAATAACCGAAGATCAAACCATCGCCGTCCGGAGCCAGCATGGTCATTTCCGGATATTTCTGGCTGACGATCTCATATGCCTTGCCTACGCCTTCGAGAGTGGTCATGGAACGGGGATCGATGCCGCACTCGTCAAGGATATCTTTGCGGCAGATGAGCGTGGCGACATATTTTTTGTTTGCCATAAAGGGAACGCCATAATTCTGCCCGTCGATTGTAGCGTAATAAAGGAGATCGCCGCAGATGTCCTTTATGCTCTGACCATACTGATCAAGCAGGCTGTCGATCGGCATCAGCTCGCCCTGACGGGCCATGGCTCCGGTATCTCCAAGGATGGCGACAAGATCCATCGCTTCATTTCCAGCCATTTTCAGGCCGATCTGCTCTTCGTAATTTGCCAGATTGTAGAATTCAATGTCGACTTCAACGCCGATCTTATCGCGGGTGATATTATTCAGAGCTTCTTCTACCATAGCCTCATCGGGTGTCTCGCCAAATGAGAACATCTCGAATTTGATCGTTACGGGACCGGTGCTGGCGGGGGCAGGGGAAGATCCGCACGCAGGGAGAGCAAGCAGCATAGCCAACAGGAGTACTATTGCGAGCAAATGTTTTGAACGATCGAAGCTTTTCATAGGGACACCTCCGTTATTTTATGGATTCAGTTTATCACCGCAGATTGAAATGTGCTTTTGCGTTTTTGCTCCATGTTTTCACTTTTCTGCTGTCCGGGCTGTCACACATTGAAAAATGCAGTCTCACGCCGTATCCTTTTAGATAAAGAAAGCAGGGGCCTTCTACAGACCCCTGCGCAAAGCAAAAAGAAATCATGACTGCATGGTGTTTTTAACACGGCGGATATAATCGCTTGGAGATTCTCCGGTCATCCTTTTGAAGAGCGTCGAGAAATAAGACATATTATCGAAACCTGCTTCGCTTGCGGCCTCCGTCACATTTTTCCCCCGGTCAAGCTCCTCCCGGGCTTTTCCGATCCTCTTGCGGTTTATATATTCAGGGATAGTAAGACCGTAACGGGAGCTGAATGCATGGGAAAGGTAATCCTGACTTAAAAAGTACCTGGAGGCAAGCTCGCCTCGGGAAATCTTCTCGGTAAAATGACTGTCCAGATAGTTCCGGATCTGCTCTATGACTGGCGCGCTGCCGCCTGCTGCGGCGAGTTCCCGAACGGTGACGCCGAGAGAATAGTCGGCCCACTGCAGCATATGGAACGGAGAGTCAAGAGCGGCGCTGAACAGACGCACAGCGGATCCCTCTCCGAAGATGATGTTCGCGGCGATCCCGCTCTGTTCCAGGACCGAGACAAGCATGTGCAGATAAGCATGGCTGAAACGCAGCAGTCCCGTACGATCAGCACATCCCGCCGCACTCAGTTCATTCAGATAAGATTGGATCGATTGAAACAGCGGGCCTTTTTCTCCCTCCCCGAGAAGTGCCGTCCATTGCTCCTCCGGGAACACGGGAAGATCTTTTGCGCGGGAAGCGTCAGCGGTTTTTTCCTGTTCCGCTTTTTCTTCAAATGCATGCAGGCGGTTTTTGACAGAAACCCGGTTTATTGCACGCCTGACAGCATTTTCGACATCGGATATGGGGGACATTTTCAGGATATATTCCACACAGTCCAGCTTTATTGCCTCGCTGGCGAACGCAAAGGAATCGTAATTCGTAAGAAAGATGTTTTCCGTGCCATACCCGTTTTCCCGCACCCAGCGCAGCAGATCCAAGCCTGTTCCGCCCGGCGCTTCAATATCGCATACCATGATGTCGGCCGGACCGTTTTCAATAAAATCGGTCTTTGCCTGTGCAATGGAGTAGACCGTTGCAAAATCATCAAAACCGAGAGATTCCCAGTCGATTGTGCTTAAGAGCATATCAATGGTGCTTTTGTCGTCGTCAAACAGAAGGATCTTCATCAGGGTTCATCCTTTCCTCAACATCTAAAGGAATAGTCATTTCCACACGTGTTCCTCCGAGAAGAGAATCCGAGATCTTCACACCTGCCCTGTCACCGTACAGAAGCCGCAGAGTCTGCCTTGTGTTCCATACCCCTATACTCTGACCGGCGTGCGGTTTATAGTCCGGATCGTTAAGCTGACGAAGGGCCTCCTCTGTCATGCCCGATCCGTTATCTTCGACCGTTATATGGAGCGCGTTGTCTTTCAAGCGAGCCTGAAGGTAAAGAGTAACATGATCCTGTTCAGACATGGCGTGCTTGACGACGTTTTCGGCAAAATTGTGCACTGAGAAAGGCGGCAGCATGACCGTCTTCGTATCCTCCGGTATGTCGAAAACATGACTCAGCGTACCGCTGAAGCGCAGTTCCTGCATGGACAGATATGTCTCCATATGAGCGAGCTCTTCCTTAAAGGGGACGAGTGTGAGGTTGGACCGGAACATGTAGCGCAGATACGAGGCCAGATATCCGATAAAGCTGTCAAGCTCGTTCTGCTTCCCGAGGCGGGCAAAGTTTGATACCGTTGTCAGCGCGTTCATGAAAAAATGAGGCCGGATCTGCATCTGAAGATAGCTCAGACGCAGTTTCTGTTTTTCGATCACATCCTCATATGCGCGAATCTTTGCCTCGTGCAATTGCCGGGTCATGTTGTTGAAAGCCTTATCAACCCTAACGAATTCTTCCGGGTCATCCCGCAACGGGATCTGATAGAGAGCGTCCCCGGAATTGATTTCCTCTATAGCGGTGTCCAATACCTTAAGAGGCTCCACTACGTCC
>JAEEGI010007649.1_pt1 | contig 24148 bp, 12 predicted proteins | sample 8958751 | NCBI WGS metagenome assembly JAEEGI01 (sample SAMN16246545, study PRJNA631951) | gut metagenome | biome: gut microbiome; feature: rumen; material: KS-attached | host: Bos | place: Iran: Karaj | collected 2018-10
GTCGAAGACTACATCTTATGCGACTTTGCCGTGGAGGGTTCCTGTGAATCCTTGATAGAAACAGCGGTCACCTCGCCCGGCCAGATAACGTTCACGATGCCCGACTGCGCGGTCTCGGTGTTCTCCTACTACGAACCCATCTCTCTCTCGCAACTTGACAACTTCTGCCAATGGCGAGCTCCGGGCGCTCCCAGTTTCGCCACCTCATCAAATTATTACACAAGCTACACCTACAAAGTGCAGAAACCCGGCAGTAACGAATGGACCGAATTCGCGGAAGACGACTGGAATAATGACTTCCTGTTCGATGTGGCCGGTTCGTGGAATTACTACGTGGAGCTCACCAACGGTTACGGTACCTTCGTCTCCGCTGAGATGAGCTTTGCGGTGGTCGCCGCTCCGGAAATCGTTGGAATCAGTGGCTATAACGAGTACTGCGAGCACAACGATATACTGCTCAATGTAGAGTACCAACCTGACGATGGCAGCACGAGTGGATCAATACAATGGTATAAGGACGGAGAACCACTCAATTCAGAAACTTTGGAGTATTTAATCATCAACGACTGCTCTCTCGGTGATGCCGGCTTCTATATGGTGATCTATACTAATGACTATTGCCAGTATAGGTCGGCACCCTACGAAGTCACCGTGCATCCACTGCCTGAGGTCGCCTGGGTGGAACCTGAAGACGGTGCTATGATTACAGGATCTATCGAGTTGCAGGCCACCCCGGAAGGCGGCACCTTCTACTATCTGAATTCAGCAGGAACAAGCGGTGAATGGGAGGAGATCACGGGCAACACCTTCACTTTCCCCGAAGTGGGTCAGTATGCCCTGAAATATTATTATGAGGATGAAAACGGCTGCGCCAACGAGAGCGAGGTGCGAACCGTCAACGTGGGCAGAGAAGTTCACCTGATTGACGGAACAGGTGGGACCCTCTCGCTTTCAGGCACCCAAACAATCTTCATGCCTGGCGATCCGGTCGTTGTCAACGGCACCCCCAACGACTGCATGCACATCACCGACATCACCGTCTATAAGACCGGTGACCATAGCGTGATGGTGACCTCCTCCTTCGATGACTACTCTGGTGAATGCACCTTTGAAATGCCCGAATACGACGTTGACGTTGTCGCCGGGTGGGGGACCAACCGTCACCACATTGATTACTCCGGCTTCGTCACCGGTTTCTCCATAATAGCCTGTGGCATCGATTTGTACCTAAATTTTGATTATATTCCCGAGGGCTCCATTCTGGTGGGAATTTCCGTTCGAGGAAGTTGTGAATCCGACATCCCGTTAACAATCAATGCGGGCGAGTGTTGGTTCACGATGCCTGATTGTGATGTTGAAGTGAGTTCAGGATGCCAAACTATCACTATCGCCAACATTTCCAATTTTTGCCAATGGCAAGCCCCGGGCGTTCCCGATTTCAACATCTTCTCTGAATATTACACGAGCTACACATACAAAGTGAAGAAACCCGGCAGCACTGAGTGGATCGACTTCAACGATGATGACTGGGCTGATGGTAACAATTTCGACGTGGCAGGCGTTTGGACCTACTGCGTTGCGCTCACCAACGACTACGGCACCTTCGAGTCCGAGCAGAAGACCTTTGAGGTTTATGATGTCCCTGAAAGCATAGCCATCTCGGGCGAGACCGATTATTGCGAGGGCGGAACCATCACACTCACCGCAGTTCCCGATCCTGCCGACTTCGACCTGAGCTCCGGAACGTTTACATGGTATCAGGGCGATATGGAGCTTTCCGACATCGCAGGACCTGAGTTGACTATAGTCAACTGTTCTACCGACCATGCCGGCTCCTACACGGTGAGCTATATGGTTGGGGACAACCTTTGCCAGTTCGAGACAGACCCCATTTCAGTCAATATTGCGGAGATCCCCGAAGTCTATTTTGTAGAACCCGTCAACGACACCATCGTTGCTTTGAACACGGGATCGCTTGCCCTCTTGGCCTATCCGGAAGGCGGCACCTATGCCTACGAGGATCCTGAAACCGGTGACATCGTGGAACTCACTGGCAATACCTTCACCTTCCCGGGAGTGGGTTCGTTCGAGCTGACCTACAGCTACACCAATGATGGCGGCTGCACCGGCGAGACATCCATCACCGTCAACGTGGGCTACCAAGCCACGATCGTAACTTCAGCCGATAGTCCTGAGCACGAGATGTATCTCGACAATGACAGCAATACAAATATTTATCTGCCTAACGAAACGGTTACCTTCAGGTTCTTCAATGACGACTGTTATACACTTGATATAATAACGGTTTCGGGTTCAGAAATGGAAGAACACTTCTACGCTTCTTCGGGAATTGACTACATCACCTTCCCGATGCCTGATTATGACGTGACTATCACTCCTGACTGGACTGCCGAGGATTTCCACATCAGTTATTATATGAACTATCAGGGCATCGACTACGATCCAGGACCAGGCTACGGTAATTGCGGCTCCGAGTTCACTTTCAATTTTACCCCTGTCGAGGACGGATTCATCCTGATCAGCCTCGACATCACGGCTGGCGACAATGATGTGGACTTTGCAATAAGTGGTGACAACACGGCAACCTTCATGATGCCCACCCATACCATTATTGTGGAAGGAAAATACAGGAAGATCAACCTTGAACTTGACGATATCTGCTTGGGAAATGCCCCGGGGGTTCCCAGTTGCAATGTGAACGAATATGATAACTCCAATTACACGGTTCAATACTTTGTGAAGAACCCCGAGGCTACCGATTGGACCGAATACTCTTCCGCTGATTGGGAGAACAGCAACAATTTCAATGTTGCTGGCACCTGGGAATACAAAGTTCAGCTCACCAACTATTATGGTGTTTTCGAATCCGAAACAAAGACCTTTGAGGTCTATGATGCCCCTGAAAGCATTGCCATCTCGGGCGAGACCGATTACTGCGAGGGCGGAACCATCACACTCATCGCAGTTCCCGATCCTGCCGACTTCGACCTGAGCTCTGGAACGTTGACATGGTATCAGGGCGATATGGAGCTTTCCGACATTGCAGGACCCGAGTTGACCATCGTTAACTGTTCTACCGACCAAGCTGGCTCCTACACGGTGACCTACACCGTCGGGAACAACCTTTGCCAGTTCGAGACAGATCCCGTTACCTTTACCGTGTCGGAGGTTCCCGAGACCTATTTTGTAGAACCCGCCAACGACACCATCGTTGCTTTGAGCACGGGATCGCTTGCCCTCTTGGCCTATCCGGAAGGCGGCACCTATTCCTACGAGGATCCTGAAACCGGTGACATCGTGGAGTTCACCGACAACACCTTCACCTTCCCGGGAGCGGGCTCGTTCGAGCTGACCTACAGCTACACCAATGAGGCCGACTGTACCGGCGAGGCATCCATCACCGTCAACGTGTGTTACCAAGCCACGATCGTAACTTCAGCCGACAGTCCTGAGCATGAGATGTATCTCGACAATGGCAGCAATACAAATATCTATCTGCCTAACGAAACGGTTAACTTTAGGTTCTATAACGACGATTGTTCTTCCCTTAGTGAAATAACGGTTACGGGTTCAGAAACGATCGAAACTATCACTGCCTCGTCGGAGACCAACATGATCACCTTCACGATGCCCGAAAGCGACGTGACCATCACGCCTACTTGGGTTGGAAAACCATTCGATGTTCAAATCAACTGGGAATACCATGGGGAAGAGAATGAGAGTAAAACAAGAATCGACTTCTCTGACATGAAAGACAGCACTGGCGACTACGGCTCTGAGGTTATTGTTAATTACGATCATGAAGGATTTCTATTGATCAACCTCACCATCAAAGCCAACAACACCGACGTGCCATTTAATATAGGAGATAACAACACGGCAACTTTCACGATGCCCTGCGATAACGTCACGGTGAATGGAAGTTACGAGAAAATCCACCTTGCAGGTGTTGACAATGTCAGCTTGGGGGATGCCCCTGGTATTCCTGGATACCAGCTCTTCGCTGGCTCTGGTGTTGAAGGAGGAGAAGGAAAAGAAGGAGAATACAATTACACTGGCAAATACGTTGTGATGAAACCCGGTGAGACTGAATGGACAGAATTCTCTGACCAAGATTGGGAGGACGGCGACAAGTTCAATGTTGCCGGCACCTGGTACTATCGCGCAGAGCTCACCAACTATTACGGCACCTTCCCATCCGAAACCAAGAGCTTCAAGGTCTGTGATGTCATTGAGGGTTTGGAAAGCATCGCTATTCAGGGCTCCCATTATGCTCGTTGTGAGGATGTCGATGACGGAGGCGGCGGTGGTAAGTCTAATGGTAGTATCAATCTCACCGTGGTTCCCACACCAAACACCTATAGTTTTAACGGGACATTCCTATGGTATAAGGACGGATCATTGTTAGCCACCACTACAGAACCGGTCTTTACTCATGATCCCGATGGTACTGAAGAGGGAGACTACACCGTGACCTACTACTTGGGATCCGATACGACGCTCTGTGGAGTCACCTCTGAATCATTCTGGGTTCGTTGTAAAGGAGAAGAAGGAAAGGAAGACTTCGCTATCACCAACCTCAATCAGTTTGTTGCCAACAACGAGCTGAACGTCAGCCTCTATCCCAACCCGACGAGCGGCGACGCGAAGATCGTCAGCGACCACGCCGTGATCCAACGGGTGACGGTGTATAACCTGATGGGCCAGGCTATCCTCGACGAGGAAGTCAACAACACCGAGACGATGCTCCAGCTCAAGGATGTCGCCAAGGGTGTGTATATGGTCAAGATTAGCACGGAAGAAGGGGATGTGATGAAGAAGATAGTTATTGAATAACCCCCTCACCCCCTCCTCCCTCTCCTTCGAAGGGTGGGGTAGGGGGTGAAGTTGGTTGAGAATAATATAACAGGGCGCGTCAGCTTTTTCTGGCTAGCCCTGTTATATTCTCCTTAAATGTGAAAACAAAACAGCTTCTTAGATAGACCTCATTACTTCCAGCACATAGTCAACCCTGTCATTATCAGTCAACGCACATTCAACCTCTTCCCGGATGTTTGGCCTTTGGCACAAGGTTAAAAACTCATTTTTTAGATATTCCATAACCTCTTTCTCATCGGCTTTCGCTATTTCCTTTTTCAAGTTTAGCTCTTCCAAAGCGATTGCTATTTTCAGTACCCTTTCTTTATTGCTCAGCTCTGACATAGTTTTGAAGGTATTTATCTAAATAATCAATGGCAACTTGCCGTTCACGGACTTTCCCAACTCTGATCGTATCCACAATAACTAAAAGCGCATACAAGTCGGGGTCTTTTTTTGCTGCCTCCACGGCTGAGGGAAATAGAGGAGTAAGCGCTTGTCCTCTAATAGAACCCGAAGAATCTTTCCAAACAAAGATATTCCCATTAGAGGCAACCTTTTGATTGACAGGACTCGCCGAAGAAGCAGTTGGTATTCCTCTTACAATTTTTCCAAGTTGAGCAGGGAAACAATACTTAATACCATAAATAAGAAACTCTTTTAATGCCAAAACGTTAACGTATGTTTTGGAATCATCAACCAATTGGGCTTGCCTGTTTCTTTCCATGGCCATGGAAATTTCAGCTGCACTGATTCCTAACGATTTCGACAATTCTTTGCCGTTCATATTGCGTCCTTCAGGAGTGGTTTTCTTTAAAAGAATGACTATATCTTGAGGACGCATAATATGCTGTTTTTCATATTTATTCATTTCAAATTCACGATTTATGAATTGCAAATATAAGATATTTTTCATAATTAAATAGTTTTTTTTGTTTTTTTGCCAAATTATCCTTGTCGAGGAAGTCAACAACACTGAGACGATGCTCCGGCTCATGGCGCGTCCCTTTTTCATTTTTCATTTGTTTTTTTGAAAGGTAAACCCTAAATTTGCCCTCGAAACTATAAATTATTTTTGTTAAGAAATAAAAACATAACGTTATGAAAAAGACTTTACTTATCGCATTGCTGTTCTGCCTGACGCCATTCCTCGGCCTGGCGCAGCAGCCTGCCGGCTCCGCCGCGCAGCACGACGAGGCGATCTTCGGCCCCGGCCCCGTGTCGAAGGCCCTGCCCTCACAGATCCAGATGAACCTCATGAAAGGACGCTCCGGCTCCGACGAGGTCTGGGGCTACGCCATGCTGGTTCCCGAAGCCAACGAGAACTACGGCTATTACTACTCCATCACCGGGAGCGGCGGCATCACCGCCCTCCGGAAGTATCCCGGTCTCTACTTCAGCGCGGCTGAGTACCACAAGCCCTATCCCGCCACGGGCGACGACGAGGTCTTCCCCGTCTGGGCATACGCCAGCGACCTCACCCAGGGCTTCCACCGGCTGATGGTCGAGGACGGCACGGACAACAACACGCTCAGCCCCGTGGCCATGAACCTGCACGACATGACCTACGACTACATCCACAACGCCCCCGGCCAGGAAGGCCGCATGCTCGGCATCCTGCACGGCAAGATCTACCTGGTGAACACAGACTGGAGCACCCCCTACGCGGGAAGCACCGAGCTGCTCTACGACCCGGCCGACCATCCCGACATCGGCCGCCCCGTCGCTTTGGCGTGCAACCTGAAGGGCGAGCTGTACTTCGTCTCCATCAGCGAGGACGGCACCGAGCCGTCGAAGCTGTACATGTTCGAGGACGACGACGAGTACCTCGAGGACCCGATTGAGATCGGCGAACTCGGCTGGGCCGCCCAGCACATCCAGACGATGGCGTTCAACCACCACGAGGGCGACCGCCTCTACTGGTGGCAGTGCGACAAGGACAACAACACCAACCTCGTGGAGATCGACACGGAGACCGCCGAGACGACCCTCGTGGCGGCCACGGGGAACACCGAGATCTCGGGCCTGGTCTTCAAATTCGAATACCGCCCCTACACGGCCTACTGCCTGGGTGACGCGCTGGGCGAGATCCGCCTGAAAAGCGGCGGCCAGTACACGCTGACCCAGCGGGACTACCTGCCGATGGAGACCGTCGAGTTCAAGGCCGTCGCCGGAGCGCATCACGCCATCTCCCGTGTCAATGTGCTGAAGCACGACACCGAGGAGGTGCTGCTGACCATCGAGGCCTCCGACCTCGCCGACGGCGCCGGCAGCTTCGCCATGCCCGACTGCGACATCGACCTCTCATGCGAGTGGGAAGGCAAAGAGAACGGCATCACCTACGAATGGACACCCGACGACGTGGAGGGGCTCAACATCAACGGCCCAGCCGTGGGCAGCTACAACGAGCTGGTGACCTTCAACTACATGACCGACTTCAACGGCTACATCCTCACCGGCCTCACCGCCCAAAGCGGCGAGACCACCCTCACCGTGAGGAAGCTCTCGCCCAACGTGGACGGGATGCGCCAGATCAGGATGCCCGACGGGGAGGTGGTGATCACCGGCACCTACGAGGCGATAGGGCTGGAGCAGCTGGAGAACATCTGCCAGTACACCCCCGCGCGGGTTCCCGCGTACAACGTCCCCCCGGGCGTGACCAAGGCCGAGCTCAAGGTGAGGAAACCCGGCGCGGATTGGACGCTATTCGCCGATGAGGACTGGGCCGACGGCGAGGTGTTCGACGCGGCCGGCATCTGGCAGTACCGCGCCGAGCTGACCAACATCTACGGCACCTTCGCCGAGGAGCTGAGCTTCGAGGTGTACGCCGCCCCCAAGGGCATGGCCATTGAAGGCACCGAACTGGTCTGTGAAAACGGCGAGCTTTCGCTCGGCGTGGTTCCCGATCCAGCAGAGACCGACATGAGCGCGGGGACGTTCCAGTGGTTCAAAGACGGCGAGGAGATTGCCGGAGCCACGGAGGCCCAGCTGACGGTCAGCCCCGCCGCCCTTGCCGACGCGGGCAGCTACACGGTTAGCTACTCCACCGGTGACGGCCTCTGCCAGTTCGAATCGGAACCCTTCGAGGTCACCGTTCCGGCACTGCCCGAGATCACTTGGCTGCAGCCCGAAGACGGCGACAACGCTGTCCTCATCGCCGAATCCATCGAGTTGGAGGCCATCCCTGAAGGCGGCGGCTACAGCTATTTGGATCCCGCCACAGGCGAAACCGTTGACCTCACGGACAACATCTTCACCTTCCCGGGCGCTGGCGAGTTCGAGCTGACCTACCACTATGAGGACGAGCACGGCTGCGCCAACGAGGCCTCCGTCAACCTCAACGTGGTGCAGCACCACTTCATCTACTACCAAGAGAAGGGCAACAACAACTTCCCGGAGAACTTCACGCTTGATGGAGCCAACGTGTACACTGTTGATGAGGCCGACATCCTCTACGGCGTGGCTGGCGATGTTATGACCCTCAGTATCGAGGTGCCGGAGTGCAACCATCTCGTGAGCATGGACATCAACGCCCGCGACGAGTCCGGAAATGTTTACACCATTTACAACGCCACCGAACCCGTCAATCCTTACACCTTCACGATGCCCGCCGAGAGCTTCTTCGCAAACACTTACTATGTGACCGTCGACGCCGGGTGGGCACCCAATGAGTACGACATCACCGCCAGCTCCACGGGTCCCGTCCTCAACTGCCCTCCCACGGGCATCTGCGGCGAGGATGTAACCGTGGAATACGAGAATGTCGAAGACTACATCTTGTGCGACTTTGCCGTGGAGGGTTCCTGTGAATCCTTGATAGAAACAGCGGTCACCTCGCCCGGCCAGATAACGTTCACGATGCCCGACTGCGCGGTCTCGGTGTTCTCATACTACGAGCCCATCTCCCTCGGGCAGCTTGACAACGTCTGCCGATGGCAAGCCCCGGGCGTTCCCGGTTTCGCCACCTCATCAGATTATTACACGAGCTACACCTACAAAGTGCAAAAACCCGGCGGTAGTGAATGGATCGACTTCACGGAAGACGACTGGAATAACGGCGACCTGTTCGACGCGGCCGGTTCATGGAAATACCGCGTGGAGCTCACCAACGGCTACGGCACCTTCTCCGAGGAGCTGGACTTCGAGGTGTATTACGTTCCGGAAAGCATCACCCTTGAAGGCAATACCGAGACTTGCGAAGGCGGAAATATTATATTCAACGTGGTTCTCGAAACGACGGAAGCCATTGACGGAAGTTTCGAATGGTATTGGAACGATGAGCAGTTCATTCTACCCAATTATGCCCAATCGCTTTCTTTAGGGCTTAGCACCAACGCTTCAGGCAGCCGCTGGACGGTGGTTTACACGACGCCGCAGGGTTGCCAGATAGCGTCGGATCCTGTTGAGATCACCATATACCCGCTGCCCGAGATCACCTGGGTGCAGCCCGAGGACGGCGTCACCGTCGCCATGAGCACGGAATCCATCGAGCTGCAGGCCACCCCCGAAGGCGGCACCTTCTCATACAAGAATCCTACAAGCGGTGGATGGCAAGAAATCACGGGCAACACCTTCACTTTCCCCGAAGTGGGTCAGTATTTCCTGAAGTATTATTACGAGGATGAAAACGGCTGCGCCAACGAGAGCGAGGTGCGAACCGTCAACGTGGGCAGTGAAGTTCACCTGATTGACGGAACAGGCGGCACCCTCTCTCTCTCAGGCACCCAAACGGTTTTCATGCCCGGCGATCCAGTCGTTGTCAACGGCACCCCCGACGACTGCATGCACATCACCGACATCACCGTCTATAAGACCGGTGACCATAGCGTGATGGTGACTTCCTCCTTCGAAGAGACCTCCGGTGAATGCACTTTCGAGATGCCCGCATACGATGTGGATGTTATCGCTGAATGGGCTGTCAATGAACCTAGCATTATCTGCAAATCTACTCTTCCAGATTTGGCGAACCTCAGCATTATCGGCTCAGGCCAATGCGGCTCAGAGATGACGATCAGCTACGACAATGTTGAGGGTTATATCCTAACTAGTATCATGGTCAAGGCTGGCGACACCGACGTGCCTGTAACCTCCGGTGCTGACAACACGGCGACCTTCACGATGCCCGACAGTGACGTCACGGTGACTGGCTTCTATCAGGCCATCAAGCTTGAAGATCTTCCCAGTGTCTGTTTGGGAGCTTCCCCAGGGACTCCTGCATTCGACATCCCCGATTCTTGGACCCTTGATTTCGAGAATGGTCTTCCAGAAGGCTGGACCATCGTTGATGCCAACAACGATGGCCGGACTTGGTGTCTGACAAGCGATGTCCCATCGACTTGGGGTTCCTATTCTGCAAGCGAGACCCTCAACTGGTGTCACAACGGTAACGGCGCCATCTGCAGTGCTTCTTATCTCTTTGGTGCTATCACTCCTGACGACTACCTCGTCTCTCCGCAAGTAATACCTGTTAAGGGTACAACCTTCAGCTTCTGGGCTGCTGCTGGCAGCAATCTATGGTCTTCCGAACATTTCGGAGTCGCTGTCTCCACTACCACTCCAGACCCTTCCGAATTAACGATGCTTCAAGAATGGACGATGACTGCCAAATACGGTGAAGGTGCTAAAATTGGCAACTGGTACAACTACAGCGTTGACCTCAGCGACTACGCCGGTCAAAACATTTACATCGCCATCCGCCACTTCAACTGCTACGACCAATACGTTTTGTGCGTTGACGATATCTCCTTTGGCAACAACCGTTTCGATAAAAATGATGAAATGAACTACGAGTACCAAGTGCATCTCGACGAGTGGATGACCTTGGACGACTGGACGGATGACACCGCGTTCGACGAGGCGGGAGAATGGAGTTACCGTGTTGCCATCACCAACGCATACGGTACTTTCTATTCCGTAACCAAGACCTTCGAAGTCTATGAGGTTCCGGAAAGCATCGCCATCGAGTGTTCCAACAATGTCGCGAATTTGGGAACAAGTATCACACTTTCGGTGGTTCCAACCCCTTCCACATTCAATAGCTTTAGAGGAACGTTCCAATGGTTTAAAGACGGAACGGAAATAGCCACTACTATTGACCCTATCTTAACCATAAACAGTTGTGAATTGAGTGATGAGGGTGACTACACCGTGACTTATCATCATCTCAACCCGAATATCTTTGGTGAAGGTATCACCTACGACTTCGAAGACTACACCATGCAAGGCTGGACCACCATTGATGCCGACGGTGACGGTAATAACTGGTTGTTAGTTTCATCACAGCCCGATGCTGGTCTTTTTGATTACCACAACAACTCTTCCGACATGGTGATCTCAAGGAGCTATGACGAAAACACCCAGACTGCTCTCCTTCCTGACAACTACCTTGTGTCACCTCAAATAGTTCTTGGAGGCTTCGTATGTTTCTATGCTTGCGCACAAGACCCCAACTTTGCTGCTGAGCACTTCGGCGTGGCAGTATCCACCTCAGGCAATACCAGTGCTTCAGACTTCACCACTATCCAAGAATGGACAATGACTGCCAAGAGCGTTGGTGCTACTGCTAACGCAACCCACAATGGTAACCGTTTTAATAATAACAACTGGTATCAATACACCGTTGACCTAAGCGATTATTTTGGCCAAACCGGTTATGTGGCTATCCGTCACTTCAACTGCACTGATATGTTCATACTTAATGTCGATGACATCCGCATCGCGACTCCTTTCGATGGTGTAGATCTTTGTGAGTTCACCTCCGAAGCCTTCCATGTTTCTGTAGTGGATAACAAGGATGTTTGTAATATGGCCAACCTCGAGGGATTCACCGTCAACGAAGAACTCCAAGTTGACCTCTATCCTAACCCGACCAACGGTGACGCGAAGATTGTCAGCGACCACGCCGTGATCCAACGGGTGACGGTGTATAACCTGATGGGCCAGGCTATCCTTGATGAGGAAGTCAACAATACCGAGACGATGCTCCATTTGAACGGAGTTCCCAAGGGTGTTTATATGCTCAAGGTTAGTTCAGAAGAAGGATATGCAATGAAGAAGGTAGTTATTGAATAAATCCCGAGATAACCCCTCACCCTCGCCCCCTCTCCCGCGGGAGAGGGGAGAGGAGGGGTGTTTAAAAAACAATTTCACACATTTTTCATAATAATTGGGAAAAAAGCCGTACCTTTGCTCCCAAATACATTAATGAGAAATGTCTGAAAACATCTTTTCGAATTTTGAACAGGTCGATGGAGCTGGAACTCCTCAGAATAATGGTTTCCAGGATTCTGGCGCTTCGGCGAAGCCGAAGGCTGAGCCGAAGATTGTCTCCAAAGACTATGAGAATATCAAGCCTTTCTTTGCCTCCACATACGGCAACAGCAGACTGTTTACCGCCAATTACAATGGCAGAAAGGTGATCATAAAGACCCTCAAAGCAGAACACGCCAACGACCCCAAATGCCGCCAAAACCTGAAGAAAGAATATGAGCTGACCAGCGAACTGGAACATAAATGCATCCGTAAAGCCCTCGCATTCGAGACCATCCAAGGCCTCGGCGACTGCATCATCCTCGAGTTTATCGATGGTAAGTCGCTCGCTGAACATGTGCGCGTGGGTACCCTCAACGAGAAACAAATCAAGAACGTCCTCATCGACATCTGCGACGCCTTGAACTATATGCACCAGCGCATGATCATCCATTGTGACCTTAAACCTGAGAATGTTATCGTCACTAACAACGACTATCACGCCAAAGTCATCGACATCGGCCTGCCCGAAACAGAGTACAAGACCGACCGTGAACTGCTTATCAAAGAAAACGAGTTCATCGCCCCAGAACTAATCAAAGGCGAGGAATGTGACCCCCGCTCTGATGTCTATTCTCTGGGTAAAATCATCGAGTTTATCTCAGAACGCAACTTGCTGAGCCAGTTCTCCAGCGTGGCTACCCACTGTACCCAGTTTTCAAGAGAACAAAGATTCGACAATATTGTTGAAGTACGTTCTTTGCTTACCAAGGGATTCTCCGTAATCAAAATCCTCTTGATGCTCGTTATTCTGGCCGCTCTTGGCACCGCTGCCTATATCTATGTTCCTAAAATAATAGAAAAGAATCGCGTGGAAAAAGCGGAACGTCTCGCTGCGGAATTCAGTCACGAGATGGGCAAAATCAACGCGGAAACCAAAGCCCTGTGTGAGAAATACAAACTCGTCTCCATCAACGAACCGATACAAGTGCCACAGTCCTGGCAGGACGATAGCATCCGTTTCTGCCAACAGCTGGCTCCTTTCTTCCGCATGGACAGCCTCCGTGAGAAGGCTATGACCGCCCTCCAAGCTCAAAAGTCGGCCATCAACGAAAGCAGACAACATGATTTTGATGCCTTGCTGATGACGGAGTTCCGACAAGCTACCGACAGCGTCGCCGTGCAAATGAAAGCCGAAGTGACCGAGCCTTCCGACTCGCTTATGTTTGACTTGGCAAACCGATGGTTCCAAAAAACACATTGATCTGATGATACGTAACAAGCATAACTTATCTGTTGTCGCCGCCCTGGCCGTCGTGGCAGTCCTTTGCTTTGGCTGCTCCACCAAAAAGAACACCTTCACCCGCCGGGCCTATCACAACCTCACCAGCCATTACAACGTCTATTGGAATGGCGAATACAGCTTGATGGAAGGCGACAAACAACTCAAAAAGAACGCCAAGGACGATTACTCCAAGGTGTTGCCTGTCTTTAACTATGGTACCAAGGCCGAAGCCATGGCTCTTAACTCACAGATGGACCGCGCCCTTCAAAAGACCTCCGTCTGCGTCCAGAAACACTCCATGAAATTCAACGGCAAGGAACGCGTGAAATGGATTGACGACGCCTACCTCGTCATGGGTAAAGCCCATTTCTATAAACAAGACTATATCCCCGCACGGCGTACCTTCGACTTCGTCAGCACCGAATTCAAAGATCGTGACATCGCCCTGGTCTCCAATCTCTGGATGATCAAAACCTATATCAAGACAGAACAGTATCCCAAGGCCATCGCCATGATCGAACAGCTGCAAAGCCGTATCTCCGACCGCAAAAAACTGCCCAAGGAGATTCAAAGGAGCTTCGACCTTACCGTGGCCGACTATTATATCGCCACCAAGGATTATGCCCGTGCCATCGACTACCTCAAAGCAGGTCTGGTCCAAGCCGACAGCCGCGACCTTCGCTCCCGTGTGTTGTTTATCCTCGGCCAAGTCTATATGGAACTGGGCGATGCCAACCGTGCCACAGAACAATTTAAAAAGGTCGTCAAACGGAATCCTCCTTACGAAATGCTCTTCGAAGCCAAGATGAACATGGCCAAGATGGGCTCCTCCGGGAACGCTAAGGAACTCTACAAGATGTTGGAAAAAATGCTCGATGACAGCAAAAACGAAGAGTTCCTCGACCGTATCTACTATGCCATGGCTGAACTGGCGATGAGAGAAGGCGATGTTGACAAAGCAATAGGCTACTACAGAGAATCAGTCGCGAATTCGTCAAACAACCAAATACAACGCGCCACCTCGTCCCTCAAAGTGGCCAGCATCTTGTTTGACCGTAATGAATATGAACTGTCACAAGCCTATTATGACACCGCGGTCAACGCCATGGACAGGAAGACTACCGTGGGTTACGACAGCATCCTTAATATCTCTCAAACACTTAATGACTTGGTCGCCAACCTTAGCATCGTTCGGGATCAAGATAGCTTGCTGATGGTGGCCAATATGGACTCCCTCCAGAGAAACGCCTTCATCGACAAGATCATTGCTAAGGTGATAGAACAAGAACGTATCGAGGCGGAACAACGCCGCTATGAGGAACAGATGGCTCTCATGGGAAGCACCGTCGGGAAAACATCTGCCGCCCAGACGATGGAAATGGGTAACACCAGCACAGCATGGTACTTCTATAACGAGACCACCCTCCGCAACGGCTTCAATGAATTCTCCAAAAAATGGGGCATGCGTAAACTCGAAGACAACTGGCGTATCACCGACAAACGAAACATCAGCAGCGGCATCGCCGATGGCTTCGACAGCTACGAGGATGAAGAAAACGACCCCGAAAGAGACTCACTCGCCGCATCACTCACCAATCATGACAGGGGCTACTATATGCTCGATCTGCCTATGACTGAAGAACAACAACAAGCCGCACACCAACAAATCGCTGAAGCCTTGTATAATGTGGGCTTTATCTATCTCGACAGACTCTCCGATTATCCGCGCTCTATCGAGTCCTACGAGAAACTGGACACCCGCTATCCGGGCAATGAGCATGAACTGCCTTCGTGGTATGCCTTATATAAAATGTATAACGACCTCAACGACACTGACAAAGCGCTGAAATATAAAAACCTCATCTTTGAGAAATACCCCGAGTCAAGCTATGCCAGCATCATCTTGGATCCCGACTTCTACAAAAAGATTCTGGAAGAGTCGAAACAAGCTTCGGACCTCTATTCCAAGACCTTCGAGGCTTATCAGCAAGGCCAGTTCTACCGCGTGAGAATGAACGCGGAGAAAGCTCTTGAACTTTATCCCGCTGACACAGCCTTGGCACCCCGCTTCGCCCTGCTCGACGCCATCGCCAGAGGAAGACTCGAAACCGTCGATACCATGGCGTATGCCCTCCTCAACGTGGTCCATACCTACCCGAACAGTTCCATACGTAACTATGCCTTGGAGCTCCTCAGGAATATCAACGGAGAATATAACATTGGCATCGATCTGGGTGGACTGCCTACCCCCGAAGGTACGGTCGCTGAAACAAAGCCAAAGTCACCCTTCACCTACGAACCTCAGTCGGAACACCTCGTCATGGTCGTGTTTAACCCCAAAAAGATTAGAGTGGAACCTCTGAAAGTGCGTATCAGCGATTTCAATAAAAAAGAACACCGGCTGAAAACCTACGAGATGAGCAACCTGGTCTTCAATGATTCGTATATGCTCCTGACCTTGTCTTCCTACCAAGATGAGGCTGAAGCAAATGACTATATCACCTCCATGTTCCTTACGGATTATATCTTCGGTGGTTTCGACAGAAATGACTTCTCCGTATTTCCGATTTCAGTTCAAAACTATGCTATCTTCTTTAAAGATAAGCTGTTGAACGAATATGTGCTCTTCCTTCAGGAACACGGGAACACAGCCATGGTTACCACGATTGACCCGAACAAGGTAGAGGAATCCAGTCCTAAACCAGCAGAGGGCAAGGGCGACCAACCTGAGATGGACAACGGGAAGAAAGCCGAAATAAAACCAGGCAATAAACCTGAAAAACTCGATTTAAAACCAGGCTTTAAACCAGACATGGAAACAGGTAAGAAAACAGAAATAGCCCCAGGTACAAAGCCAGGAAATTTGCCGGATAAGAATTCAAGCAAAAGTCTCGAAACAAAACCAGAACCAGAAAAGTCTAAGAAAGGTCTCAATAATAAGGAATAAAAAAACGATAAATTAAAACAATGGAAGCTCCAGCAAGAAATTTAATAGGAAAAGGCACCGTTATCAAAGGTGACGTGGAGTCCAGCGGTGATATCCGTGTGGATGGTCGTCTGATCGGCTCACTGAAATCGAACGGGAAAATTGTTGTTGGTCAAACCGGTGTGGTCGAGGGCGACTTGACCTGTAAACAAGCGGATATCTCAGGCATGGTGAAAGGAATCCTCAAATGTGAGGAGCTTACCGCCTTGAAATCCACTTCCAAAGTCGAGGTGGAACTCTTGACCAAACAGCTTTTGATAGAAGTAGGTGCTGTCTTTACTGGAAAGTGCCAGATGTCACAACCAAATGTTACACAACCAAATAAATGATTATTTTATGATGAAAGCCTATGTTTTCCCTGGTCAGGGAGCACAATTTGTGGGAATGGGAAAAGACTTGTTCGATGCCTCGTCGAAAGCTAAGGACATGTTCCACAAAGCCAACAGAATTTTAGATTTTAAAATCACCGACATGATGTTTGATGGCACAGAGGATGACCTTCGTCAGACCAAAGTCACCCAGCCTGCCATTTTCCTGCATTCTGTGATCCTCGCCTCTATTCTTGAGGATTATCAGCCGAATATGGTTGCCGGCCATTCGCTGGGTGAGTTCTCCGCATTGGTCGCCAATAAAGTGTTGACCTTTGAAGATGGCCTCAAGCTGGTGGCCAAACGTGCCAATGCCATGCAGAAGGCCTGTGAATTGCAACCGGGTACCATGGCTGCCGTGATCGGGTTGGAAGATAGTGTGGTGGAAAATGTGTGCTCCTCCATTCATGATGCTGTAGTCGTCCCTGCCAACTATAACTCGCCGGGACAAATCGTCATCTCGGGTTCGATAGAAGGGGTGGCCAAAGCTACTGAGAAACTCCAGGAAGCAGGTGCTAAGAGGGTGCTTCCTCTTAAAGTGGGTGGAGCCTTCCACAGCCCGCTGATGGAACCGGCCCGTGTGGAGCTCGCCGAGGCAATCAACGCCACCAAGTTCAGCTATGGCATCTGCCCGATTTACCAGAATGTGACTGGCCAGTCGGTTACCGACCCGGAGATCATCAAAAAGAACCTCATCGCACAACTTACCTCACCCGTGTGCTGGACACAGACCATGCTCAACATGATTGCTAACGGCGTCAATACCGTCGTGGAAGTCGGTCCCGGCACGGTGCTTCAAGGCTTGTTTAAAAAGGTTGACCGTAATTTGCAGATGTCAAGCGCCTCTATCGAGAAGCCTGCTGACTAATTAGTGTTTTTCTTTCATCACAGGACGTTATGGGTCGCACGAACAACTCTCACTCCATCTTTTGGATGGTGATTATGGGACTATTGGTTGGTTTTTTAATCAGCGTGGTCAGGGAGAATATTCAGTTGAAACGACGCGCCCGAGTGGCTGCGGCGAGTAAGTTCGACGAGGTGATGTATTACATTAACACCATGTATGTTGACACCGTCGCCGTCCATGACATCGAGGAGGATGCCATCGTGGCGATGATGGACGAACTGGATCCGCACAGCCAGTATATCTCGTTGGAGGAGTTCAACGCGGTAAACGACCCGCTGCTGGGTAGCTTCGAGGGTATCGGCGTGCAGTTCCGTATCGTGGATGACACGGTCGCCATCGTCAACACCATTAAAGGAGGCCCCTCCGAACGTGTCGGCATCATGGCGGGCGACAGGATCGTCTTTGTGAACGACTCGCTGATCGCTGGCATCAAAATACAAAACGACTCGGTGATGCGCCTCCTCAAAGGCCCGAGAGGCACCCAGGTAAAGGTCAAAAACTACCGAAGAGGCATCGATGGCCTGCTCGACTTCACCATCACCCGCGATGTCATCCCTACCTACAGCGTGGATGTCGCCTATATGCTTGATAAAGAGACTGGCTATATCAAACTCAGCAAGTTCTCCGCCACTACCTATAAAGAGTTTGCTGAAGCGGCGAAGAAACTGAAAAAGCAAGGGATGAAGAAGCTGGTCTTCGACCTTAGGGGTAACGCTGGAGGCTATCTCAGCGCCGCTGTTGACATCGCCGACGAGTTCCTGCCCAAAGGCAGCCTGGTGGTGTTTACCGAAGGCCGAAGCCGTCCCCGCGCTACTTTCAACGCACGCAAGAAAGGTCATCTGGAGGACATGCCAGTGGCAGTGCTCATCGACGGTGAGTCGGCCAGCGCCTCGGAAATCGTCGCCGGCGCCTTGCAAGATAACGACCGTGGCACCATCGTCGGACGACGCTCCTTCGGCAAAGGCCTGGTCCAGGAACAAATCATGCTCAACGACCAGTCGGCCATCCGCCTTACCGTAGCCCGTTATTATACGCCAACAGGACGCTGCATCCAGAAACCTTTCGACGGCAATAAGGAAGACTACCTCCTTGAGTCGTATGACCGTTATGAAAACGGTGAGCTCTTCTCGGTCGATAGCATCCATTTCGCCGACTCGCTGAAATACACCACCCCCAAAGGCAAAACTGTCTATGGCGGCGGCGGCATCATGCCCGATGTCTATGTGCCTCTGATCAACGATAGCACCGAGTATTTCTTTAACCGCATCGTCAACCTTGGCATCTTGTATCAATATGCCTTCGACTATTGTGACCGGAACCGCCAGGAACTGGCTGCTTTTAAGACAGTCGATGCTTTCGACAAGTCTTTCAAGGTCTCGGACCGTATGTTCAACGAGCTGGTGGCCCAGGCTGAAAAGAAAGGCGTGAAGGGCAGTGAGAAGGAGAAACAAGTGGCTCGTAAGGAATCTAACATCCTGTTAAAGGCATACATCGCCCGCAACCTCTTTGACGACGAAGGCTTTTATCCCTTGTATCAACCCATGGACGATATCCTTCAAAAAGCCATGGAAGTGCTGGACGATGAAAAAAAATCAGAAAAATAATTCGTATTCAAGATAAAATTTGTATTTTTGCAGCCCGATTTAAAGGTGAAAATGGAAAAGGAAAGCGAATTCTTGATTCCGGTAAGCGGTCTTGCGCTTGGTGTCCATGAGTTTACATTCGACATCCACGATGACTTTTTTGCCGATTTGGAGTATTCCGAAGTGAAACAAGGAGACGTGACGGTGAAACTCAATGTCAACAGGGAAGAGTTCATGATGACCCTGACCTTCGACATCCAAGGTAAGGTCCTGGTGCCTTGCGACCGATGCGCTGACGAGTTTTACATCCCGATTCAGAGCGAGCAGGTGTTCTACATCAAACTCGGTGCCGAAGAAGTCGAGGAATCAGACGACGTGGTCGTAGTGCCTGCTGAGGAGCACGCTTACGATATCCGTTCTTTGGTTTATGAATACATCATCCTGTCGATACCGATCCATCGGGTTCATCCCGAAGGTGAATGTAATCCGCAAGTGCTGGCACTCCTTTCTCATGACGAGGAGCCCTCGGAAGAGAATGAAGTCGAAACGGATCCGCGGTGGGCGGCGTTGAAGGATATTAAGATTGAAGATAATTAAACAAACGGTATTAACATTTTAAAATAGAACTAAAATGGCACATCCTAAACGCAGACAGTCTCATACCAGAGGCGCAAAGAGAAGAACGCATTACAAGGCTGAAGTCCCCACAATGGCAGTTTGCCCAGTAACTGGCACCATGCACGTCTATCACAGAGCATATTATGTTGACGGCGACCTTTATTACAAAGGAAAGCTGGTCATGGCTGCCAAGCAATAACGGATTTTTTTCATAATCTTTATATTGTTTTTCCCCACCGGACGTATGCGCCGGTGGGGTTTTTTTGTGCCTTTATCCCCAGCCCCTCTCCCCGAGGGAGAGGGAGGACAACTATTGCCTGATGGCAGCTATCGCTTCCTCAGCGGAATCGAACTCCAAGGTGATCTCACTGTAATGGTGAGCATCGGACGAGATGATGGTCGGAATGCCCATCTTTGTGGCTTCCGCTAAGAGCCAAGGCGAAGGATAAAAGCCGTTGTAACGTTTCTTGTAAATGCCCCGTGTGTTGATTTCCATGATGATGCCTTTTTGATGGATCAGGTCAAGGGTATCCAACGCCAGCTTGCGATACCATGGCTCGTCCTCGTGGAAATACCGGTCGCGGTTGTGCATCTTGATTTTGTCGAAATGCGCGATGATGTCGAATGACTCATGTTCAAGCATTTGATTGGTCTGGTCGAAGAAAGCCCGAACCCCTTTGCGGATGTCACCGTCGAAGAACTTCATCAGCCCCTCATCGTAAATCTCCCATTTGGGGCCATCGATGAACCATAATTCCTCGGGGTTGGCGGAATGCCCTACCAGATGTACCCCGCCAATCAAATAATCCAAATGATATTTTTCCTTGGTTACAGCGAAGGTCTCAGAAACACCGGGGATATAGTCCGCTTCCAAACCGCAAAGAATCTCGATTTGGTCTTTGAATTCTTCTTTCAAGGCGGCGATTTCGGCCACATAATCGGGCATTCGCTCGCTCTTCACCGAAAAGGTGTTGTCGAAGGGTAGGGGACTGTGTTCCGAAAAGCCGAGTTTCACCAATCCCTGACGGATGGCTTCCTCCACATGCTCCCGTGGAGTGGATTTGCCGTCAGAATAAATGCTGTGCGTATGAATATTAAATTTTTGCATAGTCTCTAATTCTCAATTCTCCACAACCTTATAGACTTTGTCTCCGCGACGGACCACCGACTTCACAGGAATGGAGCAAATATCGCCCTTGACGGCTCTCGGCACTGCCCCGTCGTCCAAACGGATTTCCCGTATGCTGTCCTCATAGACCCCCGTGGTGGGACCGATGATCATGATAGGGTCATCGACGTTGAGCTCGTGGGTCTCCATGCGGATCTCGGCGACACCGATTTTGCTGAAATAGTTGGTGATCGTGCCGATAAACTCTTTGGTCTGTGTGGCCTGCGAACCGTATTGCTTTGACCACTCGAAGGTGCGACGACCTAAATAATAGCCATCCCAGAAGCCTCGGTTATAGACGCTTTTCAGCTGCTCCATCCAAGCATCGATCTTGTCTTGAGTGAAGGTGCCTTCCTGAATGGCCTTCACCGCCTCGTGATAGACCTCCACGGTCTTTTTGGTGTATTCAGGTGAACGTCCACGGCCTTCAATCTTCAAGACTTCCACACCGGCATCCAACACGCGGTCCAGGAAGGGTAGGGTACAAAGGTCCTTGGGCGACATGATATACTCGTTGTCCAAGGCCAATTCATAGCCATCGTCACGTTCCTTCACGTCGTAGCTGCGACGGCAGAGTTGCAGGCAGGCTCCACGGTTTGAGGAGGCGTTGTAGAGGTCTTGACTCAAGTTGCATTTACCCGAGATGGCCATGCACAAGGCACCATGACAGAACACCTCGATGCGTACCAACTGGCCATGAGGCCCCCGAATCTGCTGACGCTCAATCTCCTCGGTGATGTGCTTCACCTGGTCGATGTTGAGCTCACGCGCAGTCACCATCACATCGGCAAACTGGGAATAGTATTTCACCGCCTCCAAATTGGTGATGTTGCATTGGGTGGATATATGGACCTCCACACCGATTTGTCGTGCGTATTGAATCACGCTTTGGTCGGAGGCGATGATGGCAGAGATGTCGTTGGCCTTGATGGCGTCGAGCAGCTGGTGCATCTCTTCCATCTCCTCGTCGTAAATCACCGTGTTCACCGTGACGTAGCTCTTCACGCCGTTGTTGTTGCAGGTCTCGGCTAATTGTCGCAAATCGTCCAGCGTGAAGTTCTTTGCTGAACGCGACCTCATATTAAGTTTGCCGATGCCGAAATAAACGCTTCCGGCACCGGCTTGTATGGCGGCTGCCAGGGCTTCATACGAACCCACTGGAGCCATAATCTCAATGTTTTTCTTCACGATTATTGTTTCATGAATTTCTCTGTGATGACGTTGCTGTTATTCATCGTGGCTTTCAGCAGATAGGTGCCAGTGGCCAAGGCGCTGATGTTAACCGACTCAAAGCCTTTTTCAAGACACATCACCATCTTGCCGTCCATGCTGAAGATCTCCACTTGTCTCAGGTCTTCTGCCTGGATAGCGAGGAACGTGGAAGCGGGGTTAGGACTGACAGTCAACGTGGTGGCTTGGAAATCAGCTACTTGTGAACCCTTGGAATAGTAAAGGATAGAGGTGGTCGTCTCATCCAACTGACCATCATCAAATGAGCTATCCACGACTTTCAACAGTTTGCTCTTTAATTTGATGACCAATTCTCCGAAAATCTCGTCGTAGCTAGCGATGGAGCTGCTGGGGATGGAGGCATCGTATGTGTATTCGATCACTTCCTCAGTGACCCATTCTTTTGAATCAGAGTATTCATAGTTGTTTTCCTTAACGCAGTTTCCGTAACTGTCATACTCGTACTCGTATTTTGTAAGATTCATCCAGTCGGTATTGGGATATCTGTAAGTAACGAGGAGGCTGATGCAGTTTCCAGCATGATCATAGCTATACACCTCCGAGTCGGATTCCCACCATTCGTCACCGTCCCAACCCCATGAGTATTCAAGGACTTTGGTAAGTTTTCCAGCGGTGTAAGAATATTCCATTTTCTTGTAATTGATCCAGTTGCCCTCGTCATATTCTTTTTCAATGGCGACGGTCAAGAGACCTTGGCTATCATACTCGTAGTTGGTTTTATATTCCGGATCCCAACTGTCTCCATGCCGATCATATTCAGTTTCTTCAGCAACCAGTCCTTGGGCGTTGTAGGAATACTCATACTTATCAGAATAGAAAGGAGTTACAGTTGTGGTGTAACTGAGGTGACCGTTATTATCGTAAACGAACTGTTGGTCAACAAAGACAACGTTTCCCAGGAGTGTCTTCATGCTGGTTCTGCGAAAATGGTTGTCATATTCGAAGACGAGTTTGGAATTGTCGTCATTGACAATGCTGTCGAGTTTTTGTGTGACGGCATGAGACTGACGGTTGAGTGTCTCCACTCTCTTCACTTTTTCTTTCAGTGAGTGTTGTTTTCTGTTTTGTTCCTGAGCTGAAACAGCAATCATGCAGCATAAAGCCACAGCAATAAGTAAAATTCTTTTCATAGTATTAAATGTTTGTTAATCAATGTATTAAATGTTTGTTAATCAATTCTCAATTCTTAATTCCCAATTCTTCCCTCTAACCTCTCTTTTAGTGCTTCTGTCTGAGCTTCATACCCTTTCTTTCCCAGCAGGGCGAACATGTTTTTCTTGTAAGCTTCCACGCCAGGTTGGTCGAAGGGGTTCACCTCCAACAGGTATCCGCTGAGGGCGCAACCCATCTCGAAGAAGTAAATCAGTTGTCCGAGCACGAGGGGTGAAACTTCGGGGATGACGATACGCATCACGGGCACGCCGCCATCGACATGGGCGAGCATGGTGCCAAGTTCAGCCTTGTGGTTCACTTCGGAGATGCGTTTTCCGGCGATGTAGTTCAGCTGGTCGAGGTCCTCGTCTTCCATCGGGATGCGTAATTCATGGTTGGCGTTTTCCACCGAGATGACGGTCTCGAAGAGATTGCGCAGGCCGTCCTGGATGTATTGGCCCATGGAGTGGAGGTCGGTGCTGAAGGTGACCGAGGCAGGGAAGATGCCCTTGTGTCCTTTGCCATGGCTCTCTCCATAGAGTTGTTTCCACCATTCGGAGAAATAAACCAGGCGAGGCTCGTAGTTGACCATGATTTCGTTGGTCTTGCCAGCAATATATAATAGGTGTCGCATCACGGCATATTCTGAAACGATGTTGCCGTTCAACGCGGGGTTCGTTCTGCACATTTTCTCTATCTCGACG
>JAEEGI010007650.1_pt1 | contig 24147 bp, 18 predicted proteins | sample 8958751 | NCBI WGS metagenome assembly JAEEGI01 (sample SAMN16246545, study PRJNA631951) | gut metagenome | biome: gut microbiome; feature: rumen; material: KS-attached | host: Bos | place: Iran: Karaj | collected 2018-10
GCCGAACAGACGCACGCCGCGTATCACCGACAAATCCTCGCGCAGCGTGCCGATCAGCGCCTGTTCGTGCGCACGGATCGCGTCGAGGCCCTGCGCCGCGGCAAACTGCAGACCGGCGTGCAGACCGACGACCCCCGGCAGATTCAGCGTGCCGCTTTCGAGCCGTTCGGGCAGCGTTTCGGGCATTTCGCTTTGCAGCGACAGCGACCCCGTGCCGCCCTCGAGAAGCGGACGCGGCTCCACGCGCTCCGACAGCAGCAGCGCCCCGGTGCCCATCGGCCCGAAGAGCCCCTTGTGGCCCGGCAGGCAAAGCAGATCGACGCCCGGGTCCTCCAGCGAAAGCGGATAGACCCCGGCGCTCTGGGCCGCGTCCACGCCGAACAGCAGGTCGTGTTCCCGCGCTAGCCTTGACAGCTCCCGCAGCGGCAGCACCGTGCCGAAGACGTTGGACACGTGCGTGACGAACAGCAGCTTCGTTGCGGGGCGGATCAGCGCGCGGAAGTTCTGCACCGTGGCGGCCGCGTCGCCGGGTACGACCTGCGCGGCGTCATAGCCGATCAGCCCGTCCTGCCGCAGTCGCTCCAGCGGACGCAGAACGGCGTTGTGCTCGAGTGACGAGATGATTACGTGGTCGCCCTTTTCCAGCACGCCCTTGAGCGCCAGATTGACCGCGTGGGTGCAGTTCAGCGTAAAGATCGTGCGCTCCGTCTGCGCGCCGAAAAAGGCCGCCAGCGCCTCGCGCGCAAGGAACGCCTCCTCGCTTGCCTTCGCGGCCAGCGCGTGCCCCGCGCGCCCCGGGTTCGCACCGAAGCAGCGCAGACACCGCAGCACGGCGCAGCGCACCGTTTCCGGCTTCGGGAACGTCGTGGCGGCGTTGTCCAGATAGATCATGGCTCCTTTGTCTGCTCCGGCAGAAAGCCGTGGCTTTGCAGCAGCCGCTTTGCCGCCTGCCGGTCGGCAACATAGAGCGCAAACGCGCAGCCGGTGCGGCGGTCGGGGTTCGGGTCGCGGCGGATGGCGGCGGACAGGCCGTGGTTTTGCAGCAGCCGCTTGGCGCTCTGCGCCGCGGTCAAGGATTCAAACCTGAAATAAGACAGCATTTCATTCCCTCCCTTCTGCCTCCCTTACAGCCTATGCCGCAGGTTTTCGCCCGTTCGCGCATAAAAGAATTGACGAAAAACGCAAAGAAGTGTATAATAGAAAAAAATAATCAAAGGCGGTGCTTTTTCATGAGCAAAATTCTGATTGCGGACGACGAACAGAAGATCCGCAAGCTGGTCTGTGATTTTTTAAGAAACGTCGGATATGAAACGATCGAGGCGGAGGACGGCGATGAGGCGTTTGCACTGTTCCAGAAGCACGAAGACGATATCGACCTTGTCATCCTGGACATCATGATGCCCGGGCTCAACGGCTGGGAGGTCTGCAAGGAGATCCGCGCCCTGTCCGACGTGCCCGTGATTATGCTGACCGCCCGCAGCGAGGAATTCGACGAGCTGCTCGGCTATGAATCCGGCGCCGACGACTATGTGACGAAGCCGTTCAGCCCCACGATTCTCGTGAAGAAGGTGGAAGCGCTGCTGCGGCGCACCAAGTCGGCCGCCTATCTCGGCGGCGAAAAGGACCTGACCTTCAACCACGAGGCGCACGAGGTCCGGCTCAACGGCCAGGAGATCGAGCTGACGCTCAAGGAATACAACATCCTCAAAAAGCTGCTGGAAAACCCCGGCCGCGTCTACAGCCGCGAACAGCTGCTCGATTCCATCTGGGGCTACGACTACGTGGGCGACATCCGCACGGTCGATTCCCACATCGCCCGCCTGCGCACCAAGCTGGGCGACTGGGGCAACCGCAGGCTCAAAACCGTCTACGGCATCGGATACAAGCTTGAGGAAGAATAATGCACGGCACAAGGTTCAAATGGTTCCGCAAAGAGAATCTTCTCTTGCGGAACGTTCTCATGATCCTGATTCTTGTGTCGGCCATCGGCCTTGTCGTGCTGCTCGGCTATTTCTATCTTGACGACATCTACCTGATCAAAACGCGCATGGATCTGCAGGCGGTCGCCGACGACGTTTCGCAGATGGAGCTCAGCGACAAGGTACGGCTGGAAACGCAGCTGTCCGATATCGAGGCCAAGTATAACTTCTATATCGAGCTCTATTATCCGCGCGACCAGCTGATCTACACCACCGACACCAACAACGCCACCTTCGACCCGCAGCCCGAAGAAAAGGAACAGGTGCTCAAGCCCCGCATCATGCGCATTCTGGAGCACACCGACCAGGACGACGTGAGCTATTTTGAAACGCGGCAGGAATACTATGCCAACGCAAAATACATCGTCTTCGGCACGCTGTTCAAATCGGGCGTCGCGGTGGAGCTATACGCCTCGCTCGACCAGATCAACGACAACGCCCGCACGGCCTACTGGCTGTTCTTCGTGGCGGCCATGTTCCTGATCGCGGTGATCCTGTTCGTGCTCATCTTCCACATCGTGACGTTCACGATTCCGGTGGACAAGATCAGCCGCATCACCCGGCGGATTGCGCAGATGGATTTCGGCGCGGTGTGTCCCCCGTTCCGGCTGCGGGAGCTGGACGAGCTGAGCACGAACATCAACATCCTGTCGTCGTCGCTCGACATGACGATGCAGACGCTGACCAACCGCAACGAGCAGCTTGAGCGCGACATTGAAAACGAACAGAAGCTGCGCGAAAACCGCAAGCAGTTCATCGCCAGCGCGTCGCACGAGCTGAAAACGCCGATCGCCATCATTCAGGGCTACGCCGAAGGGCTGAAGTTCGGCATCTATGACGACAATCCGGGCGAATGCTACGACGTGATTCTGGAGGAAGCGCAGAAGATGAACCAGCTCGTCATCGACATGCTGGAGGTCGACCGCCTCAATTCCACCAAGATCGAGCCCCATTACGTCGACTTTTCGCTGCGCGAACGGCTCGGCAGCTTTGTGGCGCAGATGCGCAACATCACGATCAAAAACGGCATCACCGTGCAGTGCGACATCGATCCCGCCTATATCGCCCACAGCGACGAAACGCTGTTTGAGCGCGTGCTTTCCAACTATTTTTCCAACGCGATTTCACACTGTGAGGGCGAAAAAAAGATCGTCGTCTCCTGCGAAGAGATCGACGAGCATTACCGCATCAGCGTGTTCAACACGGGCAAGCCGATTGCCGACAACGACCTGATGAACATCTGGAACAGCTTTTACCGCGCCGACAAGGCGCACTCACGCGCGGAGGGACGCTTCGGCCTCGGCCTTTCCATCGTGTCCTCCGCCCAGCAGGCCCAGCAGATGCTCTACGGCGTGGTCAACCGCGCAAACGGCGTGGAGTTCTGGTTCGACGTGCGCAAGGCAAAATAATCAAAACAGAAATACCGGACCGCTGTCTGAGCAGCGATCCGGCTTTTTTCATTTGAATCGGAACAGCTTGCGCAGCCTCGGCTGCAGAAGCTTGAGATAGAACGTCGCCATACGCGTGAGCGCGAGGTCGAAGACAAGGAACACCGCGTTGCCCATGACGAGCATCACCGGCACGGCGTACTTTGCCCACCAGACACTGTCGTCCACGCCGAGCACGTCGCCCAGCGGCATGCCGAACACGTGGATCAGCACAAGATAGGACGCGACGACCGACGCGTTGAAGATCAGAAATTTGAGCAGATATTCCACGACCCGCGGCAGATCGCGCGCTTCCAGCAGCGCCTTGACAATGGCGTAATAGCCGAAGAAGGCGGTATACATCACGGCGGCCTCCTTGTTCGGCACCAGCAGCAGCGACAGCAGCGCCGTTGCAAGATAGACGCCGAACGCCCAGCTTTTGCCGAGCTCGATCACGCAGAACAGCGTGAGAATACCTGCCAGCGCGGGCAGCGCGTAGACGAAAAGTTCAAGCGCCGTGGGGATCAGCAGAACCACCGACAGCGCCACGGCCATGCCGCCGATGGCCGTTTTTGAGGCCTGAGAGAGCTGCTTCATGCCGTCACCTCAGCAGCACGGGATCAGGTCGCCGCCCATGCATTCGCAACAGCAGTCGGCGCACAGCAGGCCCTGACAAACGCTGCAGGCGCCCGACATGGTGTCGCCGCCGCTGCGCGCCGTGCGGAAACCGCCGGAGCGCTGACTGTTCACAACGTCGTACATGTGGCGGTAATCGGGATTCGAGGGCTCCATGTTATAGGCCGTGGTAAAATAGGTATAGGCCTGATCGAACCAGCCGCGCTTGTAATTGACCTGTCCCTTCCAATAGAACCATTCCGCGCCGCGGCGGTCCGGCTGCACGCTTTCCAGCGCCTGCTCCGCCTCGTCGAGCTGGCCGTTCCACACAAGCGTGCGCACCAGATCAAAGCTGAACGCGCCGCCGGAGCCGTAACGCTGATAGGTGTAGGACCCGCTTTGGCCCGCCCGGGCGAACGACTGCGCTTCGCCCGACAGGATTGCGTCGTAGGCTTCGTTGATCTCGGCCATTTTCTCGTTGGCAACGTCGGCGAGCTGGGTGTCGGCGTAATTGTCGGGATGATATTTCTTTGCCAGCGCGCGATATGCGGACTTGATTTCTTCGGGCGTTGCGGTTCTGGGCACGCCGAGCACTTCATAGGGATCTCTCATCGCTTCCGGCTCCTTTCAAGATTTGTTCGGTCTGGCTGTGCATGCCGAGCAGCACGATGTTTTCGAGGATGGGGTACAAAACGGTCAGGCCGGTTTGTTCCAGCGCTTCCACGGCGTTGGCCTGCGTCATCTCCAGCATGGCGGTGACGTCCGCCCGCTGCTCTTGTGTCAGCGACGGCCTGTTCAGCGCAAAGCGGCGGAGGAACACGTTATAGTTGTGACGTCTGAAGTCCTTTTTCAGGTCGTCCGCCGCGTCGATCAGATAGACCCAGCGTCCCACGCAATAGCCGAAGCGGTAGCAGGCCTCGGCCCGATCCTTAGCGCCGAGGCGAAACAGCTTGCCCAGCGCGTCTGCGCTCGCGTGCGCGGCGCGGTCCGCGGAATCGCAGCCCGCCTGCTCCGCGTCCCGCTGCGCGGCCATGGCTTCGGCCGCAACGGCATCGACCGCGGGGAACAGGCGCTTTGCCTTTTTACGCCAGAGCGCGGCAACCGGCAAAAGCAGATACAGCGCCAGACGCTTCAGGAAGCCGCTGTCGGCAATATCGTCGCGCAGCTTATAATAGAACAGCACCACCGCGGCCGCGCAGGCGAAATCGAACGCCTCGTCGCCGTTTTGGCAATAGCTGCAGCGCTTGGCGGGGTTGAACGGACAGCGCCCGGGCCGGAACGACGGCACGACGCCGTCCTGCGCCAGCCGCACGGCCAGCAGAAAGGTCACGTCATAGCTGAGGATCGCCCGCGCGGGCTGACCGTAGCGGCGCGAAAGGGCGCGGCAAAGCGAGCAGTAAAGGCCGCGATAGGTTTCCCATTCGCGCACGCGCAGCTCCCCTTTTTCCACTTTCACATAGCCGAACACGGTTGCATCCTCCGACGTTTTTGATATTATACCATATTTTTCAGGTTTGTAAACCGCAAATAGAATAGCAAAACAACTTTAATTGAACTTTATGCTTGATTCCGCCGCCGTTTTGGCTTATAATAGGTGCGATACTTTAACACGCAAAGGAGACCTGACACATGGCTATCGTTCAGAAAGAGGCCTATTATCTTTCCTCCACGGGCGTCAACCGCATCCGCTGCAACATCTGGGAGGACGACGCATTGCCGAAGCGCGGGGTGTTCCAGATTGCCCACGGCGTTTCGGAGCATATCGACCGCTATGACGAATTCGCGCGCTTTCTTGCCGCAAACGGGTTTGTCGTCTGCGGCAACGACCATCTCGGCCACGGCAAATCGGTGGACGATCCGCAGGATTACGGCTTTTTTGCCGAAGAGGACGGCGATCTGCGCATGGTGGACGACATGCACATCCTGACGCAGATCATGAAAAAGCGTTATCCCGGTCTCCCCTACATCCTGTTCGGTCATTCCATGGGCTCGTTCTGCGCGCGGTCCTATGCCGCCGCGTTCGGCGCTGAGCTGGACGGGCTGATTCTTTGCGGCACGGGCGAGCTGCCCGCTTCCGCCGCGGCGCTGGAAGGGCCGCTGCGCTATCTGGCAAGGAAGCTCGGCCCACGCACGCCGGTCAGCAACGCCCTGTTTGACAAGCTCAGCAATTTCGGCATCAAGAACAGACGCACGAACAAGGACTGGCTGAGTCTGAGCGAAGCAAACGTGGATGCCTACATCCTCGACCCGCTGTGCGGCGTGGAGCTGAAGCTCGGCGGCGTGCGCGACCTGCTTTCGCTGGCCAACACCGCCTGCTCCACCGAATGGCCCACCCTTGTGCCGGTCGGGCTGCCGATCCTCGTGATCTCCGGCGCGAACGACCCCGTGGGTCTGAAGGGCCGCGGCGTGATTACGGTCTGCGACAATCTGGAGGACGCCGGCCACACGCCGAGCGTGATCCTGTACCCGACCTTCCGCCACGAGATTCTGAACGAGGACGACCGCCAAAAGGTGTTTGACGACGTGCTGGAATGGCTCGACAACGTGCTGGGCGTGCCGCAGGAAGACGCGCCGGAGGACGCGCCGGCCGAGGAATAAAAGCAACGCAAAAGTTCAGACCCCCTGCCGTTTGGCAGAGGGTCTGTTTTTATGCTTTGACGTTATCTTATGGTGACCCAGCAGCTGGCGCGGGCGCTGTTGTAGGGGTCGTTGCTCGTGCAGGTGATGCGGCACGTGCCGGTGCCGACTGCCTTGACGTTGCCGTTCTTGTCCACGGTGCAGACGTTCGTGTTGCTGGAGGTCCAGGTCACGCTCTGGTTGGTGGCGTCTTCGGGCAGGATGGTCGCCTTGAGCTTCGTCGTGTTGCCGACGTTCATCGTCATGAGATTGCGGTCGAGCTTGATGCCGACGACGTCCTTGCGCTCCACCTTGACGACGACCATGGTGCCGCGTCCGCCGCCGCCGTCGTTCGGCGTGATGGTGATGATGGCGGTGCCTTCGCCCACGGCCGACACAACGCCGCTGGAGCTGACCTTCGCCACGCTCTTATTGCTGGAGACGTACTTCACCTTGGTGGTGGAGGCGCCGGCGGGCGTCGGAATCAGGACGATGGCCTGCTTGGTGCCGAGGCCCATCTCCATCGTGGTCTGTTCGGTGGCCAGCGACTGGATCTTCGGCCGCTTGACCGTCACGGTGCAGGTCGCCTTACGGCCGCCGTCCTGCGAAATCACGGTGACGGTCGCCGTGCCCGGCGCCACTGCGCGGATCTTGCCGGTCTTGCTGACGCGGACGATCTTTTTGTTGGAGGTCGTCCAGGTCATCTTCTGGTTGGTGGCGTAGGACGGGACCGTGGTCGCCTTGAGCTTATAGGTCTTGTTCATGGCCAGCGTCAGCGTGGATCTGCTGAGCTTGACGCGCTTGACCGGCGTTTCCACAACGGTGACCTTGCAGACGGCCTTTTTGCCGGTATCCTTGGTCGTGGCAACGATCTTGCAGGTGCCGGGGCCGACGGCCTTGATCACGCCGTTTTCGTTGACGGTGGCGACCTTCTTGTTGGTGGACCGCCAGTTGAGCGAGGTGATGGAAACGTTATCGGGCTTGATGGAGGCGGTCAGCGTGGCGCTTGTGCCGTCGTTGAGCGTCAGGCTCTTGCTGTCGAGCGAGACGGATTTGGACTTGATGGTTTTGAGCACCTTGACGGTGCACTTTGCCGTGCGGGAGGAGTCCTGCGTGGTGCAGGTGATCACGGCCGTGCCCTGCGAAACGGCGGTGACGACGCCGTCCACGTTGACCGAGGCGACCGAGGGATCGCTGGACGACCAGATGACCTTTTTGTTGGTCGCGTTGGCCGGCGTGATCGTGGGCACCAGCATTTTGGTGGCGGTCTCATAGAGCTCCACGCTGGTCGCGTTGAGCGTCACGCCGGTCGCCTGAATGCCGGAGGTGATTTTGCACTTCTTCACGATGAACGGATTGTCGTCGGAAGCGGCGGAAATATAGGTTGTGCCGACGCCGACGGCGCGCACCAGACCGAACTGGTCCACGGTGGCCACGGCCGGGTTGTCGGATTTCCAAGTGATCTGCGGGAAGGTCGCCGTGGTCGGTTCCACGTTGGCCTTGAGCTGGAAGGTGTTGCCCACGTAGAGCGAACGCGACGTGGCGCTGATGGAAATGCCGGTCACCTCCACCTTTTTGAACACGGAGATGACGCAGGAGGCGTGGTAGCCGCCGTCCACGGTTTTCACCGTGATGATGGCGGAGCCGGAGCCGACGCCCGTGACCACGCCGGCGGAGCTGACCGAAGCCACGGTGGGCTTGTCGGACGTCCAGACCAGCTGTTTGTTGGTCGCGTTGGCGGGCGACACGGTGGCGCTGAGCTTCAGCGTTTTGGTGGTATAGACGGAGGCCGTCTGCGGCGTCAGGGTGACGCCGGTCACGGGCACCGTGACGTGCACGATGCAGTGGGCACGGCGGGCGCCTTCTTCGGTCTCCACCACGATTTCGCAGGTGCCGGGGCCCACGCCGCGTACGTTGCCGTTCTGGTCAACGGTGGCGACGGAGGAATTGGAGGTGGCCCACGAAACGTTCTTGTTCCGCGCGTATTCGGGAATCACGGTGGCGGTCAGCTTCTGCGTTTTGCCGATCTGCAGGTTCATCTCGGCCGTGTTCAGCCGCACGCCGCCCACGCGGCCGCCGATGCCGATGAGGCCCAGCGGGAACTCGCGCGCCCAGACGCGCTGGCAAAGATCGGTCGGGTGCGCGCCGTCCAGCGTGTATTCCGGCAGCATCGCTTCGGGATCCTCCGGATTCTTGGTGATGTCATAGTAATCCACATAGCCGTCGTGCTCGGTGGTGATGGAAAGCCAGCGGTTGACTTCGTGCGCAATCTCGAAGTCGGCCTCCAGCTCCTCCTCGGTGCGGACGTAGCGAGGCCCGGTGTTGAGGAAGTCTCTGGTATAGCCCTTCCACTGCGTGATGCCCACGGCGATGACCTTCAAGTTGTTCGCGTGGCAGGTACGGAAGACGGTGCGGAAGTTTTCGATGATCTCCTGAGCGGTCGGCTGTCTGATGCCCGGGTTCTCCTCCATCACGTCCTGACAGACCGGATGCACGATGTCGTTGACGCCGATCTTGACGATGACGTATTTGACGCCGGACTGCGAAAGCACGTCGCGCTCAAAGCGCTTCATCATGGATTCGCCGAAGAGGAAGGAGCCGAAGCCGAGGCCGTCGCGGCCCAAACTGTTGCCGATGATGCCCTTGCCGACCACGCCGACGTCGGTGGTGTCGGTCTGGTTGATCTGCTCGGCCAGATACTTCGGGAAGTCGTTGGAGACGGTGGAGTCGCCGATCACGACCACGGAGTAGGAATCGGGGCTGCTGTTATAGACGTCCACGCTGGAAAACAGCGGCACCACGTGGATGATGCTGTAGGACAGCGAGCGGTCCAGCCCGAGGCCGACCGATTCAAAGATGCGCAGGAACGTGTCGTCAATGGCGTTGGCAATGCCCATGGCCGCGTCGCGCGTCTTGTCGTCTTCGCCCACGGAAAGGTAGGTTTCGCCGCCGGAAAGGCCCATCGTCTTGATGTTGCCGAAGTTCTTGAGCCAGACGCTCAGGGCAATGTCCTGCATCGCCTTGACCGGGAACACGATCTCGTCGGAATAGATTTCGGCGCCCACGGGGATGGTGACCGACGGCGAGCCGTCAAAGGTCACGTACCGTACCGTCTGGGGATCGATCCGCGAGCCGCCGAGGCTTTTGGCCACGGTGACGGTGTCGAGGGTCAGCGGTTCGTCGCCGAAGTGGTTGGAAAGGCGCACGCGCAGCCGGTCGCCCGACGCAGTGGGCGTGATGACCGTTCTGGCGGTGATCTGCCCCACGAACGCGGTGATGTTGTCATACCCGCTCAGGGTGATGTTGGTGGAGCCGGTGCCCCAGGCCGTGATCCACTTGCCGTCCTGTTCGGCGGCGGCAGACGAAAACGCACAGACTGCCAGTGCCGCCACAACGAAGACAAGGGTGAAAACGACCCGCTTGAATGTGTTCTTCATAGGAAAACTTCCTTTCCGGATCCGGTGAGATCCATTACAATTCTATCGCACAAGCCGCCGTTCCGTCAATGGAAAAAAGCGGCAGAATAGACAAATCAGCTGCGGTCCTGTCTGCCGCCTTCCACGCGGCGCAGGTTGGGCTTTTTGGCTTGTTTATACTTGAGAATCACCATCACGACGTAGAGGATCAGCACCGCAAGGCCGGCAAGCTCCAGCAGGATGAACGCCGTGGAGGACATCACCCGCCGCAGGTTCGTCATGAACAGGCGGAACATGGAAAGCCGCACGTCGTTGGCCGCCACAAGGTTGATGGTCGTGATCTCCTGGTCGGCGTAGATCACCCTGGCCTGACAGATCACCTCGCCCTGCCGGATGGGCGCAGAGAGCTTTTCCGGCATGGTGTCGGCAATCGGCTCGATCAGCACCGAGCCGCTGGACGCCTTGGAGGGCACGAGGGCGCTGGTTTCCTTTTCGGGTACGAGGCGCAGCGTGTCGCCGTCGCGCGCGGCAAGGACGTTGACGATCTGCACCGTCTGGTTTTCGGTGGCAATCACGCGGTAGCGGATGTTGTTGTAGGTCCAGGCGATCAGCTGCTTCGCGTCGGTCAGGGCCGTGTTCTCGTTCATGCCGTCGCGGTCCACGTCGGCCATCTTGCCCTGCATCACGACGCAGATATAGGCGTAGCCGTCCTGCGAGGTGGTCACGGCGATGCATTCGCCCGCCTTGGCCGTGGAGGTCATCTTGCCGCCGACGACCGAGGCGTGGTAATAGTCGGAGATGGCGGCAATGCGCATCTTGTTGTCGGCGTTATAGGTGCGTTCGTTGTTGTGATTGGTTTCCGGCAGCGTAACGGAGGAGGCCGAAAACGCCTGGGCGAACACCGGCTGCTTGCTGCAGTAGCGGATCAGCGTTGCCACGTCTTTGGCCGTGGTATACTGGCCCTCCGTGTCGAAGCCCGTGACGGAGGCGACGACGGTGTCGGTCATGCCGATCTTCTGCGCCGTTTCGTTCATCAGCTGAAGAAACGCATCGAGCGAGCCGGAAACGGTATAGGCGATCACGCTGGCGGCGTCGTTGGCGCTGTAGACCATCAGCGCTTCGATCAGCTGGCGGCGGGTGTAGCTTTCGTCGGGCCGGAGATTGACCGTGCGCACGCCGTATTCATATTTGACCAGCGAGAGCGATTCCTCGGTGATCTCCACCTTTTCGTCGAGATTATCCCATTTTTCAATGGCGACGATGGCGGCAAGAAGCTTGACGAAGGCCGCGGGCGCGGTGCGCTCGGTCTCGTTCTTGTTGAACAGAACGGTGTCGTCGTCCAGACTGACCATGTAATGGATGCCGCTGGCAAGGCCTCTGGTGGCTTCCTCCGAGCCGTTATAGCCGGCAGAAGCAAAAAGGCAGCACGCCGCAAGCAGCAGCGACAGCACGCAGAGCACGGCAACCTGTTTTTTCATGTTCATCCATCCTTGATATTTTTTTACAAACGTTTGCATTCTGCGAAAAGATATGGTAAAATAGGAGGCGCAGACAAACACTTTTGCATGATTACAATGATTATAACAATTTTCAAGCAAAAAAGAAACCGTTTTGCGAAAAAATTTTTATATAGTTAATATTTTTATTGTATTGCCACAAAAAGGCAGGAAGGATGACGGAACATGATCTTTGTGACCGGCGACATGCACGGCCAGATTTCGCGCTTTGACGACCCGGCGCTGCGGAAGCTGAAGGAAAAGGACACCCTGCTCGTCTGCGGCGATTTCGGCTTTCTCTGGGACGGCAGCACGGCGGAGATGAACACGCTCAAGAAGCTTTCCAAAAAGAAATACAACATCTGCTTTGTGGACGGCACGCATGAAAACTTCGATATGCTGGCAAAGCTCAAAATCAAAAAATGGAACGGCGGCAAGGTGCACCAGATTGCGCCGAACATCTTTCACCTGCTGCGCGGCCAGGTTTTCACCATTGAGGATCAGACCGTGTTCACCTTCGGCGGCGGCGAAAGCCCCGACATTGAGATCCGCTTTGAGATGAACACCTGGTCCGACAAAGAGATTCCCACACGCGAAGAGCTGCTGGAAGGGGTGGAAAACCTGCAGAAGCTCGGCGGCAAGGTGGACATCATCGTGACCCACGAGCCCCCCGCCAGAATCAAGGACTTCCTGCTGCTCAACACCGGCCTTGACGCGCCGATCACGGCGATCAACACCTATCTCGAGGACGTGGGCAAGACCTGCAAATTCAGCCACTGGTACTTCGGGTCGCTCCATCTCGACAAGTTTATTTCCGCCACGCACGCCAGCGTGTTTCAGAATGTGCTGGACGCGAAGACTGGGAAGCCTGTTGGCAGATAGTCAGAAGCCAGAAGCCAGAAAACAGAAAGCAGAAAGCAGAAAACAGAAGACAGCGCCCTGACCGCTTGGTCGGGGCGCTGATTGTTTTTCGGGTCGTTACCGTTTCAACCGATAGTCCTGTCCGTTTGAGGGTTGCCCCTGCGCCTGTCTGCGCTGCCGGAGCTGCTGCTGACGGCGGCGGCGCAAAAGCTCCTGTCTGCGGCGCTCTTCCTCGCGCTTTTTCAAAACGAAGCGGGCAATCAAAAGGAGCAGCACGACGGAGAGGATGACGAGCAGGTTATAGAGCCAATAGGGCTTTTTCACAACCTCGTGGCTCGCAATGAGATTCGCCGCAAGGCAAAAGCCGTCCACGCTGTAGGTCACCGTGCCGAGCACCTGATTCTGCTTGATCGGCGCCTTCAGCTCCGCGGGCAGGTCGATCTCCACGGGCACGTTTTCCGCCGTCAGCGCGTTGGGCGCCACGCAGCGGATCTCCGCCGGAACGATCACGTCCAGCAGCGCCGTGTCCTTCGTGGCCTTTTTGACCTCCGTCTGTCTGAGCACGGCGTTCGCTTCGGCAAAGGTCTGCAGCTCATAATTGAGGTTGACGTAATCCAGCAGCGCCTTGGAGTCGGTGAAGCGCTCGTTGAGGCCGTTTTGCTTCACTGTGCCGCCGAGCACCACGCTGATGAGACTGAGCCCGCGTTCGTCGCAGGACGCGACCATGCACTGCCCCGCCTCAGGCGTGTAGCCGGTCTTTATACCGGTGCAGCCGGCCACGTAATAGGACGTCGCCTCGGCATTCATCAGCTGGTTCGTGTTCTGGAAGGTGCGGTCGGCGCTGCGGTAGACGTCCGTCGCGGGCAGCGTGACGCGCTTCATCTGCACGATTTCGTTAAACGCGTCGTGCTTTTGGCATTCCGCGGCGATCAGATAGAGATCGTAGGCGGTGCAGTAGTGATTGTCGTCATGGATGCCGTTGGGGTTCACGAAGTGCAGCTTTTCGCAGCCGAGCTCCTTCGCGCGCCTGTTGCAAAGCTTCGCAAAGCCCGCCACGCTGCCGCCCACGTGCTCGGCCAGCACGAACGCGGCGTCGTTGGCGCTGGGAATCAGCAGCGCCTGCAGCAGCACGCGCACCGACAGCCGTTCTCCGGGCTGCAGGTTGGCGCGCACATAGCCGTCCGGCACGAGGCCGACCGCCCTGCGCGACACGACGGCAACGTCGTCAAGATCGCAGTTTTCCAGCACGAGCAGCGCCGTGAGCAGCTTCGTCGTGCTGGCGGGATACATTTTTTTGCGGGCGTGCTTTTCATAGAACACCTTGCCGCTGACCGGGTCGGCAACAAAGGCCGCCTTGCAGCCGATGACGGGCAGATCGTCGGGCGTCTCCTGCGCGTCGCGGTCATATTCCACAACGACCTTCGGTTCGGTCAAAACCGTGCCGGCGGCAGGCAGGCCGTCTTTGAACGACGACACCGCGGCGGAGGTTTCGGCAAGCACGCCGGCGTCCGAAGCAAAGGCGGAAAGCGGCGTCAGCAGGCAGCAAAGCGTCAAAAGAACAATCAGGATCCTGGTTTTCATGCGCAAATCTCCCAACAGAATCAAGAATGCAGAACGAAGCCGGCGGATACCGGCAGTATTGCAAAAGGCACTTGCAGATGCAAGTGCCTTTTGCATGGTCGGAGTGACGGGACTTGAACCCATGGCCTCTTGGTCCCGAACCAAGCGCGATACCAAACTTCGCCACACCCCGATGCAACGAAAGTTATTATAGCCGACCGGATGTAAAAAATCAAGTCTTTTTTGTAAATATTTTCGATTCGCGCGGAAAAACGGAAAAATGACAGAAAATTGTCATGCATTCTTCACAATTGGCGGCTATAATAGGCGCAATCGTTGATGACGGAGGAAAACGCCACATGAAAAGAATCCGAAACACAGTGCTGTGCTGCGCGCTGGCGCTGTGCATGACACTGAACGCCGGGGCCGCCGGCGTGCTTGCCGCAAACGAATCCACTCAGCCTTCCACGGCGGCGCAGTCGACCGAAAGCCACAGACACAGCTTCGGCATCTGGGACGTGGAACGCGCGGCGACCAACAAGAAGAACGGGCTGCTGGTGCGCGTCTGCAGCGGCTGCGGCCTCAAGCAGACCAAGGTCATTGCCCGCATCAGCTCCGCAAAGGTGCAACAGGTCGACAAGACCTACACCGGCAAGGCGATCAAAAACAAGATCGTGGTCAAAAACAAGGACGGCCGCGTGCTCAGGGAGAACCGCGATTATACCGTGGCCTACCGGCACAACAAGAACGTGGGCGTCGCCGATATGATCATCACCGGCATCGGCAAATACGACTGCACGTTCAAGCGCTCGTTCCGCATTCTGCCGCAGGGCACGGAGTTCACGAAGGTGCTGCCCTCGTCAAAGCTTTGCCAGCTCGCATGGACGGCTGTCAGGCAGCAGACGACCGGCTACGTGCTGCAGTACAGCACCGACAAGCGCTTTCAGGATAAGGCCGGGACCTACACCCAGAAGCTCGCGAACCCCGCGACTGCAGCGCTGACGGTCAAGGACCTCAAGCCGAAAACGACCTATTACGTCCGCATCCGCACCTACACGGAGACCGGCGGACGCACGTTCCAGTCCCCGTGGTGCAAGACGCAGAAGTTCACAACGCTGAGCCTCACGCCCTGGCGGATCGAGGGCCAGCTGCCCAAGACGGCGCGCGTGGACGCCTCGTATTTTGACGACGTGGTGTTCGTGGGCGATTCCATCAGCACGGGCCTCAGCTATTACGAAGCCGCCAACAACGTGCTCGGCCGGGCGCAGTTCCTCACCTCGGTCAGTCTGAGCGCCACCAACGCGCTCTGGCCGATCAGCGACCGCTCGGTGCACCCGCGCTATAACGGCCAGAAGATGAAGGTGGAGGACGCCATTCCCCTCACCGGCTGTAAGAAGGTCTACATCATGCTCGGCATGAACGATATCGTTTCGCTCGGCGTGGACCGCTCGGTGGCGAATTTCACCACGCTTTGCAACAAGATTCTGGCGAACGCGCCCGACGTGCAGCTTTATGTGGAATCGGTGACGCCGCGCACCAATCAGGGCGCAAAGAGCGACAACGGCGTGCTCAACAACAAGAACATCAACCTCTATAACCGCAAGCTGGCCGCCCTTTGTCAGCAGCGGGGCTGGTACTTCGTCAACGTGGCGGAGGTCATGTTTGACAGCACCGGCTATCTCAACCGCAGCTACTGCAGCGACCCGAACGGCATGGGCATGCATTTTGCCAACGCCGGGTGCAAGGTCTGGGTCGAATATCTCTATACGCACACCGCATAAACGCAGCAAAACCCGGGAACGCGCCGCGTCCCCTTCTTTTTTCCAAATAAAAAATGTTGCCGTTTTGTCGGAAAATGACGAAGAATGTCTTGTTTTTTTGCGCCGCTGCCTATATAATGAAAAAGTAACTCTCCGCCTTGGGCCGGAACGAAAGGAACGATGAAAATGAGAAACCGCCGCAACCGTCTGACTGCGCTTTTGCTGTCGCTGGTGCTGGCGCTGCTCGCCGCAACGTGCGCGTTTGCCGTTGCCGACGAACCACAGCCCACAAGACCGGACACCCCCTGGGGCGTCGCTGATCCGAGCGAGCCCGAAGCACAGGAGCCTGTGACGCAGGAGCCTGCAACACAGGAGCCGGTCACCGAAGAACCGACGACGCAGCCGCCCGTTACAGAGCCGCCCACGCAGCACACGCACGCGTTCGGCGCGTGGAAGACCGTGCGCCGCGCCACGGCCAAGCAGAACGGCCGTCAGCAGCGCGTCTGCAGCTGCGGCGAAAAGCAGACGCGGAAAATCCTCCGCGTTGCGCAGATCAAGCTGACCTATGAGAGCCGCGTTTACAACGGCAAGGCCCTCACCGTCCCGGTCCGCGTGAAGAACGCCGTCGGCAAGGCGCTCAAAAAAGGCAGAGACTACACGGTCAGATTTCAAAACAACAAAAACGTGGGCAAGGCTCTGGTCCTGCTCACCGGCAAGGGCAACTACAAGTTTACGGCAAAGCGTTCCTTCTCCATCCTGCCGCGGGCAACGGCGATCAAAAAGATCCTGCCGGGCGCCACGAACGCCAGCGTGCGCTGGAAGACCGTTGCGGCTCAGTGCGGCGGCTATCAGCTGCAGATTGCCGCGGACAGCGGATTTCAAAACCCGGTTGTCCAGCGGAAGGTGCAGGGCGCCAAAAACGCTTCTGCCGCCGTGAACGGGCTCAGCCCAAAAACCGTCTATTACGCCCGCGTCCGTTCGGTGCTGACGGTCAAGAAGGTCAACTACTATTCCGCCTGGTCCAAAGCGGTGCGCTTCCAGACCGCCGCGGTTTCCGGCCACGCGATCGACGGCCAGGTGCCGCAATCGAAACGCGTCTCCCCTGCCTGGTTTGACGACGCCGTCTTCGTGGGCGATTCCGTCAGCCTCGGGCTCAGCTACTACGAGGCGGCCGCCGACGTGCTGGGTAAGGCGCAGTTCCTGACGGCCGGCTCGCTCGGCTCCGGCAACGCGCTGCAGCCGGTGAGCGAAAAATCGGTCCACCCGCGCTATAACGGACAGAAGATGAAGGTGGAAAAAGCCGTTGCCGCCTGCGGCGCGAACAAGGTCTACATCATGCTCGGCATGAACGACATCGGCGCCTACGGCGTTGACAAATCCGTCCAGAACTTCCGCACGCTTTGCAAAAAGATCCTGACCGAATCGCCGTTCGTCACGATCTATGTGGAATCGGTGACCCCGCGCGTGAACCAGGGCGCAAAGAGCGACAACGTGAAGCTCAACAACAAAAACATCACGGCCTACAACCGGAAGCTGGCCGCCGTCTGCCTCGAGGAAGGCTGGTATTTCGTCAACGTGGCGGAGACCATGTTCGACGGCACGGACCACCTCAAGCGCGCCTACTGCAGCGACCCCGACGGCATGGGCATGCACTTTTCCTATGAAGGCTGCAAAGCCTGGGTCGACTATCTTTACACGCATACTGCTTAACGGAGGAATCATCCCATGAAAAAACGCATCATTGCCCTTGCCCTGACGGCCGTTCTTGCGCTGGCGCTTGCCGCCTGCGGCCGGACCGAAACGCCCGACGATACAACCGTCCCCGCGCCGATCGAGAGCACCGAAGCGCCGACGACGACTGCCCCGACGACGACTGCCCCGACGACGACTGCCCCGACGACAACCGCTGCGCCGACCACCACGACCAAGCCGACGACGACCGCCGCCCCGACGACCACGACCAAACCGACGACGACCGCCGCCCCGACGACCACGACCAAACCGACGACGACCGCCGCCCCGACCACCACAACGAAAGCGCCCGAAAAGGTTGACCTTTCCGCGCTGAGCAAGAAGATCATCTCCAGCGCGGGCGTGGAGGGCGCTATGCCGCTGCCGAAGGAACGGCTGACCGATCTCTACGGGATTGCGCAAAGCGACGTCGCCTCGGCGGGCTGCTTCATCACGATGAACGGGTCGTTCCCCGAAGAGGCGGTCATGGTTGAAGCGAAGGACAGCGCCGCCAAAGGACGCATCGTTTCCGCGCTCAACACGCGCCTCGCCGACGTGCTGGTGCAGGCCGAAAACTACGACGCCGAAAACTACGCGCTGGCCAAGCAGTGCAAGGTCATCACGAAAGGCAACTACGTTGCGCTGTTCGTTTCGCCCAAGCACGCCGCCATGGAATCCGCGTTCCTTGCCGCCGTAAAATAAACGATTCCGAATCTTTTCCCGGCGGGGGTGCGGCAAACGCGCCCCCGGCCTAAGGAGTGAACCCGTTTGGTCTTTTCTTCCCTGCCGTTTCTGTTTTTCTTTTTGCCGGCCGTTCTGATCGTCTACTATGCGGTGCCGCAAAAAGCAAAGAACGCGGTGCTGCTCGCATTCAGCCTGCTGTTCTACGGCTACGGCGAGCCGGTCTACATTCTGCTGATGGTCGGCTCCATTCTGCTGAACTACGCGGCCGGCCGCCTGCTCGGGCGGTTTGACGGCGACGCAAAGAAGCGCAAAGCCGTGCTGATCGCCTGCATCGTCGCCAATCTGCTGCTGCTCGGCTTTTTCAAATATGCGTCTTTGTTCGTTTCCACCGTCAAAGTGCTGCCGGTGTTTTCGTTTTTGCCCGACCCGCAGATCGCGCTGCCGATCGGCATCTCGTTCTACACGTTCCAGAGCATGTCCTATGTGATCGACGCCTACCGCCGCAACTGCGCACCGCAAAAGAACCTGATTACCTTCGGCACCTACGTCGCGCTGTTTCCCCAGCTGATTGCCGGTCCCATCGTGCGCTACGTGGACGTGGAGCAGCAGCTTCAGACGCGCACGCATACCGCCGAAAAGTTCACGAACGGCACGCGGCTGTTTCTGTTCGGGCTTTGCAAGAAGGTGCTGCTCGCCAACGCGCTCGGCGCGCTGTGGGACAATCTGAAGGCCGCGCCCGGCACCAACACCACGCTGGCCGCCTGGGTCGGCATTCTGGCGTTCACGTTCCAGATTTTCTTTGACTTCTCCGGCTATTCCGACATGGCCGTGGGCCTTGGCAAGCTGTTCGGCTTTGAGTTCGTGCGCAACTTCAACTATCCCTACACGGCGGATTCCGTTACCGACTTCTGGCGCAGATGGCATATCTCGCTGGGCACCTGGTTCCGCGAATACGTCTATATTCCGCTGGGCGGCAACCGCCGCGGCAAAGCACGCCAGTGCCTCAACATCTTCATCGTTTGGGGCCTGACCGGCATCTGGCACGGCGCAAGCTGGAACTTCCTGCTGTGGGGCCTTTATTTCGGCGTGCTGCTGACGATTGAAAAATTCGGACTGCTCCGGCTTTTGCAAAAGGGCCCGCGCGCGGCTGCCCGGCTGTATACCATGCTGGTCGTCGTGCTCGGCTGGGTGCTGTTCGATTTCACCCGCCTTGCCGACATGGGCGCCTATTTCGGCGACCTGTTCTCGTGGCGCAACGGCCTTGTCAGCGCCGACGCGTTTGCCACGCTGATGACGCACCTGCCGCTGTTCGCGCTGGCGGTCGTCTTCTCTCTGCCCACGGCCCGCAGAGCCTTTGAGGCATGGAAGGACAAGCGCTTCTGGCGCGTGCTGGAGCCGGTGCTCGGCGTGCTTGCGCTGGTGCTCTGCATCGCGTGCCTCGTCAGCTCCACCTACAACCCGTTCTTGTATTTCAGATTCTGAAGGAGGCGCCCGTATGAAAAAAAGACTGCTTACCCGGGCGCTGCCCGCCTGTTTTCTCCTGATCGTTCTGACGCTGACCGTACTGTTCTTCGCTCTGCCGAAGCAGGACTTTGCCGAAAACGAAAAGCGCCTGCTGAGCAAAAAGCCGGCCTTTTCGTTCGCCGCGCTGCTGGACGGCACGCTGACCGAGCAGTGGCAGACCTATCTTGCGGACCATTTTCCGCTGCGTGAAGCCTTTGTGGGCCTGCACGCCTATTACGAGCAGGCCATGGGCCAGAACGGTGACAGCGGCGTATACCGCGGCAAGGACGGCTACCTGTTCGCAAAGCAGGGCAAAATCAACCTGAAAAAGGCCGAAACCAACGTGGAGGCGATCCGCGCCTTTGCGCAGCGCAACGGGCTGAACACCACGTGGATGATCGTCCCCTGCGCCGGCTATACGCTGGAAAAGAAGCTCCCGCCGTTCCACGCGAAATACCGCGACGGCGAGATCATTGACAACGTCCGCGCGCAGACAAAGGGCGACAGCTTCATCGACTGCCGCGACGTCTTTCTGCAAAGCGGGGGCATCCAGCTCTATTACAAGACCGACCACCACCTGACGAGCGCGGCCTCGCGCGCGCTGTATGAGGCCTACTGCGTGGCGCAGAAGCTGGAAAAGCACGACTTTTTGCCGCTGCAGACGAGCGAAGGCTTCTACGGCACGGCCTATTCCAAGAGCGGCCTTTGGGGCACAAAGCCCGACACGCTGGAGCTGTTTGAGGAGCCCGGCGGCGACTACACTGTGACCATCACCGAGGGCAGCGACAAAAAGAAGCACGGCTCGCTCTATTTCACTGAACATCTTGAAAATAAGGATCAGTATCCCGTTTTTCTGGACGGCAACCACGCGCTGGTCAAAATTCACAACAACAACATTGAAAACGGAAAGAAGCTGCTGATCGTCAAGGATTCGTTCGCCCACTGCTTTACCTGTTTCCTTGCCGCGAACTACGAAACGATCTATCTCGTCGACCTGCGCTATCACCGCACGCCGATCGGCGACCTTTTGAAAAAAGAAAAGATCGGCGACCTGCTGGTGCTTTACGGCGCCGAAAACCTTGCCTCTTCCACCGACATTGCATGGCTGTCCATGCTGTAAAAAGGAGACCGCTATGGATTACCTTGCTTTGAACTTCGGCGCCGTCGGCGACGGAACGACCGACGACACCGCAGCGCTGCAGCGTGCGCTGGACGTCTGCGCGGAAAACGGCGGCGGCCGCGTCGTGCTGCCCGGCGGGCGCACCTATCTCAGCCGGTCGCTGTTCTTGCGGCCGGACACGGAGCTGCATCTGCAGCGCGGCGCCGTTCTCAAGGCGACGGGCGACCTCGACGGCTACTTTCGCCCGAACGAGCGGATCAACGACCCCAAAACGGCGCTGATCGGCAACCCCGTGACCGGAAAGCCCAGCTTTGTGTTTCTCTATGGCTTTGAAGCGCACGGCTGCGCGATCACCGGCGACGGCACGATCGACCTCAACGGCAGCGCCTTTTTGCGCCGCAAGGACCGCTATTACGTCACCGGCGACTTCTATCCCCGCCCGACGGGCATCTATGTGGAAAAGAGCGACCACGTCACCTTCCGCGATTTCACGGTGAAAAACGCGCCGTTCTGGACGCTGCACCCCGCCGGCTGCTGCGACGTACTGATCGACCGCATCCGCATTCTCAACGAGCTGGACGCGGCCAACTCCGACGGCATCGACCCCGACCACTGCCGGAACGTGCGCATCCTCGGCTGTCATATCGAATGCGCCGACGACTGCATCTGCCTCAAAACGACCAAAGGCAACGCGGAATACGGCCCGTGCGAGAATATCGTCATTCAGGGCTGCACGCTGATTTCCACCTCGGCCGCAATCAAGATCGGCACCGAGGGCGTCGACGATTTCCGCAACATTCTGGTGTCCGACTGCGTCATCAGCCGCTCCAACCGCGGGCTTTCGATTCAGATCCGCGACGGCGGCAGCGTGGAAAACGTGAGCTATCAGAATATCATCATCGAAACACGGCGCTTTTGCCCCGACTGGTGGGGCACGGCGGAGCCGATCGTGCTCACGGCGTTTGACCGCGACGCGGACACACGCTGCGGCAAGATCAGGAACGTCCGTTTCTTCAACGTGACGGCAACCGGCGAAAACGGCGTTCTGATCCACGGCAGCGAGCAAAACGAGATCGAGGACGTGCAGCTGCTGCACTGCAGAATCCACCTGACCAAAACGAGCAAATGGCCCTGCGGGCTTTACGATCTGCGGCCCTGTCTGGCGCACGGCGTGGAGGCCATGCCGAACGCCGGCTGCCTGATCCGCCGCGCGAAAAACGTTGCGCTGTCGGACGTGGTGTTCAGCTGGGGCAGCGTCTGCGACGACTACCGCCACGCGGTGGACGCGGCGCATACGCAGGGGCTGGTTCTGACAAAGGTCACCGGCACCGGCGCGCACGACGCGGACGAAGCGTTTTTGATCCGCTGAACCGACATACGTAAAAAAGACCGCTCAGGGAGCTCCCCGAGCGGCTTTTTTAATGCACAGGCGTTCTGTCTTTCATGTCAAGCCGGAGCTTATCGGCAATCATGGCGATGAATTCGGAGTTGGTCGGCTTCCCGCGCGAATTCTGGATCGTATAGCCGAAATAGGACGAGAGCACGTCGACGTCGCCGCGGTCCCACGCAACCTCGATGGCGTGGCGGATGGCGCGCTCCACGCGGGAGGCCGTGGTTTTGTTGGTCTTAGCCACTGTGGGATACAGCACCTTGGTGACGGCATGCATCAGCTCCGGGTCCTTCACGGTCAGCTTGATCGATTCGCGCAGGTATTCATAGCCCTTGATGTGCGCCGGCACGCCGATTTCCCGCATGACGCCGGAGATGCTGACCTCCAGCCAATGATCCTTGTTTTCGCTTTCGGCGGCGGGCTGGGTCTGTCTGAGACTCAACTGCTCAATCCGCCTGGCCGCAACGGCAGGGTCGACCGGCCGCAGAAAATAGTAATCCGCGCCCGCATCAAGCAGCTGTGCTTCAAACGAGGGATGGTCGATGGGACAGACGACAAGAACCACAAGGCGGTGCGTCCTGCGGTAGTCGCGCAGCGCTTCCAGAACGGCGATCGCGTCCAGCCGCGTCAGAAACGCATCCATCAGCAAGACGTCTGGCCGCCTGGCCTTCACTTCCTCCAACAGCGTCTGCCCGTCCTTTTTGACCGCCGTGACCGAAAAGCCCTTTTGCTGCAGCAGCTGGCCGCAGCGCACCGTATAATCCTGCGCGTCCCCTGTTACCATAACCTGAATGCTCTTTGACATGCTCTTCATTCCTTTACTCAATGAACTGTGTGAGGTTTTCTCACTCCCGTATCATGGCATAATCGATCGAGAATTGCAAGTAGTATTCTGTCGAATTCTGTCGGCGCAGGAAAAAAGTTTTGCGTTTCAATGAAAAATCAGAGATTTGCCGCAGATTTTAAGGGGAAACGGCGGTTTCAGGAGGCCGGCCGAAGCGCCTCCTCCTGTGAGAGCAGAACGCTTTGCTCCAGCATGGTGTGAGCAAATATCGCATAACCGCGTTTCGGATCGTTGACAAAAACGTGGGTCACGGCGCCGACGAGGGCCCCGTTCTGCAAAACGGGACTGCCGCTCATGCCCTGCACGATGCCGCCGGTCAGCGCAAGCAAGCGCGCGTCGGTCACGCGCAAAACAAGGTTGCGGCCGCTGTCGTCCTTCTGCGTCACCTTTTCGATGACGGCGGAAAAGCGCTGCGGCCCGCTGCCGTCCACGGTGGAAACGATCTCGCACGGGCCCGCGGCAACCTCGCGCGGCAAAGCGACCTGCACGGCCGGGGCCGAGTCGTCATAGGCGTCAAGGCGGCCGTAAACCCCGTCGGCGCCGTTTCGGATCAGCGAACCGATCCGCTCGCCGCGGAACACGCCCTGCAGCTCCCCTGCCCGGCCGGGCGCGCCTTTGCTGCAGCCGTTGACCGCGGCCGCCACGATATCGCCCTCCAGCAGCGGCAGCACCTCGCCCGTATCCGCGTCGCAGACGGCGTGGCCGAGGCCCGCCCAGACCCCGCTTTGCGGCAAAAAGAACGTCATGGTGCCGATCCCGGCGGCGCTGTCGCGCACCCAGAGGCCGGCCATATAGCGCCCGTAGGTCTCGCTGAACGCGGGCCGCAGCATCATCTGCAGCCCGGCTTCGCCGCGGCGGACGCTCAGGCGCACCGCCTGTTCGCCCGCGTCGGCAAGCAGCGCCGAAAACTGGTTATGGTCGCGGATCGGCGTACCGTCCAGCGTCAGGATAACGTCGCCTTTCTGCAGTCCCGCATCCTTTGCGGGACACACGGTGCCCGCGGCGGTCTGCACGTTTTCCATGGAAACGACGATGACGCCCGAGGTATAGAGCCGCAGGCCGAACAGGCTGCCGCCCGGGACGACGCTGATCCGTTCGCTGACCGTCAGCTTCGTACGTTTGACCGGCAGCACGCGGAACAGGCT
>JAEEGI010007653.1_pt1 | contig 24141 bp, 19 predicted proteins | sample 8958751 | NCBI WGS metagenome assembly JAEEGI01 (sample SAMN16246545, study PRJNA631951) | gut metagenome | biome: gut microbiome; feature: rumen; material: KS-attached | host: Bos | place: Iran: Karaj | collected 2018-10
AATACCGCCGCATCCGGGAGATCATCGGCCAGATCCAGAAGGCTCCCATCATTGCGCTGACAGCCACCGCCACCCCGAAGGTCCAGTCCGACATCCAGAAGAACCTGGGCATGCAGAACGCCAAGGTTTTCAAGGATTCGTTCAACCGCGAGAACCTCTACTATGAGATCCGCGACAAGTCCAACCCCAAGCGCGACATCATCAAGTTCATCAAGGAGAACGCCGGCAAGAGCGGCATCATCTATTGCCTCAGCCGCAAAAAGGTCGAGGAGATCGCCCAGTTGCTGAACGTCAACGGCATCAAGGCGCTCCCTTACCACGCGGGCATGGATGCCGTCACGCGCGCCCACAACCAGGACGCCTTCCTGATGGAAGAGGTCGATGTGATCGTGGCCACCATCGCCTTCGGCATGGGCATCGACAAGCCCGACGTCCGTTTCGTAATCCACTACGACATTCCCAAGAGTCTGGAGGGATACTACCAGGAGACGGGGCGCTCCGGACGCGACGGGCGCGAAGGCCAGTGCATCGCTTTCTACAGCTACAAGGATATCCAGCGGCTTGAAAAATTCATGCAGGGCAAACCCGTTTCCGAACAGGAGATCGGCAAGCAGCTGCTGATGGAAACGGTATCTTACGCCGAGTCCAACCAGTGCCGCCGCAAGATCCTGCTCAACTATTTCGGAGAAGATTACCCGCAGGACAACTGCGGGATGTGCGACAACTGCCTCTATCCGAAAAAACAGTTCGACGGACAAGAGGAGATGTGCGTGGTCATCGAACTGATCCTCTCCCTCAAGGAGGCCTTCAAGGCCGACCACTTGGCGGGCATTCTCGCAGGTACGGCCAACTCCATCATCAAGTCGTACAACCACCACCATCACGAACTGTTCGGCTACGGCCGCGACCGCGGAGCCCGTTTCTGGAGCGCCGTGATCCGCCAGGGTCTGGTCCTGCATCTGCTCGACAAGGACATCGAGCGCTACGGCCTGATCACGGTCACGCCGGCGGGACGCAAGTTCTATGAGAATCCGTATCCGCTGATGCTCACCGAAGACCGCGAATTCGTGGACGGCGAGGATGACGATGACGACGAACCGGTGGTGGGCGCCGGCAAGCACGGCCAGAACGCCGGCGGCGGCGGTGACCAGGCGCTCCTGGCGATGCTCAAGGACCTGCGGAAAGACCTTTCCCGCAAACTCGAACTTCCGGCCTGGGTCATCGTTTCCGACCCGAGCCTGGAAGACATGTCCATCCAGTACCCGGTCACCCTCGAGGAACTCAAATCCTGCCAGGGCATGGGAGAAGGCAAGACGCGCAAGTTCGGCCAGCCTTTCGTGGACCTGATCGCCAAATATGTGGAGGAGAACGACATCATCCGTCCCGACGACTTTGTGGTCAAATCGGTCGTCAACCGCTCGGCCAACAAGGTTTTCATCATCCAGAGCATCGACCGCAAACTGCCGTTCGAAGACATCGCCCGCACCAAGGACATGGATTCCGACGAACTCCTCGACGAGATCGAATCGATCATCAGCTCGGGCACCCGCCTGAACATCGACTACTACATCCGCCAGACCATCGACGACGACAAGGTCGACGACATCTACGATTACTTCAAGGAAGAGGCCGACAGCGACTCGGTCGTCGAGGCGATGAAAGAACTCGGACCAGACTACTCCGAGGAAGAAGTACGTCTGGTCCGGATCAAATTCCTGTCAGAAGTCGGCAACTAGCGCTCCCGGCAAGCCGGGGGGCTGCGCTGATTATCCGCAATAGTAATACTTTTTCACCAGCGCGGCCATTTTCTTGGGGTCGTTGGTGGCGTCGTGGCGGATGTGCTGGTCCTTGAAGGCGCGGAGGCGTTCGATGGTGCCGTCGATCATGGCGGGGGAGAAGATGCCGTCCTTTTCGTAGAGGGCGCGGTTCTTCTCGAGGCAGTCGGCCGATTCGTGGCAGGAGGCGGGGAGCTGTTCGAGGGAGTTGAGGAGCTTCTCGTTCTTCTTGTCGTGGATGTTCACGTCGACGTAGGTCCGGTCAGCGACTTCGAGGGCGTCGGGCATTTCAAAGCCGGTGCGGGCGGCAGTCACCAGGCCGGCGAGCATATTGTAGATGTCGGCGCTGCCGTCGCCGGAACGCATCTCCACGGTCTGCTTGTCGGGGATCACGAAATCGTTGGGATCTTCGAGCGGGTTGGCAATGGCGCTCATGCTGTGGTCGACGCTCCAGCCCAGCGGTACGCGCACGAGCACCGAGCGGTTGCGGTCGCCCCAGCAGACGCTGGTGGGCGCTTCCTGGTGCGGTACGAGGCGGAAGTAGGAGGTGGGGTTCGTGTTGCCGAAAGCCGTGAGCGAGGAGGCGAACTTCATATAGCCGGCGATGGCGCGGCGGGCGTCGTCGGACAGGGAGCCGTCCTTGATCATCACGGAGCGGTCGCCCTTCATCATCCGGGTGTGGAAGTGCAGGCCGCTGCCGGCCTTGCCGGTGGTGATCTTCGGGGCGAAGGTCACGTCGATGCCGTACTGGTAGGCCAGCGAGCGGAGGATCCATTTGGCCATCATCAGCTGGTCGGCCGCCGATTCCACAGGGTTGACGAGGAATTCGATCTCGTTCTGCTCGTAGATCTTTCCGTCGAGGGTGAAGTTGCCCACTTCGCAGTGGCCGTACTTGATCTGGCCGCCCACTTCGGCGATGGCGCGGATGGCGTCTGCCCGGAAGCTCTCGAACTTGGCGAAGGGCGTGGATTCGTGGTAGCCGTGCTGGTCTTCGGCGGGGAACATGCCGTCGTCGCTGTCGACCAGATAGAATTCGAGTTCACCCATCGCCTCGAAGGTGTAGCCCGTCCGTTCCCGGAAGGCCTTGTGGGCCTTGCGGAGGGTGAATTCGGGCGCGCTTTCGAGCGGCAGACCGTCTTTCGTGAAATAGCTGCAGAGGAAGCCGACCGTGGGGATTTCCTGGAACGGATCGACATAGGCCGTGCTGAAACGGGGAATCACATAAAGGTCGCTGCTGTCGGCGGCAATGTAGGGGAAAAGGCTGGAGCCGTCCACGCGCTCGCCGTAGGAGAGGATGGTGTCGAGATACTGCCGGTTCGTGACCGGGAAGTTCAGCGTCTTGAGCCGCCCGTCGGCCGCCACGTAGCGGAAGTTGACAATGCGGACCTCGTGCTTGACGATGTAGTCCGTCAGGTCTTTTTTCGTGAAGGCTGCCGGCTCCTTGCCAATGGCCTGCACCAGTGGATTGATGTTATAGTCGCAAAAAGAATTCATATTATTATAAATTAAATGAGTTTCGGACTTCAAAGTTAAGAAATGATAGAATAAAAAACTAGATTCCCGGCTTGATTCTTGCAGCGCCGGGATTCATCATTTCTTCTTTCTATGAAATTCATCAATTCCTTCGCCTTGAAGATTGTGTTGGTGGGCATCCTTGCGCTCGCCATGTTGATTCCGCTCCAGATGATCAGCGGGCTGGTCAGAGAACGTCAGAATAACGCCGACGAGACTGTCCGGGCCATTTCAGATGAATGGAGCCGGGCACAGACCCTTGCCGGCCCGCGGCTGGTTTTTGAATATGAGGTCACGGAAAAAGATGCGGCCGGAAAAACACAGGTCCGGAAGATTACCCGGAAAATCTATCCTGATCACCTGAAAGTGGATGCCGACATCGCCACCCAATTGCTCCACAGGTCTATCTATGACGTGATGGTCTATCGTTCCGACCTGGCATTGGCAGGCGATTTCGTCATTCCGGAAGACTTGACGGTCCAGGATGCCCGCGTCCAGCTGGAGATGGAACTTTCGGATCTTCGCGGGATCGAGGGCGAAGCGGGTTTCACCGTGGCGGGCGAGCCGTACCGGTTCACCGACAGCCGCGACGCCGTGCTGGTCAAGGAATTGAAGATTGCCTGCGAGAAAGGGAAGGAAGCCGACATCCCCTTTGCGATGAACCTGCGCGTGAAAGGATCCAAATCCATGTCCTTCAAACCGGTAGGCGGGATTACGGAAGTGACGGTGCAAGGCGACTGCCCGACCCCGTCCTTCAAGGGCGATTTCCTCCCTGCGGAACGGGAGATCCGTGACGACGGATTCTCGGCCCGATGGATCGTGTCGCAAATCAACCGGGGTGGCCCGGAAGAGTCCGCTTTCCAGGTCGACCTGCTCCAGAAGGTCACGCAGTACCAGCAGGCGACCCGTACGCTGAAATACGGCCTCCTCATCATCGCGCTGGTCTTCATCGCCGGACTGATCGTGGAGTTGGTGGGCAAGCGAGAGATCAACATCATCCAATACCTGGTCATCGGACTTTCGCTCGTCCTCTTCTATGCGCTGGTCCTGTCCTTCTCCGAATTCATGTCCTTCGGCATCGCCTACGCCCTTGCCGCCGCGATGACGACCCTCGCGCTGCTGGGCTATTTCCGCGGCATCCTCAAGGACCGGTCGGCCTATCTCCTCGTGGCACTGGTCGCCCTGGCCTACATCGTCAGCTACGTCCTGCTCCAGATGGAAACCTACGCCCTCCTCACCGGTTCCCTGATCCTCTTCCTCCTCCTGGCCGTCGTCATGTATTTCACCCGGAATCTCAATAAAAAGGAAGAGCCCCAGCCGGAATAATATGCGCTGCTTCCTAGCGAGCGACGCAGATGAGGGTGCCGCTTGGTTTGCGTCGCCCGCGGGTTTTGGCTCGGAATTGCGGTTTTCCTCCAGCGGCGCAAACGAGATGGATGATTCGTCGGCGTCGCTGACGGGAAATGGGATTGGGAGCAGACAAATGCACTTGAAGAACCCCACACTCCTTCTTGTCGTACTACGTGTCGATTTTTAAGGTACCTTTGTGGCTGAACAATAAACGGCTGGACGATGAAGAATAACATCCGGGTAGAGCGGGCGAGGGTCCGTATGTCGCAGCAGGAACTGGCCGGGAAGGCCGGTGTTATCCGGCAGACTATCGCCGCCTTCGAAAAGGGGAGGTTCACTCCTTCCACCGTACTTGCGTTGAAGATTGCCAGCATTTTCAATCTTGCCTTCTTGCTTTTGTTCGCATTCTCTTGTGAATCATCAAACAACGATACATCCGAACAACTGCCGGTCGTTCGGGAAGCCTACATAGCCGACTGCCCGATTTCAGGAAGCGTTGCCAACAAGGACTACCACAAAGTCCTGCTTTTCCGGCCTGAGCAGGCTTGGAGCAAAGAAGAGCCTCTGGCAGTTTTTCGTGTGAAAAAAGGCCGGTTCTCCGGTACAGCCAAGATGGATACGACGTTGGTTTATGAACTCTTTTTCACGGTCCCCGGTTCCGGGAGGGCCGAAGGAAGGCCATTCGTTCCCACACAGACCGGTATCCAGGTCGTTTGCCCCGACGGGATGACAGGCGATATTCTCCTGCAGTCGGATTCTGAGGAGAATGCAAACTTGAACGGCTATGAGGAAATCAGCCGGAGCCTGCGGCCGGTCTCGAGCCCCATTTACCAGAAGTATAACCAGTTATCGAAAGAGGGACGCCTTTATAATGACGAAGTGGAGGCACTTCGTGCCGAAGAGAAAACCGCTTCCCGCGAAAGAGCAAACGAGATTTGGTTTCAGGTGGATAAGCTGAAGAATTTTGATGAGAGTTACTCTGAAGAAGGGCTTGTCGCAAAGAAAGAGCTGGATGCATTCAATGCGATGCGGGATAGCCTTCACTGGGCATATCTTGAGGCGTATCCTATGCTGAGTTCATTCTATGAGGTATGGCAAGGAATCAAAAATGCCCGTCAACAGGGAAAAGACTTTCAGCCCTGGCTGGATCTGTATGAGTCGCATTATGCCAAGCTATTCCCGGGACATCCTTATCATGCGATGATCCTCGGCTTGACAGGCAACAACGTAGGTGAAAAATTCCGCGATTTTACTTTGCCTGATGCTGAAGGAGTGGAGCACAGGTTCTCCGATCTGACAGACGGCAAGATGGCCATCGTTGATTTCTGGGCTTCCTGGTGCGGCAATTGCCGCATTCGCAGCAAGTCCCTCATACCAATCTATGAGAAATATGCTGGAAGAGACTTCACCATCGTCGGCGTCGCCAACGAATTTGGCAATGATGCCAAATGGCGCGCTGCCCTTAAACGGGACGGCTACCCCTGGCTCAATCTGATTTCTGTCGACGGCAGTTCCTATATCCAGTCCAATCACGGCAGAATCTTCCTCCTCGACCGGGACGGCACCATCTTAGCCATCGATCCTACCATAGAAGAGATAGAGGCAATGCTGAAATAGTATCAACTGTTTTTAGCGGTTGCTGCGCGGGCGTTTTTTCGTATCTTTGCGGCGAGCGCCCGTCATGGAAACCTTTAAGCGTATCTTGTCTTTTGCCCGGCCCTATGGCCGGAAGATTCCCGGCTACCTGCTGCTGGCGGTGCTGTCGGTGGTTTTCGGCATTGTGAACTATGCGCTGTTGGGACCACTGCTGAGCGTGCTGTTCGACAATCAGGAGGCGGTGGCCGCTGTGGCCAGACCCGATTTCGCGCCGACCGTTGATTACGCGACGGAGTGGTTCCGCTGGCTGCTTTCGTCGGTCATCCGCGACGGTGGGGTCATCCGGGGCCTTCTGCTGGTATGCGGGGCCCTCGTGGTGGCGTGCTTGCTCGCCAACGTATGCCGCTACCTGTCGCAGCGCATCGTTGTGGGCGTGGAGACGCGACTGATGCAGAATATCCGGGGTGCGCTCTTTTCCAAGATCCTTTCACTGCCTGTGGGCTGGTTTACCGCCCGTCGCAAAGGCGACGTGCTCTCGAGCATTTCGAACGACGTGGCGGAGGTACAGGGCTCCGTGGCGGGCAGTTTCCACGTGTTCCTGCGCGAGCCGCTGCTGGTGATCGGCTTTCTGGCGATGCTGATCTATATGTCGCCGCAGCTGACGCTGGTTTCGCTGGTCGCCCTTCCGGTGTCGGCTTTCATCGTGACGCGGATCACACGCAGACTCCGGGCCGGCAGCGTCGAGACGCAGCGCCTGATGGGACGCATCCTGAGCCATTTCGAAGAGGCCATATCCGGCTCGCGGATTATCAAGGCCTTCGGCGCACGCCGCTATGCGGAGCAATCATTCGATGCAGAGAACCGGAAGCACCGCGAGACACTCCGGCAGGTCCGCAACCGGCAGGAACTGGCTTCCCCGGTCTCGGAATTCCTCGGCATTTCGATTGCAGCCGGCGTGCTTTTCTATGGCGGATGGCTCAATTTCCACGGTAACCTGGGGATGACCTGGCAGCAGTTCATCGTCTATATCATGTTCTACTGGAAGGTGCTTGAGCCGGCCAAGACGATCGCCAAACAATATGCCCTTGTGCAGAAAGGACTCGTCTCCGCCGAGCGCATTTTCCATATCCTCGACGAACCTTCGGGCATCCCCGACGGGGCGCTTCCCCTGACGGAATTCCGCGAGGCGGTGACTTTCGATCACGTGACTTTCGCCTATGAAGATACCGCGGTGCTCCGGGATGTCTGCCTGACCCTGCCCAAGGGAAAGACGGTTGCGGTCGTGGGCCCTTCCGGCGCCGGCAAATCCACGATGGCCGACCTGCTGCCGCGGTTCTACGACGTGCAGGAAGGCTGTATCCGGATCGACGGAACCGACATCCGTTCGCTCCGCCTGGGCGACCTGACGCGGCTGATGGGCATCGTCACGCAGGAGACCATTCTGTTCAACGACACGGTTTTCAACAACATCGCCTTCGGAATGCCTTCCGTGACGCGGGAACAGGTGGCTGCGGCGGCACGCGTGGCCAATGCCGACGGCTTCATCGAGGCGCTTCCGCAGGGCTACGACACCAATATCGGCGACCGTGGCGCGAAGCTCTCGGGCGGTCAGCGCCAGCGCATCGCCATCGCCCGCGCCGTGCTCAAGAACCCGCCCATCCTCATCCTGGACGAGGCCACGAGCGCCCTCGATACGGAGAGCGAGCGGCTGGTGCAGGATGCCCTTACCCGGCTTATGGGCGGCCGTACGTCGCTGGTGATCGCCCACCGCCTTTCGACTGTCCGCGGCGCCGACGAGATCTATGTCTTGCAGGACGGATGCGTGGTGGAACACGGCAACCATAAAGATTTGGTTGCAAATCACGGTCTTTATTCGCATCTTTGCAGTTTGCAGGATTTTTCATTATAATACTTATGGCAAAGAAACCTTCCAGAAAGCGGTCGTTCAACGTGGTTCTTGAAGAGAGTTTCAAGAAAAACTGGGACCGCCCGGCCCTGACCAATTATAATCAGAACACCCTTTACTATAAAGATGTCGCCCGGAAGATCGCCGAACTGCACCTCTTCTTCGAGGCCTGCGGGATCCAGCAGGGCGACCGGATCGCCTTGTGTTCGCGCAATCAGGCGAACTGGGGCGTGGTCTATTTGGCGGCGATGACCTACGGCGCCGTGGTCGTCCCTCTCCTGCACGAATTCCAGCCCGGCAACATCCGCCATCTGGTGATTCACTCCGAATCACGCATCCTCTTCGTGGGCGAGAACATCTGGACCAACCTGTCCGAACTTGACCTGCCCGGCGTGGAGACGGTGGTGGGGCTTTCCGACTTCAAGGTCGTTCGCTCCGTCAACGAGACGGCATCTGCCGTAATGGAGGATATGGAGAACCGGATGCAGGCCCGTTATCCGCAAGGATTCCGGAAAGAGGACATTGCGTATTATGTCGATTCGCCGGAAGAGATGGCGCTGATCAGTTATACTTCGGGAACCTCCGGATTCTCGAAAGGCGTGATGATCCCGTTCCGCGCCCTGAGCTCGAACGTGCAGTTCGCCCACGAGGCGGAGCCGCAGATGGACAACAATTCCCGGATGGTATCGATGCTGCCCACCGCACATATGTACGGAATGATCTTCGAGTTCCTTTTCGAGATGACCATCGGCGCCCAGGTGTTCTTCCTCACGCGGCTTCCCAGCCCGAAGGTGATCCTCGAAGCGATGGGTTCGGTCAAGCCCGACACGATCATCGCCGTGCCGATGATCATCGAGAAGATCTACAAGAATATGCTGGTTCCCTTCATCAGCAAGGCACGCATCAAACTGATGCTCAACCTGCCGGTCCTCGACAAGATGGTCAAGAACAAGTTCCGCGACAACCTCATCCAGGCTTTCGGCGGCAAGTTCGGCGAGGTCATCATCGGCGGAGCTCCGTTCAACCGCGAGGCGGAGGCTTTCTTCAAGCGCATCAATTTCCCCTTCACCATCGGCTACGGGATGACGGAATGCGCGCCGATCATCACCTATGTCCACTGGGACAAGACCAAACTCTATTCCTGCGGCAAGGCGGCGCCCCGGATGCGCATCAAGATCGATTCCGACGATCCGAAGAAAATTCCGGGCGAAGTGCTGGTCAAGGGTGACAATGTGTTCCTCGGCTATTATAAGAACGAAATGGCCACGCGCGACGCTTTCGTGGACGGCTGGTTCCGGACCGGCGACATGGGCGTTATCGACGGCGACGGCTACCTTTATTTAAGAGGCCGCTGCAAGAGCATGATCCTGGGCCCTTCCGGACAGAATATCTATCCCGAGGAGATTGAAAGTATCCTCAACAATATGCCCTACGTGCAGGAGTCCCTCGTCATCGAGGACGATTTCAAGCTGGTGGGCCTGATCTATCCCGACTTCGAACAGGCGCAGGAAGACGGTCTCGACCGGGAACAGCTGCTGGCCAAACTGAAGGAAGGAATGCAGGTGACGAACCTTGAGCTGGACACGTATTGTAAGCTTCATTCGGTGGAGATCGTGGACCAGGAATTCGAGAAGACACCGAAGCGGAGCATCAAGCGTTATCTGTACCAGCGGGGCGTTAACAAACAGTAAAATGGAAAAAGAGACGAAATTCGACAGGAGCTACCTGGAGATGGCGGCCGTCTGGGCGAAGAACTCATATTGCACCCGCCGGCAGGTGGGTGCCATCCTGGTCAAGGACCGGATGATTATTTCGGACGGATACAATGGCACGCCGTCCGGTTTCGAGAATGTATGTGAAGACGAAAACGGTGTGACCAAACCCTACGTCCTCCACGCGGAAGCCAACGCCATCACCAAGGTGGCCCGGAGCGGGAACAGCAGTGAGGGCGCGACGCTTTATATCACCGACTCTCCCTGTATGGAATGTGCCAAACTCATCATCCAGGCGGGAATCGCCCGGGTGGTGTACCGCAACGAATACCGGATTCTGGACGGTGTGGACCTGCTGCGCCGGGCCGGCATCCGCGTCGACAAATTCGAATAGGCGATGGAATCCCGGACGAAAAATATGCTGCGCGCCCTCGGATGGTGGGTCGTGCTGGTGCTGCTGCTGGCCCTGTTGGTCGGTATGTGGCAGCGCAATAAACGGAATGTCGTACAGATTCCCAAGGGAGATTGGGCCAAGCTGATGCTGGTGCTCCAGAGCGTGGACCGCGATTATGTCGACAAGATCGACCAGCGTGCAGTGACCGAGCAGTTCCTGCCGGACCTGCTCGCCCGGCTGGATCCGCACTCGGTGTACCTGCCTCCCGTGGAGCTGAAGGCGGCCGAGGAAGACCTGCAGGGCGGTTTCGACGGGATCGGCATCCAGTTTACCGTGCCCAACGATACGGCGGTGGTGACCCAGGTGATCGCCGGCGGACCGTCGGAAAAGGCCGGCCTGCTTTCGGGCGACCGGGTGGTGCAGGTGGACGACCGGGTGATCGCCGGCGTCCAGATGCCGCAGGATTCGATGGTGCTCCTGATGAAGGGCCGCCGCGGCACCAAGGTCAGGATCTCCGTGATGCGGGAAGGGGAGAAGGATCCGGTCGTGTTTACCATCACGCGCGGCACCATCCCCGTCAACAGCGTGGACGTGGCCTATATGCTGAACGATACGACGGGCTACATCAAGCTTTCCAAGTTCGCCCGCACGACCTATCTGGAATTCCTCAAAGCGGCGTTGACCCTGAAGGATCAGGGAATGAGGCGTCTTGTTTTCGACCTGCGCGACAACTCCGGCGGCTATCTCGACCAGGCGCTGATGCTGTCCAACGAATTCCTGGAGAAGGGCGACCTGATCGTGTATATGGAAGGCCGCAACCGTCCGCGTAACGACGTGTTTGCCGACGGAAAGGGCAGCTTGCGCGACATCGCCCTGGCCGTGCTCATCAACGAGGGTTCCGCCTCTTCCAGCGAGATTTTCGCGGGTGCGATGCAGGACAACGACAGGGCCACCCTCTACGGCCTGCGCTCGTTCGGCAAGGGACTGGTGCAGGAACCGGTCTTTTTCAGTGACGGATCGGGTATCCGCCTGACCGTGGCGCGTTACTACAGCCCTTCGGGACGCTGCATCCAGAAGCCGTACGGCGACGATTACGGCTACGACCTCTACGACCGTTATCTCCACGGGGAGATGATGAGCGCCGACAGCATCAAGGTCAACGATTCCCTGAAGTTCGAGACGAAGGCTGGCCGGACGGTGTACGGCGGCGGCGGCATCATTCCCGATGTCTTTGTGCCGATGGATACCAGCTATGTTTCCGATTACCTGCTCAAGTGCAACCGCCAGAGCCTGCAGGCGAAATTCGCCAATATGATGGCCGACCGTTACCGGGCATCCCTGCGGGATATCCACGATATGGACGCCTTGAACCATTTCCTCGACGGGCTGGACCTGGAGAAGGCATTTGTGGATTACACCTCCTCGTTGGGCGTGACACCTTCGCCGCAGGAATGGGAAGTCTCCGGGCCGATCCTGATGACCTGGCTGCGGGCGCTCATAGGCCGCAATACGCCGATGAACGACGACGCATTCTACCCGATTTACCTGGAGAAAGACAAAGTGATAGAAGCAGCCCTGAAAAACGGATAAAGTGAAACTTTTTTGGATTTTGTCCGTATAATTATTGTTTTCTCGCATAAAATCTAAAAAATGAAGCTTTCCCAATTCGGATTTGATCTTCCTTCGGAACTGATCGCCAAATATCCTTCTCCGGAACGTGATGAATGCCGCCTGATGGTCCTGCACAAGGATACCGGAGAAATCGAGCACCGGATTTTCAAAGATATCATCGAGTACGCAGCCCCGCACGACCTGTTCGTGTTCAACGACGCCCGGGTGTTCCCGGCCCGGATGAGCGGCAACAAGGAGAAGACGGGCGCCGAGATCGACGTGTTCTTGCTTCGTGAACTCAACCGCGACCAGCGGCTCTGGGACGTGCTGGTGGATCCTGCCCGCAAGATCCGTATCGGCAACAAACTCTATTTCGGGGAGAACGACAGCCTCGTGGCCGAGGTGATCGACAATACGACCTCCCGCGGCCGGACGCTGCGCTTCCTGTTCGACGGCACCTATGAGGAATTCCGCCAGACGCTCTACCAGATGGGCTCGCTGCCGGTTCCCAAATGGATCCGTCCGCACGCGGAAGAGATTGACAAAGAGCGTTTCCAGACCATTTTCGCGGCCAAGGAAGGCGCGGTGGCCAGCCCGGCCGCCGGACTTCATTTCAGCAAGATCCTCTTCAAGAAGATGGAGATCCGTGACATCGACCGCACGTTCCTGACGCTCTATATGGGCAACGCCCATTTCCACAACGTGGATGTGGAGGACCTGTCGAAACACAAGATGGATTCGGAGCAGTTCGTCATCTCCGAAGAGACGGCCGCGGCGGTCAACGGGGCCAAGGCGAAGGGAAAAAAGATCTTCGCCGTGGGCGTGACGGTGGTCCGTGCGCTGGAGACCTATGTCACCACGACGAAGGAGATCCGGCCCTTCGACGGCTGGACCAACAAATTCATCTTCCCGCCGTATCAGTTTTCGATTCCCGATGCGCTCGTGACCAACTTCCATCTGCCTTACAGCACGATGCTGATGACGGCCGCCGCCTTCGGCGGTTACCGTCCCGTGATGGACGCCTACAAGGTGGCCGTCGAAGAAGGTTACCAGTTCGGCACCTACGGTGATGCAATGTTGATTATTTGATTTTTTTCGCGATCGGAAATTGCTTTTCCGACGGATGAAAGCGGATCGGAGTCCTTATCTTGGATGCAAAAAAGATGGACTCCGATCTTTCTGTTTATTATTGTGCGCTGAACAAGGTTTTTGCGTACAAATGCGCTGTCGGCAGACAGCTGATGGAAGCACTGGGCGGAGCGGCAGGCGTCTTTGCAGCCCGCCGCGATGAGCTGGCCGCGCTGCTGCACCACGCCGACACCTATATCGGCCAGTTGACAGACCCCTCGCTGCTGGAGTGGGCCCGCCGTGAGGTGGACTGGGCCGGCAGCTACGGTATCCGCCTGCTTTGCCTGGGCTTGCCGGGCTATCCGCGCCGGCTGGCTGACTGTCCCGACGCCCCGCTGCTCCTGTATTGCAAAGGCGGCATTGACCTGGATGCGTCCCGTATCCTCGCCGTCGTGGGAACCCGCAAGGCTTCCTGGACCGGGCGGGAGGCCTGTCGCCGTATTGTGGAGCGGCTTTCCGACCTGGAAGAAAAACCTGTGATCGTCAGCGGCCTGGCATTGGGCATTGACGGCTGTGCCCACGCGGCCGCCCTGTCGGCCGGCCTGCCGACCGTGGGCGTTCTGCCCTGCGGCCTCGACGAAATCTATCCCAGACAACATCGGGAACTGGCCCGTTCGATGCTGGAAGGGGGCGCCCTGGTCACGGATTTCGCCCGGGCTACCGCACCGGCCGCCTTAACCTTCCTGCGCCGGAACCGGATCATCGCCGCCCTGGCCGACGCCACGCTCGTGGTCGAGTCGTACCGGAAGGGCGGAAGCCTGCTCACTGCGTCGCTGGCCGCCTCCTACAACCGGGATGTCTTCGCCGTGCCGGGCCGGCAGTCCGATGCGTCGTTCGAAGGCTGCAACCGCTTGATTGCCTCGCAGGAAGCCGTCCTGGTGCCCGACGAGGACGCGCTGCCGCTCGCCCTGGGATGGCTCCGGACCTGTCAGGAGCGGCGGCGGCAGACACTTCTTCGGCCGGACGACCCGCCGCTGCGCCGTGAACTGCTCCGCATCCTGGCCGACCGTGCTCCGGCCACGATGGAGGAACTCTCCTTCTGGACGGGACTGCCTGCCCGCGAGATTTCGGTCGAACTGCTGGAATTGGAATTGGCTGGAAGGGTGGTGGCTGACGGAGCCAAATTTTGTGTATCTTTGTAGATATGTTGATCGATACCCACTGTCATCTCTATGACGAAGCGTTTCGGGACGACTTCGAGGCCGTGCTGGCCCGTGCCCGGGAAGCGGGCGTGGAAGCGTGCGTGATGCCGGGTATCGACCGTTCCTGCCACGACGCCCTGCTGGCCGTGGCCGACGCCCTCCCGGACTTTGCTTTCCCTTGCATCGGCCTGCATCCCACTTCGGTGGGCGCGGACTGGGAAGAGGAGCTCGCTTTCGTGAAGGCGCATCTGGCCGACCGGCGCTGGTACGCCGTCGGCGAAATCGGACTGGACGGATACTGGTCGAAAGATTTCCTGAAAGAACAGATCCGCGTGCTCGAGGAACAGATCGTCCTTGCTGCGGATGCCGGGCTTCCGGTCATCATCCATCTGCGGGAGGCGACCGAAGATTTCTTCCGCGTGCTGGAAGACCTGCGGGGCGTGGTGTTCCGCGGCGTGATGCATGCGTATTCAGGGAGTTACGAGACATATCGCCGGCTGCTGGCGTATGCGGATTTCAAGTTCGGCATCGGGGGAGTGGTGACTTACAAGAATGCCGGCGTGGCCTCGGCGCTGGAAAAGATGTCGCTCGACGACGTGGTGGTGGAGACCGACTGTCCCTGGTTGACGCCCGTCCCGTTCCGTGGCCGCCGCAACGAGCCGTCGTATGTCCGTTTCGCAGCCGGAAAGATTGCACAAATCAAGGACCTGCCGCTCGATTCCGTGGCCGCCGCGACCACGGAGAACGCCCGGAGGTTATTCAAGTTATAGTTTTATGGACAGAAAGATCCTTCTCATCTACACCGGCGGAACCATCGGAATGAAGGAGAATCCCGAGACGCTTCTTCTGGAGCCTTTCGACTTTACCCAGATCCTGCAGGAAGTGCCGGAACTCCGCAAGTTCGGTTTCACCATCGATACCTTGTCCTTCGATCCGGTCATCGACTCGTCCGATGCCGATCCGGCGTTCTGGGTCCGGCTCTCCGAAATCATCGCCGACAACTACAAAGCTTACGACGGCTTCGTTGTCCTGCACGGGACCGACACGATGGCCTACTCCGCTTCGGCGCTCAGTTTCATGCTCGAGAATCTCGAGAAACCGGTCATCTTCACCGGAAGCCAGCTGCCCATCGGCCGGCTCCGTACCGACGGAAAGGAGAATCTCATCGATTCGCTGGAACTGGCCGCCGACTGCGACGCCCACGGCCATCCCTGCGTGAGCGAGGTCTGCATTTATTTTGAGAACGAACTTTTCCGCGGCAACCGCACCACCAAATACAGCGCCGAGAATTTCAGTGCGTTCCGTTCGCCCAACTATCCTCCGCTGGCCGAGGTGGGCATCCACGTGCGTTACAATGACCGGGCACTCGGCCGTCCCACACGCTGGGGCGCGCCGCTGCTGCTGCATACGCGGCTCGACAACCGGGTGGCCGTGCTCAAGATCTTCCCCGGCATCTCGGAGACCTATGTACGGGGCGTCCTCGCGACGGAAGGCCTGCGTGCCGTCGTGCTCGAGACTTTCGGCTCGGGCAATGCGCCTTCGTACCCCTGGTTTCTCGAAGCCCTGTCGGCTTTTACGGCAGCCGGCGGCATCGTGGTCAACGTGACCCAATGCCAGACAGGAATGGTGGATATGGGAACCTACGCCAACGGAGATACTCTCCGGCAGGCCGGCGTGGTATGCGGACGGGACATAACAACCGAAGCGGCCGTGACGAAATTATTTGTCCTTTTAGGACAATACAGTGATAATAAGACAGTTGCTATAAAATTCGAAATTGAGGCCTGTGGAGAAATTTCTTAGAAATCGTGCTATTTTCCGAAAAAATTATTAAATTGCAAAGAATTTTTGACGGCAGTGTATGCCGGAAAGGACTATAACTATTTAAATACAGTGTTTAATAATTAATCAAAAAACCTATGAAAAAAATTTTCATGTTTTTGGCAGTGATCGGTCTCCTGACCATTTCTGCTGAGTACCAGAAGACTTTTGCTCAGGACGAACAGCCTGCCGCCGAGCAGACTGAAGCCGTGGCTCAAGCTCAGGACGACGAAGTGGTCGACCCGTTCGCCGCCGCTCCGGATGACAAGCCGATCCACCAGCAGCTCAAAAAGCTGTTCATCGACGGTGGTGCCACGTTTATGTCTCTCGTGTTGTTGTGCCTCATCCTGGGTCTGGCCATCGCCATTTCCAAGATCATTACGCTGAGCATCGCCCAGAACAACAACACCAAACTGCTGAACAAGATTGAAGACTGCCTCAAGAACGAAGGTGTCGACAAAGCATACGAACTCTGCAAGAACACGCCGGGTCCGGTGGCTCGTATCTTCACCCAGGGTCTGCTCCGCGTCAAGGACGGCCAGGGCATTGAGAAAGCCGAGAAATCCGTCATCGAGTATGGCTCCGTGGAAATGGGTAAACTCGAGAAGGGCCTCTCCTGGATCGGTCTGTTCATCGGTATCGCTCCGCAGTTGGGCTTCATGGGTACCGTCCTTGGCCTGATCCAGGCCTTCAACGCCATCGAGGTCGCCGGTGATATCAGCCCGGCATTGGTCGCCGGCGGTATGAAAGTCGCCCTTATCACCACCGTCGGTGGTCTGGTCGTCGCCATTATCCTCCAGTTGTTCTACAACTACATCATTTCCAAGATCGACACGATCGTCGTGGATATGGAAGACTCTTCCATCTCGCTCGTCGACATGCTTGTCAAATACAGCAAATAACGACTTTCATTCATTGATCGATTATGAAAGAAGCTAACGAAAAAAGAGAAAACAGGCCCTGGAAGATTCTTGAACTGATCCTTTTCCTGGTGTCGCTGGTGCTCTTCGTGGTCGTGCTGGTCAACAAGCCGACCGGGGTGGAGAGCGGTTCCCTTGACACCTTCCTGTACTGGATCTACGTGCTGGTGCTCTTCGCAATCTGCGTGACCCTGCTCTTCCCGCTCTTCGCGGCGTTCAAGAACAAGAAGAAACTCCTGCGGCTCGTGCTTCTCATTGTGGCGGCCGTCGTCATCATCGGCGGCGCCTGGCTGCTCGCTCCCGGCAAGCCGATCGATACCAACGCAGTCACCAAGGCCAGCGACTTCAAGATGGCCGACACGGTGCTTTTCGTCACTTATCTTATGGTCGCCGCGGCCGTCTGCTCCCTGATCTGGAGTGCAATCCGCAAGGCCGTAAAAAAATAAGCGTTTCATATGGCTAAGAAAAAGGTTCCTGAAATCAACGGCTCATCAATGGCGGATATTGCGTTCATCGCGCTGATATTCTTCTTGATGGTGACCACTATGGACAAGGAGGAGGGTATCTCCCGACTCCTTCCGCCGATCCCCGCTGAGGATCAGAAGGTGGAGGACCAGAAGGTCAACCGTCGGAATATCATCCAGGTGAAGATCAATTCCAATGACCGCCTCTTGGCCGGAAGTCAACCGATGGACGTAAGCCAGCTGAAAGATAAGATCAAAGAATTCATGACCAACCCTTACGACGACCCGAACCTTCCTGAAAAAGAAGTCCAGGATATTCCGGGTCTCGGACCGGTTCCCGTTTCCAAAGGCGTCATTTCGTTGCAGAACGACCGCGGTACCACATACCAGGCCTACATCACCGTGCAGAACGAGTTGATCAAGGCCGTGAATGAGCTCCGCGACGAGTTCTCGATGAGGACCTATGGCAAGAAATACAACAAGTTGGACGAAACCCGTCAGGAAATTGTCCGTAAGGCAGTCCCGCAGCGTATTTCCGAGGCCGAGCCGAAGGATGTCAAGAAGAAATAGGAGGATTCAGTATGGCAAAATTCATCAAAGAAAACAAAGGCGAACTTCCGCAGATGAATACCTCGTCCCTTCCGGACATCGTGTTCATCATCCTGATGTTCTTCATGGTCTGTACGTCCATGCGTCAGACGGAAACGAAAGTTCGCGTCCGTACGCCGCAGGCTTCCGAAATCGCGAAGCTCGAGCGTAAGGACCTGGCTTCCTATATCTATATCGGCACTCCTTCGCAGCAGTATCAGAAGGAGTATGGTACGGATTCCCGTATTCAGCTGAACGACGTCATTTGTAAGGATAACTCGGACTTGAGCACGATCCGCGACTTCATCGCCGCAGAGCGTGAGAAACTGTCCGAGTCCGACCGTCCGTTCATGCAGGTCAACATCAAGGCCGACCAGGATACCCGTATGGGTATCATTACCGACGTGAAGCAGGAGCTTCGCCGGTGCTCGGCATTGAAGATCATGTATGGTGCACGGAAAGGCGGTATCCAGAAATGACGAACGCCTGATTCAAAGAAAGGGTGGCTTCGTCCACCCTTTCTTTTATTAGATTGAGACAGCGACGAAGATGAAGAAGTTTTTATTCGGTTTGGCAGCGGCCGCCCTGCTTTGTCTGGCGGTTTCCTGCGGGAGGCAGGAGAATAACGCGAAATACGTTTTTTATTTCATCGGTGACGGAATGGGTTCCACCCACGTGGCTGCCACCGAGGCTTATCTTGCGCAGGAGCGCGGTGTGATCGGTATGGATCCGCTCTGCTTCACGCAGTTTCCGGTGATGGGGGAGGCGACGAACTTCTCTTCCAGCAACATCATCACCGATTCTTCGGCAGCCGGGACCGCCCTCTCCACAGGGGAGAAGACGAAAAACGGGATGCTCTGCATCGCCCCCGACTCCACGACCCAATTGAAAAGTATTGCTTACAAGATACACGAGGCCGGCTACAGTGTCGGCGTGATGTCCACGACTCCGATCAATCACGCGACTCCGGCCGCTTTTTTCGGCCACAACATCAAACGTGGCAACTATTACGAAATCGGCAAGGAGATTCCCGAAACGGGTTTCGAATTCTTCGCCGGCGGCGGACTCTATCATCCGAAAGGGAAGGAGGGAAATGAAGAGGTTTCCCTCTATGATATGATAGCCGAAGCCGGCTATACGCTTGCCTACGGCTACGAGGATTTCAAGGCGAAGCAGGATGCGGACCGTATCGTGCTTGTCCAGAGCGAGGGTGCCGAAGACATCTGCCCGTATGCCCTGGGCCGTCCTGAAGGCGCCCTGACGCTTCCCCAGATCGTTGAGGCGGCCATTGCCGTGCTGGAACGCAATCCGAAAGGGTTTTTTATGATGGCCGAAGGCGGCCTGATCGACTGGACCGCCCATAGCCAGGATCTGGCCGGCACCATCTTCGAGATCCTCGACTTCGACCAGGCCATCGCCGTGGCGAACGCCTTTTATGAGCGTCATCCCAAGGAGACGCTGATCGTCGTGACGGCCGATCACGAGACGGGCGGCATCGCCCTGGGCCGTGGCCGGGGTTACAATTACGATTTGACGGTGATTGACAAGATCAAGAATACGACGGCTCCTACCGATGTGGAGAAATATATGAACGACGCCCAGTCGATCGACAGCGTCAATGTCCAGGCCCATATCGGCTGGACGACCTTCTCGCATACCGGCGGTCCCGTTCCCGTGTGGGCGAAAGGTACTGGTGCCGATAAGTTCGCCGCCCGCCAGGACAACACGGATATTCCCAGGAAGATTTGTGAGGCGATGGGCGTAGCTTTTTGAGTCCGGTGATGAAACGTACATTGTCCCTTTTGTTTCTTGCGCTCCTTCTGGCTGCTCCCGTTTTTTCGCAGGAGCCGCCCAAGCGTGAATTCCGCGGAGCCTGGCTTCACATCGTGGGTAACCAGCAGATCAAGACCCTTTCGCGGGAACAGATCCAGCAATGGTTCACGGCCACGCTTGACGCCCTGCAGGAACAGGGCTGCAATGCGGTGGTCTTTCAGGTCCGGCCGCAGGCCGACGCTTTCTATGCTTCCGAGCTGGAACCCTGGACCCGGTTTCTGACCGGCGAGCAGGGCGTGGCGCCCGACCCCTTCTGGGACCCGCTGCAGTTTATGATCGAGCAGTGCCATGCCCGCGGGATGGAACTGCACGCCTGGCTCAATCCCTATCGCGTCACATCGAACGACCAGGAACAACTGTATCCGGGCCATCTTTATTTCAAGAAGCCGGAGATCTTCCGCCGTTACGGCAAGCAATTGTACTTCGATCCGGGTGAGCCCGAGTCGGTGGCGCATACGGTGCGGGTCATCGCCGATATCGTGACGCGTTACGATGTGGATGGCATCCATTTCGACGATTATTTCTATCCCTATCCCGAGAAATTCGAGGAGTTCCACGACGATGCCTCGTTCGTCAAATATGCGGCGGACCAGGGATTCGAATACTGGCAGAAAGGCGACTGGCGCCGCCACAACGTGGAGACGCTCATCAAGGCCGTGAACGACACGATCAAGGCCATCAAGCCCTGGGTGCGCTTCGGCATCTCGCCGTTCGGCATCCATCGCAACCTGAAGGATACGCCCGACGGCAGCGGCAGCGCTACGAACGGGCTGTCGAATTACGAGGAACTTTTCGCGGACGTTCCCGCCTGGGCGGAGAAGGGGTATATCGATTATATCGTTCCCCAGTTGTATTGGCGGATCGGACATCCCGCTGCAGACTATGATGTATTGATCCATTGGTGGAACGACAAGAATTACAAGGGCCAGCTTTATATCGGGCAGAGCATCGGTACGTTCAGCGAGCCCGACCTGGAAAATCCCGCCGTGACACAGACGGCCCGCAAGTTCCAATTGGTCCGCGAGCTTCCGAACGTGGACGGCAACGTGTGGTGGCCCGGCTGGTCGCTGGCGCCGCAGGCACAGCCCCGCAGGGACGCGCCCCGGCGTCCGGCGCCCGAAGGGCGGAAGCCTTTTGCCCTGCAGGATTCCCTGAGAGCGGTGTATCAGAAGTATCCCGCGCTGATTCCGGCCTATACCGACCTCGATGCCGTCGCCCCCGAACCGGTGGTTTCGGTCAAGGTTTCCGGCAAGGGGATTTCCTGGAAGACGGTCCCGACGGGAGACGTTTTCCAGCAGCCGCATTTTTATGTGGTGTATCGTTTCGATGCCGGCGAGTCCGTGGATCTGTCGCAGAGCCGCCACATCGTGGCGATTACCCGTGCGACGAACTTCAAGCCCGCTGAAAAACGCAACGGCAAGCATCGTTTCGTCGTCACTGTCGTCGACCGGTGCTGGAATGAAAGTAAAGAATCGAAAATTATAAAATGGTGATATATTATGTGATGGGTATTTGCTTTTCGTGCTGTGCCACCCTCGGCATCATAAGAGGGAGGGGCCCACGCTTAAGCGTGGGAGGGGTCTCGCGGAGCGAGACGCTAAGAAAAGTAAATACCCATCACAAAAAAAACTAAGCAATCATATATGAAAAGAATCAAGGATTATTTGAGCGGACAGCCCCAGAAAGACGTTGAGGTCAAAGGGTGGGTCCGCACCAAACGGGGGAACAAGAACGTGGCGTTCATCGCCTTGAACGACGGTTCCACCATCAACAATATCCAGATCGTATGTGACCTTTCCGCCTTCGACGAAGCCCTGATGAAACAGATCACCACGGGAGCCTGCCTGTGCGTCCGCGGCGACCTTGTCCCGTCGATGGGCAGCGGCCAGGCGGTCGAAGTACAGGCCCGGTCGATTGAGATCTACGGCACGGCCGATGTCGAGACCTATCCTTTGCAGAAAAAGGGGCACAGTATGGAATTCCTGCGCGAGATCGCACACCTGCGCCCGCGCACCAATACTTTCGGCGCCGTGCTGCGCATCCGTCACGCAATGGCCTTCGCTATCCATAAGTTCTTCAACGACAAGGGTTTCTTCTATTTGCATACCCCGCTGATCACGGCTAGCGACTGCGAAGGCGCCGGCGAGATGTTCCAGGTCACCACGCTCGACCTCGACAACCTGCCGCGCAACGAAGAAGGTAAGATCGACTACAGCCAGGATTTCTTCGGCCGGCAGACCTCGCTTACCGTGAGCGGTCAGCTCGAAGGTGAACTCGGCGCCACGGCCCTGGGCAACATCTATACTTTCGGCCCGACGTTCCGCGCCGAGAACTCCAATACGCCGCGCCATCTGGCCGAATTCTGGATGGTGGAGCCGGAGATGGCCTTCTACGACGTGAACGACCTGATGGATCTGGAGGAGGAATTCATCAAGTATCTGGTGCAGTATGCCCTCGACAACTGTCAGGATGACCTGGCGTTCCTCAACAAGATGATCGACCCCGAGCTGATCGACCGGCTCAAGGGCGTCGTTTCCACCGAGTTCGTGCGCCTTACCTATACCGAAGGCATCAAGATCCTGGAAGCCAGCGGCCAGAAATTCGAATTCCCTGTCGCCTGGGGTGTGGATCTGCAGAGCGAACACGAGCGCTACCTCGTGGAGAAGCATTTCGGCAAACCCGTGATTCTGACCGACTATCCGAAGGATATCAAGGCCTTCTACATGAAGCAGAACGACGACGGAAAGACGGTTCGCGGCACCGACGTGCTCTTCCCCAAGATCGGCGAGATCATCGGCGGCAGCGAGCGTGAATCCTCGCTCGAGAAACTGAATCGCCGCATCGCGGAACTGAAGATGGACACGAAGAACCTCTGGTGGTACATCGACACCCGCCGCTACGGTACCTGCCCGCACAGCGGCTTCGGCCTCGGCTTCGAGCGTCTGCTGCTCTTTGTAACGGGCATGAGCAATATACGCGACGTGATTCCGTTCCCGCGTACGCCCAAGACCGCTGAATTTTAACCGAACCAAACCGCTAAAACTGAAACTATGTTGATTATCGGCATCGCAGGGGGCTCCGGCTCCGGAAAGACCACCGTCGTCAAGGAAATCACGCGCAGGATGCAGTCGCGCGAGGACATTGTCGTCATTCCCCAGGACTCCTATTACAAAGACCAGGGCCATCTTTCGATGGAGGAGCGCCAGGCCCTGAACTTCGACCATCCCGATTCCATCGACTGGAAACTGCTCGTTCAGCAGTTGCGGGAACTCAAGGCCGGACGGGCCATCGATGAGCCCACCTATTCGTACATCACCTGCACGCGCCAGCCTGAGACGGTGCACGTCGAGCCTGCCGATATCATCATTGTGGAGGGCATCCTTATCTTCACCTGCAAGGAACTGATGAAGGAACTCGACATTAAGGTGTTCGTCGATGCCGACGACGATGACCGGCTGATGCGCGTCATCACCCGCGACATCGTGGAACGCGGAAAGAACGTGGAATGGGTCATCGACCGCTACACCAAGACGGTCAAGCCGATGTACCTGCAGTTCATCGCCCCGAGCAAGCGTTACGCCGATATCATCGTGCCGCAGGGCGGCCATAATAAAGTTGCCATCAACGTGCTGCTTTCCGGTATCCGGAAAATGGCCAAGGAAAAGGAGCAAGACTGATGAAGTGGTGGGGCGGTCGCGGTAAGGAGGACCGGGTCGGTTTTTACACGACCCTGGTCTTTCATCTGGCCGTCCTGATCGTCCTGCTGGTGGTTTCGATCGGGCGTGTCGCCTCGGTCGAGAACAGTTTCGTGCTGGATTTCACCAAGCAGGAAGAACTGGAAAAGCTCCAGAAAGAGATCGAACTGAAGGAGGAGGTGAACAAGAACCTGGAGGACCTGCTCGCCCGGCAGCCGCGGGAACGCATCCGCAATGTGGCGGTCGATGCCGGAAGCAAACTCAAGGACGACCGTTTCAAAAACCCGTCCGAGGTGTACGACGAGGCGCGCGAGCTGCAGCGCAAGCTCGATGCGTCGAAGCGCGATGCGCTCGCACAGCAGAAGGCGGCCGACGAGGCAGTCGATCTCAATCCGCAGAAAGGTCAGGAATCTTCCGAACCGGCGCCTGCCTATCAGGGGCCGTCGGTCATTTCCTATGAATTGGAGGGCCGCAAGGCCCTGAACCTGCCCGTTCCGGCCTATAAGGGATACGGGGCGGGTGACGTACTGGTCGATATCGAGGTCAATCCGGCCGGCCGTGTGACGGCGGCCCGGGTCCGGGAATCGGGTTCTTCGGCCGACGCCTCGCTGCATTCCTTCGCCATCGACGCTGCCAAGCGCTCCCGTTTCTCAGCCTCTCCCGATGCTGCAAAATCCCAGCCCGGCTGGATCCT